>Ga0256839_1001436_pt1 | contig 28808 bp, 15 predicted proteins | sample 354166metaG_FD_185968 | JGI IMG/M metagenome (GOLD analysis project Ga0256839, IMG submission 185968) | Hydrothermal vent microbial communities from Mid Atlantic Ridge, Atlantic Ocean - 354-166 | ecosystem: Environmental > Aquatic > Marine > Hydrothermal vents | place: Atlantic Ocean: Mid... | reverse complement strand
ATGGAGATCAAGGGGCTGGAGGAATTTCCGGAAGAAGACCATCCGACGAATATTCCGGGGCTGTATTACGCCTATCACATCATGGTTGGCCTGGGCACTTTGTTTATCGGTCTGATGTTCTGGGGGGCATATCTGTTTTATCGCAGTCGCTTGTTTGCCTATAGGCCCTGGCTATGGCTGGTGATGTTTATGACGCCTTTGACGTATATAGCTAACCTGGCAGGTTGGTACACGGCGGAGTTGGGGCGGCAACCTTGGCTGGTGTATGGCTTGTTGCGCACCAATCAAGGGCTTTCGCCGGCGGTTTCGGCAGGCAATACCTTGTTTACTTTTCTCGGTTTTGTGGGTTTGTACGTTTTGCTGGGTTTGACTTTTCTGGCTTTGTTTGGGAAAATCGTTTATCAGGCAGGTAAAGCGAAGTGATTTGCCGTCGCACACCTTTGAAAAATGTAAGTTATGGAACTTTTCTGGTATGCCATTCTTTGCTTTATGCTCACAGTCTATATTTTGTTAGATGGCTTTGACTTTGGTGCCGGCATCGTGCATTTGTTTTTGGCAAAGGATGAAGAGAGCAAGCGGGCCATTCACCATGCTATAGGGCCTTTTTGGGACGCCAACGAGGTGTGGTTGATTGCAGCCGGCGGTGTGATGTTTGCCGCTTTTCCAACTCTGTATGCATCGGCTTTCAGCGGTTTTTACCTGCCCTTGATGATTTTGCTCTGGCTGCTGATTTTTCGGGCTTTGGGCTTGGAGTTGAGGGAGTTGGTTCACCACCCCATGTGGCATCAGTTGTGGGACTTCCTGTTCGGTTGGTCGAGTTTGCTTTTGGCTCTCTTTTACGGCTTGGCCTTGGGGAATGTGGTGCGCGGAGTCAATTTGGGTGGTTTTGAAGCGGGCAGTTCGCTTTACGATTCCAATTACTTTTTTCTTCCGCTTTGGAACAGTTCGCTCAGTCCTTTGGCAGAGCGTTTGGGCGTTGTCGATTGGTTTACTTTGCTGCTGGGCTTGATTGCTCTGCTGGCTCTGAGTCTGCACGGTGCAGCTTGGATTCTATTCAGGACGGAGAGTGCTTTACATGAACGCTTGCGGAGGCTCATTCCGTTTGGGGCGATTCTCCTTTTGCTCCTCAGCCTGGCCACACTTTTCATTTGGCGGAAAATCCGACCGGAAGCCCTGCAGAATTACGAAGAGATGCCCTGGTTGTGGTTTTTTCCCTTGCTGATGTTAGCAGGGGTTTTGGGTTTGATTTTTCTCAAGCGTTTTTCCGGTGCCGGCAAGGCTTTTCTTTTTAGCAGCCTCTTTATCGGAGGGGGTCTGGTCTCTACGGCTTTGTCCATGTACCCCGTTTTGCTTCCTTCGACCAATGCCATTCATCCGGACATCACGGCCTTCAACGCGGGGCTGGACCCCTCGGGCATGCGCGTGGCCAACATTTGGTTTGCCGTGGGCATCACTTTGGTTGCCGGATATTTCGTTTTGCTTTTTCGCGTTTTTCGGCGCCGCTTGAAAGGAGGGCATTAATCCCTTTTTTCGCTCCTTTTGCAAAAGGTCAATGCCTCGACAGGGTGTTTTCCTCTATACCTGAATGAGCAATTCTCGTTTTTTGCCCGGCTTTTTCAGGGGGGGCTCGCCACCGCTTTTTTTTGGTGAGGGTGTTATTGCCTGTCGAAAAGAGGGAGCTGCAGCCCGAAAGGCTACAGCTCCTTTATTTACCTCAAGAGCGATACATCGCCTTTTAGCACCTTGACTTGGCCATCGCCGCGGTCGTATTCGATGTAATAGACATAGACGTCGGAGGGTGCGGGTTGGCCGTTTTGGGTGCCGTCCCAGATGGGCAGGCCGGTGTCTTGGGCGTCGTACACGAGTTGTCCCCAGCGGTTGTAGATGCGGAAGCTCAACACTTTGACGCCTTCGGTGGTATAGAGAAGGAACTGGTCGTTTTTGCCGTCGTTGTTGGGCGTGAAAATGTGGGGGATGGCGACTTCCGTGGGGATGACATAGACGAGCACTTCGGTGGTGTCTTGACAGCCGTAAAGGGGGTCAATGGCTATGGCCGTATAGCTGACATAGCCTTCGCTTTCTACGACGGGAGCTTCGATGCTGATTTCCTGTCCGGAGTTTAGCAGGCCGGCCTGGTACAGCCAGAGGTAAGAACCCTGGTTGATGAGGGGGTCGGTCATCATGCTGAGCAGGATTTGTTGACCGATGTAGGCGGTATCCGGCTCTGCCTGAGCAGATACGACAAAACCGGCAGAGACGTCCACAAAAACCGAGTCGGATACGGTAAAGCAATCTCCGGCATCGGTAAAACTGACGACATAGGTCGTGGGTTCTTGCGGATTCACTTCGACGGTAGCGTCGGAGGCTCCGATCGGAGACCAGCTGTAGCTGCCGGGCGCTCCACCATTTGCCGAAAGGCTCACAAACTCTCCCAGGCAGATGGCCGTATCCGCACTGACGGAAAGGCTTGGCTCGCTGATGACTTGTACCAGGAGGGAGTCGGTAAGGGGTGCACAGCTTTGATTTTGGATGCTGAGGTAGTAGTATTGCGTTTCGTCGGGCTGCACTTCCGGCTGGGCTTCGGTAGAAAAGACCTGACCGGAGCTGTCTGTCCAGCTATAGGTATAGCCGGTTTGGGCTTGCGCCAAATTGAGGACGATGCTTTCTCCAGCGCAAAGTACGGCCGGGTCGGGGAAGAGGTATTCGGGAGAAGGCACTATTCCGATTTGCACCTGGGCTTCTACCTGGCATGCTCCGGCTACTTCAGCGCTAACCGTATAGATGGTAGAGCTTGAGGGGAAGGCCAGGGGATTGGGGCAATCGGAACAGCTCAGTTCGTCTGCCGGGCTCCAGCTGTAGTTTTGTCCGTCTTCGACAAAAGCCGAGAGAGTGATGCTGTCTCCCGGGCAAATGAGGGTGTCGGAGGGTGCAACTTGTAGGTCACTTGTTGTAACGACAGTAACTGTGGCGGAGTCTATGGCAGTGCATAAGCCATTGGATGCCAGCCGGTGGTAGGTGATGCTTTCCGAGGGTTGTACGACCAGGTTGTAGAGGGTATCTTCGGTGAGCATGTAGAGGTTGGGTTCCCACTGGAAGCTGATATCGGGGAAATCTGCCGGTTCGTAAACAGGAGATTGGAGTATGAGCAGTTCTCCTGCGCAAATGACGGTATCCGAAGGTTCTATGCTTCGGTTGAGTGGCAGAGAATCCACGTACACGTAAAAGCTGTCGTAACGCAGACAGCCCTGCACGGAGGCTTGCGCGATGTAGAGGGTGGTGGTTTCGGGTGTGGCGATGGTGTTGGGGGAAGAGGGGTTGCTGAGCGAGCCATCGTTGGGCAGCCAACTAAAGCCGATGCCTGCCGGTTGTACGTTGGCCTGCAGGTTCAGGCTGTCGCCTCTACAGATGCCCATGCTGTCTTGCAGGGGTTGTTCAATGGCCACGGAAATGGAGATGACGTTTACCTCAAGGGTGTCGTAGGAGAAGCAGCCATTGCGGGAGGCGGCCAGGAGGTATTGGGTGTCTTCGGAAGGCATGGCTTGGGTGTTGGCGGCAGCGGGGTTTTCCACTGTCTCCGGAGGGGTCCAGGCATAGAGTACGCCTGCTTCGACCTGGGTGTTGCCCAGAGGCACCACATCGCCCTGGCAAATGGTGGTATCGGGCCCGGCATCGATGACAGGGGGCGAGTTTACTTCGACCAGCACGCTGTCCAGGGAGGGCATGGGGCAGCCGGAAAGGGTGTTTTGCACTTCCAGGTAATAGAGCGTGGTTTCCGGGGGTGTAACCGTGGGGTTGGGGTCGGACGAGCTAAAACCCGGAGGCGTTGAAGTCCAGGAATAAGTCATACCCGGCACGGCATCACCGCCCAGGGAAACCGATTCACCGATGCAGAGTTGTTGGTCGTCGGCGATGTTGTATTGGGCAGCTTGCTGGGGGAGGACTGTCAGGGTCATTTGATCGCTGAGGATGCATTCCGGGCCTTGGAGGCTCACCGTATAGGTAAAGTTGCCGGGCTGGGTAGCTGTTATGATCGGGTTGGGGCAATCCGTACAGCTCAAGGTGCCGGCAGGGCCGTTCCAGCTGTAGGTGGCGTTGGGGTAGTCGCTGCCCGCCGTGATTTGGATGTCTTCACCCAGGCAGACTGTGAGATCGGGGCCGGCATCCAAGTGAAAGACATAGACGGTTACGGAGAGGGAATCGTCGTAGCAGACGCCATTGATAAAGGCCGAGTAGGTGGTGGTTTCCGTAGGGCTGGCCAGGGGGTTGGGGCAAGTGGTGCAACTCAGCGTAGGGTCGTCTTCCCAGAAGACACTGTTGTTAGCAGCTGAGATTTGCAACTGGACGCTTTGTCCTGAGCAGATGGCCGTGTCTTGGCCGGAAACTTGATAGCCGGGTACTTGCAGTACGGCCGGATCGGAAGGCGACCAGTCGATTTGTATGTTGCCGCTCTGGATGTCGTTGCCCCAGTCGTTGATGAGTACGGCATAGACCTCGCCCTCTTGGGCCGGTATGGTGGAACAGAAGTCGTCGCCGTCGGCACCTCCGCCCGGGCCACAATCATAGGGGTCGGTTACGGGTTCTCCGGTAACGGGGTGGATGTCTGCCAGGCCGGTGGGGTCGGCTCCGGCTGCCCAGCTCGATCGCAGCGGCTGGTTGTGGTTGATGTAATCCACTACGCTGGCTGCCGAATCGCAGACCTGGGATTGGGTGAAAGGCCCCCAGACGTTGAGGTCGATGTCGGAGGCTTCCGCAGGGTCTTCGGCTTGTACGATAAAGCCAAAAGGCCCGTCGGCGGCAGCCTGGATGGTGAACCAGTAAAAGTTGGGCTGGGCGGATCCGGTATTGATCCAGCAGCCATCGTTTTCACCCGGGTTGAATTCGATGTCTTGAAATCCTTGTTGGAAGTTAAATACCGAGGGCAAATTAGAGACTGTGTCCAGACAGCCGTTCAGCGGGTTGCAAAGGGCATCTACCAGGGCGGGAGACAGGCTGCATTCGGTTTCTTCAATGGTCAAGGTGTAGTCGGTACAGCCTTGAGAATTGGCGATGACGATGTAGTAATCGCCTTCGGTTTCAAAGTGTGCGCTGGAGATTTCTCCGGTTTCCGAAAAGGCCACACAGGCAGCAGTGGGGTCGTTGGGCGGAGCGTTTAAGACCAAAATGCCTGTGCCGGGTTCTTCACCGGTAAGCGTTAGCGAAAGGCAGTAGTCCGGTCCTCCTGGGCTGTGGTAAACGTACACCTGTTCGGGGCCGTTGATGAAGCTTTGGTTCAAACAGGGCGTTTGGTTGAAGGTAGCTGCATCGTCGCAGCTGGTTCCGCTTTCGCTAAACGGAATGGCATTGATGGGGTCGGGGTCAAAGGCCGAGCTGTTGCAAGCAGTAGGGCTGCACTGCCAGGTGAGTTCGAAACCCGCACCCGTATTGAAAAAGTCGGAGGTAAATTCTACCGTTATACAGGGGGTATTGACCTGCAACTCGAAGCCGTTTCCGTTGTCGTTGCCGCTGAGGCTGGCGATTTGTTGAGCCGAGACATCAGCTCCTGCGTAAAAATTGAGAAAATCTCCCGCTGCCAAGTTTAGCGAAAGCAAATCTATTTCTAAGCAGCTGTGCGGATCGACAGGGCAGATGGTGAAAGTGTGGTTTTCGTCGTTGGTGTAGGCTTCATCGGGGCCTCCCGAATCGTATAAGGTGCCGTAACAAGCTCCGGTAGAAGGTGAGTCGCCTATGTTGATGGCCGGTACGTACTCGTCTATGCAAAGCTTAAAGGTGCCCCAATTGGGCGAAGCTGAAGCCGAATAATCCGTAATGCGAATAAAATACGTCAAGCCCGGTGTCAGGCCGAATACATCTAACACTGCTACGCTCTCTCCCAAATCCGCGGCATTACAAGCCAGCTCTTGCAGTCCGTCAAATTCGCAATCGCCTCGGTAAAGGGCCACTTGGGGTTGAAAAAGTGGAATAGAACCGTTGCCGTCGGTAATGCCCGTTGCGGTAATGGTGTAGTCCGTAAAAGCTGCCGTAGCGACGAAGGAAAACCAGACGTCTCGCTGCATGGGCCCCAAGCCGCTGCAGTTGCCGCTTTGCGGGATGTTGTCGTTACCCACTTCACTGGGCGTAGCATCTACGTTGGTGTAAAAAACGTCGGCAGGGCAAAAAGGAGCTTCTCCCAAGTCAATCAGGCCCGGGCAATCGTCGTTAACGGGTTGCGCCCAAGCCAGCGCAAAGCTCCATAGAAAAACAAACAAGGTAGCAATTCTTTTCATAGATAAAATGTGCTGGTTTTATCAGTAAAAGTACATAGGAAATGTTCAAAGCCTTTTGCTTAAATGCTCCTATGTAAAAAAATGTACAAAAACTGACCCCAAATTTCCGAAGAGTTTGGCATTTCGTGCTAAAGGATTTTGCGGGGGCTTTGGGTTTATGCCGTCACGAAGTGGGTTGGGAATGGTTCACTTGCCGCTGCGGGTTTAAACACAAATTTTTTGACAAAAAGGCGACAAATGTTTGAGAGGTGATGGAGGAATATTATTGATGGGAGCAAGGCGGGAGGTAAATTTATTGTACTTTTGACGACAAATGCAACTTCTTGACAAGGTGATTGAAAAGCTTCTTTGTCCAAGAGTTTCTTAGGGGAATCATCTATTCACAGCATTGCCATAACACTTTACCAGGACAATTTTATGAGGAATTTGTACCTTTCCTTTGCAGCTATCTTTTTTTTGGCCTTGGAGCTGGCGGGGCAGCAACCACCCTGTGAATGCACCAATTGCCCGGTAACCATTACGGACAATGGTACCTTTTACGGTTATTTGGATGTCAGCGTATCCGGTCCCAATGACTTGGGGCAGTGTCCACTTCAGCAGGTGTGCTTCCAGATTACGCACACTTGGGTAGGCGATTTGTCCGTAACGCTGATTTCTCCTTCTGGTCTCAACTACCTGGTCATGGCGGATCTCGACAATGGCTTTGGTGGTTGTGGAAATCAGAGTGACAACATCGATGTGTGCATCGATGTGGGTACCGGCAACCCCCTGACCAACAATACGGAGTACGTCTGCAATGGAGGTAATCCCTGCTTAGTCGGGAATTGGACCGCACCCTGTGGAGGAGTTACCGACCCGGTTAGTGGAGCCGTGCAGGCACCCAATTGCGATCTGGATGATTTCAACGTGCCCGGAGACCCCGCCAATGGTACCTGGACTTTGGTCATTAACGACATTTGCGCCCAGGACGTGGGCACCTTGGATACCTGGAATTTGGTCTTTGCTTGTGGCACAAACAGCTGCGTAACCTGTGAGGCTGATGGAGGCATGCTCAACCAGCCGGATGTGTCGGGTTGTATGCCCGATCCGGGACTCAACTTAAATATTACCCCCACCTATCCAACGGGAACACCAGCTCCTCCGGCATCGGATTATTCCTATACCTTTGTGTATAGCTTGAATGGCATCATCATGGGCTTTGTAGATGGCCCCAACCTCAACGGCTTACCATCGGGAACGTATCAGGTCTGCGGTTTGTCGTACTTCACTACCGATGCCGGGCTATACAACGTCTATATCGGCCAACCCTATAACAACCTGGTCAATGATTTGGCCAATGCCAATGCCGGTTTTTGTGGAGACCTCTCTTCCGATTGCTTTAATGCCACCATCAACCCGTTCATCCCCCCTACGGTGATCGATACGGCCATGTGTATTGGAGACTGTTTTACGAACCCTCTGGGTTTTCAGTGCTGTAGCCCGGGGCCCTGTCAATATACCCTTACGGCATCTACCGGCTGCGATAGCCTGGTTATCGTCAACATTGCCCCCATCCTGCCGGATAACGTGCAGGTAACGGAGACTGTCTGCCCCAACGAATGCCTGAACATTGACGGTGTGGATTATTGCCCGCCGGGTACTTACGTTTTGCAGTTAATCAACCAGCAAGGCTGTGACAGCATTGTCCAGCTCACCGTCTTGCCGGTGCCCGTGGTGGCCGGCATTGCTCCGCCGCCGCAAATCACCTGCGACATGCCGGCGGTCTTGTTGGATGGAACCGGCTCTACAGGCAATACCTTTGAGTGGCAGGACAGCAATGGGCAAACTTTGGGCACGCTTCCGACTCAAGTGGCCAACCAGGCGGGCACTTACAGCCTCATCGTGGGCAACACCTTAAACGGCGTAACTTGTTACGACACGGCCCAGGTAACTGTTACGGAGAATCTTATCTTGCCCAATCAGCCGGTTCTTTCCGGCCCACTTACGGTCTGTCAGGGCAGCAGCTCGTCTTACAACATCACGAATCCAGAACCCAACGTCAACTATACTTGGACTGTTCCAACAGGGGCAAGCATCACTTCGGGAGGGAATGGCTCTCCGAACATCAGCATCCAATGGGACGGCCCTGTGGGAGGGGATATCTGCGTTACGGCTACCAATTCCTGTGGTTCTTCGACGCCGGGTTGCATCACCGTTGCAGTGGAAACCCTGCCGCAGGCCCCCGCTGTTCCTACCGGTCCTGTTTCCGTATGTACCAACAGCAGTGAAAACTACTCCATTTCGCCCGTTACCGGAGCGACGAGTTACACTTGGAGTGTTCCTGCGGGTGCGACCATCACTTCCGGCCAGGGAACGACCGCCATCACCGTCGCCTGGGGCAATTCTTCCGGTGGGCAGGTTTGCGTACATGCGTCCAACAACTGCGGTAATAGCCCGGATGTTTGCATAGATGTCAGCACTACGCCGGTGCCCTTTGCGCCTTCTCTCAGCGGCCCTCTCAGCGTTTGCGAAGAAGACACGGTGGTTTACAACCTCATACCCGATCCCAACGCTACGGGATATACCTGGACGATACCGCCTTGTGCAAATTTGATTTCCGGCCAGGGGACGAGCAGCATCACCGTTAGCTGGCCCGTGGGTTGTAGTGGGGGGGCTGTCTGTGCTACGGCGGATAACGCTTGTGGCAGCAGTGCCCAGAGCTGCTTAAACATCAGCGTTGAGCCCCTGGCTACTCAACCCGTTCTCAGTGGCCCGACATCTGTCTGCCAGGGGGATTTGAGCAGCTATAGCCTGCAAGCGGTGAACGGAGCCGTATCCTACAACTGGAGCGTGAGCGGTGGCAGCATCCAATCCGGCCAAGGTAGCACGGGCATTGATGTCCTTTGGGATACGCCAGGTAGTGGTCAGGTTTGTGCCTCCGCCGTTACGGCTTGTGGGGAAGGCATGCAGGCTTGTTTAAACATTTCCATAGACTCCATTCCTGCACTTTCACCCATCACCGGCAACGACATCATTTGTGCAGGCTCGGTAGAGACGTACACCGTACCGGCACTGCCCAACGCCAGTACCTACACCTGGAGCAGCAGTTGTGGAAACATCAGCTCGGGTCAGGGTAGCAACAGCATCCAAATAGATTGGACGGGCTGTAACAGCGGAGGCCAGGTCTGTGTAACGGCCGATGTGCCTTGTGGTACGACAGCCCAGGTCTGCCTAAACGTCAACGGAGGCACCCTCCCCGCCACGCCCGTGATGTCAGGGCCTTCTACGGGCTGCTATGGTGCAGTGGACACCTTTTGCGTAAATACCGACCCCAACGTCAGTTCCTATACCTGGAGCCTAAACGGCCTGGCCGGCACCATACTTTCCGGTCAGGGCACCGAATGTATCTCCGTCTCCTGGAACGGTAGCAACCAAACGGGGGATGTCTGTGTAGTCGCTTCCAACGGCTGTGGCGACAGTCCCCAGGCGTGTATGCCTGTAGAAGTTCCGGATAACGTGGTTCCGATAGTTACCGGCCCGGATACGCTTTGCCAAAACGACACAGCTACTTATCTCAACCCCACTGGTTTACCTGCCGATACCTGGAGCGTGGATTGCGGAACCATCATCAGCTCTTCCGATACAGCGCTTGTGGTCGTTTGGGATGCCGGCATCACCAACTGCCAGGTCTGTCTCAGCGTTCAGGAATGCTACGGCCCGGCGGATTTTTGCCTTCCCGTCGAGCTGCTCAGTCCGCCCATGCCCGATGCCGGGCCCGACATGGCCGTTTGCGGGCTTATTGTTCAGCTGCAGGCCCTTGGCAGCGGTCAGTGGAGCCAGGTCTCCGGCCCGGGCAATGCCGTTTTTGTAGATCCCGCCAGCCCGACTACCGAGGTTTCTGTAGATGCCTACGGCAGCTATACCTTCTCATGGACGGCAGACAACGGCTATTGCACGGGCAGCGATGAGGTCAGCATCACTTTTAATGACGATCCCGCTGTCGTCAGTGCCGTTACCGAAACCTGTACGGCAGATGCCCTTTTCTATTTCGTGAGTTTCGACATAGGAGACGGCCAGCCCCCTTACAATGTAACGGGTTCTGTAGGGGGTACCCTTTCGGGAAACACGTTCACTTCCGACCTCATTCCGGGAGGTACGGCCTACAACTTTGACATCACCGATGCCAACGGCTGCGGCCCGGTCAATGTTTCCGGCATTTTTATTTGCAACTGCATCACCGATGCGGGCAGCATGCCTGCCGACACCCTTTCTCTTTGCGTCGATGAACAGGCTCAGGTACAAATGCCGGCAGATACTACGCTGGACGGCAACGACATCGCTCTTTTCGTTTTGCATGAAGACAACGGCACGAATGGATTTACCTTGGGCAACATCATTTCCATCAACAACAGTGGTGCCTTTGATTTCTTGCCGGCACAGATGAGTGCAAATCAGGTTTATTACATCTCGGTTATCGTTGGAGATGACGACGGCAGCGGGCAGGTGGATATGAACGATCTCTGTTTATCCGTCTCCAACGGGCAGCTCGTCATTTGGCATGCCTATCCCACTCCGGATGCCGGCCCTGACGATCAAATTTGCGGCCTGGATATTCAGCTTCAAGCTCAGGCTTCCATTGGCAGCGGGCAGTGGACCTTGAGCAATGGACCGGGTAATGCGATCTTTGCCGATCCGACAGACCCTGCCAGCTTGGTTTCGGTGGATACCTATGGCAGCTACACCTTCATCTGGACGGAAGACAACAGCGGTTGCACGGCTCAGGATGAGGTGCTGGTAAGCTTCAACGACGATCCCGTGGCGGATGTGCCTGTTGCGAGCTGTGATGTCCTCAACCTCAACTACACCGTCAGCTTTAACATTTCCGGAGGTACACCGCCTTACATGGTTTCTGGCACGGTTTCCGGCAGCCTTTCGGCAAATACTTTTACCTCCGACCCTATTCCGCAAGGTACGGCTTATAGTTTTGACATTACGGATGTCAATGGTTGTGGACCGGTCACTGTGTCGGGCATGCACGACTGCCCTTGTACCACGGATGCCGGTAGCATGGGGCCCAATTTGGCGGAAGCCTGCGTGGGCGAAACCATTACACTTAACCTTGCAGTGGGCACTCAGCTGGACCCCGAAGACATTTTGCTCTACGTTCTACAGGATCAAGCCAGTGGTTTGGGCAATGTCTTTGCCGTGAGCGATCAACCGCAGTTTGCTTTGCAGCCGGGGATGGCTCCGGACACGATCTACTACGTGGCGGCTATGGCAGGCAATGATTTGGACAACGACGGCCAGATCGACACGGACGATCCCTGCATTTCCGTCTCGGCCGGCCAGCCGTTGGTATGGCATGCTTTGCCGCAATTGAGTTTGGCTGCAGATGCCACCGTTTGTGAGGGGGATACGGCTTTGATTCCGATTAACATTGTCGCCAATGGCTGTGTGGATCTCAACATTCAACTCAGCGATGGCTCTGTCATGTTTTTCCCTTGTTTGAGCGATGGAGACTTCATCGGCATTCCGACTGCGCAGGACGATCTTTCCGTCTCTGTAGTCGATTTGACGGATGAAAACGGCTGTCAGAATACTTCCGCTTCTACGGCACAGATCACTGTCAACACCATACCGCAGGCGACGGTAACGGCTTCCGCTTCGGTTTGCAACAGCACGGACAGCGGCAGTTTGCCAACGACTTTGGATTTTGATCAGCTCATCACCGGAGGGGATGCTACGGGCAGTTGGGAAAATACCGATGGTGCTGTGGTGTCCGGCAATTTCCCCCTTTTGAATTTTGACGGTGCAGCAGCCGGGCAGTACACCTTCACCTATACCACTGGCAGTGCTTTACCTCCTTGTGAAAACGTTTCCTACACCGTGGAGGTCTCGGTAGAGGACTGTGCCTGCCCCAGTCTTGAGCTGGCCGCAGCACCCGACCTTTGCAATGGAGGAGACGTGTTGGATTTGGCCGGCCTTTCGGCAAATGCAGCCCCGGGTAGCTGGAGTCTTACCGCTGTGCCTCCCGGGAGCAATCCCGCTCAGCTCAGCGGGAACTTGCTTCTGGCTTCAGGGGCCGATGTAGGAACTTATGAGCTTACTTACATGCTTTCGCAAGCACCTCCGACGGGCTGTCCAACGCAGAACAGCATCAGCCTGAACATCAGCCAGGCTTTGAGTGCAGGTGTTTCGACAGGTCCATTGGAGTTCTGTTTTGGCGAAAGCCAAACGGTTAGCCTCTTTTCGCTCTTGCAAGGTGCCGATGCCGGAGGCAGTTGGGAGGAAATCTCATCGGTGCCTTCCACCGGCAATGCTTTTGATGCGCTGAACGGCACTTTTGAAACAACGGGGCAGCAGGCTAACGATTATACTTTCCGCTATGTGGTAACGCCGGATTCTCCTTGTCCTGAGGATATGGTCGAGGTGATGATAAGCATTAACCCTCTGCCTGCCGCCGCTGCCGGTGCTGATCAGATCCTCACTTGTTTTGAACCGGAAGCTACACTGGGAGAGAGCGCGCCGCAGTTAGGCCCTGTTTCTTACAACTGGACTTCCGACAACGGCATTTTACCTCAACCTCCGGATGCGCAGTTTCCCCAGGTGGATGTAGCGGGAACTTATACGCTTACGGTAACCAGCTTGCTCACCGGTTGTCAGGCCAGCGATGAGGTTGTTATTGAAGACGTTCAGGATACCCCCGTGCCCTATATCAGCCTGGTGCCCATCAGTTGTTACGGTTATGACGACGGGGCTTTGATTGTAGATAGCATAGCCGGTGGCACACCGCCCTTTTTGGTTTCCTTTAATGGCGGGCCTTTTGCCAATCAGCTGGTGTTCAATCAGTTGTCACCTGATGTTTACACGATAGTGGTTCAAGACGTCAATGGCTGTGAGAGCGAGCCTTTGACTATTGATATGGAACAACCGCAAGAGTTGAATGTTGCCATTTACGCTTTTCTGGATGGCGAAAACGTCATTGTCTTGGGTGATAGCCTGGAGCTGGCCGCTCAGGTCAACGTGCCTATGGAAGACATTGATTCCATCGCTTGGATGCCACCCGATATTTTGGATTGTGATACCTGTTTTGCCACTTGGGCACATCCTTTGGAGACGACCACTTTCAGTGTTATGGTAGAGAGCAACGGTTGTACCGACGAGGATTACTTAACTATTGGGGTGCGCAAAGACCGGCCCATTTACGTGCCCAACGCCTTTTCCCCGAATGGAGACGGTAAAAACGATGTGCTTTTCATCAATGCCGGTCCGCAGGTAGCGAAGATCAAATCCTTTCTCATTTTCAACCGCTGGGGAGAGACGGTTTTCCAGTACTACAACTTCCCGCCAAATGACCCCGCTTTCGGTTGGGACGGCCGCTATCGCGGACAGGACATGAACCCTGGGGTCTTTGTCTGGTATGCCGAAATTGAGTTTGTGGACGGCAGCCAGGAACTTTACAAGGGCGATGTCATACTGGTAAGGTGAAAATTGCGTTTTGATTGGGGAGCTCTGCTTTTCAATCAAAACGCAATTGCATGAAAGCCTTTCACTTTTTGTTTGTTTTTAGTCTTGTTTTGTCTATCAGCTTGACGGTAGAGACGCCTCTGCAGGCGCAGCATTATGGTTATGGCAAGAAGAAAAAGAAAAAGAAAAAATCGTCTAAGGATGCCGGTACGTTCAATCTGGCAGAGCATCTGTGGTATGGTGGGGGTGGCACTTTGAACTTTAGCGGAGGCAACAACTTCAACTATTTTGTTTTGGGGCTTTCGCCTATGGTGGGGTATAAAATCATTGAGCCGGTTTCCGTGGGGCCTCGCTTTTCTTTCAGTTACAACTACATCAAGGGCCAGGGATTGGACGGCATGTTTTACAAGGCTCAGCCTCTTTCTTATTCGGCGGCCGTGTTTACCCGCTTTAAGTTTTTGCGCAGTTTTTTTCTGCACGGTGAATTGGAGTACGAGAGTCGGGAAGTTTTTTTCGTCGATCCTTCCGGTTATCTCGTGATAGACCCTGTTGAAGGCAAGATTCTCACCGAGCGCATCAGCAAGGAGAATGCTTATCTGGGAGCGGGCTACAACAGTGCAGCTCCAGGCGGATGGGGCTATGAGGTTTTGGTGTTGTACAACTTTTTGGTTCCCGACAACTCTTACGAGCTGCCTTTCAACATACGCGTAGGGCTTACTTACCGCTTTTGAGTTGTTTGGTGCATTGGATGTAGCAGGGGTTTGCGGAGGTGTAGGTACTCAAGGGCAAATGGACTTAGGACCAAGCTGAAAGGGAGAAGTTCTATTTTCTCTTGATTGGCCCCGGAGGCATGACAAATGTCATTTTTGATCTGAGCGGGAGCTTCTATTTTTGCTTGAAGCAAAAAGAAGTTTTTATGTCTGATCAGAACAACTACCTAAAGCGCACTTTGGCTGAAATCGTTAACGAAGATTTGCGCACGGCCGATGTTTTCAAGAAGTTTGGCATGGATTTTTGTTGTGGTGGAGGTCGGAGTTTGGAAGCGGCTTGCGCCAAAGAGGGTTTGGATCCTGAGGAAGTGTTGATGGCATTGCAGCGTTTACAACAGCAGGAAGAGAAGCCGGACGATTCGGATTTCAAAGACTGGCCTTTGGACAAGCTGGTCAACTACATTGTCGAAAAGCACCACGCTTATTTGGAGGAGGCTCTGCCCATGATAGAGGAGTATGCCGCCAAGGTTTCCAAGGTTCACGGGCCTTCGCACAAGGAGGTTTTGGAGGTGCACGATTTGTTTATGGCTTTGGCCTGGGAGCTGCGGGTACACCTCAAGAAGGAGGAGAACATTTTGTTTCCCTACTTGGTCCATTTGGCGAAAGCCGAGCGAGGAGAGGAGGCTTGGCAAGCGCCGACCTTTGGGCAGGCGGGCAACCCCATTCGCCAGATGTTGCACGAACACGATACGGCGGGCGATGTTTTGAAAAAATTGCGGGCCATTACGCGAGGGTTTTACCCGCCGGAATATGCCTGCAACACTTGGCGGGCTTACTACCGAAAGCTGGAGGAGTTGGAAGGAGACCTTTTTCTCCACATCCATTTGGAGAATAACCTACTGTTTCCCAAGGCTGTGGAGTTGGAAGCGAAGATGCAGGGAGCCTGAGGTGTTTTGTGCTTGGGAGCGTTTTATACGTTTAGCCCTCCGCAGATGCTGATGGTTTGGCCGGTGATGTAGGTCGATTTATCGGAAGCGAGGAAAGTGCAGAGCTCGGCCACTTCTTTGGCTGTTCCGAAGCGTTTGAGGGGGATGTTGGCGAAATATGCTTCTTTGGTTTTTTCGTCCAGTTCATCGGTCATTTCGGTTTCGATGAAGCCGGGGGCTATGGCGTTGCAGCGGATGTTTCGCGAGCCCACTTCTTTGGCTATGGATTTGGTGAAGCCGATGATGCCGGCTTTGGATGCGGCGTAGTTGGCCTGCCCTGCATTGCCGAACATGCCGACTACGGAGCTGATGTTGATGATAGAACCGCCGCGGTTTTTCAGCATGGGGCGCAGGCAGTGCTTGGTGAGGTTAAAGACCGATTTGAGGTTGATGCGTATGACCTCATCCCACTGCTCTTCACTCATGCGGAGCATGAGGTTGTCGCGGGTGATGCCGGCATTGTTGATGAGGACGTCTATGCGGTCGAAATCGTTCAGCACTTCTTTGACCAAATTTTCTGCTTGTTCGAAAGAGCTGGCATCCGAGCGATAAGCTTTGACCGGCTGGCCGTATGTTTTCAGCTCATTTTCAAGGGCTTTGGCTTTTTCTTCCGAGCTGAGGTAGGTGAAAGCGATCCGGGCGCCCTGGGCAGCCATTTCACGGGCGATGGCGGCACCAATGCCACGGGATCCCCCGGTGAGCAGAACGACTTTGTTTTTCAGCATTATCCTGGCGTTTCGTTGTTGAATCAAGTTGCAGAGGTACGTGCTCTGCTACCTCTGTGGCTGCAAAGGTAGCAAAAAACGAAAGAGGTAAGCAGGAGTTTGGGCGGTTTACTCCTTGGCTAAGAGGGCGTGCATAGGTCTTTCCGAATGGTTTTGCGGCGAGATCGGGCTTAGCCGTCGTCTTTTCTCGCTTATCGAGGTATATACCCGTCACAAATTGGTTTGTGCCTTGGCGGAAACCGGACCAGCGGCGTGCTCGCTTTCCCAACCCGTTTTTGTTCTGCGGTGTATAAAAACATTTGGTTTTCTTTGCTGTTTTGAAAAAGCCCTTTATCTTTGCAGCCGCTGTTTGGGGCCATAGCTCAGCTGGCTAGAGCGCTTGCATGGCATGCAAGAGGTCGGGGGTTCGAATCCCCCTGGCTCCACAAAAAAAGAGAAGAGACGCCTCAGAGAGGCGTCTCTTCGTATATGAAGTCCAATCCTATCCAAATTTTCGAGGCCTCTGTTAGCCTTGCAGAGCTTTGCCTTAGCTTAGGCTACATCTGTTTTTGGGCTAGGTTTTAGTTGCCAAAGTGAAATTTCAAGCCCAAGCCTGCCGTAAAAACGCTAACATTGGAATTGAAGTTCCTTGACAAACCCAGATTGAGGCCTAAGGCTATTCGTTTACTTACAGAGTATTCAATACCCGTAGATCCACTGAAAAGCGAGGTGTTGCCTAGCGAGGAAAAGAAAAAGGAATATTGCGGAGTCAGGTACCAGGCAAAGTCATTGGAGTGCAGAGAGAAGTAAAGGGGGAAATGGGCATAGCCTCCGTTAAAGTTGCTTATGCTTATGTTGCTGAAGCCTCCTATATAACCTATTCCTGCTCCCAGAGATAAAGCCACAGGGGAATAAAGATCTCCTACGACTTGATAGCGAGTATAGGCATAGGGAAAAGAAGATGCTCCCATGACCAGGCCCACATCCATTTTGTCTGTAAGGCCTATTCGACCTGCAATATTCGGGCTGGGAACGCTCGCACCTCCAAGATTGATTATACTGAGCTCGAAAGAAACTTCTCCATTTCCCCGGCCCATAGCTCGTCCCGTTTGAAAGCCGTAGGGCGCTACACAACCCGAACTGTACAGGCCTAAGCCTAAAAACATCATGAAAACACAAAGTTGGTAAAGTGTACGTTGCATGTGATTAAATTTAAGAAATGAAAAAATGTTACTCGGCAAATTTCTTTGTTTTTTTTGGTAAAAAAAAATTGTAGTAAAAAAAAATAGGTGTAAAATAAGCTGTATTTTTTATATTTATTTCTGTTTAATTTAATTTTTGTTTTAATCTATTGAAGAAATCAGGGCGTATTGTTTGAAGGTTTAAGTCCCTGGTTCTCAAGGGTTTAAGTTTGTCGGATGTGAAAGGTGGTAGAATTGTGTGAAGCTTTGTTATCCGTGTTTTTTTTTGGATTTAAGGTAAGTTGGGTTTTCTGATTTGTTTTTGAAGAAAAGATGATTTTACGGCCTTTTTGGGGTTTTATACGGAATTGATGCTCGTGAATTTGAGCTGATTAGTCCTTTGCGGGTGGGTCAGGAGGTTGTGGGGGAAGGAGGCGCGATGGGGAAAAAATGGTGTTTTTGCGTACAGGTATTTTGCGAAAGCTTGACCTGGATTTATATTTATCACAAAGTGGTTGGGGCAGATTCCCTGAAATCTGGGAGGTTTGTTTGTTGTAAAAGGTATATTTTGCGAAAGCAAAATCAAAGAGATGATTAAGATTGTTCTGGTTGACGACCACAGGTTGATTGTGGAGGGGGTGAAATTGATGCTTTCGGACCAGGAAGACATGGAGATATTGGGTTATGCTTCGTGTTCGGAGGAATTGTTTGCTCTATTGGAGGATGTAGAGGCAAATTTGGTTTTGTTGGACATCAACATGCCGGGAGAGGATGGTATCAAGACGGCTCGGAAATTGTCCAGGTGTTATCCGGAGATTGGCATTATCGCTTTGTCTATGCATCAGGAGTTGAGTCTTATTCGGGCTATGGTTCAGGCCGGGGCGCGTGCTTATTTGTTTAAAGATTCCGGCAAGGAGGAAGTGGTGCGTGCCATTTACAGCGTAATGCGTGGAGGAAGCTGGTTTCCGGAGGGGGTTCGTCAGAAATTGGAGGAGCAGGAAAACAAGGTAAAGAGCCATGCGAAGCTCTTTCCTTCACTTTCGCGCAGAGAGAAAGAGGTGTTGCGCCTTATCGTGGAAGAATACACCACGGGAGAGATTGCGGAGAAGTTGGGGATAAGTTTCAACACGGTTGAGAGCCACCGGAAGAACATGCTCATTAAGCTGGGTGCTCGCAATACGGCCGGCTTGGTGCGCATTTGCCTTGAGCACGAGTTGCTGGGGCCTTTGGGATGAGTGAAGGGTGGAGGATTGTTTCTCTTGTGAGACGGTTTGGGTATCAATAGGCCCAGGGAGGGGTTCGTCTTCGCTCCAGCAGTTTTCGACCGGGGAAAATGATGTACTCAAAGCCTATTTGGAAGTGGTATTGCCGCAAAGAGGGCACCAGGTTGTCGGGCAAATTACCCGTTTTGTACAGGGGGATGAGTTGTAGGCTGTGCAGCAAGCTCAGGCCCAATTTGGGTGTGAAGTAATAGGTGAAACCCAATTGCCCGCTCAAATCGTTGCGAGCCATGAGGGGAAGTAAAGGCGGGTAATCGTTGCTGGGGTTGGCATCTGTGTTTTGGCGGATGTCGATGTCAAAGGCATAGCCATAGGCCAGGGTCAAATGGGCCGTCAGCCGGCTCAGAGCAGCTCTGCGGGGGTATAGGTGGAGGTTGAACCGGCCTGCCAAGACGGCGTATTTCAACTTGATGAAGGTGTTTTGCTGCCAAGGGACAGAGGTTGGCGATACGGAAAAGCCCAGAGGTGGTTTGGCTCCTCGTTCCTCATAGCCCAGATACAAGCTAAAATCCATGCGCCAATTGACATAGGCCGTTCCGTTCAAGCCCACAGCCAAGCCGGGATAATCGTATCCCTGATGGCCGTCTCCGGCTATTTGTGAGGCGTTGACTCCCAAAAAGATTGAACTGCCGAAGCGGTTTTTTTGAAAGGCTTTGCGCTGGGCTTCCAGCCGATGGCTTTCGGGAAAAGACAGAACCGAGAGGAGCAGCAAGATGCAGGTGGTTTTGAAGAAAGGTGCCATAGCAGCTGGAATTGGTGGGGCTTTGGATTTTGAACCTCGGACTGAAGTCGGGCAAATGTGTTATTTTTGCCGAAGCAAGAGCAAAACAGCCCTAAAGATGTTCAAATATACGAAACATACCTTAAAAAAGATAGAGGCGCTTTTGGAATGCCAGGGATACAAAGTGCGTTATGAGAAGGGCACTTTCCAGTCGGGCTATTGCCTGGTGGAAAACCGAAAGATAGCCGTTATCAATCGCTTTTTCGACACGGAAGGGCGCATCAATACACTGATTGACATCTTGGGCTCGATTGAGGTGGATGAGCAATTGTTTGAGGGACCTGCCCAATTGAAATTTTACAAGGAGTTGCTCAAGCCGAAGGAGGAGCAAGAGGCTGAGGAGCGCGAGCAGGCGGAGGCCGAGCCGGAAGAAACTCCTACGAGATGACCCTGCAATTTTTGGGCACCGGCACTTCTCAGGGCATTCCCGTCATTGCCTGTTCTTGCGAAGTATGCCGATCCGATGATATTCGGGACAAGAGGCTGCGCTGCTCGGTGCTCATTCGGGAAGGCGACACTCAAATTGTCATCGATTGCGGGCCGGATTTTCGTCAGCAGATGCTGCGTGCTCGGGTAGAACAGCTGGATGCCATACTCATCACCCACGAGCACAACGACCACATCATGGGCTTGGATGACGTGCGTCCCTTTAATTTTAAGCAGCATTGCTCCATGCCCTTGTACGCGCAGCAAAGGGTCTTGGATACGCTTAAAAGGCGCTTTGCCTATGCTTTTGAAGAAAACCCTTATCCGGGTGCTCCGAGTTATGCTTTGCATGCCATCGGTGAGGAACCCTTTGAAATCGGTGCCTTCCGGATTCAACCCTTTACCGTTTTACACGGGGAAATGCCCGTTACGGCTTTTCGCATGAACAAGCTGGCCTACATCACCGACATGAAAACCATAACTGCTGAAGAGCAAAAAAAGCTGCAAGGGGTGGAGGTGCTCGTCCTCAACGCCCTGCACCGCAGGCCTCACCACAGCCATTTGAATCTGGAAGAGGCTTTGGCTTTCGCCAAATCCATCGGTGCTGCCCGCACTTTTTTGATTCACATGAGTCATCGCATGGGTTTACACAGTGCTTTGGAAAGAGAACTGGAAGCGTATTCCGCACAGCAAGGACTGTCCATTCGGGTAGCTTATGACGGTTTGAAAGTGGAAGTCGGCTAAAAGCTCTTTCCGCTTGGCCTGCTTCAGTTGTTGAAGCGAAATTTAACGCCTATGCCCGAGGTGAAGGGGGAGAGCAAATTCCCCGAATTGTCAAGAGGCTTGGCAAAGCCTATGTTCAATCCCAGGGCTATGCTACTCGAAAAGGAGTATTCTATACCCGTGGATATGCTAAGCACAGAGGCCAGCCTGTTGTTTCCTTTGGTGAGAAAGAAAACGGAATATTGAGGTGTCAGATACCAGGCCAGCTCTTTGGAATGCACCGAGTAATAGAGGGGGAAATGTAGGTAAACCATGGGGTCGGTAAATCGTCCTTGCGTGAAGCCCGCGCCTGCACCTATAGATAGAGCCGTTAAGGAAAAGTGGTCTCCTACTACTTGCTGTCGAAAGAAGAAGTAAGGCAGAGCTGCACCTCCTCCGACTGCTCCCATATCCAGTTTGTCGGTGAGGCCTATCCGGCCTGCTACCCCGAATAAGAGGCCTCTTTCTCGTCGATTATCTATTCTGAGGGAGCTGACATCGATCGTAACTTCTGCCTTTCCCCGGCCCAAAGCACGGCCGGTTTCAAAGCCGTAGGGAGCGATGCAGCCGGAGGTGTACAGGCTCGATCCCAGCAAGATGAAAAGCGCTATGGGGATGAGGAAGATGCGTTGCATATCGTGAAACTTTAGCCATATCATTTTTTGCGGAAATAAATTTCTATGGGGACGCCTGAAAAGTCATAGCGTTTGCGCAGTTGATTTTCCAGGTAGTTGCGGTAGCTTTCTTTGACGTGCTTGGGGTGGTTGCAGAAAAAGGCAAAGGCCGGCCAGGGGGTGGGCAGCTGGGTTACGTACTTGATTTTGATGTACAGCCCGCGGTGAGAGGGGGGGGTACCCGTTGGGTGGCTTCAGCCATAAAGTCGTTTAGCTCGGAAGTTTTGATGCGTCGGCTTCTGCTCTCATAGACGTGTAAGGCGGTATCCAGGGCTTGCATGATGCGCTGTTTCTCGAGTACGGAGATAAAGCGTATGGGCACGTCTGTGAAGGGGGCTATCTTGTTGCGGATTTCCTGTTCGTATTCTTTGGCCGTATGGGTTTCTTTGTCGATCAGGTCCCATTTGTTGACGAGGATGACCAGCCCTTTGTGTCGGCGCAGGATGACCTGCATGATGCTGAGGTCTTGGGCTTCTATGCCGGTTCGGGCATCGATCATCATCAGGCAGACGTCGGCTTCTTCAATGGCTTTGACGGCTCGCATGACGGAGTAAAACTCCAGGTTTTCTTTGACTTTAGCTTTTTTGCGGATTCCCGCGGTATCTATCAACATGAAGTGTTTGCCGAACTTGTTGTATTCGGTATGTATGCTGTCGCGGGTGGTACCGGCGATATCGGTAACGATGTTTCGCTCTTCGCCTAAGAGGACATTGGTGAAGGAAGATTTGCCCACATTGGGTCTGCCGACGATGGCCAGTTTGGGCAGCTCGGTCTCTATGTGTTCTTCTTCACCCAGTTGTTCGGTAACGGCGTCCAGCAGGTCGCCGGTGCCGCTACCTGTCATGGAAGAGACGAAATAGGTGTTTTCAAACCCCAGGCTCCAGAATTCGTTGGCTTCCAGCATGCGCCGGTGGTTGTCCACCTTATTGACGACCAGCATAACGGGTTTTTCCGTTCGCCTGAGCATTTTGGCGACTTCTTCGTCCAGGTCGGTGAGCCCTGTAGTTACATCGACCAGGAAGAGGATGACCTGAGCTTCATCTATGGCAATTTGCACCTGTTCACGGATGGCCGATTCAAAGACGTCGTCGGAGTTTTGGACAAAGCCTCCCGTATCGACTACGGTAAAGGTTTTGCCATTCCATTCGCAGCGTCCGTAGAGGCGATCGCGGGTTACGCCGCTGATGTCGTCTATGATGGCTTTGCGTTCACCGATCAGGCGGTTGTAGAGGGTGGATTTGCCCACATTGGGTCTGCCGACGATAGCGACGATGTTGCTGCTCATGCTGCGTAAGGTATCGGGTATGGATTTTGTTTTGCGGGCAGAGTAATCTGCTCTTTGTCTTGTCGTTTTTCGGGAGTTTTCTATTGTCTCGGCCCACCTTTGGCAGAGGTGCCGGGGAGACTTCCTTTTATTTTGTGCAAAGCTAAGCAAAAAATTTGCCGAAAGGCTACCTAAAGCCGGTGAAAGTACTTTGTGTGCCTTTGTTGTAGGGGATGTTGATGAAATCCAGCGGAGTGCCGGTGTCCACGCGCAGGTAAAAAGTATAGGCGTCGTTGGTGGGGTACCAGCTCAGTCCCATTTCCCAGCAGTGCAAGTCTCGGCTGATGGTGAAAGAGGGGTAGGTAATTCTTTTGCGGTGGAAATCGTAGCCGAAGCTGCCGATTTGTACACGCCACAATTCGCTTAGGGGGAGGGAGCCTCGCAGATCGATGGAATGGGTGTTGATGTAAGCGGTGTCGGGCAGAAACGTCCAGCGGAGGTTGTAGCTGAGCGAAAGCCCTGAGAAGAAATCCAGCAGTTCGTTGGTAGAGGTTTCTTTTTGCGGTTTGTTTTGCTTTTCATTGATGAGTTTGCGCAGGCGGTCGAGGCTGACCCGTGCAAAAGTCAGGTTGAGGTTGCCGGAGACAAAGCGCAGGGGTTTGCGGCGTTTGTCCCAGACGAAGGTGTTGATGCGCTGGCCGTCTTCGTTTGTTTCGTAGGGGTCGAAGCGGAAGTTGAAATTGACCGTGCTGAGGCCCCAAAGGAGGTTGGTGGTGCCGTCTAGGGTCAGCTGGCTGAATTTGAATTCTTCGGCGGCCAGGGAGTAAGAGCCTTTGAGGTCGAAGCGCCGCAGCAGGGCGATGTTGTGGGTGCCGGAATCTCGGGGCGAAAACAGTTTGGCTTCGAAGATGTTTCTCAGGCTGTAGTCTATTCGCAGCCCTTGCGAGCTGGTCGAGGGGGTGCCGTACAAGGCTCCCTGGAAGCGGTTAAAATAAATCAGGCTGTCGGGTTTTCTGCTGTCCACGGGTAAGGCTTGGAAGTAGCCCCAGCCCGGCCGGGTGTAATCGGGTTCATAAACCAGTGAAATGGAGGGCGTCATGATGTGGCGCAAGCCCCGCAGCGGGCCTTTGCGGAAGAGGACGGTGCCGAAGAGTTTGGTGTTTAAAGTCGCCCGTACATCGAATTGTCGCACAGCGCTGAATTGTCGCAAGGTATCCGTGAGAATCTGTCCGTAGAGGGTGTCCGTGATGGTGGCCTGTAAGGTGTCTCCGGTTTCGGAATCGATTTCGTATTTATAGATAAAGGAGGTGTCGGGATCAAAGCTCCGCTGCAAGTGATCGAAATACCAGTATTCTTTGTAGTTGACCGAGGGGTTGAGGTTGAGGTATTTGAACAACTTGAAGGAGGAGCTCATGCTGGCGTTGTGCCTGGCGCCGTAGCGGATGTCATCTTTGATTTCGGGGGAAAACAGGAGGGTATCTATGGTGGACAAGGTGGCTTTGGCCTCGGTAGAATACGTCAGGACGATGTCTTCGTACCACTTTTTGCTGCCTACGGCTTCTTTTCGCTTGAAGGGATAGAGGTTTAGGGTTTGGAAGTTGAAGGTGGGGAAGTTGATGGTGATTTTCTGGGTTTGGGTGTTTTGGGAGTGGTTGAAGTTGAGCGAGAGGGAATAGGGTTTTCCGGGGAAGCTTTCTCGCCAGGAGAAATTGGAGCGCAGGGTATTGGTCAATTGGCTGTTGGCATCGTTGTAGTTGAGCTGCAGGGCGTTGCCGGTTTGGATGTTGATGGAGCCTCCGATGTTGCGGGAGGGGTGCGCCCGTTGGTCTTGTTTGTGATCGATTTGGATGAGGAAAGTTTGTCTTCTACCTACTTGTGCCAGGGCATTTTCCGACAGCAGGTTGGCGTATTCCAGGCGGAATTGCCCCCGATATTTGTAGCGCTTGGCGTAGTCTCCTACGACTCGCAAGCGAAAGGAGCCTTTGAAATACAGGTCTGTGGTGAGTTGTAAGCCGAGGCGGTCTCCTACGGGGAAATACCAGCCGACGTTTTGGAAACCAAAGCCAAAATTGGGGTCGTAGTTGTAATCACGGGGAAAGATGAGGCCGGTGCTGCGTTTTTTGCTCAGGGGGAAGAAACCGAAGGGCAGCCATAGCGGGCTGGGCACATCGAGCAATTCCAGGTTGGACGGCCCGACGATGACGATTTTGTCGGTGATGATTTTCTGTTTGGTCGATCGGATGCCGTAATGCGGGTGTTCGGCATTGCAGGTGGTGAAGATGGCGCTTTGCCCGTAAATCAGGTCGTGCCCAGCGGTATCGATGTCGGAGATGAACTTGGCTTGGCGGGTATGGAGGTAGAGGTCTTCATAGGTAGAGCGACCATCGATGATAAACCCTTTGCGGGAGGAGAAGTTGTAGCGCAGTTCTTTGGCCTGAAACTCTTGACTGCCGTCGGAGAATCGGGGTCTTCCCTGCAGCAAGCCGCTGCTGTCGGGCAGGCCGTGGGCGTGGAGTTCCTGTTGGTTCCAGTCGAGTTCGATGTAATCGGCTTCGAGCAGGATGTCTTCGTACTGTACCCTGGCATTGCCGTAGAGGTAGGTTTTTCGTTCGAGCAAGTCGTTGATGATGGAATCTCGTGCGTAGTATTCGACCTTTGTGCTCAGGCTGTCGGGAGAGATGCGTATTTTTTGTCGCAGCGTATCGTTTGCCGAAAGGCTGTCGTTTGGCGAAAGCTGTGGGGAAAATGCCGGTTGGGGCAGGCTGTCCTTAGGTGCTTGTTCCTGTAGCTGAGATTTTGGGGCAGTGGTCGGGCTGTTGCGCTTGGGTTCGGGCTTTGATGGCACCTGAGCGGTGAGCCAAAGGGGGCAAAACAACAAGAAGGCGTAAATGAGTACCGTTTTCAAATCGTATATTATCTTTGTGCAGGCTGTGAGCCCCCCCACGGCAGTCTGATTGGCGTCTTTTCCCTTGAGGGAAGGAGGTTCTGTTCAATCCCAAAAGCGATGGCAAATTTACTTCCTTTTGTGCTTAGGGCAAAGCGGTTTGGCTTTAGAACGCCATCCCGCTTTTTTTTGCTGTTTGCCGGTCTCGTTTTTAACGGTTGGGCGATGGCTCAGGCGGATAGCTGGCATGACCCCCTACCACAGAAGCAGAAATTGCAGACGGTGGTCATTGATGCCGGGCATGGGGGATACGATTCGGGCTGTTTGGGGGCGAGCAGTCAGGAAAAATACCTGGCTTTGGCCATTGCTCGCAAGTTGCGGGACTCTCTGCAGGCGGCCTGGCCCGATTTGCGCATCATCATGACGCGAGAAGACGACACTTTTGTGCCGCTTAGTGAACGCGCCCGCATAGCCAATGAAAATAAAGCGGATTTGTTCATTTCCATTCACTGCAACTTTATGCCCGGTATGACGGCAACGCGAGGTACGGAAACCTATGTTTTAGGGTCTCACAAGTTGCAGGAAAACCTGGAAGTGGCCATGCGGGAAAATTCGTCCATCTTGCTGGAAGACAATTACGAGGAGGTGTACGATTTTGACCCCAATTCTCCGGAGGGCTACATCATCATGTCGATGTATCAAAATGCCTTTTTGGAGCAGAGTATTCAATTTGCGACCTATGTGGAGGAGTCTTTGAAGCAGCATGCGGGGCGTCGCAGTAGGGGTGTTAAGCAAGCCGGTTTTTTGGTTTTGCGGGCGACGGCCATGCCCAGCGTTTTGATTGAGACGGGTTTTTTGAGTTATCGCCCTGAGGAGGAATATTTGCGCTCCGAAGCGGGGCAGGCTCAGGTGGCGGGGGCTATTTTTCGGGCTTTCGCCAAATACAAACAAGCGCTGCAGGGAACGCCCGAGGTGGAGCGGATTCCTCCGGTTGTGGAATTCGACATGCCGCAAAAAGCGATTTCTACCTCTTCTGCTCCGGAAAAAAAGGAGGAAGAAGCCTTGGTTGATGCGTCGGCTTCATCCTCTCCGGATACCTTGGTACGGAAAGCGGCTGTAGCTTCTTCTCCGGCGGAACCCCGTTTGGTCTCGGAGGAGGCATCGGAGGCAGAGATTCACTTTCGGGTGCAGCTGTTGGCTTCGCCCCGGGAGGAGGATTTGGGGGCCGCGCGCTGGCAAAACACCGGATACCTCATTCAAGTTATACTCGAAAAAGGGCTTTACAAATATCAGGCTGTTTCTTTTCCCGACATCAATGCGGCCCGTGCAGCTTGCTCGGAGCTTCGGGCCAAGGGATTTCCCGATGCCTTTGTGGTGGCTTATCGCGGGGCTGAGCGGATTTCCCTGGCAGAAGCGTTGAAGTAGAAAGCGGGGTTTGAGTCTGCCCGTCTCATCGAAAAGGTCGTAAGGGCGGGTTTGTGCCCATCGTTCGGCAGCATATAACAAAAGGCCCACAACAGCCTTGCAGGTTTGGCGAGGTTTTGCTTTTGAGGGAGCTTTCTGTTTTTTAGTCCGGTTGTCTGTTGGCTCACATTTTGAGACGATTTTTTTGCAAAAGTTTGCCTGTAAACAAAAAAGGCTGTACATTTGTCACAGAAAGGATAAAACAAAGCTTAATAAAGCCTTTATATCTGCTTTGTAGCAGCAGTTGAAACGCTAAAAGACATCCGCCATAGATTGATTAATGGTATGCGGATGCAAAAACACCGGTGTAAACATCTACCCTCAAGTGCCCTTTGGGCAGGCTGACCTCCTGTGCGCTCACGTGGGTGAGAAGGCAGTACTTTGCTTCTTGCTCTGAGCTTACGGGATAATTTGTTCACCATCTCAAAAACTTAAAAAGATGAAAAGTTTAAGATTCTTCCTTCCTTCCTTCCTTCCTTCCTTGCACCGCTTTTGTTGATTAGTTTTGTGTTTGTAGCTGAGGAGCTTTGGGCGCAGTCTTGTTCATGTAGCACTACTTTAGGAAGCCCGGGTGTGGTTACAAATTTTGAAGAATTGGTAAACTCGGGTGCTTTGCCTGTCAATGGGTTAGCTACTAATGAGGTCTATTGCGTGGAGGGAACTTTAGTGTTGGCGAGTACAGATCCACTTGCCGGGTATCAGTTTGATGGTTGTACTTTGATTATGGGAGCTGGTTCGGAAATTAAAGTGCAAAGCGGTAAAACTTTGCAAATTTTCAATTCGACCATCAAGGGTTGCAGCAGTTTGTGGAAGAGCATCAGGATTCAAGAAGGAGCTACTTTTTTACTGATAGGTAGTGGCATTTCAGGCGGACGTAAGGCTGTGGTAATAGAAGGAGGTTCTACCATTGGCATTTGTAGTAATCACTTTATGAATAATGATGTAGGAGTTTTTTTTAAGCAAGCTAATCCTTCATCACCTCAGGCGATATTGATGGTTCATGTTTTTGAAGATAATCAATTTGAAGCTCCGAGCTTAATGGCTCCTTTAGCGGGTCAGATGGGTTTTTCAGGTGTTCTTGTTAAAGATACGCCTGGAGTAAGTTTAGGTTCAAGTGATGCTCTGCCAAATATTTTTGATTCCATGGAAAATGGTATCAGGATAAGCAGGAGTAGTGTGGCAATATCAAATGCAATGTTTTCCAATGTTTATGATGTCGCAGATCCTTGGTGGCCTTTTGAAAATAGTGAGGCAGGTAATTGCATTTTTGGAGGAGCAGATTCGCAGGTGTTTGTGAAGGATGTTTTGGTTGAGGATAGCAATACGGGCATCTATGTGGAGAAGTCCCTGTTAGATGTCAGTTCCAGTTCCTTTAACAAAGTAATGGGGGGGATTCGGGCTTTGTTTTGTCATGGCAAGAGGATCAAGATCATCGGAAATGAGATTGTTGCAGATCAGATAGGGATTCATGTAGGAGTAGGTACACCCGGGCATATGGATATTTCTGAAAATGTTGTTTCCGTATCGCCGTATATTGTTCCGGAAGGTGCAAATATCCTGTCGGAATGGGGTATTATCGTGAACCAATTGGATTTTCTGGATGCTCAAGGAAATCCTCCGTTTTATGCTTCTTCGGCTCGGATTTTTCAAAATGATTTGACTTGCTACAATGCTTTGCGAGCTATAGGTCTTGGTGATGTTAAAGGTGTTAGGGTTTACTACAATACAATTTATACGGGTGGTTGGCAAGCCTCTTTGGGAGGAATTCGTCTGTTGGCATCGGATGCAAATATTGTGTATGAGAACAATGTAGATGGAGATGCAGATGCTCTGATGGGTGTTTTTGTTGAGGCATCGCCGAATAGCGAAATAATTTGCAATCATACGAAGGGTACATATCGCGGTTTTGATTATGCAGGGATTAGCTTGGGTACTCAGATGGTTCGCAATGAGATGGGTTCGCACCATACGGCTTTGTTGATG
>Ga0256839_1001435_pt1 | contig 28810 bp, 27 predicted proteins | sample 354166metaG_FD_185968 | JGI IMG/M metagenome (GOLD analysis project Ga0256839, IMG submission 185968) | Hydrothermal vent microbial communities from Mid Atlantic Ridge, Atlantic Ocean - 354-166 | ecosystem: Environmental > Aquatic > Marine > Hydrothermal vents | place: Atlantic Ocean: Mid... | reverse complement strand
TTCACGCTTCGTGGTGATTTTCTTTTTATCATAGGCTAGGCTGGCAAAGCTTTGTTGTTTCATTGAATAACCCCTTTCTTTGGATTATGCTATTTTCTCATGATCCTAGGACTTAATCAGGAATTCCCTAACAGGCGCTCGCAAGATGAAAGCATTGGCTTCAAGCCAGATTGTTGTTCCTAAAATGGATCAACTAAGTTGTGCTGACCTAGGCGTGGAAGAAGGGACTATTTTTCAAGTTGGCAACCTTCAATTACACCCTTTATTTACACCAGGTCATACCAGTACGCATCATGCTTATCTGATTAAGAGCAATACACAAACGTTATTATTTTCAGGTGATGCTTTGTTAATAGAAGCTTGCGGCAGAACAGACTTTCAATCAGGTGACCCTAGCGCGCTGTATAACAGTATTCATCAAAAATTCTTTACCTTAGAGGATGAAACGCTCGTTTACCCTGGACATGATTATGAAGGCAGGCAGATTACAACAATCGGGCAAGAAAAACAGCGTAATCCGCGCCTTGGAAATAACAAACCCGAACAAGAATTTGTTCAAATCATGAACGACTTGAACTTACCTTATCCGAAAAAAATTGACTTTGCAGTACCGGGAAATACGCAATGTGGACAGTGTCCAGATAATGTACCGGAAGAATACAGAGGCCCATGTGATATTCAAAACGTACCTGCAGCAGAACGAGTCGATTCAAAACAGGGTGATCAAGGGTAGTTTTTATTTGCACAAAAGCGATAGCGTGGAAAGGGTAAAGGGTAAAGGGTAAAGGGTAAAGAAAGTGTTGGATTGATGAATCTCATTGTTAAGAGTTTTCAGAGAACTATACTCACCTTATAACCTAGTATTTTACTAGGTTATTCTCATTACAAATAATTTAAAGGAATATTTTATGTTCAAAAAAACAATAACTAGCTTACTACTCGCATCTTCAGTTCTTGCTACATCGGCAAGTTTCGCAGACCAAAGCAAGGGACTAAACCTTGTTGTTACTTCGCCTGAGAGACAATCACAAATGATGGCAATGGTACTGTCTTTGCAAACGATTAAAAAACACGGAAAAGAAGTCAATATGGTTCTTTGCAGTAGAGCGGGAGATCTAGCACTAAGTGAAACCAAAACAGAAGCATTTAAACCTTCTGGAAAATCACCTACTGATTTACTCAAGGCAATAATGAAAATGGGGGCAAACGTTGAAGTGTGTCCGCTTTACTTACCTAATTCAGGAAAAACAGAAGCTGACCTAATTAAAGGCATTACCGTGGCAAAGCCACCTGTTGTTGCAGGGCGTTTATTAGACAAAGACTACAAAACTTTAAGCTACTAAATTTTAACTGCTATGTTTCTGGGTGTGATTTTTATATTACACCCAGAAAAGCTACTTGAATATATTTTTCAAAGTGCTCATCTTATTCACAAACGCTATTGATTCAATTTTCCCCTCACTCTGCTTAATAATGGTGATATGACCTGTCTTATGGGGGACAAACGCCAGCGTTGCTTCTTTTTTTGCCAATAGAATATCATAAGGACTCTTCTTCATTTTAGGCAATGCAATCAGCTTAGTGACCAAAAAGGGCATGCCACTAATATCTGCAATATAAAAGGCCTCATTATTAGATAGAAATTTCTTATCTTTACTCGCTAAAAAGGTATTCAATAAAATTGAGGGAGTCTTTTCTTTTGTAAAGAAGATGATTTTTGCCTTATTACCAACAGTTATAAGCTTACCATGCTGATTTGCCAGTTTAAAAGGTGATATATATTGCCCTAATTTCAGCGTGTCAGCTGCACTACTTAGGTTTAACAACAAAAAACCTATCAGTATAAATTTTCTCATAATAATCCTATATTTTAAATATCAAAAAGCATCTAGAAATAGTTTCAACGGCCGCAATTAGCACCGCAACTACCTTTCTGTTTCTTTTTCAACAACATTTTCAACTTTTTCGATAAACCACCTATTTTACTTCATTGATAGATTAAAAAATCCATCATTTATTTCTCATTATATTTAAGTTTACAGCTAATAATAAAACCAATATCAAATAGCTCTGCTCACAAATATAAAAAATGATCTGCTAAAAGAAATAGAAATAGTAAAAGCAGATAAATAATAGAATAAGCAAACAGCCTCATTGCACCTTCATTGCCTGAGTTGTTATAAAGTCTATAAACGTAAAATCCAAATAATGCATTTAAGGCTAGTGTAGAGATAAAATAAGCAACACCACTCATTCCTATAAAAAAAGGTAGCATCGTTGTTATAAACAATAAACCCGTATATAAAACAATTTGTTTTTTCGTGTGGCTGATTCCATGTGTCACTGGTAGCATGGGAAAGCCTGCCTTTTTATAATCCTCCACACGGTGAATGGCGAGCGGCCAAAAATGTGGAGGGGTCCAAAAAAAGATAATTAAAAATAGAACGACGGCTTCTACCGTTATCACCCCTGTCATCGCAACCCAGCCCAATAAAGGGGGTACTGCACCTGCCGCACCACCCCAAACAATGTTTTGCGGTGTTGTTCGCTTTAAAAATAAGGTATAGATAAAAGCATATCCAACCATAGCAAGAAGTGTTAACCAGGCGGTTAAGGGATTAGTCCGCCAAAGCAATATCATCATACCCAACACCAGCCAGAGTATTGCGACAACAATAGCTGTGGCTTGATTTAATCGCCCTGTAGGTAGGGGGCGTTTAGAAGTACGGTGCATTTTCGCATCAGCTTTATGATCAACGATATGATTAATAACTGCGCCCGCAGATGATACTAAGCCAATACCTAAAGTAGCCCAAAATATTTTCAACCACGGAAGATTCATTATTGAATACGGTAATGCAAGCACCATACCCACGATGGCGGTAAACATGATTAACATGACGACCTTTGGCTTACCTAGCTCATAAATAGCTTTTACTTTTGCGGCAAGCTCATTGGGTAGCTCATCGACTTTAGCGCAACTCTTTACGCTGCTTTTATGATGAGCACTGTTATTAATAGCATTTAACAAAGTTATTTTTACTCAAAAACATCTTTGCGGAATGTACGCTGCCAATTTTCAGCCACTTGTTGACGGACTATTTGTTTGCCCTTATTTTTTTCAGCACCCAAAATATGATAGCGCTCACCAAGCTTTTTACCTTTCCCAGCGTAACGGAACGTTTCGGCAAGTGCCATTCCATAATCTTGCCCTGCCATAGCAACACAATCATTAATAATAAAGGGGGAGCCGACTTCACGTCCATGCAGTTCATCGTTAATAGCCTGAACTACTACGCGTGCTTGATTGCTTGCAATATAACCTGTTTTTGGCATAGGGTCGCCTTCGATACTATCGCCAACAACATAAACATCATCATGTAGCAATGAACTGAAATCAAAAAAATCTACAGGACACCAATCACCCTCGGCTAAGTTATTTTGCAAGGCAAAACTGGCTGCTTTTTCAGGGGGAATGATATTGATCACATCACCTTTATGAATATCACCATTCGATGTTATAACAGCTCGAATGCTTGCATCTAACTTAACAACATTTCCCCCTTTTTTCTTAGAGACCCATTCGATCATGCTGTCAGCCTTTCCATAACCAAAATGTTTTTCCCAATAGACTAGATAGTTATTCGAAAAAATAAAATCATCTTTACTATCCAGTATTAAGAGTTTGGCGGTTGGATTGTTATCTTTCAACATAGTAGCAATGTAAGAAGCACGCTCATAAGGTGCAGGCGGACAGCGATAGGGATCTTCTGGAGAGCTTATTATGATGGTTCCCCCTTTTTTCATTGAGAGGATTTGATTACGCAAATTCATTGTTTGCTTCCCCGCACTATAAGCTGATGGAAAAGCCCCCTCAGCAAGCTCTTTATTAAAGCCTTCTATGCCTTCGTAGTGGTGTGTCGGCCCAGGAGATACAATCAACTTGTGGTAAGTTAAGGTATCCCCCCCTTCAAGTTTTAACTGTTTTTTATCAAAATTTATAGACTGAGCTTTATCTTGAATGACATTAATACGATAGTGCGTTTTTAACGTTGTGTAAGTGACCATTAAATCTTCAAGTGTGATCCAGCCAGGAATGACCTCATTACTGCCGGGGCAAAATATATATTGAGACTTAGGTTCAACTATTGTGATTTTTACATCAGCATTGAGTAAGCGAAGGTATTTTGCTGCTGTAGCTCCACCGATTCCACCACCAACGATAACAATATGAGCAGTAGACTTTGAATAAACTTTACTGGATGCACCTAAGAAACCATATGAAAGTGCACTAACGCCTAATACTTTCAATATCTCACGACGTGTAATACCCGTTTTTTTATCTCTATATTTATTACTCATCTGAAGATCACTCTGATTCTTTATTCATAACGGCCCACTCAGGAACAACAACATCTCTAGGAATTTTTTCCTGATTTAAGGGTTCGGGTTTTAGCTTTGCAAAGAAACCAGCCATGGCTTCAATTTCTTCATCCGTGATCGGCTGTGCAATAATACCCATCACAATAAAGTTACTTGCATCCGCCGTTTTATATTCTTGCATTTTTTTAATAAATTCTTGCTTATCCATACCAGCCAATGGAGGGATAATCTCATTAAACGCTGTGCCTAATGTTCCATGACAAGCAGAACATTGGGCAGATAATAGCCATGGGGAAGGCATAGGAAATTTTTTCGCAAGTTCAAAGTTTTCCTTAAGCGATAGCCCCCCCGTTAGATCATCATCAGCTAGCGCCGAATTAGAAAAACCGATACTGCTGAGTATAAAAAATAAACGTAATAAATATTTATTCATTCGTTAAAACCTTTGTTTGTTGTATGCATTTATATTTTAAGACTACGCTTTAGGAGGCTATCGAGATTAATTTTTCATTTCAGCGAAATACTGCGCTAATGCATTAATTTCATTATCTGTTAAAGCCTTTGATATATAACGCATCCGTGCATACACATCATTATGACGCGCACCTGTTTTAAACTCTTTCATTGTTTTACGGAAATATTCAGCACGTTGGCCTGCTAATGCTGGAATATCCATTATATTCCCCTCAGCATTAGTACCATGACAAGATAAACAAGGTGCTAACAATCGTTTACCGTCGCCCCTAGTCAACAAGGGTAATATTTTTTCCACCTCCTCTTTGCTTGCTACTTTAGGGCGTGTTGCGGGAGGTAGTGAAAAACTTGCATAATAAGCGGATATATCAGCCATTTCTTGCTCTGTCATCTGTTTAGCGAGCTTCACCATTAAATTTGATGTTACCGTACCTGCACGTTTTTCATCACGGTAGTCGATCAGCATTTTATAGGTATATGTTGCTTTTTGCCCTGCAATACTCGGCCAATTATCTGCTGTTGCAGCACCTTTTTCTCCATGACAACTTGCACACGCCAACTTTTTATTAAGCTCTTTTCCTCGTGATGGACCCCCCCCTCGAACAAATTTAATTTGTGGCATATCCCAAGCTACATTTGAAGAAGGCCCTGAAGGTTCTGTAGGTTTAGGCCCTGACGCGTATACATTACTTACAGCTATAACATATAGTGCCAAGCCAGTGAATATGTTCTTGGTTAATATATTCATCCTAAATGCCCCACGCCGGTGACTCTGGCGTACCGATAAAGAAAAACTGTAAAACAGGGTAGCCATAACTTGCCACTAAATAAACCAACATCCCCCAGTTCCAAAAAGCCAAGCTATTTAAAAGTTTTGGTAATTCAAAAGGTTGGTGAATTGGTTCAGCATAACTCACTTCTCGTTGCGCATCCGTAATAGTGGGCTGGCGTAATGTCATTGCTAAAATATAAACAAACAAGAAACCAGAAAATAACAACATGACGGCACCGAAGTTCATAATAATCATATGCACATCCCACGTTCTTACAAGATCTTCAGCTTGTTGGTAGGCTTGAACCGTATTAACACGACGAGGCTGACCGATAATGCCTAAATAGTGCCACGGCATTGTGGTGATCCACATACCAAGAAACCAAGTCCAAAGCTGGGTAATAACCAATTTATTTGAAAATAGCTGATGTCCAGTAATTTTAGGCCATAACCAGTAAGCCGCCGCAAAGTACATAATGACGGTTGTCCCGCCATAAATTAAGTGAAAGTGTCCCGGAATCCATTGTGTATTATGTATTAACACATCCAATGAGTAAGAGGCATTAATCACGCCACCCCAGCCGCCCACGGTTAGCATTAACAAGGAGAATGTTGATGCTAAAACAACAGGATTTGTGTAATCAAGTTTTTTAAGCCAGCCGAACAAGCCTGTTCCACCCCTCAAACGCCCTGCAATTTCCATGCTGGCGATTAGTGTAAAGCCTGTGATTAACGTAGGAACAGCAACCATAGTAGTGCCAAGCATATGGAGGATTTTCCAACCTGCGGCAACCATTGGGTCAACATATAAATGGTGTGTTCCAATCGGCACGGAGAAGAAAAACAACATGATAAACGCAATTCGCGCCCATTCATCACTGAATAACTTCCCACCCGCTTCTTTAGGCATGATGGAATACATAACCAAATAAGCAGGAAATAACCAAAAATAAACAATAGCATGCAAGGTTTCAGAAAATAATACGCGTGACAAACCGGGGTCGATAGTATCTGCTAAACCTAAGGAGGTTGGTATCAACTGAAAAAGCATCTCAGCGGCGACACCGATGGACGTCCAAAGCCATAACAATGCATTCAAAACCGTACCGTACATGATTACAGGCACGGGCTTCCCTGGATTCGCCTTTTTCCATTTCACAGTTGAAACGATCATAGACACACACCAAGCCCATGAACCTGCTACCAATAAGGTAGCGCCTATATAAAAGGTTGGGTGAGCAAACTCTGGCGGATAGAAGGTATAAAGTACCGAGGCATTTCCGTTAATAAGGGAACAGCTGCCATGACAACACCAATGGTCGACATCCAAAAGCCTGCCCACGCAAAACGTGGCGCCCATAACTATTGCTTTAGACTATGTACCGCCGTGTGATAACCAAACCCCATAATAAAATAGGTACTTAACACATACGCCATTAAAACACCGTGGGTGGAGGTTGATGCATAATAAACAGAAGCATTCTCAATAGCTGGGAACATACTGCTACGTTCGAGCACTTGATAAGCCCCCATTGGCAAAGCTACAGCGAAAGCAGCAAAGGCGACAAAGAAGTTCCAAAAAGCAAGTTTATTGGTGGCTTTAATAGTATCAGCTGATAGTGCCATATCACTAGTGGGTAGGGATGACGTTGTCATTAGTGAGTCTCCGCAGCTATGTTAAATTTATTTTTAGGCACTATATTCATCATGCCATACATATATGCGTGACCAAGCCCGCAATATTCGTTACAAATAATAGGAAACTCTCCTGCTTTGGTAAACCGAGTCGTAATTTCAGAAACATAGCCCGGTACTATCATTGTATTTAAGTTGGTAAAAGGAACATGAACACCGTGCAACACATCAAAGGAAGCAATACGAAATTTTACAGCAGTATTAAGAGGCAACTCTATATGTTGCGGGTAAAAGCCATAACGTGCAGCAACCATTGTGACGACTAGCTCACCATCAGAGCCCTTATGTAAACCCAGTTTTTCTTCCATAAACTCACCGCCACCAACACCAGAGGCAAGATGCAAACGAGCCGAGTCAATCACTTCAACATTACTAGGAGGGTGAATATCCTCAACAGCAGCAAAGTACAACGTAATGGCCCAAGTCATTATAGCCAAGCCTGCGGTCACTATTATCCAGCGTTTTTCAAGTGGATCTATATGAATTGCCATCTGAATATCCTTTAATTAACAGAACCACGGGGAAGAAAGAGGCCAAACCAAAAAAATAGATAACCTAAAATAAATAAAATTGCATAAATAGACATGATTGCCCATGTCCCTCTGGGGGCACTTTCGAGAATCTCTTTCTCTTCTTTTTCGGATAGCTTATCCATATTTAGTCCTGAATTTTTAATTAGCGGTTATGAACTTTAGTACAACTTTCTTTACAATACTGTACCTACTGAAAAACCACATTGACAATTGTCAATGATGGTTTTTGGTAATAGCTGTTACCATCCTATAAGCTTTACTGAGTCAATCAAGCATCAGGTAATACCCTAATCCCCAGATAGAAACGCGAATGAGAGTGAGATCGCAAGCCTTTGATTACATAGGATATTCGAAAATTAATCGTTTCATCCGTAGGTTTAATGAGCGCTACTGCACTCAATTATGCTTTAGTGCAATCGAGTATTTTTGGGATGTTCTATGGAGTCAAAGGCTTGTGCTATCATCGTGTTTTCTATCTGGGGATTAGGGTAATATTAAATGCTAGACACCTGTTATCACTGCGGTCTAACAAATCCATCTAATAGCAAAATCACTTACACCGTTCTTGATCAAGAACGCGATTTTTGTTGTCTAGGTTGCCAAGCAGTAACAAAAGTCATTATTGAGTCTGGCAATGTTGATTATTATAAATACCGCGACGCCCCCGATGGTGAAACCCAACCCGCGATTCTTCCAGATTTTTTAGATGAACTTGTCATTTATGACAACCCCGAAATTCAAAAAAGTTTTGTGCGTCAACAACAAAATGGCATAAAAGAAGCCTTTTTGATTTTAGAAGATATCCGTTGTGCAGCCTGTATTTGGCTGAATGAACAACATTTGCAAGCATTAGAAGGGGTAGTCGATGTGAAGATGGACTACACCAGCCAACAAGCTAGAGTCGTTTGGAACCCTGAACAAATCCAGCTATCTGACATTCTTCTTGCCATTGCTTCTATTGGCTATAAAGCCCATCCCTTTGACCCAACCCAGAGGGAAAAACTCACCAAAGAGCAAAATCAAAAAAGCATCAGTCGGCTACTTTTCTCGGGACTACTTGGCATGGCTGTTATGGGTCGAGCCATAGCAGGCTACTGGATGGGCGGCATCAATGAGCAAGGAGAGCTTGAACTGTGGGAAATTATTGGGCGTTGGTCAGACTTAATCATTGTGTCAATTATGTTAGTTTATTCGGGTGCTATTTTTTATATTTCAGCTTGGAGAGATTTAAAAAATAAGCACCTTGGCATGGACTTACCGATTGTAATTGGTTTAAGTGCCGCCTATATCGGCAGCTTTGTTGCAACCATACAACAAGCTCATGAAGTATATTTTGACTCCATTGCTATGTTTATATTTTTAATGTTGGCGGCACGTTACTATGAATTACAAGGGCGTCTTATTGCCGCTTCATCGTTAGATAAATTACTAAAAATAATCCCAAAAACTAGTAACCGATTTAGCAATTATGCTAATCGTGAAACGGAAGAGGTCTTAATTACAGAGCTCATTATCGGCGACAAAGTGCTTATCAACCCTGGCGAAACAGTGCCTGTTGATGGTCGTATTATCAAAGGTAAAAGTAGCTTTGACGAGTCATTACTCACCGGTGAGATGATGCCGATAACCTACTCTCAAGGCGATCAACTAATTAGTGGTAGTTGTAATATAGAGCAACCCATCGTGATGGAGGTGGAGCGTTTATATATGGACTCTACGTTAACGGATATTCATACCTTATTAGAAAAAGGTATAGAGTCGAAACCAAACTACGCCTTAGTTGCAGATAGAGTTGCCCGGTGGTTTATTCTTGCTATTCTTATTATCGCTTCGCTAACCGCTATTTTTTGGTTACTAAAAGACCCTGCGATGGCATTGCCTGTAACTATTTCTGTTTTAATCGTGACCTGCCCTTGTGCATTAGCGCTAGCTACACCCGTAGCCCTGTCCTTAAGCTCAGGATTATTTGCTAAAATGGGGGTTCTTCCTCTTAAAATGTCTGCCATTGAGGGATTAAATCAAAGTGATGCAATCATCTTTGATAAAACAGGAGCTTTAACCGTAGGCCAACCTACCTTGAAACAAAGCCTTGTATACGGTGGTGCAGATGAAACCTTTTACCAAAAGATCGCTTTAACCTTAGAAGAACAATCCGAACATCCCATAGCAAAAGCATTTAAACTCACAAAAATAAACACGACCTCTTTTCAGATAGAAAATCTTAAAAGCCACTTAGGTATGGGAATAGAAGGGGAAATTAACAGGCAGTCATGGAAAATTGGCAAGCTCTCTTTTTGCCTTAGCGAAGACGCTATCACTAAATTAGAAGACGAGATAACACAAAAAATTGAACAAGCACGCCAGTCAGGATACATCGTTATCGGACTTTCCAAAAATGACTCTCTCGAATGTATTTTTATATTACATGACCCGTTACGAGAAGGGTGCCATGAAATGATAAAAAACTTGTCACGGCAAGGCATCGAAAACATTATTATTCTCAGTGGTGATCACCCGAGTAGTGTCGCTCAAGTAGCAAAAAAGCTAGGCATTAAAGAATTCCATGGAAATATGAAGCCCAAAGATAAACTAGTTTGGTTACAACGTTACCAACAACAGCATCGCGTGATAATGGTCGGCGATGGGATTAACGATACCCCAACATTAGCAGCGGCAAATGCATCAATATCTTTTGTAAGCGCAACGGATTTAGCACAAATTAATAGTGACTTTGTCATTACAGGGCGCTCTATTAATGTTATCCCTGCGCTGCTACAGCTCTCCCAAAAGACCCATAAAATCATTATACAAAACTTAATTTGGGCGGCCTTATATAATTTAATCGCCATTTCCTTTTGCCGTTTTAGGATGGCTTCCACCTTGGGGGGCAGCATTGGGAATGTCACTCAGCTCCTTTATTGTGATAACAAACTCTCTAAGATTAAAGAAATCTTGATCAAACCTATAACCTGAATCTGTGACTTCACTACGGCACAGTACGCAAGCTATTGATTCATCACAGGTTTAAAAAATGCCCGCTTAACCTAAGGGTGAAGCTAAGATTTTTCAAAATCCTGTGATAAGCCAATATCTTACGCCCTGTTATCCGCATTGAAGTCACGGATTCAGGTCCTCGTCAACTGTCTGCGACGCTATGTTTCGATTATTAAAGGATACTCTTATACCTAATTAGCTATAAGCCTACGTTGCTGGGAATAATTAAATTTAGACGTGAAAAAAGTAGCCACTTTACAGTGACTACTTTTAGTTTTGAGGACTACCTTTTACTGTTTAGCCTTCAGCAACACATATTTTCTTCTTCATGACTGCATTAAATGTCAATACTGTATTAATGCCAACCAATAGTGTAATTAAGCCTAACAAGCCAGTTGCTAACCATAAATATACGGGGCTTCCTGCACCATGAATCGGGTGTATTTTTTCATTCATTACAAAGCTTGCGATTGTGATGGCGCCCAGTGGAAATAAGTAAGCCCACCATGAAATAAAGAAGGGGTAAACGAATAAAATACTTTATCTGCGATAGGAGTAACATGGTTAAAAACAAAGCAACGAAATAAAGAAAATGTCCAAAATTATCAATGCCACCATTCAAACGCGTGTAGGCTAAAAAACCTACCGCAGGTGGTGCTATCAAAATAAACAAAGTGGGCAAAAGATGGGTCGCCATAGGGTCATGAAACAGAATCCTATTAAAGAAAATAACCAATAAAATAATCCAAAAAAGCATCCCTATACTAAAAAAGAACCAAGAGATATCAATATAACCGAGTGCAACACCAGCGATGGGAACGAGAACATTACCCACAGCTGGAATAAACCATGCAGGATTCATATGGTTTATTTTAAAGTGATCATGGTGCATCCAAGAGCTAATTACATACAGCGTGAAGGCTAGGTGTAGAGTAGTTCCTACAATCCAAAGTGGCAAAGATATAGCTTTATTAATGGAAAGAAAAACAATAGATAGTAGTAATAAACTGATAGAAATAGCAGGAAAAAAATTAAGCTTTATCGGGTGCTTTATTTCCATTTTCACACTGTTAGGATGTTTAATAAGTTTAGTCAAATAAATCAGTGATATAACGATAAAAATGAATGATGCTATGCCTGCAAAAATGGGCGTAATACCTAAGTCCAAGTCAAAAGCTTTCTGAGCTTTTTCCCAAGCAATAGTAAAGCCTGCAAGCCCCATGACAATTGAAAAAGAAGAGACGGGAAAGTTTGCTAAGCGATTTTGTTGTTCTGAACTGCTCATAATTAATACCTGAGTAATACAGTAGGTTATTAATAGTGCGATGGCATTGATATTACGCAATTTACTTTAATCTCTTAAAGGGTATATTTAAAAACATGCAGCTTATGGTGATACTATTTAGAGACTTTTGCACGAGTCGGTGGCGAAAGAAAAATCGGGTGAAATTTTACTGATTGAGGCGAAAACGAAGCTAATAACGAGTTATTAGCGAGTTTTTCAACGAAAAGCAGTGAAATTTTAACCATTTTTACTCATCATCAGACTCGTGCAAAGGTCTCATTTAAACTCAACGTGTTGTATTTATGGCGTACTTTACGGAAATAAAGGTTTCATCTCAATAACTTTGGCGTCTGTGTAACCAATCGAGGGTTAAGGAAAATAATGAACAATCAAGCTAATAAACAGGCATCAAAAAACACATTATTAACAAAGATCATTTTTGCCATATTACTAGCGCTCATTATCTTAACGCTAGTACTGAAAACTCAACAAACAAACACCCAGCAAACGGTTATTGATAAAAATACCTACATTGAATTTCCTGACAGAAAGCCGTTGCCTATCGTCACACTCGCGCAGGCTGATACCGATGGGTTTTCCACATCTAAGATAAAGGGAAAGTGGCATATTTTATATTTTGGTTATACTTTTTGCCCTGATATTTGCCCGCTTGAACTCACAGTACTGCAACAAATGATGGAGATTTTACGCAAAGACATTGCTACATCTGACCTCCCTCAAATACTCTTTATTTCAATTGACCCTGAAAGAGATAAACCTGAGCAGGTGAAAAAGTATGTGGCAGCTTTTGATAGTAGTTTTATGGGTTTAACAGGAAAACAAGACGCATTAACAGCTTTAGCATCACCCTTTGGCATTGCATGGATGAAAGATGCAGTCCCTTCCACTCAAGAAAGCAAAGACAATAATTTTTATACCGTATCACATTCAACAACACTGTTATTAGTGAACCCAGACTCAAAAGTAGCGGGCATGTTTCCTGCACCACATTCAGCTAAAGCGATGGCGCAAGCTTATAAAAACAGCATAAAAAAAGAAAAGGTATATTGATATGTATAAGTCATTAAGAACGTTTGTTATCAGTTTTATGATACTGCTTTTGTCGCAAATCCAAGCATGTAGCAGTCCGGAAAAAATCGAAATTATAGATGCTAGAGTAAGAACGCCCACCAGTGTTACTAAAGCTCTAGGCGGGTTTATGATTGTTAAAAATAACACTCAAAATTTAATAAGTTTAGTTGATGTTAAGGCAGAAGGCTTCAAACAAGTGATGCTACATGAAACCATCAATAAAGATGGTATGCATAGAATGGAGCACAGAGAAAAGATTTTAATTCCCGCCAAAGGGAAGGTTATTTTTCAACACGGCAGTTATCATATTATGTTTATGGGACTGCTAAAGGAGTTTAAATCAGGGGGTAAGATACCTGTCACACTTATTTTTTCTGATGGACAAGAAAAGCGTGTACAGTTTATTGTTAAAGATTCTGTTTAATCTAAACACTTAGGTCTAGTAAGCTCATGCAACAAAAAATAAATATTATCTCATGTTGGTTAATTTTACTGCTTACCGTTCATTCCCTATCATCTTGCTCCCGACCAGAAGTCACCCCTCCTTCAGTCGAACCTTTATTCAAAACTTACCTGACTACTTTAGAGAAAGGCGACTTAAAAGATGTTAGAAAGTCTTATTTCATGCCTTTGCATTGGCGGCGTCAGCAAAAATTGTATAATCATTTTAGCCAACAACATCAATTACTAACCGAAAATAAGCTATCACTAACGTTTCTAGATTTCAAACAAAAAGGTCGGTGGGCAGTGGCTGCGCTCAAAAAAAACGAATCCGGAGTTAACTCAATTAGCCCGCTGTGGTTTTTCTTTTATGATGATCACTGGCAGGTCGTTTCTCCCGTGATTTTTAAAACAGCACCCGTTAGATCAATGATTGACTTATTTCGTGAACAAAAAAAACTCAGATCTTGGTATTACGCTAAGTACCCATCAAACAATTACCCATCAAACAATAAGGCACCAGTACAATGACCTCACTAAAACAGCAACGCATTATTGCTATTTGGCTTTTTATATCTTCTGCTGCGATTTTTGCCATGGTTATTTTAGGCGGCGTAACACGCTTAACAGATTCTGGCTTATCAATGGTGGAATGGGCGCCTATCATGGGTGCATTACCCCCACTTAATAATGATGAATGGCTTAAAACGTTTCATATGTACCAGCAGTTCCCTGAATTTAAAATACACAATCACGCCATGGACTTAGCGGGCTTTAAGTCTATATTTTGGTTTGAATATTCGCACCGCCTTCTCGGCAGGCTAATTGGTTTAATTTTCTTTTTCCCCATGGTCTTTTTCTTTGTCAAAGGCTGGGTAAGTACTGGCTTAAAAATCAAACTCATGATCATGTTTATACTCGGTGGCTTACAAGGTTTACTCGGCTGGTATATGGTCAAAAGCGGGCTTGTTAATAACCCCAATGTTAGCCAGTATCGCCTGGTCGCACACTTAGGCTTAGCAATTTTTGTCTATGCTTATATTTTATGGGTTGCGTTAGGGTTGTTTTTTCAAAACGACCAAAGCGTAAACCTAAATTCAAATTGGGTTGCACATCCATTAAAACCCTACGCGTTACTGCTCCTTATTTTTACTTTTATTACGATACTCTCGGGTGGTTTTGTTGCTGGTTTAAATGCAGGGCTTGTCTACAACACCTTTCCCTTAATGAACGGACAGCTCGTTCCTGATGGCCTGTTATCAATGACACCTGCATGGCACAATTTATTTGAAAATGCGACAACCGTTCAGTTTAATCATCGCGTACTGACCACAGCCTTAGCGCTGGCTGTTATTGTTTTTTATCTCGCCTCCCTGAGAAAAAAACCACCTGCAAGACTCAAACTTGGCTTGCACTTAATGATGGTTATGATATTGATTCAAGTGTCGCTGGGCATCTCCACACTACTGCTGCATGTGCCTATTCCTTTAGCGGCAAGCCATCAAGCTGGCGCATTGATTTTATTTACGTTGATTATCTTTGTGGCGCATCAAACTAGATATTCTAATAACTAAAGGAAAGCTTACAATTCAGCTTAGGCTCGCCGCTTTAATAAACAATAATAAAACCCATCATTGAAATCATCCCCAGGGAAAACCTGTAAACCAAGGCCTTGCGCCTTTGGTATTGGAACCACTTCCGCACCTTTCGTGCGATCCATAAAGGCAACCATCTGTTGCTCATTTTCCTCGGGGAGAATCGAGCAGGTTGCATACAGCATGATGCCCTCGGGTTTTAACTTCTGCCAAAGCGCATCTAATATTTTTCCTTGAAGCTCGCTTAATGCTTCAATATCAGACGCTCTACGCAACACCTTAATATCAGGGTGGCGACGAATCACACCCGTAGCAGAGCAAGGTGCATCTAATAGAATACGATCAAAATCAATACCTTTCGCATAGGCTTCAGTGTCTAAAGCATCAGCGGTGATAACAGTGGCTTGCAGGTTTATGCGCTCCAGATTTTGTGTCACACGCAACAAGCGACTCTCGCTATTATCGACTGCAATCACTTTAAGGTTTTTGGCACTTTCAAGAATATGCCCTGTTTTCCCACCCGGTGCTGCACAAGCATCCAATACCGTCATACCGGCTTGGCAATGAAGTAAAATACTGGCTCGTTGGGCCGCACCATCTTGCACCGACACCGCACCTTTTTCAAAATTTGGCAAATCAAAGACATTACATGGCGCAGCTAATTTTATTGCCGTCTCAATGCCATTTATTTTCGCTGCTTCAATACCCGCATCTGTCAGCTTTTGCAGATAAGTTTCTCGCGATTGCTGGCTTAAATTAACCCGTAACGTCATGGGCGCACGTTGATTAGACTCGTGCAGAATCTGCTCCCAATTATTCGGCCATGCTTGCTTTATTTTATGAATTAGCCACTGTGGAAAGGCGTATTTAACGACTTGGCGCTTAGTAATTTCTTGTTGTAGAGCATCCTGTTCACGCAAGTAATTTCTTAAAACGGCATTCACCAAGTTCTTCGCCCAAGGCTTTTTCAAACCTTTTAATGCAGAAACAGTTTCACCTACAGCCGCATGATCAGGCGTTTTTTGGTAGATAATTTGATACAAGCCCACCCGAATCAAACACTCAACATCTTTATCTTTTTGCTTAATCGTTTTACTCAGTAATTCACCCAACAAAGCTGATAAGGGCTCGTGCCAGCGTAAAGCCCCATAACCAAGGTCACGCACCATAGGATCATCATTATTTACTAGCACCGCACTTAACGACTCCCCTTTATAAATTACGGATTGTAGAATTTGTGCGGCGGCTGTTCGTGGATTCATAGACGGAGAAGCCATAACTAGCAAGGTAACTTATAATCAAGCAATGACCGGCCATTTAAGAAATCTCGTACATCCATTGCTTTTTTGCCCGGTAATTGTAAACGTGAGAAAGAAACAACACCATCACCAGTGACTACGCTGATTCCTTCTGGAGTTTCATTAATAACAGTTCCATAAGGCTCCGTTGATTGCATACTTTCAACTTTTGACATAAAAATTCGCAAGGGTTTACCATTAAAGGTAGTGAATGCCACAGGCCACGGGTTGAAAGCACGTATAGTTTGATCAATTTGTTGCGCTGACTGTGACCAATCAATCTCAGCTTCTGATTTTTCGAGTTTATGCGCGTAGCTTGTTAGAGACTCCTCTTGCACTTCAGGGCTTAGCTCACCTACACCGGCAAGCTCCAGTACTTTTAGCAAAGCCTCCGCGCCATCGTTAGCTAATTTATCGTGAATTGTCTGACCTGTATCTTCGGCAGTAACAGGACAAGGCACTTTTAACAGCATATCACCCGTATCCAAACCTGCTGCCATTAGCATAATAGTGATACCGGTTTCTTTATCCCCTGCTTGAATCGCTCGATGAATCGGTGCTGCGCCACGCCAACGTGGAAGCAAAGAGCCGTGTATATTGAAACAACCATATGTCGGCATATCCAAAACAACTTGTGGCAAAATCAAACCGTAGGCCGCTACCACCATCACATCAGCGTTATAACTTGCCAAGACTGCTTGGGCTTCTTCATCTTTTAAAGACGAGGGTTGCTCGACCGCTATATTGGCATCAACCGCAACTTGCTTCACCGGCCCAAACTGTACTTTGCGCCCACGCCCTGAGGGCCTATCTGGCTGAGTATAAATAGCTACAACTTCATGCCCTGATTGAATTAATGCTTGTAAAGCAGGCACAGCAAAGTCAGGTGTTCCTGCATAGATTATTCTTAATTTTTTCATTGAGACCTGTTATTGAACGTTTTAGTTCGTTGCTGCTTGTTTCGCCAATTTGGCAAACTTTTTTTGTAAACGCTTTTGCTTTAATGGCGATAAATAATCCACAAACAACTTACCTTTTAAGTGATCCAGTTCATGTTGAATACACACAGCAAGCAATCCATCCGCCTCTAACTCAAATTCTTTACCATCGCGATCTAAAGCTATTACGGTGATATTTTCTGAGCGCGACACCTCTGCATAATACTCAGGTACTGACAAGCAGCCTTCTTCACAGATTTCTTCGCCATCACGGTGTGTGATTTTTGGATTAATAAAGCAGTAAGGTTCGTTCTTATCTTCTGACACATCAATCACCACAAGTTGTTGATGTACATTAACCTGTGTTGCTGCTAAGCCAATACCTGGTGCGTCATACATGGTTTCCAACATATCATCAATTAGCACTCTAATTGCATCGCTGACTTCTTTTATAGGCGCAGCTTTAGTGCGTAAACGCGGATCGGGGAAACGTAAAATATCTAATTTAGCCATGAGCACTCTTAATGAAAAACCATAAAAAATAACAACAGGAAGTACCGTAAGTCAGAAAAAAATGCACCTTCAATACTATATCCATTATTATACCGTCAATAATAATTAAAAAATCAATAAAAATAATAAGGGTCTTCCATGTCTTTTAAACTTTCTTCACTGACTTTAGCGTCAGTCTCGGTTTTCACATTATCTGCTTTAACAGGTTGTAGCACAATCGACAACTGGACAAAGCCGTCAACGTCACAAAACGCATCATCATCGCAGATGTTTTCATCACAAGGCAAACCTGCTGTTTCGCGCCTTAAAACACCTTCGCATGATCCTTATGATAGCTTTTATGGTAGCCCTAGCGATATTAAAACACAGGTTTACCAACCTAAAACTGTGCGCTTATATAAAGGCAAGGCATCAAGTACGAGTACTCCTGCACTCTTTAAAACAACAGCACCAAAGCGTTATGTGGTTAAAAAAGGTGATACCCTATGGGCAATTTCAAATAAATTCTTAAACAACCCTGCTTACTGGCCAGAAATTTGGGATAAAAACCAAAAAGTTAAAAATCCACATCTAATCTACCCGGGTGATGTACTGTATATTTATGAAGGTGGCCGCAGAAAAGTACGCGTTGCTAATAAAGTAACAGGCAAAGTAACCTTTGTTGAAAAAATGGTTCCACAAATGCGTATTGAGCGAACAGGAACAACACTTGGACAACCCATATCTACACTATCTTCATTTTTAGTTTGGCCTCGCGTACTTGATAAAAGCACAATGGATAAAGCACCATACATTGTGGATGGGCGTGACTCACATATTCTTATCGAAAAAGACGACACGGTGTTTATCAAAAACCTTTCTGATCGTCATGCAGGCGGACGTTATGCTGTATTCCATCAAGGCAAAGAATTGCGTGATCCAGCAACAGGAAAAGTTTACGGCAATGAAGTGACTTACGGCGGCTTTCTGGAAATTGATCGCACTACAGCTGGGGCAGAAGTTGCCACTGCAACGGTGGTTGAATCGAAACGTGAGATGCGTCGTGGGGATCGCTTGCTCTACATTAATGACGAAACACATCAGCTAAATGCGCCGGTACAAATACCAAAGCATAAAGTGCGTGGTTCAATTATATCATTATTTGATGCACACATCATGAGTGCTCAAACGCAAGTTGTGGTGATTAACAAAGGCTCTCGTCAAGGCATTAAGCCTGGTTACACTTTAGGTGTTTATTCCTTAGGCAAACAAGTTAATGACCCTTACGCAAAAGCTAAACGTACCCGTCGTTGGGATCCTGTTGTAGCGGCGAAAGTGGGCATTCCTCCGCAACGTGTTGCTACTGCAATTGTTTATAAAACTACGGGCGATTTAAGTTACGCTTTGATTACAAAATCGAGTCACCCCGTTAAAAATGGGTACAAGATTGGCAACCCATAATTTGTAAATCACAATCTACGGCTATAGATTTTCTGTAGCTGAAACCAAGGGCATGTATAATCTAATACATGCCCTTTTTTAATGCCGAGCAATAAGCGATGAAAACCACTGAAGAACTAAAAGCTTGGATTACATTATGGCGGGTTCCAGGTGTTGGTTCTAAAACTTACCAAAAGCTGCTTACTCACTTCTCAGACCCTAGTGCCGTTTTCGGGGCGAATCAAACGAAGCTAAAATCCTCTGAAGTTTCACAAAAAGTTGCTGAAAGCATTCAACAACATAATGACTTAGGCTCTGCAGACCATGACATAGAGTGGTTACAATCAGCAGAAAATCACTCAATTATCACCTTACACTGCAACGAATACCCCGCACTGCTTAAACGTATCGATAATCCGCCACCAATCCTTTTTATCAAAGGCAATCACGCCTTACTTAAAGACCCACAATTAGCCATTATTGGCAGCCGAAATCCAACCAAGAGTGGCACAGACAATGCACTTAGCTTTGCCAAGCACCTTGGTAGAACAGGGCTTTGCATCACCAGCGGACTAGCCTTAGGTATTGATGGCAGCGCACACAAAGGCGCATTACAAGCCAATGGTCCCACCATCGCAGTCATCGCGACAGGAATTGACCGTGTTTATCCTGCAAGCCATCGTGAGCTCGCCCATGAAATTGTCAAAAATGGCGCGATTGTTAGTGAATTCCCCATCGGGACACAGCCCAAAGCAGAAAACTTTCCACGTCGAAATCGTATTATTAGTGGCTTATCTTATGGAACTTTAGTTGTAGAAGCCGCATTGCAAAGCGGATCACTGATTACCGCACGTTTAGCGATGGAACAAAACCGCGAAGTTTTTGCGATTCCTAGCTCCATTCATAACCCACTAGCCAAAGGCTGTCATCAGTTAATTCGCCAAGGTGCAAAACTGGTTGAAACTGCCGAAGATATTTTAGAGGAAATGGCCAATGTTATTGATTTAAGCACACTTGAGCAAAACGACGGTCAACAAAATTACCCTCATCAAAACACCCTGAACTCAGATCAAGGTGCTTTAAGTCATCAGCAAAAAAACTCTGAAAAAAATAACTCTGAAGATAGCAATGCCGAATACCAAAACGTGCTGGATAAAATGGGCTTCGATCCTACTCCAATAGACCAACTCGTTATAGATACAGGCTATAGCCCTGAAGCCTTATCAGCGATGCTTTTAATGCTCGAACTACAAAATCAAATCTCTTCAAATGGCGGCGGCACTTACACGCGCCTTAAGTAACTTAAACACAACCAATAGTCCGCAAATTCGCTTATTCAAGTGACAAAAATCAATTTTTATTATAGAATATCTGTTAGAAATACCCCGTAAATATAAAATTATTTGTTACCCCCACTTGCTAGAGCCGCTATCTACCAAGAATAAATAGTTTAAGATGTGAGCCCCAATTCATGACTGAAAATACATTAGACGTCCTTTTTTATCTATTTGACCATTATTCAGATACCGATGACATCGCACAAAATCGCGATGTTTTACACGGCTATCTAGAAGAAGCAGGTTTTCAAAACAAACGTATTCACAAAGCATTTGATTGGTTAGAAAGCCTAGCAGATGATGACCAGATTTATCTTTCCGCACCGCAATCACAGTCCATTCGCCATTTTTCTAAATTTGAAAAGCAATGGTTTAACGATGAGTGCCAGGAATACATGCTGTCACTCGCCAATGAGAATGTGCTTACCGCTGAAATGTTTGAAAGAACTGTTGACCGAGTGCTCTCTCTCGGTGATAAAGAGTTCGACCTGAATCGTTTAAAGTGGGTAATACTGATGTTATTACTCAACCAACCTGATACCGAAGCAGAATATATTTGGATGGATGATGTAGCACTGGGCGATGAGCCGCCTGTATATCACTAACCTCCCTTCATAAGAAAAACAGATAAAAAGGTGATAACTGCCCTCAGTCATCACCTTTTTTTTTGCTTCTGCTTTACAGCTCTTTAGTTTCCGTTGTATGGTTGCCACAAATTCAACCTCAATAAATCAACCGAAACAACAAATATGGGCAGATCACTCGTTATTGTGGAGTCGCCAGCAAAGGCGAAAACCATCAACAAATACCTTGGTAAGGACTTCATTGTAAAGTCCAGTATCGGTCATATCCGCGACTTGCCTAAAGGCGGAGGCTCCACTAAAGGTAAGAAAAAAGCACCGACATTAGCAACCCTTACCAAAGGCATGTCAGATGCTAAAAAAGAAGCTTTTAAGAAAAAGCGTGACACCGATAACCTATACCGTCGTATGGGTATCAACCCAGAAAAAAACTGGGATGCGCAATATGAAATACTCCCCGGCAAAGAAAAAGTCGTCGCCGAATTACAAAAACTCGCAGCCAAAGGCGACAAAGTCTATCTTGCGACCGATTTGGATAGAGAGGGTGAAGCAATTGCGTGGCACCTTAAAGAAGTTATCGGTGGTGATGACAGCCGATTTGAGCGCGTAACCTTTAATGAGATAACCAAATCAGCGATTCAAGAAGCCTTTGAAAAGCCCGACAGATTAGATGTAAATCGTGTCAACGCTCAGCAAGCACGACGCTTTTTAGACCGCGTTGTAGGTTTTATGGTCTCGCCATTATTATGGGCGAAAATAGGCCGAGGATTATCGGCTGGGCGTGTTCAATCCGTTGCAGTACGATTAATTGTTGACCGTGAGCATCAAATCAATGCTTTTAACCCTGTCGAGTTTTGGGATATTCACGCCGACTTAGCCACCAAATCTGGCGAAGCATTACGCGTAGAAGTCACCAAAGACAACGGCACAGCATTCAAACCTGTAAACGAAAAACAGGCAATGGACGCGGTTACCAAGTTAAAATCAGCCGATTATTCACTGCTTAAACGCGAAGACCGCGCCACTGCCACGAAACCCAAAGCACCCTTTATAACATCGACCTTACAACAAGCGGCCAGCACCCGCTTTGGCTTTGGCGTAAAACGCACCATGGGACTTGCACAACGCCTGTATGAGCGCGGTTACATCACCTATATGCGTACCGACTCAACCAATTTAAGTGCCGATGCACTAGAAAGCGTACGTGGTTTTATTGGCAAAAAATACGGCAAAGATTTCCTCCCTGAAAAACCGAATTTTTATGGCTCTAAAAGTGGCGCGCAAGAGGCACATGAGGCGATTCGCCCATCCAATGTAAAAGTTATGCCGACCGATTTACAAGATGTGGACGATGCTGCCAAAAAATTGTATGAATTAATTTGGCGACAGTTTGTAGCCTGTCAAATGACACCCGCTAAATATGACTCAACCCGCCTCACGATTCAAGCAGATCAATACCACTTGACCGCATCCGGTCGTACTATGCGCTTCCCAGGCTGGACTAAAGCACAACCACCGCTCAGCAAAAAAGATCAACCCGATTTGCCTGATTTAAGAGAAGGCGACCCACTCAATTTAGTTGAGCTTGACCCGCAACAGCACTTTACCAAACCACCACCACGATACTCTGAAGCATCATTAGTAAAAGAGCTGGAAAAACGCGGCATTGGTCGTCCATCCACCTACGCATCCATCATTTCAACCATTCAAGACCGTGGTTATGTAAAAGTAGATTCACGTCGATTCTTCGCCGAGAAAATGGGCGAAATCGTAACCAAGCGTTTAGTCGGTAGCTTTGAAGAACTAATGAACTTTGACTTTACCGCCGAAATGGAAAAAGAGCTGGATGAAATCGCCGACGGAAAACTCCAGTGGAAAGACGTACTGGATGATTTTTATAAAGACTTCAAAGTCACTTTAGATAAAGCTAAAGATGAGCCAGAAAAAGGTGGCATGAAGACCAACGAAATGGTCATGACAGAAATCACCTGCCCTGACTGCTCAAGAAATATGGGAATCCGTACTGCAGGTACAGGTGTGTTTTTAGGCTGTGATGGTTATAACTTGCCACCTAAAGAGCGCTGTAAAAAAACCGTCAACCTCGTCCCTGCTGAAGAGTCTATCGACGTGAACAATGAAGATGCCGAAACCGAAGCATTAATGGCGAGAAAACGTTGTACGAAATGTGAATCGGCAATGAAAAGCTACTTTATTGATGAAAGTACTAAACTACATGTCTGTGGAGAAAACCCTGAGTGTGACGGCTATGAAATTGAAAAAGGCACGTTTAAACTAAAAGGTTACGAAGGCCCTGTGGTTGAGTGTGAAAAATGCAAGAATGATATGCACCTAACCACAGGCCGCTTCGGCCCTTACATGAAATGTAGCAATGAAGACTGTGGCAACACCCGTAAGATTTTACGTAACGGCCAAGTCGCACCTCCGCGTGAAGATCCGGTTCACTTACCTGAACTAGAATGTGAAAAGTCAGATGCATTCTTTATACTCCGTGACGGCGCGGCAGGCTTATTTATGGCTGCCAGCACCTATCCAAAATCACGCGAAACCCGCGCACCGCTAGTTGGAGAACTGCAGCGTTTTAAAGACCGTATTTCAAAGAAGTTTTACTTCCTTGCTGATGCTCCCGCAGAAGATCCGCAAGGCAATAAAGTTGCCGTTCGCTTTGACCGAAAAACCAAAGAGCATTATGTGCGCTCTGATGTGGATGGAAAAGCAACGGGCTGGTCAGCACGTTACGAGGGTGGCCAGTGGATCGAAACGTTAGCGAAGAAAAAAGTTGCCAAGAAAAAGAAAACCGTTAAGAAAAAGCCCACAAAAAAGAAGGTCGTTAAAAAGAAATAGTACGCTGCTAGAACGACTGACTACTGTAAGGTAGACGGCCCTTCATGGGTCGTTTGATGAAAGTGATTGTCTTGCTTCACCACATTTCTAGAATGACTTTGTGGCAAAGAAGCATGATGTTCAAGCATCCGCCAGCCGTTTACTTGGCGAATATAAATATTCGTCGCAATAATCACTGAAACAGGTGAATCAGGATGATGATCTTGTGCAATTCGCTCACTCACTAAATGAACAGCAACATCACCAAACAGACTAGCATTAACTATATTAGGGTACACAACAAGCTTAATACTATTGGCCAGAATCCCCGACCAACTTTCTAATACAGCCTTTCTACCTAATATCGGCTCAGCCCCAGGATGAACACAAGTAACCCCCTGATGCTCAGCCATAACTGCATTCATCAGATTAATATCACCCATTTCAAATGCTGAGTAAAAGGCAGTTTCAGCCTCCTCTGGTGTTGCAAAATAAGTACTTGGCTCATCAGTTTTCACCGCGGTGCTCCTCAAAGAGAAGTTAAACTATAATTACAGTTGAGCAACAAGGCTAGTACCCTGCTTATTAATAACTTAATTAATTATCCACAAAAATAATGTAACCCACGGTAATTTATACCCAGCATGAGACCTTTACACCAATCAGTGGCGAAACAAAAATGGGCAAAATTAATGGATTGAGACAAGATGAAGCTAAAAAACAGATCTTGCAATTGCTTCAACGAAAAACAACGAACTTTTATTCATTTATACTCGTCACCTTACTCGTGTAAAGGTCTCAGTATATACTCAAACTCAATAAGCCTGTAGACTCCGCCTCCTTAATTCTTAACACTTTCGGATACTCCCTTGATCTCTACAGCAAACATCACCATGCAATTTGGCTCTGAGCCTCTTTTTGAAAACATTTCAGCTAAATTCGATAACGGTAATCGCTACGGTTTAATTGGTGCCAATGGCTGTGGAAAATCAACCTTAATGAAGATCATGAGCGGTGAATTAGAACCAACATCAGGTAATATTTCGGTTACTCCAGGTGAGAAACTGGGTATCTTGAGTCAGGATCAATTCGCTTTTGAACACGTAAGTGTTATAGATGCTGTCATCATGGGTGACAGAGAGCTTTGGGAAGTCAAGCATGAGCGTGAGCGCATTTATGCCTTGCCAGAAATGTCGGATGGAGACGGTATAAAAGTAGGCAACCTTGAAGCTGAGTTTGCCGAAATGGACGGTTATACCGCAGAAAGCCGTGCAGGTGATATTTTGCTCAATGCAGGTATCGAAGAATCATTACACTTTGGCTTAATGAGTGAAGTTGCCCCCGGCCGTAAACTACGTGTGTTACTTGCGCAAGCCTTGTTCGCCAACCCCGATATTTTGTTACTTGATGAGCCCACCAACAACTTGGACATTGAGACGATTAACTGGTTAAGCACCGAGCTGAACAAACGCACTTGTACCATGGTGATTATCTCGCACGATAGACACTTTTTAAATTCAGTCTGCACCCACATGGCAGATATTGACTATGGTGAACTAAGAATTTACCCCGGTAATTATGAGTACTTCCAAGCAGCATCCAGCCTGATACGCGAACAGTTATTGGCAGGCAATAGTAAAAAGAGTGCGGAAATTGCTGAATTACAAGACTTCGTTAATCGCTTTGGAGCGAATGCCTCTAAAGCGAAACAAGCAAGCTCTCGCGCTAAAAAACTGGATAAAATTAAGTTAGATGCCGTTAAGTCTTCCAGTAGAAAAACGCCATTATTAAATTTTACGCAACATAAAAAACTGCACAGAAATGCCTTGGTGATCGAAGAACTGTCACATGGTTTTAATGGAACACCACTGTTTACCAGTAATGATGTAATCCTAGATGCAGGAACACGCTTGGCAGTTTTAGGCGACAATGGAACAGGAAAAACTACGTTCCTGCGTTGCTTAATGAATCAACTCAAACCAAATAGCGGTAGTTATAAATGGTCCGAAAATGCAGTTGTTGGCTATTGCCCACAAGACAACACGGTAGATTTTGATAACGATTTGACCTTATTTGATTGGATGATGCAATGGCGCACCCCCAAGCATGACGACCTAAAAGTACGCGGTTTGTTAGGACGTTTATTGTTTACCGAAGATGACTACCTAAAAAAAGCCAAAGTCTGTTCAGGAGGTGAGAAAAACCGGCTGCTATTTGGCAAGCTAATGATGCAAGATACCAATGTATTGATTATGGACGAGCCAACCAACCATATGGATATGGAAGCGATTGAAGCCTTAAACAATGCATTAAAAGACTATGAAGGCACCTTAATTTTTGTCTCCCATGATCGTGAGTTTGTCTCAACACTCGCCAACCGTATACTCGAAATAAAAGACACCAAAATGACCGCCTTTGAAGGGACCTATGATGAGTTCCGTGAGAGCAAAGGAATGGCATAAATCATCAACTAAAATTCTCTATTTGTAATATATGTAGCTTGGCTGACGTTAGAGCCACACGATTCAATTTTAATCAACTAGGTTGGGCTTTGTAATGATCTAATAACCTTGTAGAAACTTATAGATTCGGTTATTAGCTATATTATCCCCCCTGCAGATAAAAAACAGGCTTAAAGTTACTACAAAAAACTAGACCATTACAAATGGTTGTGGTGAGAGATGTTGATTTTCTTTGAGAAGATGCTCAAGAATAAAGACCAGACCAATTTCTTTACTAATTTACATTGAATAAACAGCACATGCAATCCGTTTAAAACACGGATAAATTTGAGGATATGAAGTAAAAGCATTTATTCATTAATCCTTGTATAGCGTTTGGAACTTAATTATATATGAGAAAAAACACTCATATTTACATTAACTTAGACATGATTAAATGAAAAATATATTTTCAACCTTAGTAGCTATAACAATTCTAACGACGGCATGTAGTTCAAAAAATAGCCCGAAGAATTCTGTAAAAAATAAATCGTCAGATAAGACAATACATCAACAAATAACCTCTTTCGGAGAAAAACTATTTAATGATGAGTCCCTTTCAAGAGATGGAAAGCAATCCTGTGCAAGCTGCCATAACGCTGCTCATGCATTCATTGATACTCGCATAAATAAAACCAGCATTAGTAACCTAACCCCTAGTTCCGTTTCTACAGGACAAGATGATAAAGCATTAGACGACAGAAACACCCCTACAATTACTTATGCTGCTTTGATACCAGACTTTAACTTTGATAATGAAGAAAAACTATTTAAAGGGGGGCAATTTTTAGATGGTAGAGAGAAAAACTTACACGATCAAGCTGCCCAACCGTTCTTAAATAGAGTTGAAATGCAAACTGACCAAGCAACTGTTGTATCTAAAGTTAAAAACAAATATGGTCCAATTATGCGTGAATTATTTGGAAAAAATATTTTCGCTACGGTAGATCAAGCTTTTAATGCAATAACTTTTAGCATTGCAGAGTTTGAAAAAACAGATCTATTCTCACCTTTCGACTCTAAGTTTGATCGAATGCTAAAGGGAAAGTATAAATTCACAGAGGAAGAGGCACGTGGATTGACACTCTTCAAGACAGAAGATAAAGGGAATTGTGCAGCCTGTCATACGGTACCAACGACTATAAGTAGCCAGCAAGAAAGCATTTTTACTGACTTTACCTACGATAACTTAGGTGTTCCAGTAAATGATGTTGTTCGACGTTTAAATGGCAAGGGAAATATGTTTGTAGATTATGGCTTGTTTACAAATCCTATGGTCAATAATCAAGAATTAAAAGGGGCTTTTCGAGTATCAACTTTACGTAATATTGCTGTGACAGCACCCTACATGCACAATGGTATTTTCAGAGATTTAAAAACTGTAGTACGTTTTTATAACACCCGTGATGTTAAGAGTGCCCTAAATCCAGAAACATCTAAGCCATGGAGGCCGGCTGAAGTTGACGCAACCAAAAATACAGAAGAATTAGGTAACCTAAAGCTTACAAATGCTGAAGAAGATGCTTTAGTGGCATTCATGAAGACACTAACTGATAAACGCTATGAGCATTTAATGGTGGAATAAAATTGCTCTCACTTATTTATTGCTGCATTTGCATTTAGAGCACTGCTAGTTGAATCACCATTAGTGGCACTTCCTTCGGAAAGTGACTGTATGCCTGCCGTTTGTGGTTAGAACGGATAACTCAATTATTAGAGCTTGCCGTCATTTTCCTTAAAATCAACTCTCAGCGCCGAAGGCGCCTAACGATATTGATCACATTAGGTTCACTATACTTCGCAGTATGCCCTTGCTTCAACCAAGCCATCGGCACTTCCTGCAGAAGGTGCAGCGATATACTTTTTATGACTCGGGAGTTTGTAGATAAAACTCTGTGCTTGGTTTATTTCCTGCGGAAAGTGTCTGCATACTTTCTAGCGCCTAGGGCGCACTTTAGAAAGCAACTCTAAGCTCCGTAGGCGCAGTGCGAAAGATGCAGGTCATCACCAGATTATTATTCCCATAAAAAAAGCCCAACACGTTAGTGCTGGGCTTTTTAAGAATAATAACCTGGTGATGACCTACTCTCACATGGGGAAACCCCACACTACCATCGG
>Ga0256839_1001434_pt1 | contig 28815 bp, 18 predicted proteins | sample 354166metaG_FD_185968 | JGI IMG/M metagenome (GOLD analysis project Ga0256839, IMG submission 185968) | Hydrothermal vent microbial communities from Mid Atlantic Ridge, Atlantic Ocean - 354-166 | ecosystem: Environmental > Aquatic > Marine > Hydrothermal vents | place: Atlantic Ocean: Mid... | reverse complement strand
TCTCATAATGTACCTTTTGTGCCTTTCGGCAAATGATTTTCCTCACAAAAGAGCGTGACAATTGTCAAAAAAAAAGACGCACGGTTGTGCGTCTTTATTCCATTGCCACATCAACAGACTGGCAAAGAGCGATCTCCTCAAGTAGCTGAACCCCCGCTTTTATACCTCTTCCGTCTTGAGAAAACGAACAGTAGCCCAACTGCCACCGTTGTAAACTTCTTCCAAACCGTTCATTTGTAGAAAATAGGTGGCCTGACCGCTGCGGTTGCCCGAAGCGCAAACCAACACCAAGGGCTTGCTCATAGCCCGAAACTCTTCAAGCCTGCCCGGCACCTCTCCCAAAGGAATGTTCACGGAACCTTCTACATGTCCCATGGCGTATTCATAAGGCTCGCGTACATCCACAACAGTAGCACCTTCGGCATTGATCAAATCTCTTAAATCCATTTTTGTTCGATTTTTTTCGGTTGATTAAAAAGACGGGGCAAAGATGCAGGCTTTCTCCCTTGCGCCATGGTGATGAGCATCACATTAGCATAAAAAAGCGAGAACCCAAGAGGTTCCCGCCCAAAAAAAATCGAACAATTATACCGGAATAGAAATATGGTATAGCGCCAAACTCAAAGAGACGAAGTATCCCGCCGCCCGACTTTTGCAAAGGAAGACCAAAGCCCCACAAGTGACAATGATTTTCATCAATCTATCCCCAAACCGAAATGGTTTGGGAGATTTACGACTCGCAAACGGGCAGAGGATAGAGAGTTTGGGAGGCTGACGCCTCCCAAACTACTTCGCCATGAGTATTATGCCCAAATCAAAGAAATTTGGGTACGCTATAGCCGCCCCAACCCTTTTCTCCTACTTAGGTCAAAAAAAATAGGGGCCAATTCCCCAAAAAGAACTATCTTTGCCACTGGATCTGGAGAGATGCCGGAGCGGTTGAACGGGCCTGACTCGAAATCAGGTGTCCTGCTTACGCGGGACCGGGGGTTCGAATCCCTCTCTCTCCGCTCCAACAATTTCATAACGGTAAGTATTGGGAAGCCTGTCTTAATCACTAAGGCAGGCTTTACTTTTTATTCCAAAGCCGAGGCAAACAAATCACCTTTTTTCCTTAACTTTAGGTCGAAAAAGCAAACCCCCACTGCCATGGCTACAGCATACATCAACGACCAAGCCTATACCATAGAAAAAGGAGAGAGCATCCTGCAGTTTTTGCGCAGACATTTGGGCGGGCAACCCGTGCCCACGCTCTGCGATGCCCCCAACCTGAAGGCTTACGGCTCCTGCCGCATTTGCAGCGTGGAAGTGGCCCGTGAAAAAGGCGGAGCTAAGCGCACTTTGGCCTCTTGCCACACGCCCGTCGATGCAGGACAGTACATCTACACCCATACGAAAAGCCTTCGCAAACTCCGGCGCAACATCATCGAGCTGGTACTCACCGATCACCCGCTCGACTGCCTCACCTGTGAAGTGAACGGAAACTGCGAATTGCAAGATGTAGCTGCTGAAACCGGCATCCGCAAAGTGCGCTATCCGGCCGGAGCCAACCACCTCCATTACGAAAAAGACCTCAGCCACCCCTACTTGACAGCCGACCTGTCCAAGTGCATCAACTGCTATCGCTGTCTGCGCGCCTGCGATGAAGTTCAGGGCGAGATGGTCATCAGTGTAGCGGGTCGCGGCTTCGACAGCCGCATCGTCATGGGTATGGACCAAGACTTCCTGCACTCCAACTGCGTGAGCTGCGGCGCCTGCGCTCAGGCCTGCCCTACCTCGGCCATCAGCGACGTGTACGAGTCCAAATCCATTGAATACACCCGCAAAACGCGCACCGTATGCACCTACTGTGGCGTGGGTTGCAACCTGGAAGTAGCCACCGTCAACGGCAGCATCAAGAGCATTCAGGCTCCCTACGATGCCGAAGTCAATCAGGGCCATACCTGTCTCAAGGGGCGCTATGCCTTTACTTTTTACGACCACCCCGACCGGCTGCGCACGCCCCTGAAGCGCCAGGGCGATGAGTTTGTACCCATCAGCTGGGAAGAAGCCTATGACTTATTTGCCGAAAGGCTGAAAAAAATAAAAGCCGAACACGGGCCCGACGCCATAGCCGGCATTTCCTCTTCTCGTTGCACCAACGAGGAAAACTACCTCATGCAAAAATTCATGCGCGCCGTCATCGGCACCAACAACATCGACGGCTGCGCACGCGTCTGTCACTCCCCCACGGCCCTGGGCATGCAGCGCACCTTCGGCACGGGAGCAGCCACCAACTCCATCGAAGACCTCCAATACACCGATTGCATCCTGCTCATCGGTGCTAACCCCACGGAAGCTCATCCGGTAACCGGTGCGAAAATCAAGCAACAGGCCATGAAAGGCAAAACGCTGATCGTCATCGACCCGCGCAAAACCGAACTGGCCCGCTATGCCGATTATCACCTGGCTCTGCGACCGGGTACCAACGTGGCCGTGCTCAACATGATGATGTACTTCATTATAGAAGAAGGACTGGTCGATAAGACTTTCGTCAAAAGCCGCACCGAAGGCTACGAAGACTTTGAACGACAAATACGCGCTCTCGACATCGAGGCCTTGGAAAACCTCAGCGGCGTGCCTCGCGAACAGGTCCGACAGGCAGCCATAGCTTATGCCACAGCTCCCGCAGCCATGTCTTTCCACGGCTTGGGCGTAACCGAACACTTCCAGGGCACCTTCGCCGTCATGCAAATCGCCGACCTGGCCATGATTACCGGCAACATCGGCCGGCGGGGCGTAGGTGTCAATCCCCTCCGCGGCCAAAACAACGTACAAGGCGCTGCCGACATGGGTGTACAACCCCATCAAGGCGCCGGATATCTGGACGTTACCGACCCGCAAGTGCGCGCCCGATACGAAGCCTTCTACGGCGTTCAGCTACCCTCCGAGGTAGGTTACAAAATCCCCGAAATGTTCGACGCCGCGCTGGAAGGCCGACTCAAAGCCCTCTGGATTATGGGCGAAGACGTGGTTCAAACAGACCCCAACTCCAAAAAAGTCATGGAGGCCTTGCGGCAAATGGAGTTCGTCGTCGTCCAGGAACTCTTCATGACCGAAACCGCGAAATTCGCCGACCTGGTGCTGCCCGGAGCTTCCTTCCTGGAAAAAAACGGCACTTTCACCAATGGCGAACGCCGCGTGCAGCGGGTACAACAAGTCTTGCCGCCCCTCAAAGACGCCAAGACGGACGGTCAAATCATCGTGGACATGATGAACCGCCTGGGATACCAACAACCGGATTACGACGCGGCAGATTTGCTCGAACGGGAAATCTCTCAAATCGTGCCCTTCTTCCGGGGCATCCGCTGGGAACGCCTCGGGCAAAACGGCCTGCAATGGCCCGTGGCCGAAGACGGCTCCGACACCAAAATCTTGCATACCGAAGAATTCAAGCTGGGCAAGGGCCGCCTCTGGTTTGCCAACTTTGAAGAAACCGAAGAAATCAAAAAACACGGCAAAGACTTCCCATTCATCCTCACCACCAACCGCAACCTGGTGCACTACAACTGCGGTGCCATGACCCGGCGTACCCGCAACCGCCTGCTCATCACCGAAGATGTCCTTTACATCCATCCGGAAGACGCCGCTCAATACGGCATAGCTGAAAGCGATTGGGTCTGCCTGGAATCGGCACGTGGCAAAGTAGATATACGTGCCCACCTCAGCGAAGAAGTGCAACGCGGCATCCTCAGCACCACTTTCCACTTTCCGGAAATCCTCATCAACGAAATCACTTCCGATGTGTTGGACACCGAAGCAGCCTGCCCGGAATACAAAGTCGTTGCGGTGAGAATTCGCAAAGCCCGAAGAGGAAACGGCATGGCCACAGAAGCCATGGCTTCTGTGGAAAACCGCTCGTAAAAAAGGACAAAGAAGGGTTTACAACTGTTCGACCTGCGCAATTTCCAGGCCGTAACCTTCCAAACCCACCCTACGGCGATGAGGGTCGGTGGTGAGCAGACGCATTTTGCGCAGGCCCAAGCTGCGCAAAATCTGAGCTCCCACACCTAAATCGCGCTGCACATGTTCGTAGGAGCTCTGTCCTTCCTGGCAGGCGGTTTGCCCCTGCCCACTTAAATACTGTTTGGCACAAGCCAAAACATCTACTTTTTTATCGGCATGCTGCATGTAGAGATAAACTCCTTTGCCATACTCCGTTATACGCTGCAGGCTCCTGTTCATGCGCTCGCTCGTTCCGTTCAACAGAGAAAGTATGGGGTTGATGGCTGCCGGTGAAGATTCCACCCGCACAGGGATAACCTCTTCCTCCGCCCATTTGCCCAGCTTGAGGGCAAAGTGCAAATCATCGGTAAGTTTTTGCGAAAACAGAATCAATTCAAATTTGCCGAAAGGCGTATTCACTTCGCCCCTGGCCTCTTCCTCAACCAGGCACTCGGTTTGCATGCGATGGGCCACCAAATCGGCTATGCTGATGATTTTCAAATCGTGCCTGCGAGCTATCTGCAGCAGTTGGGGCAAGCGGGCCATACTGCCATCTTCATTGAGGATTTCCACCAAAACACCAGCCGGAAACAAGCCTGCCAAACGGGCTAAATCCACTGCTGCCTCGGTATGCCCCGTACGACGCAAAACCCCGCCGGCTTTGGCCAAAAGAGGAAAAACGTGCCCGGGTCTGGCAAAATCTTCGGCCTTACTGCGGGGATCCACCACTGCCCGAATGCAAGTAGCCCGGTCATAAGCCGAAATACCCGTGGTGCATCCCTGCAGCCGATAATCTATGGAAATGGTAAAGGCCGTTTCGTGCAGGGCCGTATTTTGATCCACCATGCGCTGAAAACCCAGCTCTGAAGCCCGCTGCTCTTCCAAAGGCATGCAAATGAGACCCCTACCGTGAGCAGCCATAAAGTTGATGATTTCAGGTGTCACGCATTCAGCGGCACAAACAAAATCTCCTTCATTTTCCCTGTCTTCATCATCCACCACAATGATGACCTTGCCCGCGCGCAGATCTTCCAGCGCTTCGGCTATGGTGTTCAGTTTCAAGGATTCTTCCCTGTCAGTCAGTGTATTCATGTTCTTTTGGTTGGTTGCCAAATGCCCTGTTTGACACCTCGTAAATAGCGGAAAAAGCCCAAGAGAAGAGCGACATTCATGGCGATAAAATAACGCAAATTACGCAATAGTAACAGATGGACACCCAAAGCGTTCAACAGTAAATCGAGCAAAGATAGGCCCAGGGCCACCAACAAGGCAACGGCCAACATCCCACAATAAAAGGGCTTATGCCCCCAACAGAGGTAAAGGCCCGCAGCCAAGGACAACAGCATCAAGATCGGAATCAGCCAGCGCAGGATTTTGTGCGAAAACAACACCCAGGCACGTAAGCTCAAAGGAGGAAACCAAAGGCGCCAAAAGTGCATCATGTTTTGAAAATTACCCGCGCCGATGCGCCATTTGCGCCTAAACTCCTGCCTCATTTCATGCGAAACGGTCTCATACACCCTGGCCTTCCAGTTGGAGACCACCTTGCCGCCCTGCTCAAACACGCACATGGCCAAGTAAAAATCGTCCACCAGGTGATGGGGCGGTATAGGGCGGAAAAAATCGCTGCGCAGGCTGTACCAACCGCCAAAAGGTCCGGCCATAAGGCCGCCCAGCAAGCCTTCGCGATGCTTCAGGCGAGCTTCCTGCCGGATGTACTCCTGTTCAGAACGGGAAATGCCCTCGCGAGCCGGGTCTAAGGGTACCAAATAGGCTTCCGCCAGACCCAGCTCGGGATGCGCATAGGTCGTGGCCAAAGCCCGTACGGCATTGGGCTCCGGCATAACATTGGCATCGGTGATGACAAAGAGGTGGTCCGGACCTGCCGGATGCTCTGCCAAAGCGGCTTCCGCCAAATCGTTGAGAATGGCTGCCTTGCCCCGCCTTTGCCGAAAGGCAAAAAAGCGAACCCCCTCTCTACGGTCAGCATATTGCCGAACCAAAGCGTTGGTGTTATCGGAGGAAGCATCCGAACCCACAAAGATGTGCAGCTTGTCGGCAGGATAATCCAATTCGTCCAGGCATTTGAATTTCTCGGGCAATACTGCTTCCTCATTGTACACGGCCATCAAGAGCGTCACCCTTGGCCAGGGGCGATCAGCCGGCCAGTCTTCCGGCCAAAAAGGCTGCCGGGGAGCCAGCAAAGCCACCAAGCGCGGATACAGCACATAGGAGTAGAAGATGGCTGCCGGGCCAAACCAAAACAAAAACTGAAAAATGTGGTTCCAACTCACGAAACGGCGCTTTCAGACAATCTGAACAACCTGCTTCGACACCTTGGCCAACAAAGCCCGGGCCATGGCCCTGTTGTCGAATTGCTGCAGGGCAAAGGTACGCGCCTTGTGAGCAATTTCCAGCATTTGCCGGGGATGATTCAAACAAAACTCAAGAGCCTGGATAAAAGCCTTAGCCGTATCGGCTACAAAAACCTCCTGCCCGCTCTGAGCCGGAATGCCCTCCAAACCCAGCGCAGTCGTCAAAACGACCTTCCCCAAAGCCATGCCCTCTAAGATCTTAACCCGCATACCACTACCGGAAAACAAGGGCACCACCATCAAACTGTGCGCATTGATGAACGCTCGGGCATCCTCCACCTCCCCGTGAAAATGCACCCCGGCAATGTGTCGTTTTTTCCAAGACGAAGGCATGTGACGACCGGCTACGTGCAAGTGAAATTTCGGATTTCTCCTATGCAATACAGGCCAAACCTCCCGCAAAAACCACGCCAAGCCCTCTCGATTCGGCAGCCAGTCCAAAGAACCGATAAACGAAATGGAAGCCGGGCGCTCAAAGGTGCTGTAATCCGGTTCATAGGCCTCCAAATCCAAACCAATGGGCAGCGTCATCAAAGGCCCCGTATAACCCAACTGGCGAAACCGCAACATGTCTCTCCCGGAGATAGGCAAAAGCATGTCCGCCTTGTCAAGCTGCTCCAATTCGTAACACTTGAGACGCCGGGCCAAGACGTTGAGGTAAGCTCTCTTTAAAGAATTTTTCGTGTTTAAAGCTATGCGCTCCCAAATTTCATGCTCAATATTGTGCGGCCTCAACAAAATTTTTGCCGAACTGTTACGACGAAGCACCGGCAAATAAGGCATCAAATACAAGGTCTCCAACAGAATAACGTCAAAATCTTCTTCTTTGAGCAATGCTTCAAGCCTTTCGATAAAGGCCTCCGAAACAAAGCGCTGAATGTGGTAAGAATCCGTGGAAAAGAGCAAGTTTTTAAAAGCCGGCCAAAGCTTGACGCGATTGTCTAAAGGCACGGTATCTATCCGGTGATAATGTCGTAAAGCTCGAGGCGGCCTATTTCCGCCAAACCAGTGTTTTCTGGTATTCATACTGAGGAGTGAAACTCGAGCTCCTTCTGCAACCAGCGCTCTGCTCAAGTGAGTAATGGCCACAGATTCACCATCGCGAGCCGGCCAAGGAAATTTCTTACAGAGTTGTAAAATTTTCATAAGAACAGGCTATCATCTTCGAAAAAGTCAGAAAGCCTCAGTTGATTCAAAACCATTGAAGATGAAACGCACTTATTTTTCGTCTTGTTTTTTCCAAAGGTTGTTTTGAGGCTCGATGTCGGCTATCCGGCCACTTGGCCCCAATTCAATACGCACAATTTTTTTCAACTTGACCGGAATGACAAAATCGTATTCCAGATTTACCCAAGGCCAATCGGGCAAGATGGTCCACTTCACCCCGGCAGGATCTTCGTTTTTTTCTCCAAACATGATGCGCAAGGGAATGGTATAGCGAAGCACTTTGCCCTTCTTCAAATGCACCAGCACATCCATCGGCATAGGCATCTGCCCTATGCGCTCCAAGCGAATGCGGGTCTCTTTTTTGCCGACAGGCTCCACGGCTTTGATGCCATAATCTATCGTCTTCGTACTTTGAATCCAGTATTGATGGTACCAATCCAACTCCATACCGCTTACCTTCTCCGCTACGCGTATAAAATCTCGGTCGGTAGGATGCTTGAACTTCCAGTCTTCAAAATAGCGCAACATCGTTCTTCCAAAAACAGGTTCTCCCAAGATGTATTTCAGCTGATGGAGAAAAAGCGCCCCTTTAACATAAGAGCCTACGCCATAGGCGTAATTGGTGCTGAAATGATCGGCATGCGTGGTAAGCGGTTCTTCCGCTCCGCTCCGGGCATAAGTGATGTAGCTGGTAATTTCGTTTTGATGGGGGTTTTCTTCTGCTTGTAAGCCCGGCAACATACCCTCGGCCGCGAGGAAGTTCATCACCTCATCGCTGTAATAACTGGTAAAGCCTTCGTCCATCCAGGCGTAGAGGCTTTCGTTGGTGGCCAACAAGCCGTAATACCAACTGTGCAGCAATTCGTGCACCGACACGCCTACCAGGCTGCGCAAAGGCCTGTTGCCCGTAATGAGTGTCATCATGGGATATTCCATACCGCCATCGCCCCCTTGAGCAAAGGTAAATTGCTTGTAGGGATACTGCCCGCAGTGGGCATTGATGTAGTCAAAAGCGCGGTTCATGATGCGGGGCAAACTGGCCCAGGCCGCTTCGTTGGCATCGCTTTTCTGGTAGAGAAAATGCAAGACCAGACCATCATCTCGTACATAGCTGGTGTGGGTGTAATCGGGATCGGCCACCCAGGCAAAGTCGTGCACCTTCTCGGCCTTGAAATGCCAGCTCAGCTCTCCGGTATTTGAATGCTTCACCGGCATACCCTGTTCATAGCCATAGCCAACATCTTGCGGATTTTGGAGATAACCGGTTGCACCCAGGATATAAGAGGAGTCTATGTGTATGGTAACGTCAAAGTTGCCCCAGACGCCGTAAAATTCGCGCCCGATGTAGGGGTCGGCATGCCAGCCCATAGCATCGTATTCGCAGAGTTTGGGGTACCACTGCGTCATGGAATAAGCGATGCCCTCTTCGTTGTCTCGGCCCGAACGCCTGATTTGCACGGGCACCTGAGATTCAAAGCGCATCTCCAGGGTGGTGCTTTCTCCCGGCTTCAAAGGCCTGTGGAGCAAGACTTCCATGATGGTGCCTTCCACTTTGTAAAGCACATCTTTGCCATCTTGTTTGAGCGAGAGGATGTGGTGCCAACCCTGTTCTTCGGGTTTCAACTCGGCAATGCGGTTTCCCACCCGCCGGTCGGGGTCGGGCAATTGGCGCGAGCGCACATCCATCATACTGCCGGGCTGAAAAGCATTGAAGTACAAGTGATAAAATACCCGATGCAACACATCGGGTGAATGGTTGGTATAGACCAGCTTCTGATGCCCTTTAAATTGATGTTTCCGGACGTCGAAGTTGATGTCCATGGTATAATCTACCTCCTGCTGCCAATAGTTGCAGGCCGGCAAAAAGCACTCGACTGGAGAATGTGCTTGCAAAGGAACCCAGGCCCAGAAAAAGAGACAAAAAGCCCAAAAGCCCGAACTGCTCCAAAGCGGTATGTGTTTTTTCATCAGGTTGAACAATTTTCTGAAAACCCAAAGGTAAAATTTTCTTTTTAGAAAAACGCCCAAAGTCCGACGGTGTTGCTTTTGTACCTCATTTGACCAAATCCAAGCCTTCGGTTTTGGGTTTTGGTCTCTAAGGGGTAATCTTCCGCGGAGAAAAAGCCCGGTGGAGGGAAATACAGAGAAATCGTATCTTTGTCTTCAAAATACGAGCACCATGCGTTTTACACCTGAAAACAAAAGCTGGTTCACAGCCCTGGCCTTAATTTTTCTGGCAGCTCTGGCCCGCCTCATTCCCCACCCGCCCAATTTCACGCCCATGACGGCCATGGCTTTACTGGGCATGGCTTACTTAAAGCCCCGTTGGCTGGCGTTTGTCTTCCCCTTGGCGGCTCTTTGGCTCAGCAACCTGGTTTTGGACAATCTGGTGTATGCCGAATACTACGATCACTTCATGTGGTTTTCCAACCCGGGTGTTTTCCTCAGTTTTCTGCTCGTTTCCATGTTGGCTTTTTGGGCCTTTCGGCAAATGCTCACCGCCAAACGCATAGCTCTAAGTGCTTTGGGAGCCTCCCTACTCTTCTGGTTTAGTACCAACTTTTTCGTCTGGTTGCAATCGGGCATGTACCCGAAAAACGCAGCCGGTTTGCTGGCTTGTTACACAGCAGCCCTACCCTTCCTGCGCAATGCCTTGCTGGGCGATCTCTTCTTCACAGCCCTCTTATTCGGCCTGTATGCCCTGCTGCTTGGAAAAAAAATACCGGCCATGAAAGCCAAAGCGTAAAATAAGCCTGCAGGAAAACAGCTCCTATGGCAAGCCAAAGATAAGAAAGGCGGGGGCGGTCCAATCCCCCGCGCCTATTCACTTCCCGTTCAAAGCCCAATCGTACTCCAAAAAATCTATGGAGGCCCCTGCCTGTAGTTGGGTTCGGGTATAGCGATTGAGAAAGGCTCTCAGATCTCCAAAATCGGCAGCATACCAATCAAATATTTTGGACACCTTGGCTTCACTCGGGCTGATTTGGTTGTATCGGGGGTTGTTGATGAAAGCCCGGGCACGAGCATCCAGCGTTTGCGAAAGCGTGGAGGCTTCCCAGGCCCTGTTGTAGAGGGGCGGACAGGACCGGGCAGCGCAATTCACGGCAAAGTGAATGCGGGCATCCCGAAAACGAGCGCGCAGCATCTCGTTTTCTATCTCGTTGAGCGAGTAGATCTTTTTACCAATCTCTATCCACTTCACATTCCAGGGGTCGCCTTTGTGAATGTCTCGGATGCTCTTTACCGGATAGTGGTCGAGAATGAGCTTCACGGTAAAAGCGTTGTAGGCGTTAATCCAATAAGCCATCTGCTCTTCCTTGGTCCAATCGCTTTGAGGTGGGTAGGCTTTCAGCTGAGCCAGGTACTTGTCCAGTTTGGCTTTCTCCGAACGCATGCCGGCATAATCCACCCGACCTTCGGCAGAAACGTAAGAGCGAAGCAAGTCGTCCCAAAGTTGATGGGAAAGCCCCTCATCAACCTCATCCTCTTCTACCAGCGGCGGCGGAGTTTGTGCGACAGGCCGAGCTTCTTTCGCAGCAGGTTTTTCAGGATGTTGGGCCTCCCTTTTCACAGCTCCGGAAGTTGTTTTCTCCACCGTCGGCGTTGTAGGCGCCTCCGAAGGAGAGTGGTACTGCACTTCTGAGACCCTTTCCGCTTTCTCTTCTTCGGCTACAGCAGCGGTTGGCGTTTCAGCAGCTTGTTCGCTTGTTGTTGCGACCTCTTCTTTCAACAAGACCTCTGACTGCTCGCCGGCTTCTTGCTGCGCGGTTCTCGGCTCGCTTTGACAGGAGGAGGTAAACGAGAAAAGAAAAAGCAAAGAAAAAACAAAAGATTTCATAGGTTAGATGATTTTAAGTCTTGCTCCCCCTTCAAGGGTGAGGCTGGAAATGATGAGATGCCTACCAAAGCGGTTAAGCACCACAAAAAAGCGGTTGTCCCGAATCAAAATGGAGGTTCAAATTTTTTGTTGGTGAAAGACAACACCTCCCAAGCACATTTTCCACAAACGCATTTTGAGCGATACCTCTACCCAAACCGAAATGGTTTGGGATATTTACGGCTCGCAAACGAACGAAAGATAGGGAGTTTGGTAGGCTGACGCCTACCAAACCACTTCGCCATAAGTATATACAGTTGCGATGCGGCAAAGGCGCTCAAGCCCTTACGCAAGGGAAGCCTCCATTTTGGCGAAAGCCCGAACTTCCCTTCCACTTCTTTATACGCAAACGCAGCTCAAGGCGTTGCCCGTATCAAAAGGCCTGTCTGAAGCGAGACATTTAGTCTTCTTTGGCTTCCTTGGCAGGGCCTTCCTCGCGCAAGGAAGTCAAATAGTTCTCCAGGTCTTCTTCCGTTTGAGAGGCCATGAAAATGTAGTAAGCATTCTGTTTAGTTGCTATGAAGTACATACTGATCCAAATGCGGTGTTGCGGATCTTCCTTGTCGCTAATCAGGTATCGCACTTTAAAGCGGTTGTGTTGTTCTGTTTCGGTGTAATCGATACTCAGCCGTTCGATATCAATGGTACGCACCAATTTACTGAGAAAATCCATGCGCTTGGCCAGATATTTTTCGATGGCTTCCTGCACCTCGGCATCCAGTTTAAGCGGATCGAAATTGTGCACCAGGACAAAGCGGTAAGGCAAGAGGGTATCGATGAAGAGATCGGGAAAGTCGTCTTCCGAACGCAGGTCGTCAATCCCTCCCTGCAGAGGAACAGAAAGCAAGGGGTCGGTTTTCATGGCCGGGATTTCGTCTTTGATGTGCGGGCGATCTCCATGCTTAAATCCCGGTGGCAACAAGATGTAAATGTCTTCTCCAACGAGTTGTGTCCATTGGGCTTCTCCTGTTCTTTCTGTTGTCGAAGGGAAAATAGCTGTGGAAGTTTGCACTTCTTCCACTTGCTGCTTTTCGCCTGTTGAACTTACCCCTTTTTTTTCATCGGAAGAGCAGGCCCACATCCATACCAAGGAGAGCAAAACGAGTATTAAGCGTTTTTTCTCAGAGCCCGGCTTAAATTGTTCAAGTCGTTTCATCGCCTTCATATTCATCTTGTTGTATTTTGCTTTCATCTTTCGAGTTCTGCTTTTGCTCTGTTTTCCCCTTATTCAGTATCCGAACTTCTACTTCCTCTATTTTTCGCTCGCTGGCTTTTCGAATGGTAAATTCGAGATTTTTGTAATAGATTTTGTCGTTTTCCTCCGGTATTTCTTCTTGTGTCATCACGAGAAAGCCTGAGAGGGTATGGTGCTCGTCTTTCGGCAAATGCAATTCAGGATATCGTTCATTGAGGTAATCGATTTCCAAACGGCCGGAAAAGAGGTAATGCTTTTCACCCAGTTTTTTCTCAATGTATTCGGGTTTATCGTGTTCATCTTCGATTTCGCCAAAAATTTCTTCGATTACGTCTTCCAGGGTAACGATACCTGCCGTGCCTCCGTATTCGTCCAGCACCCAGGCGATGTTGATGTTTTCTTTGACGAATTTATTCAGCAGGGTATGCACTTTGAGGCTTTCGGGCACGGCGATGATGGGGCGTTGAAGCTCTTTCAAATTTTTTGCATCGGGTTTGTGCAAGAGGTCTTGATGATGCACATAGCCCACGACTTTGTCCAATTCCTCTTTGTAGAGGATGAGGCGCGAGTGCCTGGACTTTTTGAACAATTCGATGAGTTCTTGGATGGAGGAGTTGACATCCAGGCCGTCTATTTCCGTTCGGGGAACCATACACTCTCGCACGCGGGTTTCGTGCAGGTTAAGCGCCTTGGCGAAGATTTCGGTATTGATGAGTTCTTCTTCTTTTTCACTGCTGCCTGTGGAGAGGATTAGTTGGAGCAAATCGGCTTTACTAAAGGGCTGCTGGGTTTCGGTATAAGATTTCCCCATGAAGTTTTTGATGATGAAGTTCGAGCTCCAAGTCATCAAAAGAGCCGGGCCACGCAGGAAGAACGCCACCAACCTGAGGGGAATGGCCAGGAAGAGCAGCAGCTTATCGGCATAGAGCCGAAACAGCGTTTTGGGCAAGAACTCGCCAAAGACGAGTACCAACAAAGTGATGAGGACGGTTTCTACCAAGAGGATAGCCAGCTGGTTTTTCCAAGCCAAATACTCGTGAAAGAAGCGATCCAGCGGGATGGTCATGAGAGCTGAAAAAACCACCAGAGCAATGTTGTTGCCCACCAGCAACATGCTGAGGAAATCTGATTCTTTTTTATAAAAGCCTGCCAAAATGCGCCCTGCTTTCGTCTCTTTATCTTCTTGCACTTTAATAAAGAGCTTATTGGCGGAAAAGAAGGCTATTTCCGTCCCTGAAAAAAGGGCTGAAAAAAACAAAGCGAGAAGAATGGCGAAAAACAGAGACATGCTGCAAAGGTAGTTCAATGTACTCACTCCAGCAAAATTTCTCCTTCTACAGCCCAAATGACCGAAGAAGTGAAGTCTCTATTTGCTTCAAAGCCGTGGCCGTAAAGGATGCGCTCCGGTGAACGCAGCACCACAAATTTATTGGTATAGACCTTTTCCGTCTTTTCGTTCCAAATCAATTCTTCCGTTTCCAGGCGGTTTCCGTCTTCGCTAATCCAAACCACGCTGTCGCGCACCAGGATCTCTCCGTTCTGTTCTTTGCGCAAGCCGTAATTTGCCGAAAGGCGGGAAGTCAGCTGGTGATTGTCTTTATCAAAGAACAAAACCGTAATGCCCTTCGGAAACTCTTCGCGAGGGCGGACGGGGTCCAGATAGCGATACAACAAAGGCCCCATAGCTTGAATGAGCACCCTGGCAGAGTCGGAATAAATGAGGTGAAAGTCTTCGATGGTCTCCCTTTTCACGGCATCCTGCGAGATGAAGACCTTGACTTCGGCCAAGTCGTTCTCACAGCTCGTTAACGAGAAAAACGAGAAGAGGCCGAGACAGGCAAGCCGAGATATCACCCCTCCCTCAATGATAGTACTCCTCAAAAAATTCCGGATAAGCATTCAGTGATTTTTGTTTTAAGACGCTGCGGTAATTTCGCTGCGAGATGGGATAAATGTGGTATTTGAAAGTTTCCGGATCGAAATAAGCCGAAAGGTTTTGCGAAGCTGATCGGTAATACGCCATAGCTTTGTCGGCATTAGAAAAACGCCTCACGACCAAAGCAGACACCCGGTTGTCTGCCCCGCCCAAATAGATACTGGCCACTTTGAGTTTATCGTGTTTGTGAAATTTGATGTGGTAATCGGCCAATTTGGTCTTGGCGTCCTGCAATTTCACCACTCCGTCGAAGGCAATGATTATATAGTGTATGGCCTTGGGGTCAAAGGTGAAAGGAGTATCCGAAGTTTTTCCTTGCTCTCTTCCGGGAACGGGGCCGGCCACCTTTTCACCCAAAAGGCGCAACATTTCCTTTGCTTGTTTTTCTTCCGGCGTGTTGGGAAAGCGCACGACGAACTCTTTCAAAGCCTGTACGTAAGCCTCCTTGCTTTCCAACTTGCCCTTTGTCATGGCATCGAGCAGAGCCATGCGAGCGCGATACGAATGCTTGCGACCAAATTCTTTATCGGCTTCGACAGCCAGGCGATGAACTTCCTCGTATTGGCCCTGTTTAAAGAGTTCATACATGTTTTCATAGTAGCGCGTAAGCCGCTGTTCATCGCTGAGCTGCTTGTCGAAGTAATTGGGATCTTGCAAAATGTGCGCATAAATGGAATTGGGGTACAGCCTGGTGATGCGATCGGCTATTTCCTGCGCCTTGGCGTTTTCTCCCAGGTCCATATAAGCCAGGTAGAGGTAGTAGAGCGCTTCCAATTCAAAGCGGGTATCCGGATAGCGGCGCATCAGCTCCTCCAAGATGTCCACACTTTTGTCGGGTCTGTTGATGCGCAATCGATACAGCTCTCCCAGCGCCAACATGGCTTTTTGGATTTTGTCGTTGGCTATTTCACGCTCTTTATCATTGGTTGGCACATCTTTGAGGATGTCGGCCACTTCTTCATCCGTAATGGCTGCCAACAAATCCTCCTCCGAAGCCTTTGCATTTTCAAACAAATCTTGCACGTTTTGGGCTGCAGACCTCCGCCAGTTATCCTGTAAGCTTCGCCCACCCCATTGGTTTTGAAAGTCTCTAAGTCCTTTTTTAACCTCGCGGTCATCGTAGGCAAAAAAGGAGCTGGGTTTGGCTCCGGCCGTAGGAACGGAACCCGACCCTCCGAGCAAAGCGGCATCGGCCTTTTGTTTTTCTTTTTCCAACAAGGCCTGACGGCGAGCTTCCAGTTCTCGTTTTTTCTTTTCATAGGCAAACTGCCGTTTTTCTTCCTCGCTGAGCATGCTGAGACGCAACAGGCTATCTTGCAGCACAATAGTTTGCAAGTTTTCGGCAATTTTACTGAGGTTTTTGGCCAAGGCTTGAACGTCTGCGTAGCGCTCGTCTTTGGGGTCCAATACGGCCAAAGCCTTGTCGTAGTACTCTTTCGCTCTGACGTAATCCTCGCGGGCATAAACCAGCTCGGCCAGAGTCAATAGGGTTTTGGCCTTGAGTTTGTCGTTACCTTTGCTCGCCTTAAGCGAAGCTTCGTAAGAAGCTATGGCCTCCTCTTCCTTTCCGGCCCGGAGCTGAATCTGCCCCATGGTAAAGTAAATGCGGTCTTGGTATTCCAGGTTCTTTTCGTCCTTGAGCATGCGTTTCAGCCGAGTTATGGCTTCTTCATCGGAGATTCCACCACGTGCCCAGGAAGATTCGGTAAGGTGTAATTTGGCGTTAAACTCCATTTCATAGGGCGGGTGAAAGGCTATGGCCTGTTCAAAGGATTCGGCAGCTTTGCCGTCCTGGCCCTGCCGTTCGTAGAGCTGACCTCTGATGTAGGCATAGCGAGCTTTCAAGGGCTTGTCTTTCTCCAATTCCAAGGCTTTATCCAAAGCCGAAATGGCCTTGTCGTATTGCTTGCGGCGGATGTAGTAATCGGCTTTCACCGCAGCCAGCTGACGCAGCAAATCGTCATAAGCAACAGGGCTCCACTCCAATTGCTGAAAAATTCGCTCTGCCTGGCGGTACTTCTGCCGCTCTACATAGACGCGGGCCTGCCACAACAAGCCTTCCTGAAAAGCCGGCCTACGCTTCAAAAAGGGTTTTTGACCTTCTTCGCCCTCTTCCACCACAGGCCTGTAATCACTCAGCGAAATGGTGCCTTCTTTCTGTCTCTCCCGGCCGGCAGGGTTCTCGCCCTTCCCCTTTTGACCGGTCTTAGGCGAGTTTTTTGAAGAAGAAGTCTTTTTCTTTTTTTTCTTCTTGCGCCGCTTCTTTTTCCTCTTTTTCTTTTTCTTCTTCTTCACCTGTTTTTGTTTCTTTTTCTTTTCCTTTTCCAAGGCCGCTTTGCGCTTGCTTTCCGCCAAAGCAAAAGTGTTGAACTCTCTGACGAAAAAGTCCAAAGTCTCTTCGGCTGCTTCAAAATCTTGCTTGAGATACTGGGCTTTGGCTATGAGCAAGTAACAGTCGTCCGTCCAGTCGCTGGGACGATGCAAGGCTACGACTACGGAAACTTTCTCAATGGCTTTGTCCAGGGCTTCGGCTTCGGCTGCGGGGTTGTCCACATCCCGATAAGGGAAAATCGGCAGAATTTCGGTGTAGTCGTCCTGATGTTGTTCGTTGAGGTGCTGCAAGCTGGCGTTCAACAACTCTTCGGCATTAAAATAACCGTTGTAGTGAGCTGTGGTATTGTGATAAAACTTAGCTATGGGTGAGATGTCGGAGCGCGACTTTTGCACTCTACAGCTCTGCTGCCAGGGCAGGAGGAGAAAGAGCAAGAGCAGGTAAGCTGCAGAACTTAGGCGTAGTGCCGGAAGCTTAAAACGGCGCCGGCCGGCCGGGGCCTCGGTTTGCCGCAAAAACATAGATTTGTATTTGCCTTCTTTTTGAGGCCTTGGATTTATTTGAGTTATACTCATGGTCTTTTGTTTGTACCGGCCATACCGTTTTTCTCCGGAACTGCAAAAATACGATTTTCAAACGGCAGCAAGAAACTCACTCAAATCACTTCGCTATGGGTATAAACGGCCAGCTCCTATCTGTATTTTGTGCGTTAAAGCCTACCTGTTCAACCAATAGGTCCATTTGAGCACCAGGGCTCTGTTCTTGTTGGAGAAATTGGATACGGCGTAGTTGTCGGTATAGACCAGGTAAAAATCCGAAACCGGCTGATAGCGCCATTGGAATCGAATGTTGAGGTTGAAATTATCAATTTGGTTGTTGTACTGCACGAAGGTAGTGAGGAAGAGTTTTTTGGAAAAAGTCAAATCCAGACGGGGACCGATGAGCAGCAAATCGGTTGAGGCATAAGGCCGGGGCAGGCGAATGCGGTTGTAACTGAACTGCACGGACAAGCTGGCATAGGGTTGAAAGCGCAAATTGGCTTGCCCCTCCAAACCCAAACGTTTGCCGTTGTAATACTGCCCGTACACGGGTGTAATGCGAAAGCTGAGCAATTTGCGCGGGTCGGAGCGATAGCGAAAGCGAAAGGCCCAAAAAGCATAGCCCGAATTTTCCGGCAAGGGCGTAGCTCCTGTACGGGAGGGGTCGAAATCGCTTTGCAACAGAATGTACTGATAATCCAAACTGAGGCGCAGGGCATCATTGGTGGTAAATTCCCAGACCCAATAAGCCTCCATCTTCCTATCCGTGTTTAGACCGTTCAGGTCAAAAAAGTGCTCGTATGACAAGCCGGGGCCATGGCGGTTGATGCGTGGTTGGTGCTCGGGATAGAAAAAGAGACGCAACTCGGGCTGCAGAGCAAAAAAGCCCTTTCGCCGAACGAAGCCGGTTTGAGCATCAAAGGTTTCACTGACCCAGCGATGGCGCCAATCCAAACGCAGGGGCCGGGTGTTGTATGTGAGTGAAAAACCGTGAGCTGCCGGCCAACCGGCCAATCGACCGTTGCTGCCTTGCGGCAAATCGGGCAGGAAAGCCTGCTGATAGAAGATTTTGCCCGTCCAGCTGTTGTCTGCTGAAGCCAGGTTGTATTCCAGGCCGAACACGCGATTGAATCGGTCGTAAGTTTCGCTGCTGTCAGCACGTAAAGCCTGCTTGTTGGCAAAGATAAAACCGATGTTGGAGCGCTTGAAGAGCTTTTGCTGAAGGGCCAGCACACCGTAGTTAAAGGAAGGCAGGTCGTTTTCAGCATCGGGAGCCGTTTGCATATCCAGTAAGCCGATGCGCAACTTTTCGTTCAATTTGCCGGAAAGGCGCAAACCTCCCCAGATGGGGTTTTGCAAGTTTTGACCGGTAGCGGTATCCACGGCTACACCGATGCGCCGCGAAAAGAAGGGATTGATGTCTTCAAAACCGAAATTTCCGAAAAGATCGGCATTTTCCAGGAAGAACTGCCTGCGCTCGGGAAAGAAAATTTCAAAGCGCGACAAATTGGTCACCTGGCGGTCCACTTTGACCTGGGAAAAATCGGGATTCACCGTCAGGTCCAGGTTCAAGCCGGAGGTAACGGCCAATTTGGCATCCAGGCCGGCACCGCCTCCGAGAGGTTTGGCCGGAGGCTCTTCCGCATCTCGGGCATAATTTGCCGAAAGGTAAGGAATCAGAGAAACGTTCATACCCGAAGCCGGCAGGGGTTCTTCCCAAATCATATCGCCGGTATAAGCCAGGTTGAACAACCACTGATTCCTGGGGATGTGCAACCAGGCCGTTCGTTCGTTGGACTGGGTGTCGAAGCGGAAAATGCCCAGGCGCCAGCGCTGGCTCCCTTCCTGAAAACGCAGCGTGCTGAAGGGGATAGCCATTTCCGCCGACCAGCCCTTTTCGTCGATGTGAGCTTCCACCCGCCACTTGTTGTCCCAGGAAGAAGAAAAATCTTCCAATCTGTTGCCTCCACCCGAGAGCAAAGCATCCCGCTGCACGCCCAGGGGATTGGTGCTGAAAGAAAAGGCGTTGGTCGCGTCGTTAAAGGTATCGAACAACAGGTTGATGAAATCGCTGCCAAAAGCCCGATAATCGTAGCGCAGCGAGGGGTAGATGTAGTTTTTGCCCGGAGCATAACATCTGATAGCTACGTACAGCTGTTCGTCATCTCGACAAAAGGAGACTTCCGTCTGGTAACGAGCCTGCACGGTATCCGAGGGGAATTGCTGCCAAAAATTCGTGGCTCTATCGGCCAACTTCCAGCTTTGCTCCTCCAGCCTGCCGTCCAACACAATGGGGTCTGCGCAGCGTTTGACGTGCACGGCCGGCCGCTGCAAGAGCGAATCGGCTTGGGAAAAAGCGAGGGAGGAGCAGTAAGACAAAAAGAGAAGAAGAAAAACCTGTTTCATCTGGGCAGGATTTGAGGGGTTTAAAAATAAGGAGAAAGTGCTCGGGCAGCACCCTCTTCCTTGCCCAATATTTCTGCTGCACAAAAGAAGCGGTTGACATGGCCGACACTTTTGGGCAATTCCTTCGAACTGTTTTGGCTTTAAGCCAGCGCCCTTTCCAGGTCCGCTATCAGGTCTTTGACGTCTTCCACGCCCACACTGAGGCGAATGAGAGAGTCGGTCAAGCCTACGCGCAAGCGTTCTTGGCGGGGAATGGAGGCATGGGTCATGGAAGCCGGATGCCCGATGAGGGATTCCACGCCGCCCAGGGATTCCGCCAGAAGGAACAAACGCGTGTTGGACAGCACTTTGCGAGCTTGGTCGAAGTGGTCTTCCATCAAATCGAAAGAGACCATGGCTCCGTAGTGTCGCATTTGTTTTTTAGCAATCCGGTGGTTAGGATGGTCTTTAAAACCCGGGTAGTACACGTTTTTCACCTGGGGATGTTTGCTCAAAAAGTTGGCAATTTTGCGCGCATTTTTGCAGGCGCGTTGTACTCTGAGGTGTAGGGTTTTGATGCCTCTCAACACCAGGAAGCAGTCGTTGGGACCAGGGACGGCGCCCACGGCATTTTGGATAAAGTAGAGGCGTTCGGCCAGTTTTTCATCTTTGACGATGACAGCGCCCATCACCACATCCGAATGCCCGCCCAGGTATTTGGTAGCCGAATGCACGACCAAATCGGCTCCCAAGTCGAGCGGATTCTGCAAATAAGGAGAAGCAAAGGTATTGTCCACGCAGAGGAGCAAATCGGGTCGTTCGGTTTTAAAGGCTGCCATGGCCTGTATGTCCACAATGTTGAGCATGGGGTTGGTGGGGGTTTCTACCCAAAGCAGACGAGTTTTTTTGGAGAGCTTTTCCTTTACAGTTTCCGGCCGGGTCATGTCCACGAAATGGGCTTTCAGCCCGAAAGGCTCAAACATTTGGGTAATGAGTCGATAGGATCCTCCGTAGAGGTCGTTAGAAGCGATGATTTCATCGCCGGGTTGCAACAAGCGCAAAACGGCATCCATGGCCGACATGCCGCTGGCGAAGCAGATGGCTTTAGAACCGTTTTCCAGGGCTGCCAGGTTGTTTTCCAGGGCCGTGCGCGTGGGGTTTTGGGTACGGGCGTATTCGTAGCCCTTGTGTTTGCCCGGTTCTTCCTGGGCATAGGTAGAAGTTTGATAGATAGGCGTCATCACCGCCCCTGTTTCCGGGTCGGGATGCAGCCCCGCATGAATCACCTTGGTGCCGAATTTCATAAGTCAGACGGGTTTATGTCGAAGCGCTCCGGCATTTGCCGAAAGGCACAGCAGCCGGGCCGCTCGGCTGGTTTAGCTGTGTAAGCTACCACGGGCTAAGTACTTCTTTGCTGAGCACGACGCAAGGCAGCTGTGGAGCGAAAAAACAAGCAAGCAAAAAGGGCAAGAGAAGTTGCCTTCCATTGCCCCTTGTATTTTGTGGTCAGTGGGGGGTTAGTTCACTTTTTCAGCCAAAGCTTTTCCGGCTTTAAATCTCACCACATTACGAGCAGCAATTTTGATCTTCTCACCGGTAGCCGGATTGCGGCCCTCGCGAGCAGGGCGATGGCTAACGGAAAACGTCCCAAAACCGGGGATAGAGACCTTACCGCCATTCTTCAGGGTTTCGGCAATACCGTCCAATGCAGCGTTCATAGCTTTTGCAGCTTCTGCTTTGGAAATCCCGGCAGCTTCTGCCATAGCGGCAATCATTTCAGTTTTGTTCATCTTAAGGTGTTTTAATTTACAAAATGTATTTGCTTCGGCAAAAATAGCATTTCAAAGCACAACTGCAAGTAAACAAGGGCTATCACGCCCCTAAAAGGCAAAAAAAGCGGCGAGAAAAGCCCTTTAGAGGCAACAAAAGGCCGAAAAAGGCAGTTTTTCAAGCGACAAGCAAACTTAAAAACCACCTCATGATGCACCGCAGATATCCGATTTTGATTCTTATGTTTTTGTTTTTTGCCCTGAGCCTCACGACACCTTCCTGTGCGCCCAAATACGGCTGCCCCTCCGTGGAATCGGCCAAAACCAACAAAAAAGGGGAGTTGTCGAACAAAAGAGGTAAGTCTCAGTTGTTTCCCAAGAGCACGCGAAAGAAGATGGGACGGCATTGACCTGCCAGCTGTGGGGCGGGTTTTGCCCGAAAAACTCAGGTTCTTCCCTTCCGCCTGTACAGATAAGCCATGCCGATGAAGCCTATGGTAAAGAGGCTGATAGCGATGATTTGGGCTTGGCTCAGCGAGAAGCCCAAGACATCGTAATGCGGATTGACCCGAATGCGCTCGATGAGGAAGCGCTCTATACCGTTGAGCGTCAGGTAGAGGAAGAAGAGCATACCCGGGATGTGTAGGCGTTTTCGCATGGCCCACAAAAAGCCGCCAATGAGCAAAGCCAGTACCGTTTCGTAAAAAGGTGTGGGATAGACGCCTTGCGGCAAAACGTGGCAGTAGTGATAGGTGCAACCCTCTATCAACACGCCATCTTGCGCTACGTTGTGCGGATAGGTAAAAGACCACATCCAATCGGGTAAAAACCAGTTTTCAGGCATAGCAGAAGCCACGATACCCCAATCGCCATCTCCCGAGAGCTGGCAGCCTATGCGCCCTATGCCATAGGCAATCATCAAAGCAGGTGCCGCGGCATCCAGAACGGGTATCAAGGGTATGTTGTGCTTTCGCAAAAACCAGCCCACCCCCAAAAAGCCGCCAATCAGACCGCCGTAGATAGCCAGGCCGCTACCGGAAAAGAACACCCCCAGGGGGTCGGCAAAAAAGGCATCCAGATGCTCTACCATGTCAAATATTTTTGCGCCTACGATGCCTGAGACCGCTGCTATGATGGTGATTTCTCCAATGAGATCGTGCGGATAGACCTCTTTGACGACGGTTTTCGGTTTGGGGAGTTGTTCTTTTTTACCTGTCCAATAGCGATAAGCTGTATAAGCCACAGCCAGCAACAATCCTCCCACAAAGCTGCCTTTCATGGAGAAGATAACGCCTGCGGCATTGGCTTTAAACTCATCGAAGTGTTTGAAGACGTAAAACAGTTTGGCTCCGAAGACAAATCCGAACAGGGCATTGCCGAGCAAATCCGAGGTAGTCGGGCCTTTCCCCACGATTTCTTTGACTTTTTCAGCTTGGAAGAGGCCTTCTTGTGCTTTTCGTTTCAGTTCCAGGTACAGCAGTTGAGAGCCGGCCAGGATGGCCAGCACCAGCATCAGGCCGAAGGTTTTGAATATGGACAAGCCGTTGTCGGGTTGTGTGCCGAACAAGTCGTGAAAGAGGTAAGACAAATCGGGATACATCAGCCTGGATTTTCGGTGGTGAGTTCTTTTTGGGGGCTGGCCAGCACTTGCCCATCTGCCGTTAAGGAACGCAGCAGTACGGGGCATAGTTCGCCTGCCGGCAGGGTAGTTTCGGGCAGTTCTACGCGGATGTAATTGTCGGTAAAGCCGCCGGCCGGTTGATGGTGCTCGAGCAAGACGGGGCGAATTTGCCCCAAATGAGCTTGATAAAAGCTGCGTCGTTTTTTCTCGGACAAAACTTGAAGTTGTTTTGTTCTATTCTGCCTTTCGGCAAACGGTACTTGCCCGGGCATGGCAGCTGCCGGGGTATTGGGCCGCTCGGAATAGGTAAAGGGATGCAGATAGCTCACTTCCAGGGAATGCAACAGTTGGTAGGTTTCGAGGAAGTGTTTTTCGCTTTCTCCGGGGAAGCCGGAGATGACGTCCACGCCTATGCAAGCATGGGGCATGTATTTTTTGATTAGCTGCACCCGTTCGACGTACAGTTCGGCCGTATAGCGCCGGCGCATTTTCCTGAGGATGGCGTTGCTACCCGATTGCAGCGGCATGTGGAAGTGCGGGGCAAAGCGTTTGGCGGAAGCCACAAAAGCGATGATTTCTTCGGTGCAGAGGTTGGGTTCGATGGAAGAGATGCGATAACGGGCAATGCCCTCGACTTCATCCAGGGCGCGGATGAGGTCGATAAAGAGGGCTTGGTGTGGTTGACGTCGGCCTTCCAGGACTTCCGTTCCTTTTCCAAAATCGCCTATATTGACGCCGGTGAGCACGATTTCTTTGACGCCGGCTGCGGCCAGTTGTTCGGCGGCTTGCACCAAATCTTCTATGGAGCTACTGCGGCTTTGACCTCGGGCACGGGGTATGGTACAGAAGGTACACTTATAATCGCATCCGTCTTGAACTTTGAGGAAGGAGCGCGTGCGATCGCCAAAGGACCAGGCCGGTTCAAAGAGGTTGATGCGATTGATTTCTCCGGCACGGATGAGGCCCTTATCGGTGCTTTTTTCCAGTTGTTCGACGTAATCGGCAGCCCGGAACTTTTCGGCAGCTCCCAGTACCAAATCAACGCCGGGGATAGCGGCTATTTCTTCGGGTTTGAGTTGGGCATAACAGCCCGTAACGACGATTTTGGCATTTGGAGAAAGCCTCAGAGCACGCCTGACGACCTGGCGGCATTTTTGATCGGCTCTATCCGTTACCGAGCAGGTATTGATCAGGTAGATATCCGCTCCGCTTTGGAAGGATACCGGTGTATAACCTCGCTGCCGAAACTGTCTTGCTAGGGAGGAGGTTTCCGAAAAGTTGAGCTTGCAGCCCAGGGTATGGAAGGCTATGGTCTTGGGCGTTGCCATGCAAAATACTTCAAATATGCTTTTCCTGCCTTTGTTTAAGCCCCGCTTGCTGTCGGCATCAAGGCATTAAAATTTCAGGCTTTGCGATCACAGACGGCGAGGCAAAGGTACAAAAGAACCGGCAGTTTGGCAGGCTTGATCGCGGGGAAATCGAATTGCCTGCAATGCCCTACCTTATTCTAAACGAAATCGCCCCTTCGAAGGTCCGGACAACCACCTCGCTCAAACAGCTTTTGTGCAGGCTGTAAAGGCTTTTACCTTTGCATCGTGTAGTTTTCTCATAGATATGTTTAGTGATCCTGCATTTCATCTCACCTTCCCCAATCCTATGCAGGTTCCGGGTAGTTCCTGGCAGAGCGACGACCAATAAGGCCTTTCTTATTCCCCCCGTTGCTCTCTGCCGGGAACCCTTTTTTTGCTGCCTTTCGGCAAATATAAACCGATGCTCAAAAAAGTTTTGGCCCCAATTTGGTTTAAAACCCAAAATGCCGTATATTTGCCGGCGAAGACCATGGCCTTTTTCGCATAGCACAAGGCCTTGAAAAGGAGTTTTCTTCGTTCTTTGAGGCAAAAAAAGTGACAAAAGAGGGGCATTTGTGAACGGAAAAATACTTGAAGAAAAGTTATATATGACGGGATTGAACTGTTATTTCGCGTCTCGCAAACGAGAAAGCCCCTCAGTATCAAGGACTTAAGAAAGCATGGAGTCAGAGTATCACGTCCAGCACAACAAGGATTAAGACGTTTTAGTTTAGCCCCAATTGGGGCTATCAGCACTCGTCAGAGTATCACGTCCAGCACAACAAGGATTAAGACACACCATTATTCGGTGTAAACCTCCTATTTTTCTGGTCAGAGTATCACGTCCAGCACAACAAGGATTAAGACTTCAAGAAACAGGTACTTATCGACTTCCTTTGCCTGAGAGTCAGAGTATCACGTCCAGCACAACAAGGATTAAGACTGGGGCTCCCAGGTGCGGTAAAATACCGCCAACCCCGTCAGAGTATCACGTCCAGCACAACAAGGATTAAGACCGGAAGAGGAGAGAGTGGAGAGATTAATCCACGGAGTGGTCAGAGTATCACGTCCAGCACAACAAGGATTAAGACCGGGCCTTTCACCCGCTCTCCGGCAAGTTTTACGCTAGTCAGAGTATCACGTCCAGCACAACAAGGATTAAGACAAAGAAACTTATTCAGGGAGAGTTGCCCAATTTAATGGGTCAGAGTATCACGTCCAGCACAACAAGGATTAAGACGCTTTATCGAGCTCATCAATGGTGAGCACAACTGCCGTCAGAGTATCACGTCCAGCACAACAAGGATTAAGACTGCCTGGCACTTCTTTCTTACAGAAATGATTTTCGTGTCAGAGTATCACGTCCAGCACAACAAGGATTAAGACCCTTGTTGTTCTGGACTAGCCAAGAAAAAAAGTGCCCGTCAGAGTATCACGTCCAGCACAACAAGGATTAAGACAGGCAAGTGTTTTCCCTAAATTCTACTGCAATCGGTCAGAGTATCACGTCCAGCACAACAAGGATTAAGACTCGGTTTTTCCCCTTTGTATACACGCTTTTTAGCTGGGTCAGAGTATCACGTCCAGCACAACAAGGATTAAGACCCTATATATTAGGGGCTTTAAAAAAAAAATATAGAAGTCAGAGTATCACGTCCAGCACAACAAGGATTAAGACAAGATCTCTTGAGGATCTTCAAAAGGTACAATATAAGTCAGAGTATCACGTCCAGCACAACAAGGATTAAGACAGTACAGCCATCGTAACTAAAAAGATATAGAATACTTGTCAGAGTATCACGTCCAGCACAACAAGGATTAAGACTATATCCTTAGAAAGGGGGCCTTATTTATGAATTGCGTCAGAGTATCACGTCCAGCACAACAAGGATTAAGACTCTAAGTCAGTATAATCTGCTACTTGAGTAGCTATAATAGTCAGAGTATCACGTCCAGCACAACAAGGATTAAGACAGGATTATTCCTCCTCTTCCAGTAAGTCAGTAAACCGTCAGAGTATCACGTCCAGCACAACAAGGATTAAGACTAGTTCTACTTTTTATGTAAGTACCCATATGTCCAGTCAGAGTATCACGTCCAGCACAACAAGGATTAAGACAAGATAGGGTAGGAAAGGAGGAATTTAATAAGCTCGTCAGAGTATCACGTCCAGCACAACAAGGATTAAGACCTAAGCTTCAAAAGATGCTATATGCTTTTGCACTTAAGTGTCAGAGTATCACGTCCAGCACAACAAGGATTAAGACTCTTATCCCCTCTTTAAATACTATCTTTTTTACGGGGTCAGAGTATCACGTCCAGCACAACAAGGATTAAGACCCTCCCCCCTCTTAATTATGCTGTTTGAGTTTCGGGTCAGAGTATCACGTCCAGCACAACAAGGATTAAGACAATAACAGCCTTTCTCAAGGCTGTTATTCTTATATTGTCAGAGTATCACGTCCAGCACAACAAGGATTAAGACGTCTTCATAAGCCGTATCAACAGTGAAAAGCATAGGGTCAGAGTATCACGTCCAGCACAACAAGGATTAAGACTTCGGTTTTTATCTCAGCATAGAGCTTCTCAATTCTTGTCAGAGTATCACGTCCAGCACAACAAGGATTAAGACAGTATCTTATACTACCCCTTACGGGGTAGTACAGAAGTCAGAGTATCACGTCCAGCACAACAAGGATTAAGACTCTTCGCACACCCTCCACTCTCTGAATACAATTTTGTGTCAGAGTATCACGTCCAGCACAACAAGGATTAAGACAGCTCTTGATCCTCGAGCAAATTGTTCCTCTTTGGAGTCAGAGTATCACGTCCAGCACAACAAGGATTAAGACTTTACCCCGATTTTTGGGGCAGTAGTGGTTTGTTGTTGTCAGAGTATCACGTCCAGCACAACAAGGATTAAGACCTTGTCTATTGCGTCCTTTACGGACGCAAACACTGATGGTCAGAGTATCACGTCCAGCACAACAAGGATTAAGACTATTTTCCCGTAGCTGCATTTCATTTTTGAGAGAAGGTCAGAGTATCACGTCCAGCACAACAAGGATTAAGACTTTGAACCATAACCATGTATTGCCCTTTGTTGCCCTGTCAGAGTATCACGTCCAGCACAACAAGGATTAAGACGAATGCCCGTATCTTCTAACAATAAAATTGGCTCTGTCAGAGTATCACGTCCAGCACAACAAGGATTAAGACCATATACGTTTACATCATATCCGAAAGATGAGAAAAGTCAGAGTATCACGTCCAGCACAACAAGGATTAAGACCTTTGTTATTCTTGAAGATGCAAATCTGTGTCACTTGTCAGAGTATCACGTCCAGCACAACAAGGATTAAGACCCCCCTTGACCACTTAGGAAAGGGCTTATCTTTTGGGTCAGAGTATCACGTCCAGCACAACAAGGATTAAGACAGATTAGTGAGTAGGGCGAAGAGATTACCAGGTATGCGTCAGAGTATCACGTCCAGCACAACAAGGATTAAGACAACTCCTTTTCTGTTGGATATACATGGGGAGGGATTGTCAGAGTATCACGTCCAGCACAACAAGGATTAAGACCAGACTGGGGAAGTTGCTAGCGTATTTTTTAACGTCGTCAGAGTATCACGTCCAGCACAACAAGGATTAAGACCCCGTCTTTAAAGATTGTCTTTTTTATGGGTTTATAAGTCAGAGTATCACGTCCAGCACAACAAGGATTAAGACACAATTTGCGGCCTGTGTCGCTAAAGGTTGAAGTGTCAGAGTATCACGTCCAGCACAACAAGGATTAAGACCGATATTATTTTGATCTTAGCCCCTATTGGGGCTAGTGTCAGAGTATCACGTCCAGCACAACAAGGATTAAGACCTTTTTTCTTTTTAGTTCTTATCCCGTCTTTGAAGATGTCAGAGTATCACGTCCAGCACAACAAGGATTAAGACGTTTCAAAAAAAGACCGGTCTACGTCCTTAATGGACGGTCAGAGTATCACGTCCAGCACAACAAGGATTAAGACAGGGGTATTGCCCGACGAAGGAGCAAATAAACGCTGTCAGAGTATCACGTCCAGCACAACAAGGATTAAGACAAGCGTGACACTGGTAGAATACCAGTTCCGCGCCAACCTGTCAGAGTATCACGTCCAGCACAACAAGGATTAAGACATGAGTTAAGCGATACTATTGTTACGCCGGATTACGTCAGAGTATCACGTCCAGCACAACAAGGATTAAGACCAGAGCTGCATCCGGTGGTACCGAGTGGTTTTATTTGTCAG
>Ga0256839_1001433_pt1 | contig 28847 bp, 20 predicted proteins | sample 354166metaG_FD_185968 | JGI IMG/M metagenome (GOLD analysis project Ga0256839, IMG submission 185968) | Hydrothermal vent microbial communities from Mid Atlantic Ridge, Atlantic Ocean - 354-166 | ecosystem: Environmental > Aquatic > Marine > Hydrothermal vents | place: Atlantic Ocean: Mid... | reverse complement strand
CGAACCAGCGGCGGATGAGGGCGCGCTCCTCGGCGTTCATTCCCGACACGTTGGCCGGCGGCATGGCGTGGGTGATGCCGGCCTGCAACCAGATCTGCCGGCCGTGACGGGCGATGTCGGCCCCGGTCTCGAGCTTCACTCCGCGGGGCGGCGCGGTGATCCCGTCCCAGGCCGGATCGGCCGCATGGCACATGGCGCAGCGGCTCGTGACCACATCCGTGACATCGCTCATCAGCGGCGAGGCGGCGAGGCGGGCGGCCTCGCCCCCGAGCGCCGCCGCCCGCGCTTCGCTCTCCTCCTCGCCGGCGCCTGCGCGTCCGAGGACGGACAGGGCGACGATGGCGGCAAGGAGCGCCGCCGTCACCGCCCATGTCCACCACGGACTGCCGGCCCTGGCATGGCGGCTGTTGAAGAAATGGCGGATGCTCACCCCCATTCCGAAGACGAGGGCGCCGATCAGCCAGTTCCATTCGGTGGCGAAGGCCAGCGGATAGTGGTTCGAAAGCATCAGGAAGATGACCGGAAGCGTCAGGTAGTTGTTGTGGGTCGAGCGCAGCTTGGCGACGCGGCCGTAGTCGGGGTCGGGGGTGCGGCCCGCCCGCAGATCGGCGACCACGATCTTCTGATTGGGTATGATGACGAAGAAGACGTTGGCGGTCATGATGGTGGCGGTGATCGCCCCGAGATGAAGGAGCGCCGCCCGCCCCGAGAAGATACGGGCGTATCCCCAGACGAAGGCGACGAGCAGCGCACAGAGCACCGCCCCGAGCAGCAGCGGCCGATGCCCCAGCGCCGAGCGCGAAAGCAGATCGTAGACGATCCAGGCCACGGCCAGCGACACGATGGAAAGCGCGATCCCCGCGGCGGGCGGGATGTCCGCCACCTGCGGATCGACCAGAAAGAGATCGGCCTGCATGTAATAGACCAGCACCAGCATGGCGAAGCCCGAAAGCCAGGTCATGTAGCTTTCCCACTTGAACCAGGTGAGGTGCTCGGGCAGCGCCGCGGGTGCGACGAGATATTTCTGAATATGGTAGAATCCGCCGCCATGAACCTGCCATTCCTCGCCCTTCACCCCGTCGGGCAGTCCCGGACGCTTCACCAGCCCCAGATCGAGGGCGATGAAATAGAAGGAGGAGCCGATCCAGGCGATGGCCGCCGTCACATGCAGCCACCGCACCGTGAAGGAAGCCCATTCGTAAAGGATGGCGTCCATGGCGCGTCTCCCGTCCTGTCGCTGGTGGTGCCTGTCGCTGGTGATGCCGCAGATGCGACGGTTGCCCGGCAGGCCGGCATCGCACCCTGTTTCCGATGCCATGCTCTTGCGCCTTGAAAAAGGAAAAAATCCGGCGATGACTTTAAAGCCGGAGTGGATAATCGGCGGAGGAAGGCATGTCCTATCTCGAATCCGTCCGGGTTTTCGTCCGGGTGATCGAGCTCGGTTCCATCAGCGCTGCCGGGCGCGACCAGCGGCTGACGCCGGCGGTGGCCTCGAACCGCATCAAGGAGCTGGAAACGCGGCTCGGGGTGCGGCTTCTCAACCGCACCACCCGCAAGGTCGCCCCGACCGAGATCGGCCGGCTCTTCTACGATCATGCCTGCCGCATCCTCGCGGCGGTGGATGCGGCCGAAGCAGCCGTCGCCGCCCATGCCGGCCGGCCGCGCGGCGCCCTCCGGGCGCTGGCGCCGCTCGGCACGGGGCGACAGCTGATCGCCCCGCTCATCCCAGCCTTCACCGCCGACTATCCCGATATCGAGGTGCGGCTGCGGCTCACCGATCGCAAGGTCGATTTCCTCGCCGAAGGCATCGATGTCGGCTTCGTGCTCGGCGAGCTGCCCGACAGCACGATGAAGATGCGTGCCATCGCCCGCTGCGAACGGGTGCTCGTCGCCGCGCCCGCCTATCTCGCGGGCCGGCCGATGCCGCAGGGGCCGGACGATCTCGTCACCCAGGATCACAACTGCCTGCTCCTGCGCTTTCCGGGCTCGACCGAATACTACTGGCAACTGCTCGAGAACGGGCGGTGGCGCAAGGTGCAGGTTCACGGCACGCTCGATGCCGACGATGCCCAGGTCCTGCTCGACTGGGCGCTGGCCGGGCAGGGCATTGTCAACCGCCCCTGGTTCGAGGTCGCCGAGCATGTGGCGGCCGGCCGGCTGGTGCCGCTTCTGCTCGCGCATCCGCCGAAACCCGCCACCCTCGCCTGCCTCACCCCTCATCGGAGGCTGCAGGATCCGAAGATCCGCCTCTTCGCCGACTTCATGGTCCGCGAATGCCGCCGCCGAATCCATGCCGTTCACGAGGCCCATCCCTGCCCGGTCGTCGCGGCCCTGCCCTGACACCTCCTCCGTCTCTGGATGAGCTTCTCGCCCGGATTGAAAATCCGCGCCCGCTTTGCCGATGCATCCGCCGCCCGATGCGCTAGACCGGAAGATGGCGGATCAGGCAGATGGGGAGAACCGGAATGAAACGCTATCCTCGCGACATGCACGGGTACGGCGCCACCCCGCCCGACCCGGAGTGGCCGGGCGGCGCCCGCATCGCGCTGCAATTCGTGGTCAACTACGAGGAAGGGGGCGAGCGCTGCCTTCTGCATGGCGATGACGAATCGGAATCCTTCCTCTCGGAGATCCCCGGCGCCGAACCCTGGCCCGGCATGCGCCACTGGAACATGGAATCCATCTACGAATACGGTGCCCGGGCCGGCTTCTGGCGTCTTCACCGCCTCTTCACCTCCCTTGGCATTCCCGTCACCGTCTATGGCGTCGCCACCGCCCTTGCCCGTGCTCCGGCGCAGGTACGGGCGATGCAGGAGGCGGGTTGGGAGATCGCCTCTCACGGGCTCAGATGGATCGAGTATCGCGACTTCAGCCGCGACGAGGAGCGCGCCCACATGGAGGAGGCGATCCGGCTCCACCGCCTGGTGACGGGGGAGCGGCCTCTCGGCTGGTATACCGGGCGTTCCTCGGCCAACACCGTCGATCTGGCGACCGAGGAGGGCGGTTTTCTCTACGTCGCCGACAGCTATGCCGACGATCTGCCCTACTGGCGCGAACATGCCGGGCGCCAGCAGCTCGTCATTCCCTACACGCTCGATGCCAACGACATGCGCTTCGCCACCACCGCCGGCTGGGGCGGGCCTGGTGATTTCGCCGATTACCTGATCGCCACCTTCGACGAGCTTCATGCCGAGGGAAGGGCCGGCGCCCCGAAGATGATGTCGGTCGGGCTCCACTGCCGCCTCGTGGGCCGGCCGGGGCGGCTCGCGGCGCTGCGGCGGTTTCTCGACCATGCCCGCGCCCATGAGGGCGTCTGGTTCGCCCGGCGCATCGACATCGCCCGCCACTGGCACGAGAAGCATCCCGCCCCGCCCCCCGGCGGACGACGGCCCTCGAACATGGGACGCGAGGAATTCGTCGCCCGTTTCGGCGGCGTCTTCGAGCATTCCACCTGGATCGCCGAACGCACCTGGGAAGACGAGCTCGGCCCGGCCAACGACACCGCGCTCGGCCTTCATGCGGCGATGGTGCGCCAGTTCCGCGCCGCAAGCGAGGCGGAGCGCCTTGCCGTGCTCGAGGCCCATCCCGACCTCGCCGGCAGGCTCGCCAGCGCCCGCCGGCTGACCGAGGCCTCGAGCCGCGAGCAGGCTTCGGCCGGGCTCGACGCGCTCACCGACGAGGAGCGCCGTCGCTTCGAGGCGCTCAACAGCGCCTATCGCGAGAAATTCGGCTTTCCCTTCATCATCGCCGTCAAGGACCACGACAAGCCCGGCATCCTCGCCGCCTTCGAACGCCGGCTTGCCAATGACCGGGAGACGGAATTCGCCGAAGCCTGCCGCCAGGTGGAGCGGATCGCCGAGCTGCGCCTGCAGGAGATGCTGCCATGACCATGCCTCCCCCTCCCGGCGGCCTGCCGCCCCAGGGCCCGATGCAGGGCCGCCATGCGGTCTTCTCCGAGGCCTATGCCGTGTTGCCGCGCGAGACGATGAGCGACATCACCGCCTCGCTCTTCCCCGGCTGGGAGGGGGCGCGCGGCTGGGTGCTGGCCCGTCCGCTCACGGGCTTTGCCGAAACCTTCAGCGAGATCCTGATGGAGCTTTCCCCCGGGGGAGGCAGCGACCGGCCCGAAGAGGACGAAAGCGCCCAGTCGGCCCTCTATGTGACGACGGGCGCCGGTCGCCTCACGATCGGGGAGGTCTCCCACAGGCTCGCCCCCGGCCATTTCGCCTGGATCGCGCCGGGCAGCGCATGGCGGATCCGGGCCGCGGAGGCGGCCGCGCCGCTGCGCTTCCTCTGGATCCGCAAGCGCTGGCGCCCCGCCCCGGGGCTCGAGCCGCCCGCAAGCTTCGTCCTCCATGAAAGCGCCGTCCCCCCTGCCTCCATGCCCGGCACCGGGGGCCGATGGATGACGCGCCGCTTCATCGAGCCCGCGGACCTTGCCCACGACATGCATGTGAACATCGTCGAATTCGCCCCGGGCACGGCCATTCCCTTCCCCGAAACCCATGTGATGGAACACGGACTCTTCATCCTCGAGGGGCAGGGGCTCTACCTGCTCAATCGCGACCGGGTCGAGGTGAAGGCGGGCGACTTCCTCTGGCTCCGGGCGTTCTGTCCCCAGGCCTGCGTCGCCATGGCGCCGGGCCCCTTCCGTTACCTGCTCTACAAGGACGTCAATCGCCTTCCGCGGCTCGACGGGGAGCTCGGCCGATGACCCGCACCCTCCGGGCGGAACCGCTGACGAAGGAGGGCTTCGCTCCCTTCGGGGACGTGATCGAGGCCGAAGGCACCCCGAGCGCCCTCATCAACGAGGGCCGCTGCGAGCGCTTCGGCGATCTGGCGCGGCTCGATTTCGCCGCCGGCGGCCGGCCCGGCATCAGCATCTTTCGCGCCCGGTGCGTTCCCCTGCCCTGGCGCTTCTCGCTTCTCGAGCGGCACCCGCTGGGCTCGCAGGCCTTTCTCCCGATGCAGGGAACGCCCTTTCTCGTCATCGTCGCCCCCGATGCGGGCGGCCGCCCCGGCTCCCCCCGTGCCTTTCTCGCCGATGGCCGGCAGGGGGTGAACTATCTGCGCGGCACCTGGCACGGCGTTCTGACCCCGCTTGCGGGCTCCGGCGAGTCCGAGGCGCTCTTCGCCGTCATCGACCGTATCGGCCCCGGCGCCAATCTCGAGGAATGGCACGCTTCCACCCCCTGGGAAGTCGTTGCGGCGGAGCGCTGATCTCCCGGAAGCCGGATCTCCCCCGCAAAGGACGACCGGGGGCGCTGCATCCGCCCCCGGTCATGTGCCGGATCGTGCGTCGAGCAAGATCGGGCCGCGGAAGGCGCCGGCTCATTCCCAGGTGGTGAAATCGAAGACCAGCTGCCCGCCCGGCCCATAGCTGACGCTGCGCAATCTCAGGACGGAGATGCGCCCCTCGTTCGTGCGCACGCAGTAATGGAAACCGGTGGCCCGGTCCGAATCGGGCAGGATGGCCCTCTGCTTGTAACGCGCCCGGCGGCAGCCCTCATATCCCGGCGGGTTGCGGCCGAAGCCGTCCGCGATCATGGCCCCATCCACGGCCCGGATGTAGCTCGGCGCCAGATTGCGGATGTCGGCCCCCCGTCCGGTCACCCGGCCCCGGTCGAGGTCGGCGGCCTGACTGGTGGGAAGGGTCAGCGTCCCCGAAGCGACCACGCGCGGCCCTGCCGGCGGCGGTGGCGGCGGCGGCGGCGTGCGCCCGGCGGTACAGGTGAAACCGCTGAGCCCCGCGGGCCTGCAGCGCCAGGGGGGCAGCACGATCCGCGTCAGCCGCCCCGCCGGCCCGTAGTCGCAGACGAGCCGTGAACGACCGCCGCCGATCGGTTCCACCCATGTCCGGGTGAGCCCCCCGGAGCGGAAAACGCGGAACCAAGGAGAGGGCACGGCTTCCCGGATGCCCGTCTCGATGGCCCGGCTCGGGCATCCGAAGGTGCGGGTTTCGGCCGCGGCCCCGTTCGCCAGCCAGGGCAGCCCGAGAGCGAGGAGAGCGGCCAGCATCGCCATCTTGGGGGATGGCTTCATCGAAGGTTTCATCGTCATCCCCTCCCCTCAGCGCCGCCAGACGACATAGCCGAGGCGCACATATCCGCCTCCGACCCGGCGGCCGACATAATTGCGGATGCGAATCTCCCCGATCCGACCTTCGGCGGTGCGCACGCAGAGGTAGCGCCCGATGAGCGAGCGGTCGAGCCGCACCACGTCACGCGGACCGAGAAAAGCGGCGCGGGAACAGCCGCTCCGCCCCCGTGAGCGCGGCCAGGGTCGCGAGATCAGGGCCCGAGGCGCGCTCCTCAGATAGTATCCAATCACCCTCGAGCGCCCGAAATGGCCGAACTGGAGATCCACCCGCCCGAAATCCACCAATCCACCCGCGGGCACGCGCCGCCCGGTGTCGAGATCGACATGGTCACCATCAAAAAGACCGATCTCGCCGCGGCGGAGAACCGGTGTCGGACCGGGAGCGGACGACGTGCAGCTGAACCCGCGCGGCGCGGCAGTGCAACGCATGCCTCGGGGTGCCGGGCGGCGCACGCTGCCGGCCGCCCCATAGACGCATTCGAGCATCTGACGGCCACCGCTCACGAATACCCGCGCCCCCGTCAGGCGCGAGCGGACGGTCTCGAAATTCCAGCCGGTTCCGCCGCCGCGCACGAGCCCTTTCGTCGCCACGCTCAGCGGGCAGCCGACATAGGCGGTGGCCGCCTCGGCCCGGCCGTCCGTCATCATCCCGCTGGCAACGGCGATCAGCCCTGCCGCGAGGAGCCGGCCGAAGATTCGTCTCGGCATTCTTTCCTCCCTCGTTGCAATCAACCTGCCGGCGGCATCCCGGAGAAGGTGCGGCCGGCATGCCCATCCTTCCCGAAGGCGGCTTGAGACAGGCAATAGCGGGGAAATGTTATCACATATCGACCGGCTTTTCGCGCCCTCCCGCACACGCCCGGGAGGGAGGCTGCCCCCGGCCCGTGCCGTTCCGGGGACCTCCTTCGTGTGCCCGTGGAGGCAGCCCCGGACGCGGGAAGGGCAAGCGGACCGGCGGCGCCTTCCTGCGGTCCTGGAAGAGAGGGCGGGGCAACCGGTCTTTCTGTCCCCGTGCTCCCGCACGCGCAGGGAGCGGCCTCCGTCCGCCCTCGTGCCGGTGTCTCCGCTCCCCCGGCATGTTCGGAAGGGCACCGCTTCAGACCTTTCCGTCCACCGTGGCCGCCAGCCTCTCGAGGGCGGGGATGTCGAGATGGGTGGCGAGGTGATCGGCCCAGTCGTCGAGGATCGCCTCCATCCGCGCCTCGTGGGCGGGGGCGAAGCGCCCCGCGCCGAGCCGGGCCAGGAAGGCACGGCGGAAATCGTCGGCGGCGAACAGCCCGTGCACATAGGTGCCCCGCACCTTGCCGTCGGCGCTCACGGCGCCCTCCTGCCGCCCCGCGATCTCGAGCCAGGGCCGGGCGAGGCCGTCTCCCGTCGTCCGCCCGACATGGATTTCATACCCCGTGACGGGAAAGCCCCCTTCGAGGGCGCGGCCCGTGACCAGGCGCGTGGTCTTCGCGCCGGTCATCTCGGTGACGATGTCGAGAAGGCCAAGCCCCTCCGTCACTCCCGGCGCCCCCTCGACGCCCTCGGGGTCGCGGATCTCGCGGCCGAGCATCTGATAGCCGCCACAGATACCGAGCACTTCGCCCCCGCGCCTCAGATGGGCGGCGAGGTCGATGTCCCATCCCTGACGGCGGAAGTGTTCGAGATCGGCCCGGGTCGATTTCGAGCCCGGAAGGAGCACGAGCGCCGCATCGCCGGGCAGGGGATGCCCCGGAGGCACGATCTCGAGCGTGACATCGGGTTCGGCCCTGAGCGGGTCGAGATCGTCGAAATTGGCCATGCGCCGAAGCTGCGGCACGGCAATCTTCACGGGGCCTCCGCCGGCCGGGGCCGCGTCCATCGTATCTTCTCCGGGCAGGAGCGCCGCCGCCTCGAACCAGGGCAGCAAACCGAGGGTGGGCCAGCCGGTGTGCGTCTCGATCGCCGCCATGCCGTCGGCGAAAAGGGACGGATCTCCCCGGAAACGGTTGACGATGAAGCCGCGGATCCGCCCCCTGTCCCTTGCGGAGAGCACGGCATGGGTGCCGACGATCTGGGCGATGACCCCGCCCCGGTCGATGTCGCCGACGAGCACCACCGGCAATCCGAGCGCCTCGGCAAAGCCCATGTTGGCGATGTCGCCGGCCCGCAGGTTGATCTCCGCCGGCGAGCCCGCCCCCTCGACGATGACGAGATCGGCCGTGGCGGCGAGCCGCGTGAAGCTCTCGCGGGCCGCGGCGAGAAGGCGCGGCTTGAGCGCGAGATAGTCGCGGGCCGAGGCCGTGCGCCAGCGACGCCCCTGCACCACGATCTGCGCGCCGCTCTCGCTCTCGGGCTTGAGCAGCACCGGGTTCATGTCGTTCACGGGGTCGCGCAGCGCTGCCCGCGCCTGAAGTGCCTGCGCCCGGCCGATCTCGCCGCCGTCGATGGTGACGGCGGCATTGTTCGACATGTTCTGCGGCTTGAAGGGTGCAACGGCACAGCCGCGACGGGCGAAAAGGCGGCACAGGCCGGCGACGATGAGGGACTTGCCGACATTCGAGCCGGTTCCCTGGATCATGATCGCCCGTGCCATGCCACCCCCTTCCGGCCTGTTCGTTCCGGCTCTCTCGCTTGCCCGGTCCGCGAGGTCAAGCGGGGCTCTCCACGGGCGCCGGGCCGGCTCTCGCCCCTTCGCCGCAGGGTGCATTGCGGCCGCTCCGGGCCGTTCCCCGCCGGGGCCGTTTTGCGGGCCGAAAGTGCCCCCTCCGGTCGCGGGGGCCGGCCCTTGCGTCAGCCTTCGGCGGCGCGTCTTTCTTCGGCCTTGCGGATCATGCGCCAGACGCGCTCGGGCGTGAACGGCATCTGCGGGTTCTCGACCCCGAAGGCGGCCAGCGCATCCGCCACGGCATTCGTCACCGCCGCCAGCGAACCGGCGACGCCCGCCTCGCCGCAGCCCTTGGTGCCGAGCGGGTTGTTGGCCGAGGGCACCGGCACGAAGAAGGTATCGATGAAGGGCAGATCATCGGCCCGCGGCAGGGCATAGTCCATGAAGGAACCGGTCAGGGGCTGGCCGTCGTCATCGAACACCATCCGCTCCATCAGCACCTGGCCGATCCCCTGGGCCACGCCGCCATGCACCTGCCCCTCGACGAGAAGGGGGTTGACGATGGTGCCGAAATCGTCGGCCGCGGCATAGCGCACGATCTCGATCTTCCCCGTCTCGGGGTCGAGTTCGACCTCGACCACATGCACCCCGTTCGGGAAGGAGCGGCCGGCCAGCTTGTGCCGCGCCGCCACATCGACGAGATCGCCCTGCCCGCGGCGCCGTGCTTCCTCCACCGCCGCCACGAGCGGGAGGAAGCGGTTGCCTTCGGCGAGGCGGAAGCCGCCTTCCTCGAAGCGAAGCGCCTCTTCGGTCGTCTCGAGCATCTCGGCCGCGAGCGGGCGCAGCCCCGTGACCAGCCTGTCCGCGGCGGTGACGATGGCCGCGCCTTCGGCCGTGAGCGAGCGCGAGCCGCCGGTGCCGCCCCCGCGGGGGATGAGGTCGCTGTCTCCCATCACCACGCGGATCCGGTCGATGTCGAGGCCGAGCCGCTCCGAAAGCAGCTGCGCAAAGGCCGTCTCGTGCCCCTGGCCGGTGGACTGGGTGCCGACATGAAGCTCGACGGTGCCGTCCGCGCAAAAGCGGATCCGGGCACCCTCGCTCGGGTCGCCCAGCACCGCCTCGACATAAGCGGCCACGCCGAGCCCCCGCACCCTGCCGCGCGCGGCGCTGGCGGCCTTGCGGGCGGGGTAGCCCTCGACGAAGGCCTCGGCCGCCGCCGTCTCGAGGACGCGGGCGAAATCGCCCACGTCATAGATTTCGCCGCCCGGTGTCCGCCACGGGAATGCCTCGCGGGGGATGACGTTGCGTCGGCGGATCTCGAACGGGTCGATGCCGAGCCGGCGCGCCGCCTCGTCCATCAGCCGCTCGATATCGAGATTGGCCTCGGGGCGCCCGGCGCCGCGATAGGCATCGACCGGCGGCGTGTTGGTGAAGATGCCGCGCATCCGCCAGAAGGCCTTCTCGACGCGATAGACCCCGGTCATGACCCGGGTGGCGAGAAAGGTCTGGATGTTCTGGCCGAAATGCGAATTGTAGGCGCCGAGATCGCATGTTCCGTCCACACGGTATGCGAGAAGCCGACCTTGCGCGTCGAACGCCCCTTCCACGGTCGCGACGATGCCGCGCCCGCCCGTATCGGAGAGGAAGGCTTCCGAGCGGCTCGCCTGCCAGCGCACCGGCGCGCCCAGCTTCCAGGCCGCATGAGCCACGGCGTAATATTCGGGGAAGGTGAAGATCTTCATGCCGAACCCGCCCCCGACATCGGGGGTGACGACGCGGATGCGGTCCGCCTGCCAGCCGAAGAAGTCGGCAATGTCCTCGCGAATGCGCCACACCCCTTGCGAACCGAGGGTGATCTCGAGCCGCTCCCCTCCCTCGAGCGGCCTTGCCCAGGCGGTTCGGGTCTCGAGCGGCGCCGGCGAGACCCGATGATCCGTCACCTCGAGGCGAATGCGATGCGCCGCCTCGGCGAAGGTCGCCTCCACCGCCTCCTCGTCGCCCAGCGCCCAGTCGAAGGCGACATTGTCGGGCGCTTCCTCGTGCAGCGGTGTGCCGCCCGGAGCAAGGGCCGTGTGGGGTGTGATCTCGTCGATCTCGATGAGAACCGCCTCGGCTCCGTCGGCCGCGGCTTCGGCCGTCTCGGCCACGACGGCGGCCACGATCTCGCCCACATGGCGCACCCGCCCTTCGGCCATGACCGGACGGCGCGGCCGGGCCGAGGGAGAACCATCGCGGTTGTTGACGGTGAAGATCGCGGGAATGGCGTTGTTCATGCCGTCGGCGGCCAGATCGGCGGCGGTGAACACCCCCCGCACCCCCGGCAGGGCGCGTGCCGCCCCGACATCGAGCGCGGCGATGCGGCCATGGGCCACCGGGCTGCGGACGAAGGCGATATGGAGCGCCTCCCGCGGCGCCAGATCGTCGGTGTAGCGGCCCCGCCCGGTCAGAAAGCGGCTGTCTTCGCGGCGACGCACGGGCTGGCTGGTTCCGAATTTCATCTCCGGCCTCCCTGTCTGCCCCGGGATCGGGGCGTTCCCGGGAGAAACCTAGTCGCTCGGAGCGGAAGGTCCAGAGTTGCCGTGACGGCGAACCCTCAGGGCCGGGCATGAGGGGGACGAGAGCGTGATCGCCATGGCCGTTGAAGCGGGTGGCCGCCGGAAGCGAACAAGCCATCCATGATCCGCGGTTCCGGTTTGCGCAAGCGCGCCGGGCGTGGATCCCGGCCGGAGGGCGTTCCGGTCGTCGGATCGGGCATGGGCGGCGATCGAGCCGCCGTTGCCGACGACGGCCTGCCGGCGCGTGATTCTCCCGGTCCTGGTGTCTGCATCATGCCGCCGCGCTCTGCCGAACAGTGGCTGATGCCGCCTGGAGCAGTGCCGATGCGGCAACAGGCAATGGCGGCAGGCCGGCGTTTCTCCCCTGAGCAGGATGGCGGCATCGGTGCCCGTTTCTGCGGCTGCGAGATCGTCGCACCCCCGGAAAGGGCCGGGATTGCCTTGTTTCCACCGCCGGGCGGCAGGACTTTCTGCACGAGCGAAGGGCGCGCACCTCCACGCCCCTCGGAAAGCACCGGAGGCATCGAAGCCATGTCCATGCTCGCACGTCTGATCGCAGTCACGCTGGCTACCGGCATCGTCCTTTCCGCCCCGGCCCGGGCCGGGACGCTCGATCTCGAGAAGGATGTGGTGAAGATCGGCTTCATCAAGCTGACCGACATGGCGCCCCTCGCCGTCGCCTACGAGAAGGGTTTTTTCGAGGACGAGGGGCTTTTCGTCACCCTCGAACCCCAGGCCAACTGGAAGGTTCTGCTCGACAGGGTGATCACCGGCGAGCTCGACGGCGCCCAGATGCTGGCCGGTCAGGCGCTGGCCGCCACCATCGGCTACGGCACGCGGGCGCACATCATCGCCCCGATGGCTCTCGATCTCAACGGCAACGCCATCACCGTCTCGAACGAGGTGTGGCGGAAGATGAAGCCCCATCTGGAGATCGGTGCGGACGGGCGGATCCGCCGGCCGATCTCGGCCCGCGCCCTCAAGCCGGTGGTCGAGGCATGGCGCGCCGAGGGGCGGCCCTTCAACATGGGCATGGTCTTTCCCGTTTCCTCCCACAATTACGAGCTGCGCTACTGGCTCGCGGCCGGCGGGCTTCACCCCGGCTTCTACAGCCCCGACGACAATTCCGGCCAGATCGACGCGGATGTGCTGCTGTCGGTCACGCCGCCGCCGCAGATGCCGGCAACCCTCGAGGCCGGCACGATCGACGGCTATTGCGTCGGCGAGCCCTGGAACCAGGTCGCGGCGTTCCGCGGGGTCGGCGTGCCCGTCATCACCGACGACGAGATCTGGCACGACAACCCCGAAAAGGTCTTCGGCATCACCGCCGCCTTCGCCGAGAAATATCCCAACACCACCCGCGCTCTCCTGCGCGCGCTGATCCGGGCGGCGATGTGGCTCGACGAGAACGACAACGCCAACCGGCCCGAGGCGGTCGAGATCCTCGCTCGTTCCGAATATGTCGGGGCCGATGCCGAGGTGATCGCCGGCTCGATGACCGGCACCTTCGCATACGGGAAGGACGACCGGCGCCCGGCACCCGACTTCACCGTCTTCTTCCGTCGCTACGCCACCTACCCCTGGTATTCCGACGCCGTCTGGTACCTCACGCAGATGCGCCGCTGGGGGCAGATCCCCGAGGCCAGGCCCGACAGCTGGTATGACGCCGTGGCCCGGTCGGTCTATCGCCCCGACCTCTATCTCGCCGCCGCACGTTCGCTCGTCGAGGACGGGCTGGCGCGAGAGGAGGACTTTCCCTGGGAGAGCGACGGCTACCGCCCACCGACACGGCCCCGGGATGTCATCGATGGCATCCCCTACGACGGCCGCCACCCCAACGCCTATATCGACAGCCTGCCGATCGGCCTCAAGGGAAACCAGACCGTGCGCCCGGGCGGAAGGGCGGCAGGCTGACTGGCGAGAGCCGCACCCGGCAGGACCGAGAGAGATCGAGGAAAGACGCATGACCGCTACGGATACCGACATCGCCGCCACCCGCCGCCGCGCTTCGGGGCGAGACCGCCTCGCTGCCCGCCTCGGCCGGCTCGAGCCCTGGCTGCGCATTCTCGGGCTCGGCTGGAGCGTGGCGCTCCTCAAGGTCGCGCTCGGCGACAGCCCCCGCACCCATCTTGCACAGCTGTGGCGCGAGCTGGTGGTGCCGCTTCTCGCCATTCTCGGCTTTCTCGTCGCCTGGGGGGCGCTGGCACCGCAGGTGCACACCTCTCTCGGGACCATTCCGGGTCCGGTCGAGGTCTGGCAGGAAGCGGTGAAGCTGCACGAGGACGCCCGCATCAAGGCGGTCAGGAAGGAGCGGCACCGGCAGCGGGTCGAGGAGCGCAACCGGAAACTGATTGCCGCCGGCCACCCCGAGAAGGTCCGGGACATTCCCTATACCGGGGCCCCGTCCTTCTACGACCAGATCTGGACCTCCATCAGAACGGTGTTCTTCGGCTTCGCCCTGGCGGCGCTCATCGCCATTCCTCTCGGTATCCTCGCCGGCCTCAGCGCCACGGCCAATGCCGCGATGAGCCCGCTCGTGCAGATCTTCAAGCCCGTGAGTCCGCTGGCCTGGCTGCCCCTCGTCACCATCATCATCTCGGCGGTTCATGCCGGCAACGAAGGCCTCCTTTCCAAGTCGTTCCTGATCTCGGGCATCACCGTCACGCTGTGCTCGCTCTGGCCGACGCTCATCAACACGTCCCTCGGAGTGGCTTCGATCGACAAGGATCTGATCAACGTCTCGAAGGTGCTGAAGATGGACACGATGACGAAGCTGCGCAGGCTCGTCCTGCCTTCGGCCCTGCCGCTGATCTTCACCGGCCTCAGGCTGACGCTCGGCGTCGGCTGGATGGTGCTGATCGCCGCCGAGATGCTCGCCCAGAATCCCGGCCTCGGCAAGTTCGTCTGGGACGAGTTCCAGAACGGTTCGAGCCGGTCGCTCGCACGGATCATGGTAGCGGTCTTCACCATCGGCATCGTCGGCTTCCTGCTCGACCGGGTGATGCAGGCGCTCCAGTCCCTCCTCACTTTCACGAACGACCGGTGATCCCATGGCGCTGATCGAACTGAAGAATGTCTCGAAGAGCTACGGTTCCGGCCCGGAGACGACTCCGGTTCTCGAAGGGATCGACCTTTCGGTGGCGGAGGGCGAGTTTCTCGTGGTCCTCGGCTTCTCCGGCAGCGGCAAGACCACCCTCGTCAACCTGATGGCCGGTCTCGAGATGCCCACGGAAGGCGAGGTGCTCTTCCGGGGCGCCCCCGTCACCGGGCCCGGCCCCGAGCGCGGGGTGATCTTCCAGTCCTACGCGCTGATGCCGTGGCTGACGGTGGAGGGGAACGTCCTTCTCGCCCTCGACGCGGTCTTTCCGCAGATGCCGAAGGCGGAGCGGGTGCGAAAGGCGGCGCACTACATCTCCATGGTCGGCCTGTCCCATGCCGCCACGCGCCGGCCGGCCGAGCTCTCGGGGGGGATGCGCCAGCGTGTCAATGTCGCCCGGGCGCTGGCCATGGAGCCCGATCTGCTGCTGCTCGACGAACCGCTCTCGGCGCTCGACGCCCTCACCCGCGCCAATCTCGGCGACGAGATCCTCCGCATCTGGGAAGCGGAGCGCAGGACTTGCGTCCTCATCACCAACGATGTGGACGAGGCCCTGCTTCTGGGCGACCGGATCGTGACCCTGACCCCCGAGGGCACTCTCGGAGAGACGTTCCCCGTTCCCCTGCCGCGCCCGCGCGAGCGCGAGACCGTCAACCACGATCCGGCCTTCCGGCGGCTGCGGGCCGAGGTGACGAAATACCTGATGGCGATCGGCATGGACGCACGCGGCGGAAACCGCCGCACCCTGCCGGCGGTCCTGCCGGCGCATGAGCGCGGCAAGCGCCCGGTGCGTGAGCATGCCCGCAACCGCATCGAGGAGCGCTATCTCGAGTTTTCCCGGGTCGGAAAGGTCTATCCCACCCCGAAGGGACCGCTCACCGTCGTCGAGAATTTCGACCTCAAGGTGCGCAAGGGCGAGTTCATTTCCCTGATCGGGCATTCGGGCTGCGGGAAGTCCACGGTTCTGTCGATGGCGGCGGGTCTGAGCGAGATTTCCACCGGCGGCATCGTCCTCGATGGCAGGGAGGTGGTCGGCGCGGGGCCCGATCGTGCGGTGGTCTTCCAGTCGCCCAGCCTCTTCCCCTGGCTTACCGCACGCGAGAACGTCGCCATCGGTGTGGACAAGGTCTATCCTTCGGCCAGCCGTGCGGAGCGCATGGAGGTGGTGGAATACCATCTCGAGAAGGTTGGCCTGGCAGACGCCATGGACCGGTTCCCCGGCGAGATGTCGAACGGCATGCGCCAGCGCGTCGGCATCGCCCGTGCCTTCGCCCTCGGCCCCAGGCTCCTTCTGCTCGACGAGCCTTTCGGCATGCTCGACAGCCTCACCCGCTGGGAGCTTCAGGAAGTGCTGATGGAAGTATGGGAGCGCACCCGCGTCACCACCATCTGCGTCACCCATGACGTGGACGAGGCCGTTCTCCTCGCCGACCGGGTGGTGATGATGACCAACGGGCCGGGCGCCACCATCGGCCGCATCGCCCGGATCGACCTGCCCCGTCCGCGCACCCGCAGGGCGCTGCTCGAACATCCCGACTACGACGCCTACCGCCAGGAAGTGCTCGATTTCCTCGCCGAACACGAGCGCGGCCGCACCCCTTCGAAAGAGGCCGTCAAGGCCATGGCAGCAGAGTGAGAAAATGAACACGAAGACGGAAAGACTGGTTGTCATCGGTGCCGGCATGGCTTCCGGCCGGCTGCTCGAGCACCTCACCGAGGAAGCGCGCGGCGCTTTCGACATCACGCTCTTCAACGCCGAGCCGCGGGGCAACTACAACCGCATCATGCTCAGCCCCGTGCTTTCGGGAGACAGCACATGGGAGGAGATCGTCATCCATGACGACGCGTGGTATGCGGAGCGGGGCATCACCTGCCGGTTCGGGGAGCATGTCATCGCCATCGACCGCAAGCGCAAGGTCGCCGTCGGCCAGAAGGGGGAGGTGCCTTATGACCGGCTGGTGATCGCCACCGGCGCGGCCCCCTTCATCCTGCCCATCGCCGGCAACGACATGCCGGGCGTCCTCACCTATCGCGACCTCGATGACACCAACGCCATGATCGCCGCGGCCGGGAAGGGCGGTTCGGCGGTGGTCATCGGCGGCGGGCTGCTCGGCCTCGAGGCCGCGGCCGGCCTCAAGGCCCGGGGCATGGATGTCACGGTGGTGCATCTCATGGGCCATCTGATGGAGCGCCAGCTCGACGAGGCCGCCGGCTATCTGCTCGAAAAGGACCTCGAGGCCCGCGGCATCCGGGTGCTGACCCGGGCGGCGACCAAGGCGATCATCGGCAAGGGGCATGTCGAGGCGGTGATCCTCGAGGACGGGCGCATCCTGCCCGCGGATCTGGTGGTGATGGCCACCGGCATCCGCCCCGAAACCCGTCTTGCCGTCGATGCCGGTCTCGAGGTGGAGCGGGGCATCGTGGTCGATGCGCGGATGATCACCTCCGACCCGGCCATTCTCGCTCTCGGCGAATGCGTCGAGTTCGAAGGCCATCTCTTCGGCCTCGTCGCCCCGCTCTACGAGCAGGCGCGGGTGGCAGCCGACACGCTGATGGGGCGCGAGTCGCGTTATGTCGTGCGCGAGGTCGCCACCAGGCTCAAGGTGACGGGTGTCGATCTCTTCAGCGCCGGTGACTTCGCCGAAGGCGAGGGGCGCGAGGACATCGTCTATCGCGACCCGGGCCGCGGCATCTACAAGCGGCTCGTGGTCGAGGACGACCGGCTGATCGGTGTGGTGATGTATGGCGACACCGCCGACGGCAACTGGTTCTTCGACCTCATCCGCGACCGCACCCCGATCGACGAGATGCGGGACAACCTGATCTTCGGACCGGCAGCCGCCGAAGGGGGGGCGGCCGCGGACCCTCTCTCAGCCGTTGCAGCCTTGCCGCCTGAGGCGGAGATCTGTGGCTGCAACGGCGTGTGCAAGGGAAAGATCGTCGCCGCGATCGAGGGCGGCGCCCACGATCTCGCCGCCGTCCGCGCCGCCACCAGGGCATCCGCGAGCTGCGGCAGCTGCTCCGGCCTCGTCGAGCAGCTGCTCGAACTGACCCTTGGCGATGCCTTCGAGGCGCCGGCCGCCGAGCCGATCTGCGGGTGCACCGACCTCACCCATGAGGAGGTGCGCCGCCTCATCAGGGCAACTCCTCTCAAGAGCCAGGAAGCGGTGTGGCAGGAACTCGGCTGGAAGACGCGCAACGGCTGTCACATCTGCCGTCCAGCGATCAACTACTACCTCCTTGCCGAATGGCCGCTCGAGTATCGCGACGATCCCCGGAGCCGCTTCGTCAACGAACGGCGGCACGCCAACATCCAGAAGGACGGCACCTTCAGCGTCGTGCCGCGCATGTGGGGCGGGCTGACGACGCCGGCCGAGCTCAGGGCGATCGCCGATGTGGCGGAAAGATACGACATCCCCGCTGTCAAGGTGACGGGCGGCCAGCGGATCGACCTTCTTGGAGTCAGGGCCGAGGATCTGCCGCGGGTCTGGGCCGACCTCAACGCCGCCGGTCTCGTCTCCGGACATGCCTATTCGAAGGGGTTGCGCACGGTGAAGACCTGTGTCGGTTCCGACTGGTGCCGCTTCGGCACCCAGGACTCGACCGGCCTCGGCGTGCGACTCGAGAAGGTGCTCTGGGGCGCATGGACGCCCCACAAGGTCAAGCTCGGCGTTTCGGGTTGTCCGCGCAACTGCGCCGAGGCCACCTGCAAGGATGTCGGCATCGTCTGCGTCGAATCGGGCTATCAGATCGGGGTCGGCGGCGCTGCGGGCATGGAAGTGAAGGCCACCGAGCTTCTCGCCCAAGTGGCGACCGAGGACGAGGTGGTCGAGATCGTCACCGCCTTCATCCAGCTTTACCGCGAGAACGCCCGCTATCTGCATCGGCCCTACAAGTGGCTCGAGACGGTCGGGCTCGACTGGGTGAAGGCGCGCGTGGTGGACGACCCGGACGAGCGCCGGCGCCTCGTCGAGCGTTTCGAGATCTCGCAATCGGTCTATCGCAAGGACCCCTGGGCCGAGCAGGTGGCGGCGCATGCCGACGAGTTCGCTCCGCTCGCCGAAATCAGGATGGAGGCTGCCGAATGAGCTGGTTCGACATCGGCCCCGTGGAGGCCCTTCCCATGCGCGGTGCCCGCCGCGTGCGCACTCCGAAAGGCTGCATCGCCGTCTTCCGCACCGCCGAGGACGAGGTGTTCGCCACCGCTGCCCGCTGCCCCCACAAGGGCGGCCCGCTCGACGAAGGGATCGTGCACGGCCGGAAGGTGACCTGCCCGCTGCACAGCTGGGTGTTCGATCTCGCCACCGGCGAAGCCCTCGGCGAGGAGGGGCGCGTCGCCACCTACCCCGCCCGCATCGAGAAGGGGCGGGTGCTGATCGACCTTTCACAGCTCGTCATGCGGGGGACGGCATGACCGGGGCGGCGCCGATACGTTCCACCTGCCCCTATTGCGGGGTGGGGTGCGGTGTGCTCCTCGCTCCCGACGGGACGGGCGGGCTTGCGGTCACCGGTGATCCGGACCACCCCGCCAACCGGGGGCTCCTGTGTTCGAAGGGCGCCGCCCTTGGCGAGACGGTGGTCGTGCCGGACCGGCTGACCACGCCGCTCGTTCATGGCCGCGCCCTTTCCTGGGACGCGGCCCTGCAGCTGGTGGCGGACCGTTTTCGCGAAACCATTGCCGAACACGGCCCCGACGCCGTCGCCTTCTACGTCTCGGGGCAGCTTCTCACCGAAGACTACTACGTTGCCAACAAGCTGATGAAGGGCTTCATCGGCTCGGCCAACATCGACACGAATTCGCGCCTGTGCATGGCCTCGGCCGTGGCCGGTCATCGTCGTGCCTTCGGCACCGACACGGTTCCCGGCACCCATGAAGACATCGACGAGGCCGATCTGGTGGTGCTTGTCGGCTCCAACCTCGCCTGGTGCCATCCGATCCTCCATCGGCGGCTGATCGCGGCGAGGAAGAGGCGCGGCACGCGAATCGTCGTCGTCGATCCGCGTCGCACCGTCACGGCGCGGGAAGCCGATCTCCATCTGGCCATCGCGCCGGGGATGGATGCGGCGCTCTTCAACCGCCTGCTCGTCGAGATCGCCGAGCGCGGCGCAGTCGATCACGCCTTCCTCGCCCATGTCGAAGGCTTCGAGGCCGCACTGGCCCATGCCCGGTCGCAGGCCGCGCGGCTGGCCGATACCGGACTGACGGAGGAGGAGGTCGCCCGTTTCTGCAGGCTGTGGATCGGCACCGAGCGGGTGGTGACGGTCTTCAGCCAGGGAATCAACCAGTCCACCAGCGGCACCGACAAGGTGAACGCCATCATCAACTGCCATCTCGCCACTGGCCGGATCGGCCGACCGGGGATGGGGCCTTTCTCGGTCACCGGCCAGACCAACGCCATGGGCGGGCGCGAGGTCGGAGGGCTGGCCAACATGCTCGCCTGCCACATGGCGATCGAGAACCCGGCCCATCGCGAGGCCGTGCGTGCCTTCTGGCGGGCTTCCCGCATTCCCGAGCGGCCGGGGCGCAAGGCGGTCGAGATGTTCGATGCCGTGGCCCGCGGCGAGATCCGGGCGATCTGGATCATCCACACCAACCCGGCGGTCACCCTGCCGCGGGCCGATGCGGTGCGCGACGCGCTGCGGGGCTGCGACTTCGTCGTCGTCAGCGACATCACCCGCCACACCGACACCGCCGAATGCGCCGACGTGGTGCTGCCGGCTCTCGCCTGGGGGGAGAAGGACGGCACCGTCACCAGCTCCGATCGCACCATCAGCCGCCAGCGTCCGGCCCTCCGGGGGCCGGGCGGAGCGCGGGCCGACTGGGAGATTCTCGCCGAAGTCGGCCGGCGGATGGGTTGGCGGGCGGCCTTCGACTACCGTTCGCCGGCCGGGATCTTCCGCGAGCATGCCGCCCTTTCGGGCATCGCCGGCGGTTTCGGGCTCGATTTCGACATTTCCGCTCTCGCCGATCTCACCGACGCCGAATACGAGGCGCTGGCGCCGGTGCGCTGGCCCGTCAGCGCCGTGCGGCGTGGCGGCCGCTTCTTTGCGGACGGGCGGTTCTTTCATCCGGACGGCCGCGCGCGGATGGTTCCGGTGCAGGCCGCCCCGCCTGCCGGGCGGCCGAGCCGCGCGCGCCCCTTCCTGCTCAATACCGGGCGGACCCGCGATCACTGGCACACCATGACCCGCACCGGCCTCAGCCCGCGCCTCTCGGCCCACATGGCCGAACCCTGGCTCGACATCCACCCCGAGGACGCGGCGGTACTCGCTCTCGAGAGCGGCGATCTGGCCGAAGTCGCGAGCGATCATGGGCAGGCTGTCCTGAGGGTGCGGGTGACGCAGGCGCAACGGCCGGGGCAGCTTTTCGCGCCGATGCACTGGAGCGCCCAGAACGCGCCGACGGGTCGTGTCTCGGCCCTCGTGCCGGGGCGGGTCGATCCGCTCTCGGGTCAACCCGAGGCCAAGGCCACCCCTGTCAGCCTCCGGCGGTTCCGGGCCCGCTGGTATGCCTTCGCCGCCGCCACCCGCCGTTTCCGGCCCGTGGGCGACTACTGGGCCCTGGCCCGTGCCCGCGAGGGCTGGCGCGCCGAGATGGCCGGGCGCGATCCGATCGACGACTGGGAAGCGCTGGCCCGGCGGCTTTTCGCCCTGCCTGCGGCCGACATCGCCCGTCTCGCCGATCCGGCCCGTGGGATCTGCCGCCTCGCCCTGCGGGAGGAAGGGCGGCTCGCGGCGGTTCTTTTCGTCGCGCCCGAACCGGTGGCGCTGATGCGCGAGCATGTCGTCTCCTGTCTCGGCACCGAGGCGCCGCATGTGCTTGCCGGCCGCCCGCCGGCGGACAGTCCCGATCCGGGACCGACCCTCTGCGCCTGCCTCGGCATCGGGGTCAACACCATCGCCCGGGCTGTGGCCGCAGGCGGGTTGTCGCGGCCCGAGGACGTGGGCAAGGCCACCGGTGCCGGAACGAGCTGCGGGTCCTGCAGGGCCGAGATCGCCGCCCTCATCGCCCGCATGATCCCGCAGGAGGCGGCGGAATGAGCCTTGCCGCCCATGTCGCCACGCTCGGCCGCGGGCCGGGCCGCTCACGGTCCCTCACCCTGGCCGAAGCCGGGGAGGCGATGGGCGCGATTCTCGCCGGTCGCGCCGCGCCCGAGGCCGTCGGCGCCTTCCTGATGCTCTTGCGAATGAAAGGCGAGACGGCGGCGGAGATCGCCGGAATGAGCCTTGCCGCCCACCAGTCGATGCCGGCCCTGCCCACGGTCGATCTCGACTGGCCGAGCTACGCTGCCGGCCGCAGCCGCGGCCTGCCCTGGTTTCTGCTCGCCGCCCGGCTCGTGGCCCTTGCCGGCTTCCGGGTGCTGGTGCATGGCTGGAACGGTCGCGACGAGCCGGTCCGGTCCCATCTCGCCGCTGCCGGCATCCCCCGGGTCGATCGCCTCTCCGGGCTCCAGAGGGCGTTTTCGGAGGTCGGCGTGGCCTATCTGCCGCTCGAGGTGCTCTCTCCGCCCCTGTATCGGCTGATCGGGCTGAGAGAAACGCTCGGGCTGCGCTCCGCGGTCCATACCGTCTGTCGCATGCTGAACCCGGCGCGGGCCCGGACGAGCGTGCAGGGCGTGTTCCATCCGGGGTATCGCCCGCTGCAACTCGACGCCGCATGCCTGATGGGCTGGCGGGCCCTCGCGATCATCAAGGGCGGCGGCGGCGAATTCGAACGTCACCCCGCCAAGCCGGTGCGGATCTTCGGCCTGCGCGAGGGCCGGCGATTCGAGAAAACGCTTCCCTCTCTGCGCGACGGACACAACCGCCTGGCGGAGGGGCCGGCCGAGGGCCTCGATCTAGCGGCGCTCTGGCACGGGGTGCGGCGCGACTCCTTTGCCGAGGCGGTCGTGCTCGGCACCGCCGCCCTCGCTCTCGACGCCCTCGGCGTTCCCGATCCGCAGGACGAGGCCGCCCGGCTGTGGCGGACCCGCCACCGACTCCTTCCCGGTCTGCCCGCCTCGGGCGGGTGCCGCGCCGGAACCTCCGATGAAAGGATCATGCCATGAAGGCCTTTCCCATGTTCATCCGCACCACCGGCAGAACGGTGCTGATCGTGGGTGGCGGCGAACAGGCGGCGCAGAAGGCGCGCCTTCTCCTCAGAACCGACGCCCGCCTGCTTCTGGCGGCGCCACGGCTCTCCCCCGAACTGGCCGCTCTCGTGGCCGAGGGGCGCGCGGCGCACCACGCCGGGCCGCTCACCCCGGCGCTTTTCGCCGGAGCGGCCTTTGCCTTCATCGCCAGCGGCTGCGCCGCGCTCGACGCCGCGGCGGCCGCCCTCGCCCGGGCCGCCCGCTGCCCGGTGAACGTGGTCGATCGGCCCGATCTGTGCGATCTGACGACGCCGGCCATCGTCGATCGTTCGCCGCTGGTGGTCGCCATCGGCTCGGAAGGCACGGCGCCGGTGCTCGTTCGGCAGATCCGCTGCGCCGTCGAAACCATGCTCGCCCCCGATCTCGGTGATCTCGCCGCCCTTGCGGGCCGCCTGCGCGGCGCCGTCGAGAGGGCCGTCCCGCGGTCCGGACGCCGCGCCTTCTGGCGCTGGGTGTTTCAGGGACCGCCGCGTCACTTCTGGGAGCGGGGAGACCGCCGATCGGCCGCACGTCTCCTCGAGCAGGCCGTCGAGACCGGCCGACCGGTGCGCGAGGAGAAGGGATGCATCTCGGTCGTGGCGGCCCCCGCCGCGGCACGCGACCTCCTGACGCTGCGCGCGCTCGCGCGCCTGCAGGAGGCGGATGTGATCCTTCATGCCGGCAAGGCGGGCGAAGAAGCGCTCGAGCTTGCCCGGCGCGACGCCGTCCGCATCCGGATCGGGCCGGCAGGAGGGGACGCCCCGTTCCTGGCCCGGGCGGCAACGCCCGTCGTCCGCGCCGCTCTCGCCGAGGCCGGGAAGGGGCGACGGGTGGTGCTGCTGCTCGAGGCCGCAGGGGGCCGGCATGCCCTTGCCGAAGCCGTCGGCGCCGCCGCGAGAGCGGCCGGGATCGCCTTCGAGATCGTGCCCGCCATCCTGCCGGAAAGAAGCGCCGCCCCGGCCGCAGATCACCCGGAAGCCGCCTGACCCGCGGGCCATGTGGCGGGCGATTCGCCCGGAACATCCGTTGCCCTTCAGAACGGGATTTCCGGCATCGCCTTTCCGGGCCGCCCGCGAAGCATGCCCTGCCCGCGTTCCCGGCCGGCTTCACCCTGCCCGTACCGCAATGGTTGACATGGGCGCCCGGCTCCCTCAGGCAGGGGAACCCGCGACAGGGAGACCAGGATGACCGAAACGAAAGAACCCGCGCCCGTCCCGCGACCCGCACCACCCGCCTCGGGCATGCGACTCTTCGCCCACGCGCTGAGGATGCTCGCCGCCAATGCGCCGGCCACGCTGCGGATCGTGGCGCTGCCCCTCGGTCTGCTGATGCTCGTCCAGCTTGCCATGGACCGGATCGGCCGGCTGATATTCGCCGCGCGCGGCTCCGAGGCCGGTCCGCCGCCCGTACTGTTCATTCTCGATTTCGCCTTGGCGCTCTCCATGCTCTTTGTGCTTGGCTGGATGGCCGTCGCCTGGCACCGGTTCATCCTGTGCGACGAACGCCCCGGCCTCGCACCTTCGCTGCATCCGCGGGCAATCCTTGCCTATTTCGGCCGCGGCGTGATCGCCGCGCTCGTCGTGCTGACGATCCTGTTCCTGCCGATGACGCTGTCGGCCTTCCTCCTCGGCAGGCTCGGCCTCGGACCGGGCAGTTCGCTCGCCCTCGTCATTTCCCTGGTGATGAACACCGTCACCACCTGGCTCGTTCTCGTGCTGGCGCCGATGCTGGTCGGCGCGGCCATCGGCCGGCCGACGGGAGTGGCCGATGCCTTCCGCACCACGGGCGGTTTCCTTTCCGCGCTTCTCGTGGCCGCCTTTCTCTTCACCCTGTTCTCCATGGGGATCGGCTGGCTGCTGATGCAGGTCCGGTTCACCCTTGGCCATTTCGCACCGACCGCGGCTCCGCTCGTCACCCTCCTCGTCAACGCCGTGGTGATGATGACCGGGTTTTCGCTGCTGACGACGGTGCACGGCCACGTCGTCGAGAAGCGGCCGCTTGGCTGACCGTGCCGCCGGCCGGCGCGACAGTGCCGCCCTTGCACTCGACCGTCGGCAGGGGCATTCATGCACCATGAGCGATCACGCCGCCGAAAGAGACGATTTCGCCACCCGCGCCCGGTCCGCGACCGAGGCGCTGCGCGACCTCTTTCCGCCGACGCCACTGCAGGAGAATGCCCATCTCTCGGCCCGGCACGGGGCGAAGGTGCTCCTGAAGCGGGAAGATCTCACCCCGGTTCGCTCCTACAAGATCCGCGGCGCCTGGAATGCCATGCGCAAGGCCCTTGCCCGCGACCCGGCGCATCGGCTCTTCGTCGCCGCCTCGGCCGGCAACCACGCCCAGGGCGTGGCCCATGCCTGCCGTCATTTCGCGGTCAGGGGGGTGATCTTCATGCCCGTGACGACGCCGCAGCAGAAGATCGACAAGACCCGCATCTTCGGGGGGGACGCGGTCGAGATCCGCCTCGTCGGCGACTATTTCGACGACACCCTCGCCGCCGCCCGCAAATTCTGTGCCGAGGAGGGCGGGCATTTCCTCAGCCCCTTCGACGACGAGGACGTGATCGAGGGGCAGGCCACCGTCGCCGTCGAGATTCTCGAGCAGGCACGAGGGCAGTTCGGGGTTCTGCCCGACGTGCTGGTGCTGCCGGTGGGCGGTGGCGGTCTCGCCTCCGGCGTGGTCGAATACCTGCGCCGGGAGGCCCCCGGGATCGACGTTCACTTCGTCGAGCCCGCGGGTGGCGCCTCCTTCACCGCCGCGCTCGTGGCCGGGCGTCCGGTCACTCTCGAGAAGGTGGACAATTTCGTCGACGGGGCCGCCGTGGCCCGGATCGGCGAACTGACCTTCGCCCATCTTGCGGACACGCCGCTCGAAAAGGTGCATGTGGCGCCGGAAGACCGGATCTGCGCCACCATGATAGAGATGCTCAATGTCGAGGGGATCGTGCTCGAGCCGGCGGGTGCGCTGGCCGTCGATGCGCTTCGCGACCTCGAGGCCGAGATTGCCGGCAGGACCGTCGTCTGCCTCACCTCCGGCGGCAATTTCGACTTCGAGCGTCTGCCGGAAGTGAAGGAACGGGCGCTGCGCCACACCGGGCTCAAGAAATACTACGTCCTGCGGATGCCCCAGCGGCCGGGGGCGCTGCGCGAATTCCTCGACCTGCTCGGCCCCCACGACGACATCACCCGCTTCGAGTATCTCAAGAAGTCGGCGCGCAACTTCGGTTCGGTGCTGATCGGCATCGAGACCGACGATCCGGCCAATTTCCCCCGCCTTCACGCGCGGATGGATGCCGCCGGCCTCAACTACCGTGACATCACCGACGACGAGATCCTCGCCGAATTCCTCATCTGACGGGGGCGACGGCGGCCCCGTCGCACCCGGCCCGCTTGACCATTCCTGCCCGGCGTCCCACCTGTGCAGAGGGGATCTCATTCGAGGGAGACCTGCCATGGCACATCGCGATCATGCCCTTCTCGTCATCGACGTGCAGAACGACTTCTGCCCCGGCGGCGCCCTGCCCGTGCCGGAGGGCGACGCCGTGGTGCCGGTCATCAACCGGATGCTCGGCGACTTCCCGTTGCGGGTCTTCACCCAGGACTGGCACCCGAAGGATCATCTGTCCTTCGCATCGGCTCACGCCGGCAAGCAGCCCTTCGAAACCGTCGAGATGTCCTACGGACCGCAGGTGCTCTGGCCCGACCACTGCGTGCAGGGGACGACGGGCGCGGCCTTTCACCCCGATCTCGATACCACGCCCGGCCAGCTCGTCCTGCGCAAGGGCTGGCGACGGGAGATCGACAGCTATTCGGCCTTCTTCGAGAACGACCGCAAGACCGTCACCGGCCTGCATGGCTGGCTGCGGGAGCACGGGGTGAAGGCGCTGACCATCGTCGGTCTCGCCACCGATTTCTGCGTGCATTATTCGGCGGTCGATGCCGCCCGGCTCGGCTACGAGGTGACGGTGGACGAGCGCGCCTGCCGCGCGATCGACCTCGAAGGTTCGCTCGCAAGGGCCCGCGAGGCGATGCGCGCCGCCGGAGTGCGGCTCGTCGGCGCCTGAGCGACCCGGCCGACACCCGGCGCAGATGTAGGGGCGGGCCCTCGACCCTCCCTCCGGAGAGGCGGGGAGCGCCCCGCCTCGGCCCTTTCCGGCACTCCGGCATCCGCCCGGGCCCGCGAACGGGCGCGGGCCGGCAGAGGAGCCGGGGCCCCTTGGCAGGAGCAGGCCCGCATGCCACCCTTGAGCGCGAACGCGGCCGAGGCCGCCGGCAGAAGGAGCCGTCCATGATCGACATCGCCACCAGGGTCTACAATCACAACTGGAAGATCGATCCGATCATCCGCTCCCTTCTCGATACCGATTTTTACAAGCTCCTGATGGCGCAGTTCGTGCTCCATCACCGGCCCGACGTCACCGTCACCTTCGCGCTGCACAACCGCTCGAAGCAGGTGCCGCTGGCCGAGCTGATCGACGAGGGGGAGTTGCGCGAGCAGCTCGACCATGTCCGCACCCTTTCTCTCAGCCGTGGCGAGATCACCTGGCTCAGGGGCAACACCTTCTACGGCCGCCAGCAGATGTTCAAACCCGATTTCGTGGACTGGTTCGCCGGTCTGCGCCTGCCGGACTACCATCTCGAGCGGCGGGGCGATCAGTACGAGCTCACCTTCGAGGGGCGCTGGCCCGAGGTGATGATGTGGGAGATCCCGGCGCTGGCCGTCATCATGGAGCTGCGTTCACGGGCGGTGCTTCGCGAGATGGGCAAGTTCGAGCTCGAGATCCTCTATGCCCGTGCCAAGACCCGTCTGTGGGAGAAGATCCAGCGGCTGAAGAAGCTGCCGGGGCTGGTCGTCGCCGATTTCGGCACCCGCAGGCGCCATTCCTTTCTCTGGCAGGACTGGTGCGTGCAGGCCATGACCGAGGGGCTTGGCGAGAAGTTCATCGGCACGTCGAACTGTCTCATCGCCATGCGGCGCGACCTCGAGGCCATCGGCACCAACGCCCATGAACTGCCGATGGTCTATGCCGCCCTGGCCGAGAGCGACGAGGCGTTGCGCCAGGCGCCCTATCAGGTGCTCGCCGACTGGCAGAAGGAGTATGACGGCAATCTCCTCATCATCCTGCCCGACACCTTCACCTCCGAAGCCTTCTTCCGCGGGGCCCCCGACTGGCTCGCCGACTGGACCGGGGTGCGAATCGATTCGGGCGATCCGGTCGAGGGAGCGGAGCGCGCCCTTGCCTGGTGGCGCTCGAAAGGCCGCAACCCGAAGGAAAAGCTCACCATCTTTTCTGATGGGCTCGACGCCGATCTCATCACTGACCTTCATGCCCGCTTCAGGGGGCGGACCCGCACCTCCTTCGGCTGGGGCACGCTCCTGACCAACGACTTCCGCGGCCTCGCCCCCGGCGACCGGCTCGCTCCCTTCTCCCTCGTCTGCAAGGCGGTGGCGGCCAATGGCCGGCCGACGGTGAAACTTTCCGACAATCCGCTCAAGGCCATCGGCCCGCCCGGGGAGATCGCGCGTTACAAGCGCGTCTTCGGAGTCGGAGAGCTGACACCGCGCGAAGTGCTCGTCTGACGAACCGGCCCGGACGCCGCGGCATCGCCGGTCCCTGCCGCGGCGGCACTCGCATGGCGGCTCGGCGCATCTCCCTCTGCCACCTCCGCCCGGCGCGGAGAGGCGGAAAAGAAGCGCGGCGCATGGCCCTGCGGGACGGCAGGGGAGCGGAGAGGACCGCCCCGTCAGCGCAAGGGCGCCTCCCCGCCGCATCGCCGATCGAGGGGGCAACGGCAGCCGCCCCGGTGCCGGCAGGATGTGGTGCGGCATCCGCCTCGTCGGAGCGCCGGCATCGAGGGCCGGGGGACGTCTGCACACCTGCCGGCTTCGGAAGCGGGCACCTCGTTGCCATTGAAACGGCATCCTCCTTGCGCCATTCTCGCCCGGGAAACCGGAAGGGAGGCGGAAATGACCGCATCGGACCGCGCGGACGCACTCGTCATCGGGGCCGGCATCATCGGTGCGAGCCTTGCCCGCGAACTGGCGGGGCGGGGGTGGCGGGTGCTCGTCGTCGAGCGCAATCACGCGCCGGGGATGGGATCGACCTCCTCTTCCTCGGCGGTGATCCGGGTCCATTATTCCACCTTCGAGGGCACCGCCCTGGCCTGGGACGGCTACCATGACTGGCTCGAACAGAAGGCTCGGGCCGAGCACGGCGAAGATGCCGTCGCTCGCTTCGTCCATTGCGGCTGCCTCGTTATGGAAACGCCGGAAAACGGTCATCTGGAGCGCCAGAAGCGTTTCTGCCGCACGCTCGGCATTCCCTACGAGGAATGGGACCGCGCGGCGATCCTGACACGACTGCCGGGCTACGACCTCACCCGCTACGCCCCGCCGCGGCGGATCGACGACCC
>Ga0256839_1001432_pt1 | contig 28849 bp, 27 predicted proteins | sample 354166metaG_FD_185968 | JGI IMG/M metagenome (GOLD analysis project Ga0256839, IMG submission 185968) | Hydrothermal vent microbial communities from Mid Atlantic Ridge, Atlantic Ocean - 354-166 | ecosystem: Environmental > Aquatic > Marine > Hydrothermal vents | place: Atlantic Ocean: Mid... | reverse complement strand
GCGGCCCGCGGGGGCGCGCTTCGCCGACCGGCTCGCCCTGCGCCTGGCCCTCACGCTGGAGCAGGTGGCCCCGGCCCGCCAGCGCGCGCTGGCCGCCGTCGCGACGGCGGGGCGTCGGCCCGGCGCGCTCGTGGCGGGCGCGGCGGCGCTGTGGCGCGAGACCCTCGCCCGGGCCGAGGCGGCCGAGCCCGCCCCCGTGGCAGTGCCCGCGCAGGGCCGCCCGCGGGCCTGGGAGTGGGCCGTGCCCGCGGTCGTCCTCGGGCTGTTGCTGGTTGCCTGACGGCGCCGAGCGCCAGGGACGGTCCTCGCGTCCCGCGCAGACCGCCTCGCCGCCCGCACATCACGTGCCCACGGTGCCGCCGCCCTTGCGGCGGCGAGGCGAGGGCGGTAGAAGCGACGAGCGGTGCGCATCGCTATCGGCATCGAGTATGACGGCAGCGGCTTCGCCGGCTGGCAGCGCCAGGCGCACGCGCGCTCCGTGCAGGCCTGTGTGGAGGCGGCGCTGGCGCGCGTGGCCGGCCGCGCGGTCGCCACGCGCTGCGCCGGCCGCACCGACGCCGGCGTCCACGCCTGGGGGCAGGTGGCGCACTTCGACACGGGCGCGGCGCGGCCCGAGCGCGCCTGGGTGCTGGGGGTCAACGCCCACCTGCCGCGGGACGTGGCCGTGCGCTGGGCGCGCCCGGTGCCCGAGGATTTCGACGCGCGCTTCTCGGCCACTGCGCGCATCTATCGCTACCTGGTCGCGGAGGGACGTGCGCGCCCGGCGTTGCTGCGCCACCGCGCCGCCTGGCACCATGGCGCGCCCCTGGACGCGGACCGCATGGCCGAGGCGGCCGGTGCGCTCGCCGGCGAGCACGACTTCTCGGCCTTCCGCGCCGCCGGCTGCCAGGCGCGCCATGCGGTGCGCCGCCTCTCGCGGATCGAGGTCGGCCGCAGCGGCGACATCGTCTGGTTCGAGGTCGAGGCCAACGCCTTCCTCCACCACATGGTGCGCAACATCGTGGGGAGCCTCCTGCTGGTGGGCACGGGCGAGCGCCCCGCCGGCTGGATCGCCGAGCTGCTCGAGGGGCGCGACCGCACCCGCGCCGGCCCCACCGCGCCCGCCGAGGGCCTGTACCTGCTGGGTGTGCGCTACCCCGCACGCTTCGGCCTGCCCGGGCCCGAAGCACCGGCCTGGCTGCCGGGGCCCGGGGCCGCATGCTAAGCTGATACGACACCACGGGTGCCGGATTGGGTCGCGTTCGGGTCAAGATCTGCGGGATCACCCGCGTGGAGGACGCCCTGTGCGCGGCGCGCGCCGGCGCCGACGCCATCGGCCTGGTCTTCCACGCGCCGAGCCCACGGGCGGTGACGCCGACACAGGCCGCGGCCATCGCCCGCGCGCTGCCGCCCTTCGTGACGGCCGTGGCCCTGTTCGTGGATCCGGCGCCGGAGGCGGTGGAGTCCGTGCTGGCGGAGGTGCCGGTGGGCATGCTCCAGTTCCACGGCGACGAGCCCCCGGCGCTGTGCCGCCGCTTCGGGCTGCCCTACCTCAAGGCCGTGCCCATGGGGGCGGGGGTGGACCCGGCGGCCTGGGCCGCGCGCTACCCGGACGCGGCGGGGCTGCTGCTCGACAGCCACGGCGGCGGACGCAGCGGCGGCACGGGCGAGGCCTTCGACTGGGGCCGGATACCCGCCGGGCTGGACCGGCCCGTGGTATTGGCCGGCGGGCTCGCGCCGGAGAACGTGGCCGAGGCGGTGCGCAGGGTGCGCCCGTGGGCGGTGGACGTCTCCAGCGGCGTGGAGGCGCGCAAGGGCATCAAGGATCCGGCGCGGATCGAGGCGTTCATGCGAGAGGTGCGACGTGGCGAGCATTCCTGACCCGGTGCCGGCGGCCGCCGGCGGCCTGCCGGATGCGCGCGGGCACTTCGGCCGCTTCGGCGGCCGATTCGTGGCCGAGACCCTGATGGCCCCGCTCGAGGCCCTCACCGAGGCCTATGAGCGCCATCTCCGTGACCCGGCCTTCCTGTCCGAGCTCGACCGAGACCTCGCCCACTACGTGGGCCGCCCCACGCCGCTCTACCATGCCGAGCGCTGGAGCCGTCGCCTGGGCGGGGCGCGCATCTACCTCAAGCGCGAGGACCTCACCCACACCGGCGCCCACAAGATCAACAACACCGTGGGCCAGGCCCTGCTCGCCCGCCGCATGGGCAAGACGCGCGTCATCGCCGAGACCGGCGCGGGCCAGCACGGCGTGGCCACCGCCACCGTGGCCGCGCGCCTGGGCCTGCGCTGCGTGGTCTACATGGGCGAGGTGGATGTCGAGCGCCAGGCCATCAACGTCTACCGCATGCGCCTCCTGGGGGCGGAGGTGGTGCCGGTGCGCTCGGGCTCGCGCACCCTCAAGGACGCGCTCAACGAGGCCCTGCGCGACTGGGTCACCCACGTGGACGACACCTTCTACATCATCGGCACCGTGGCAGGCCCGCACCCCTATCCCGCCATGGTGCGCGACTTCCAGTGCGTGATCGGGCGCGAGGCGCGGCGCCAGATCCTGGAGGCCGAGGGCCGGCTTCCGGATGCGCTGGTCGCCTGCGTGGGCGGCGGCTCCAACGCCATCGGCCTGTTCCATCCCTTCCTGGACGACCGCGAGGTGGCCCTGTGGGGCGTGGAGGGCGCAGGCGAGGGGATCGGGACCGGCCGCCACGCCGCCCCGCTCAGCGCGGGCCGCCCGGGCGTGCTGCACGGCAACCGCACCTACCTCATGCAGGACGCCGATGGCCAGATCCTGGAGACGCACTCCATCTCCGCCGGGCTCGACTACCCGGGCGTCGGTCCCGAGCACGCCTGGCTCAAGGAGAGCGGCCGCGCCCGCTACGTGGCGGTCACGGACGAAGAGGCCCTGGAGGCCTTCCACGATCTCACGCGCACCGAGGGCATCCTGCCGGCGCTGGAGTCCTCCCACGCGCTCGCCTGGGCCATGCGGCTCGCGCGCGAGCTCGGCCCCGACGGGCTCATCGTGGTGAACCTCTCCGGCCGCGGCGACAAGGACGTGCACACGGTGGCCCGCCGCGAGGGGATCACGCTGTGAACCGCATCGACCGCCGCTTCGAGACCCTGCGGGCCGCCGGCCGGCGCGCGCTGGTGCCCTACCTCACCGCGGGCGATCCCGACCCGGCGCTGACCGTCCCGCTCCTGCACGCCGTGGTGGAGGCGGGCGCGGATCTGATCGAGCTGGGCGTGCCCTTCTCCGACCCCATGGCCGACGGGCCCGTGATCCAGGCCGCCTGCGAGCGCGCGCTCGGGCGCGGCATGAGCCTGCGCCGCACCCTGGAGCTGGTGGCGCGTTTCCGCGAGGACGACGCCGCAACGCCCGTGGTGCTCATGGGCTACCTCAACCCCATCGAGGCCATGGGCTGCGAGGCCTTCGCCGCGGCGGCGGCCGAGGCGGGGGTGGACGGCGTGCTCACGGTGGACATGCCGCCGGAGGAGGGCGAGGCGCTGGGGGCGGCCCTGCGCGCGCGGGGGCTCCATCCGGTCTACCTGCTTGCGCCCACCACCCCCTCGGACCGCATCCGGCGCATCTGCGACGCGGCCGGCGGCTTCGTCTACTACGTCTCGCTCAAGGGCGTCACGGGCTCGGACGCCCTCGACACCGAGGCGGTGGCGCGGCGGGTGGCGGCCATCCGGCGCCAGACCACGCTCCCCATCGGCGTGGGCTTCGGCATCCGCGACGGGGCCTCGGCCGCGCGTGTGGCGTGCTTCGCCGACGCCGTCATCGTGGGCAGCGCCCTGGTGCGGCGCGTGGCCGAGGCCGGGCCGCAGCGCGCCGTGGCGGCCGCGCGCGCGCTGGTGGCCGAGCTGCGTGCCGCCATGGACGGGGCCTGCGTCCAGGGCGAGGCGCGCGCAGGCTGAGGGGAGGCGCATGAGCTGGTTCAAGAAGCTGATGCCCTCGCGCATCCGCACCGAGGGCCGCGCGCGCGGCAAGGTGCCGGAGGGCCTGTGGACCAAGTGCGAGGCCTGCCAGGCCATCCTCTACCGCGCCGAGCTCGAGCGCAACCTGGACGTCTGCCCCAAGTGCGGCCATCACCGGCGCATCGGAGCGCGCCGCCGCCTGGAGGCCTTCCTCGACCCGGAGCCGCGCGAGGAGATCGGGGCGGAGATCGTGCCGGCCGATCCGCTGAAGTTCAAGGACTCCAAGCGCTACAAGGACCGCCTGGCCCAGGCCCACAAGCAGACCGGCGAGCGCGACGCGCTCGTGGTCATGGCGGGCGCGCTCGAGGGCATGCCCGTGGTGGCCGCCGCCTTCGAGTTCGGCTTCATGGGCGGCTCCATGGGCTCGGTGGTCGGTGAGCGCTTCGTGCGCGGGGTGGACGCGGCGCTCGCCCGCCAGGCCCCCCTGGTGTGCTTCTCCGCCTCGGGCGGGGCGCGCATGCAGGAGGGGCTGCTCTCGCTCATGCAGATGGCCAAGACGGCCGCGGCGCTGCGTCGCCTGCAGGCGCGCGGCATCCCCTACGTCTCCGTGCTCGCCGACCCCTGCATGGGCGGCGTCTCGGCCAGCCTCGCGATGCTGGGCGACATCCTCATCGCCGAGCCGGGGGCGCTCATCGGCTTCGCCGGCCCGCGCGTCATCGAGCAGACCGTGCGCGAGAAGCTGCCGGAGGGCTTCCAGCGCGCGGAGTTCCTGCTCGAGCACGGCGCCGTCGACATGATCGTGGACCGGCGCGAGCTGCGCAGCCGCGTGGCGTCGCTCCTCGCCATGCTCACCCGCCGCCCCGCGCCCTGAGCCCTGGCATGGCCGTGACGCCGCGGTTCGCCACGCTGGCGGCGTGGCTGGGCTGGCAGGAGACGCTCCATCCCAGGGCGGTGGATCTGGGCCTGGAGCGGGTGGAGGCCGTGTGGCACGCCCTCGGCGCGCCGAGGCCGGCGCCGGTGGTGGTCACCGTCGCCGGCACCAACGGCAAGGGCTCGGTGGTGGCCTTCCTCGAGGCCATCCTCACGGCCGCCGGGTGGCGCGTGGGCGCCTACACCTCCCCGCATCTCGTGCGCTACAACGAGCGCGTGCGCATCGCCGGCGCGCCCGTGGACGACGCCGCCCTGATGGAGGCCTTCGCCGCCGTGGACGCCGCCCGCGGCGCGACCACCCTCAGCTACTTCGAGTTCGGGACGCTGGCCGCCCTGTGGCTCTTCGCGCGTGCGGGCCTCGACGCCGCCCTGCTGGAGGTGGGCCTCGGCGGGCGGCTGGACGCGGTCAACGTGGTGGACCCTGACGTGGCGGTCATCACCACCGTGGGGCTGGACCATACGGACTGGCTCGGCCCCGACCGCGAGGCCATCGGCCGGGAGAAGGCCGGCATCCTGCGCGCGGGGCGTGCGGCCGTGCTGGGCGAGCCGGACCCGCCCGCGAGCGTGCGGCGGGCCGCCGAGACGCTGGCCGCGCCGCTCCTGCGCCGGGGGCGCGAGTTCGACCTGCGTGCGGCCGGCCCCGGCCAATGGGCCTACGACGAGGGCGAGGAGACGCTCATCCTGCCCGAGCCGGGACTGGCGGGTCCGCACCAGCGTGACAACGCCGCCACCGCGGTTGCGGCGGCACGGGCCGCCGCCGCCGCTGCCGGGCGCTTCCTCGCCTCGGGCGCGGTGGCGAAGGGGGTGAGCACGGCGCGGCTGCCCGGGCGCCTGCAGCGTCTGCCCGGCCCGGTGGAGCGGATCCTGGACGTGGCCCACAACCCGGACGCGGCCGCCGCGCTCGCCCGGGCGCTCGCGGCCGAGCCGGCGCGGGGGCGCACCGTGTGCGTGCTCGGCATGCTGGAGGACAAGGACGTGGCGGGCTTCGCGCGCGCGCTCGCCCCCGTGGTGGATGCCTGGCATGCGGCCGGGCTGGGTGTGCCCCGCGGGCTCGACGGGCCGGCGCTCGCGCGCCGCCTGGCGGGCGCCGGGGCGGCCCCGGTCCATGCCCACGCGGACGTGGCGGCGGCGCTGGCGGCGGCCGCGGCGGAGGCCGTGCCCGGCGACCGCATCCTGGTCACGGGCTCCTTCCACACCGTGGGCATCGCACTGGCCGCGCTGTAGCGTGCTAGCCTGTGGACGTCATGGACCAGCGCACCCGCGAGCGGCTCATCGGCGCCATCGTGCTGGTGGCGGTGGCGGTCATCGCCATCCCGCCGCTGCTGGACGGGGAGGGCGTGGGCGAGCTCCCCGGCGCCATGCCGGCGCCGCCGCCCCCGCTGCCGGCCGAGCTGCCCACCGAGGCCGAGGCGGCGGCCATCCGCGCCCAGGCCACGCAGGCGCCCGCGCCCCGGGCCGACGGGCGCTACGGCTGGGCGGTGCAGGCCGGCAGCTTCACCCGGCGCGAGAACGCCTTCAGGCTGCGCGACCGCCTGCGCGCCCAGGGCTTCGCCGCCTTCGTCGAGCCCTACGCCGGCCCGGACGGGGCGCAGGCCTGGCGCGTGCGCGTTGGGCCGGAGCCGACGCGCGCGGACGCCGAGGGGCTGCGCGCGCGCGTCGCTCAGGCCGCCGGGCTCGAGCCCATCGTCGTGCCCCACGAGCCCGGCCGCGAGGCCGTGCGCTGAGCGTGCGCACACTCGCTTTTCCAGCGCTTCTGCCCTCGACGCCCTTTCGGGCCGCGCTCGCGCCGCCCGGCCCCCGCCGGTAGAATGAAGGTGCACGGGGCAGCGGCCGGCAGGCGGAAGCAGCGGGATGGACGGCACGGCGGATGAACTGGGCCGACTACGTCATCGTCGGCGTCATCCTCGTGTCCGCGCTCATCAGCATGTGGCGCGGCTTCGTGCGCGAGGCGCTCTCGCTCGCTGCCTGGATCGCCGCCTTCTGGATGGCGCTGGCCTTCTCGGAGCCCCTGGCGGCGGCGCTCGCGCCGCATATCGCCACCCCCTCGGTGCGGCTCGCCGTGGCCTTCGGCGCCCTCTTCCTGGGGACCCTGCTCCTCGGCGGGCTGGTCAACTGGGCCGCCGGGCGGCTGGTGGACCGCACGGGGCTGACGGGCACCGACCGCATGGTGGGCGTGCTGTTCGGGGTGGCGCGCGGGGTGGCCGTGGTGGCGGTGCTGGTGCTGCTCGCAGGCCTCACGCCGCTCCCGCAGGATCCATGGTGGCGGGAGTCGGCCCTGCTCGGGCACTTCGTGCGCATCGCCCTGTGGCTGCGCGGGCTGCTGCCGGCGGAGGTGGCCGAGGGCATCCGCTTCTGACGGCGAAGGAGACGTAACGAGGCCCATGTGCGGCATCATCGGGATCGTCGCCCGCTCTCCCGTCAACCAGGCCCTCTACGACGGTCTCACGGTGCTGCAGCACCGCGGGCAGGACGCGGCGGGCATCATGACCTGCGACGGCGAGCGCCTCTACCTGCGCAAGGACAACGGCCTCGTCCGCGACGTCTTCCACACCCGCCACATGCTGCGCCTCCAGGGGCGCATGGGCATCGGCCACGTCCGCTATCCCACGGCGGGCAACTCGAGCTCGGCCGAGGCCCAGCCCTTCTACGTCAACTCGCCCTTCGGCATCTCGCTCGCCCACAACGGCAACCTCACCAACGCCGAGGCCCTCAAGCGCGAGCTCTTCCTGGCCGACCGCCGCCACATCAACACCGACTCCGACTCCGAGATCCTGCTCAACGTCTTCGCCCAGGAGCTCGCCCGCGCCGCGGGGCTGCGCCTGACGCCGGAGGCGGTGTTCGAGGCGGTGGCGGGCGTGCACCGGCGCTGCCGCGGGGCCTACGCGGCCGTGGCCATGATCACGGGCTACGGCATCGTCGCCTTCCGCGATCCCTGGGGCATCCGCCCCGTGGTGTACGGCCGGCGCGAGACGCCCGAGGGGGTGGAGTGGGCCGTGGCCTCCGAGAGCGTGGCCCTCGACGTGCTGGGCTTCGAGCTCGAGGCCGATGTCGGCCCCGGCGAGGCGGTCTACATCGAGGCCGACGGCACCCTGCATCGGCGCCAGTGCGCCGACCGCTGCGAGCTCAGGCCCTGCATATTCGAGTTCGTGTATCTCGCCCGGCCCGACTCCTTCATCGACGGCGTCTCGGTCTACAAGGCGCGCCTGCGCATGGGCGAGCGGCTCGCCGCGCGCATCCGCCACGAGTGGCCCGACCACGACATCGACGTGGTCATCCCCATCCCGGATACCAGCCGCACCGCGGCCCTGCAGCTCGCCAACGTGCTGGGGCTCAAGTACCGCGAGGGCTTCATCAAGAACCGCTACATCGGGCGCACCTTCATCATGCCCGGGCAGAAGGAGCGCAAGCGCTCGGTGCGCCAGAAGCTCAACGCCATCTCGCTGGAGTTCAAGGGCAAGAACGTGCTGCTGGTGGACGATTCCATCGTCCGCGGCACCACCTCCCGGCAGATCATCCAGCTCGCGCGCGAGGCGGGCGCGCGCCGGGTCTACTTCGCCTCCGCGGCCCCGCCCGTGCGCTTCCCCAACGTCTACGGCATCGACATGCCGGCGGCGAGCGAGCTCATCGCCCACGGGCGCACGGAGGCGGAGGTGGCCGAGGCCATCGGGGCCGACCGCCTCATCTACCAGACCCTGCCGGACCTCATGGAGGCCGTGCGCCGCGGCAACCCGGAGATCGCCGACTTCGAGGCCTCGGTCTTCGACGGCCGCTACGTCACCGGTGACGTGGACGCCGACTACCTCAGCAGCCTGGAGGCGGCGCGCAACGACGAGGCCAAGGCGCGCCGCCGTGCCGCCGCCGAGGGTCCCGCCGTCATCGAGCTGCACAACGCGCCCTAGGCGGGCGCGGTCTCCTTCCCTCCGCGCCCCCCGGTGGGGCGGGAACGGCACCGCCGCCGCGGCGGCGGGGCGGTGCCCGCGACGACCCCATGGGCCTCTCCAGGCCACCGCGCCCCTTGCCCCTTGCGGCCTCCCGCCCGCTGCCCGGATACTTCCACCCATGAGCGAGGGCGGCGAGCGGCGGTGGAGGCTCGCCACGCGCGCGGTGCGCGCGGGGCAGCGGCGCACGCCCGAGGGCGAGCACGCCGAGCCCATCTTCCTCACCTCGAGCTTCGTCTTCGGCTCGGCCGAGGAGGCCGCGGCACGCTTTGCCGGCGAGCGCCCCGGCAACATCTATTCGCGCTTCACCAATCCCACCGTGCGCGCCTTCGAGGCGCGGCTCGCCGCGCTCGAGGGCGGCGAGGCCTGCGTGGCCACCGCCTCCGGCATGGCGGCCATCCTCGCCACCTGCATGGCGCTGCTGCGCTCGGGCGACCATGTGGTCTGCTCCAGGGCCGTCTTCGGCAGCACCGTGGTGCTGCTGGAGACCTGGCTCGCGCGCTTCGGGGTCGAGACCACCTTCGTGCCGCTCACCGACTATGGCGCCTGGGAGGCGGCCATCACGCCGCGCACGCGCATGCTTTTCCTGGAGACGCCCTCCAATCCGCTCACGGAGGTGGCCGACATCGGCCGCCTCGCCGGGCTCGCCCACGACCATGGCGCGCTGCTGGTGGTGGACAACGTCTTCGCCACCCCCGTGCTCCAGCGCCCGCTCGAGCTCGGCGCCGACATCGTGATCCACTCGGCCACCAAGTACCTGGACGGGCAGGGGCGCTGCGTGGGCGGCGCGGTGGTGGGCGACGCCGAGCGCGTGGGCAGGGAGGTCTTCGGCTTCCTGCGCACGGCCGGCCCCGCCATGAGCCCCTTCAACGCCTGGGTCTTCCTCAAGGGGCTGGAGACGCTGCCGGTGCGCATGCGCGCCCACTGCGAGAACGCCCTGGCGGTGGCGCGCTGGCTGGAGGGCCGGGCGGGGGTCACGCGGGTGCTCTATCCCGGGCTCCCCAGCCACCCGCAGCATGCGCTCGCGGCACGCCAGCAGTCGGGCTTCGGCGGCATCGTCACCTTCGAGGTCGAGGGCGGGCGCGAGGCGGCCTGGCGCTTCGTGGACGCCACGGAGCTGGTTTCGGTCACGGCCAACCTGGGCGACGTGCGCACCACCCTCACGCACCCGGCCTCCACCACCCACGGCCGGCTCAGCCCCGAGGCGCGCGCCGAGGCGGGGATCACGGAGGGGCTGCTGCGCGTGGCGGTGGGCCTGGAGGACGTGGCCGACATCATCGCCGACCTCGAGCGGGGGCTGGCCGCCGCCCGGGGCGGATGAGCGGCCGGGCCGCGGCGCGAGCGCGGGGCGGCGGAGCCGGCAGGTGCGGCGAGACGTCGCGAGCGCGCAGGAGGCGGGGTGGGTGATGTCGCAGGGGCCGAACCCGGAGCCGGAGGGCTGGTCCGGGGCACGGCGCGCCGCCCGGCTGGCGCGCCGCCTGTGGGCGGCCGGGGTGGCCGCCGCCGACGCGCGTGCGGCGGTGTGCCGGGCGCTGCGGGCGGAGCCCCTGCCGCCCGGCCCGCTGGCCGTGATCGCCGTGGGCAAGGCCGCCTGCGCCATGGCGGCAGGGGCGCGCGAGGCCCTGGGCCCGCGCTGGCCGGGCGCGCTGGTGGTGTCGGCCCCGGGCTACTGCGACGGGGCTCCGCCGGGCGGCCGGCTGCTGCAGGCGGGCCATCCCCTGCCGGATGAGGGCAGCCTCGCCGCCGGCGAGGCCGTCGCGGCGGCGGTGGCGGCGGTGCCGCCGGAGGGCACCGTGCTCTTCCTGGTCTCCGGCGGCGCCTCGGCCATGCTGGAGCTGCCGCCGCCGGGCCACGGCCTGGATGATCTCGCGCGCCTCAACCGCTGGCTGCTGGCGAGCGGGCTCGGGATCGGGGCCGTGAACGCCGTCCGCCGCGCCGTCTCCGCCCTCAAGGGCGGCCGGCTCGCGCGGCGTCTGCGCGCTCGCGCGGTGGTGCTCGCGGTCTCGGACGTCCCGGGCGACGACCCGGCGGTGATCGGCTCCGGCCCGCTGGCGCCGCCACCGCCCGCCGCGGGCCTGCCGGAAGGTCTGCCCGCCTGGGTGCGGTCCATGGCCGCCGCGGCGCCGCCGCCCCCGCCGCCGGACGATCCCGTCTTCGCCCGCATCCGCCACCGGGTAGTGGCCTCGAACGCCACCGCCCGCGCCGGCGTGCTGGCCGCCGCGAAGGACGCGGGCCTCGCCGGCACGGATCACGGACTGCTGGACGGCGAGGCCGCCGATGCAGGCCGGCGGCTCGGGCGCTGGCTGGCGGAGGCGGCGCCGCCCGGCGTGCATGTCTGGGGCGGCGAGACGCCCGTGCGGCTGCCGGCGCACCCCGGCCGCGGCGGGCGCTGCCGGCAGCTCGCGCTGGCCGCGGCGCTGGCGCTCGCCGGCCGCGTGGGCGTGGCGCTGGCCGCCGGCGGGACCGATGGCCGCGACGGCACGGGCGAGGCCGCCGGCGGCGTGGTGGACGGGACCACCGCCGCCCGCGCCCGCGAAGGCGGGTGCGAGCCCGAGGCGGCGCTCGCCGACGCGGACGCCGGCGCCTGCCTCGAGGCCGCGGGGGCCGCACTGCCGGCGCGGGCGACGGGCACCAACGTCATGGATCTCGTCGTGGGCGTCCGTCTCCCGAACGGCGCGGCCGGAGCGGAAGCGCCGTGAGCGGCCCGGACGACCTGCACGGGGCGGCGCTCGCCTGGCTGATGGAGCCCGATCCGGACCGCAAGGGCGAAGGCGTGCAGGCGCTGGAGGCGGCGCTCGCGGCAGGCGCGGTCGCGCCCCGGCCCGACGCCCCGCCGCCCGCGCCCGTCCCGGCGCCCGGGCGCCCCGCGCGTCCGCGGCTGGTGCCGCCGCGCGCGGTGCCGCGGCGGGGGCCGGGCACGCCCGCCGGACGCGTGGCGCTGATCCACGCCCTCGCGCACATCGAGTTCAACGCCATCAACCTGGCGCTGGATGCGGTCTACCGCTTCCGCGGCCTGCCACCGGCCTTCTACGCCGACTGGCTGCGGGTGGCGCGCGAGGAGGTCGAGCACTTCGCGCTGCTGCGCGGCCGCCTCCAGGCCCTGGGCTCGGACTACGGCGCGCTCGACGCCCACGATGGCCTGTGGCAGGCGGCGGTCGCCACCGCCGATGACCTGCTCGCGCGCATGGCGGTGGTGCATCGCGGCCTCGAGGCCCGGGGGCTGGACGTCACCCCCGGCATGATCCGGCGCCTGCGCGAGGCGGGCGATGCGGAGACGGCCGCCGTGCTCGAGCGCATCCTCCGCGACGAGGTGGGGCACGTGGCGGCAGGCACCCGGTGGTTCCGCCACGCCTGCGCGGCCCGGGGCGTGGAGCCCGAGGCGGCCTTCACGGCGTTCGCCCGCACCCGGCTGCGGGGCATGGTCAAGGGGAGGCTCCATGCCGAGGCGCGCCGGGCGGCGGGCTTCACCGAGCACGAGCTCGCCGCGCTCGAACGGGCTCGGCGGGGCGGACCGGACGCGCTATCCTGACGCGCAGGCCGGAGGAGGATCGGGGGATGAACACGCGTCACATCGTGCTCGGCAGCGCGCTGGCGGGGCTCACCGCGCTCGCGGCGGCGCTGGCCTGGCTCGCGCGGCCCGATGCCGCCCGGGCCGTGCCGCAGCCGGTGAAGGCCGGCGAGGCCAGCGCGCTCGAGGCCACGGTGCTCTGGTTCCGCGAGCAGGAGCAGGGCACCGACCCCTACACCACCCGGGTCATCGTCACCGAGCGCTGGCTGCGCATGGACGACGGCCGCGACGGCGGCGACTTCGTCCTGCTCGACCGGCGCGCGCGCACCGTCTACAGCGTCGTTCACGGCGATCGCGCCATCCTGGTCGTGCCCTACCGGGAGGTCCATGCCAGGCCCCCGGTGCGCCTCGAGTACGGGGTGGAGGAGACGCCACAGACCGGGGCCCCGCGTATCGAGGGACGGCAGGTGGTGCACTACCGCTTCAGCGTCAACGGCCAGACCTGCCGCGACGTCATGGCGGTGCCGGGCCTGCTCCAGGAGGCGGTGGCCGCCCTGCGGGAGCTCGCCGGTGTGATGGCCGGCGAGCACGGGGCCAACCTCGCGCGCACGCCGGTGGATATGCAGAGGCAGATGCTCTGCGACCTGGCCGAGAGCATCTTCGCCCCCGGCCTCTATCTGGAGAAAGGGCTGCCCGTGCAGGAGTGGAGCGAGGACGGCTACCGCCGCAGCCTCGTCGACTACCGCCGCGGCTGGCAGGCCGACCCGGCGCTGTTCGTCCTGCCCGCGGGCTACCGCCGCTTCACCGTCTCCGATATCGCCGGCCCGGCGCAGGACGGCTGAGCCCGGTCCCGTGCCGGCCGCGCTGCGGGTGCGCCGAATGGCAGGGTCTCGAGCCGCAGCGTGCCGTCCGGCGCGAGATGCAGCACGCTGCCCTGCTCGTACCAGTCGCCCACCACGGCCCGCACCGCCTCGGCGCCGTCGAGCTCGAAGCGGTGGATGGCGGGGCGGTGGGTGTGGCCGTGGACCATGAGCCGCACGCCGTGGCGGCGCATCCAGGCGGCCACCTCGCCGGGGTCGACGTCCATGATGGACTCGGGCTTGCCCGCGGTGCGGCGCCGGCTCTCGGCGCGCAGGGCGGCGGCGATGCGGCGGCGCTCGGCGAGCGTACGCGCCAGGAAGGCCCGTCGGTAGCCGGGATCGCGCACCTGCGCGCGGAAGGCCTGGTACTCCCGGTCACCCGTGCAGAGCGCGTCGCCGTGCGTGAGGAGCACGCGCCGGCCGGCGAGCTCACCCACCCACGGGTCCGGCAGGATGCGCGCCCCCGTGCGCGCCTCGAAGCCCGTGCCCAGCAGGAAGTCCCGGTTGCCGTGCAGCACCCGCACCGGCACACCCTGCTCGGCCAGGGCGCGCAGGGCCGCGAACAGCCCCTCGAAGGCAGGCGCCGGGTCGTCGTCGCCGATCCAGGCCTCGAAGAGGTCGCCGAGGATGTAGAGTCCGGCCGCATCCCGCGCCGGGCCGCGGAGGAAGCGCTCGCAGCAGGCGAGCGCCTCGGGCCGGGCGGGATCGAGGTGCAGGTCGGCGATGAACAGGAGCTCGGCGGGCACGGCGCCTTCAGGCGGCGGCCTCGTCGCGGATCTCCACCCGCTCCAGCACCACGTCCTCCAGGGGTACGTCCCGGTGGCCGGCGCAGGAGCCGGTGGGCTGCGTGCCGATGCGCTCGACCACGTCCATTCCGGCGACCACGCGGCCGAAGACGCAGTAGCCCCAGCCCTCGGGGGTGCGGTCGCGGTGGTCGAGGAAGGTGTTGTCGGCGAGGTTGATGAAGAACTGCGTGGTGGCCGAGTGCGGCTCGCCGGTGCGCGCCATGGCCACCGTGCCCGTGCGGTTCGACAGCCCGTTGTCGGCCTCGTTGGGCAGCGGCACGCCGTCGTCGCGCCGCGGCATGAGCCCCGGCCCGTAGCCCCCGCCCTGGATCACGAAGCCCGGCACCACGCGGTGGAAGAGGGTCCCGTCGTAGAAGCCCGCGCGGGCGTGGCGCACGAAGCTCGCCACCGTCCTGGGCGCCTGCTCGGGTGCCAGCTCGATCACGATGTCGCCGAGGCTGGTGTGCAGCGTGGCCTGCATGGGTGCTCCGGAAGCCGCTCCGGTCCAGTTTCGCCCCATGGGGCCTGCCGGCGCAAGCGCGGACGCGGCCGAAGGCGCTACCATGTCGCGCCATGCCGGCGATGACGGCTGATCGGGACGGGGCAGCGGTGGTGACGCGCTTCGCCCCCAGCCCCACGGGGGCGCTCCATGCGGGCAACGCCCGCACGGCGCTCCATGCCTGGCTGCTGGCGAGGCGGCACGGCGGGCGCCTCATCCTGCGCATCGAGGACACGGACGCCGCCCGCGCGGCGGCCGGGGCCGAGGCGGCGCTCATGGACGTGCTGCGCTGGCTGGGCCTCGGCTGGGACGAGGGCCCCGACGTGGGCGGCCCCCACGGGCCCTACCGCCAGTCCGAGCGAGGCGCCCTGTACGAGGCGCTGCTGGCCCGGCTCGTGGCCGAGGACAGGGCCTACCCCTGCTTCTGCCGTCCCGAGGCGCTGGAACGCGCCCGGGCCGAGGCGCTCGCCGCTGGCGAGCCGCCGCGCTATCCCGGCACCTGCGCGGGGCTCGACCCGGACGAGGCCCGCCGCCGGCTCGCGCGGGGGGAGCCCGCGGCGCTCAGGCTGCGCGTGCCGGCCGGACGCGCGGTCGCCTTCGACGACCTGGTGCGCGGGCCCCAGCGGGTGGACACGGGCACGCTCGGCGACTTCGTCCTGCGGCGCGCCGACGGCACCCCGGCCTTCCTGTTCGCCAACGCGGTGGACGACGCCCTCATGGGCGTCACCCACGTGCTGCGCGGCGAGGACCATCTCGCCAACACCGCGCGCCAGCTCCTGGTGCTGGAGGCCCTCGGCCTGCCCGTCCCCCGCTACGGCCACCTGCCCCTGGTCACCGGACCGGACGGCGCGCCGCTGTCGAAGCGGGCGGGGGCGGCCGAGCTCGCCGCGCTGCGCGAGGCGGGCTACCTGCCGCTCGCGGTGGCGAACGCGCTGGCGCGCCTCGGGCACCGGTATCCGGACGACGTCCTGCTCGGCCTGGACGCGCTCGCGGCGGGCTTCGACCCGGCCGGCATCGGCCGCGCGCCGGCGCGCTTCGACCCGGCCCGGCTCGCGCGCTGGCAGCGGCTCGCCCTGGAGGCCCTGGACGAGGCGGCCTTCGCCGCCTGGGCCGCGCCCGTGCGGCCGGCCGGGGTGGACACGGCGCTCTGGCGGGCCTTCCTAGCGCTCGTGCGGCCCAACGTGCTGCTGCACGGGGACGTGCGGACCTGGGCCGCGATCCTGCTCGCGGGACGCTTCGAGTATGATGGGCGCGCCCGCGCGGCGCTCGCCGAGGCGGGCGCGGAATGGCTGCTGCATGCCGCGGAGGCGGCGGCGCGCGCCCGCGATGGGCGCAGCATCGTGGCGACCGTCGCGGAGGCGACGGGCCGGCGCGGCAAGGCCCTCTACCGGCCCCTGCGGGCGGCGCTGACGGGCCGCCTGGACGGGCCGGGCGTGCGCGAGGTGGCCGCCTTCCTGGGGCCGGTCGAATGCGCCGCGCGCCTGCGCCGCGCCGCGGCCGGCACCTGAGGCGAGGCGCGTGCGGCCGGCCCCCGGGCGTGGCCGCTGCGCATATCGGGAGGGGCATTCCTTGGCCGACAAGCTGCCGGAGATCCGCATCCACAACACGCTGACGCGCCGCAAGGAGCGGCTCGAGCCCCTCGAGCCGGGGCACGTGCGCATGTACGTCTGCGGCATGACGGTCTACGACCTCTGCCACCTGGGTCATGCGCGCGTGCTGGTGGTCTTCGACACCCTCGTGCGCCACCTGCGCGCGGTGGGCTACCGCGTCACCTACGTGCGCAACGTCACCGACATCGACGACAAGATCATCCAGCGCGCCAACGAGCTCGGCGAGGACATCGGCACGCTCACCGGGCGCTACATCCGCGCCATGCACGAGGACGCCGCCGCCCTCGGCGTGCTCGCGCCGGACCACGAGCCTCGCGCCACCGGCAACATCGACGCCATCGTCGCGATGATCGCGCGCCTGCTCGAGAAGGGCTACGCCTACCGCGCCCCCAATGGTGACGTCTACTACGACGTCTCGCGCTTCGAGGGCTACGGGCGGCTGTCCGGCAAGCGCCTCGAGGAACTGCGCGCGGGCGCGCGCGTGGCGGTGGAGGAGGCCAAGGATGACCCCCTCGATTTCGTGCTCTGGAAGGCCGCCAAGCCCGGCGAGCCGAGCTGGGGCTCGCCCTGGGGACCGGGGCGGCCGGGCTGGCACATCGAGTGCTCGGCCATGTCCACCCGCTGCCTCGGCGAGCAGTTCGACATCCACGGCGGTGGCATGGACCTCGTCTTCCCGCATCACGAGAACGAGATCGCCCAGTCCGAGGCGGCCACCGGGCGCCGCCCCTTCGTGCGGCTGTGGATGCACGTGGGCTTCGTGCAGGTGGACGAGGAGAAGATGTCCAAGTCCCTGGGCAACTTCTTCACCATCCGCGAGATCCTGGCGCGCCACCGCGCCGAGGCCGTGCGCGCCTTCATCCTCTCGAGCCACTACCGCAGCCCGCTCAACTACACCGCCGAGGCGCTGGTTCAGGCCGAGCACGCCCTCGAGCGCCTCTATACGGCGCTGCGCGGCCTGCCTGCCGGCCCCGCGGAGGCCCCGGAGCCCTGGGCCGGGCGCTTCCGCGCCGCCATGGCCGACGACCTCAACACCCCCGAGGCGCTGGCCGCCCTCCACGAGATGGCCCGGGAGCTCAACCGTCTGCGCGACGCCGGGCGTCTCGGCGAGGCCGCCCGCCTCGGCGCCGGCATGCGGCGGCTCGCCGCGAGCCTGGGGCTGCTGCAGGCCGAGCCCGAGGCCTTCCTCAAGGCCCGGCCGGGGGCCGCGGCGGCGCGCGAGCCGGACGAGGACGAGATCGAACGCCTGGTGGCCGAGCGCGCCGAGGCCCGCCGGCGGCGCGACTGGGCCGAGGCCGACCGCATCCGCGACCTGCTGCGCAGCCGGGGCGTGGTGCTGGAGGACACCCCACAGGGCACCGTCTGGCGCCGGGCCGTGGACTGAACACGTCGGCCGCGATATGGTCGAAGGACAGGCGCCCCGGAAGGGCGGCCGAGACGAGCAGGACGCCTCCCCGCGGCACCACGCCCGGACACCGGCCCACATCGACGGTGGAGGAGACGAGCATGGCCATGAGAGCGGGAGCGTCCTTCCTCGCCTTGCTGGCGGCGGCCACGGCCCTGGTGCCCGGGCCGGCGTCGGGGGCCGAGGTGCGCGGCGCGGTGTCGATGACGGTGGACCGCAGCCACGTGCGCCGCTGGAACGCCTTCGCGGACGCCGTGGTGGCGCTGCACGAGCGGCAGGTGAAGGCCCACCGGGTGCGCACCGAGGAGAGCGTCGGCGGCTACGCCGGCATGCCCGACTTCTACCGGGAGGTGCGCTACTTCGACGCCGAGAGCGGGCGGCTGCTGAGCAGGGTGCAGTACGAGCGTGAGGGGCCCGGCGAGGTCCACGCCATCGAGGTCTATGTCTACGGCCCGGACGGGCGCCTGCTGCGCGACTACGCGGCGGCCTTCCTGCCGGGCTACCGCAACGCCCCGGTGCAGACCCTGGTCAACCTGCACCATTACAACGGCGGGCTGCATGCCTTCCGGCAGTTCGACGCCTCGGGGGCGCGCATCTACGAGGCCTGCGAGGGCACCTGGCAGGGGCGGCCCGTGAGCATCCGGCTGTTCGAGGACGACCTCCACGACACGGAAGGCGACGGGGCGCGGGTGATGGCCTCTGCCGAGTACCGGGCCTGCTTCGAGGGGCTGCCGCTCACGGCCGGCCCTTACCTGCGCCCCCGGTGAGGGCGCGGCACGGCTAGCCCGCGGCCTCGCACGCCTGGAGGGTGTTGTCGAGCAGGACGGCCACCGTCATGGGGCCGACGCCGCCGGGCACGGGCGTGATCCAGCCCGCGCGGGCGCGTGCGGCCTCGAAATCCACGTCGCCCACGAGACGGCCGTCGGCGGTGCGGTTGATGCCCACATCGATGACGATGGCGCCCGGCCGCACCCAAGCGCCCGGGATGAGATGCGGCCTGCCCACGGCCACCACCAGGATCTCGGCCCGCTCGACATGGGCGCGCAGGTCCCGGGTGAAGCGGTGGCAGACGGTCACGGTGCAGCCGGCCAGCAGCAGCTCCAGGGCCATGGGCCGGCCCACGATGTTGGAGGCGCCCACGACCACGGCCTCCATGCCGTGGAAACGGCCCCCGGTGCGCTCGAGCACGTGCTCGAGCAGCAGCATCACGCCCCGCGGGGTGCAGGGGCGCAGCGCGGGCAGGCGCACGGCCAGCCGCCCCACGTTGTAGGGATGGAAGCCGTCCACGTCCTTGCGCGGGTCGATGCGCTCGATGACGGTCTCCGGGTCGAGATGCCCCGGCAGGGGGAGCTGGACCAGGATGCCGTCGATCGCGGGGTCGGCATTGAGCGCGTCGATGCGGCCGAGCAGCGTGGCCTCGTCCACGTCGGCGGGCAGGTCGATGGCGCGGGAGAGGAAGCCCGCCTCCTTGCAGGCCTCGCGCTTGTTGCGCACGTAGATCCGGGAGGCGGGATCGTCGCCGACCAGGATCACGGCGAGCCCCGGCGGCCTCAGCCCCCGGGCCCGTCGCTCGGCCACCCGCGCGCGCACGGACTCGCGCAGCGCCTGGGCGATGGCCTTGCCGTCGATGATCTGGGCGCTCATGGTCTGGGGGCGGGGGCCGGGCGGCCGGGAGCGGCGGATTCTCGCACGGGGAGCAGGGGTGGACAAGGCGAGGGGCAGGAAACGAGAGGCGGGAGCGGGAGCGGGGGGTGAGGGGAGGGCGCTTGCGGCGTCGCAGCACGCGTCTGCCGTCCCGCGTCGCCTGGGATATAATGCGTTTGACGCGGGGCTGGCCGGCGCGTAAGCTCGCGGTCTTCGCGCGCCCCGGCCCCGTGGGTCTCGGGGTATAGCGCAGTCTGGTAGCGCGCCTGCTTTGGGGGCAGGATGTCGGGGGTTCGAATCCCTCTACCCCGACCAGTTCCCGGGGGACGCGCGCCCGGCCCCGCCCCGGTAGCTCAGGTGGATAGAGCAGGAGCCTTCTAAGCTCTGGGTCGGGGGTTCGAGTCCTCCCCGGGGCGCCAAGCGCCAAAGGGGCCGGCCCGGCGACCGGCCCCAGCGATGGTGAGCGTAGCTCAGCTGGTAGAGCTCCGGACTGTGGATCCGGCGGTCGTGGGTTCGAATCCCATCGCTCACCCCAGGTTTCCGGGCCGCGCCCGCCGCCGCGGTGTTGAACCCGGCCGGCGGTTGTGGTTCACTAGGCGGCCGCAGAGGGCCGTTAGCTCAATTGGTAGAGCAGCTGGCTCTTAACCAGTCGGTTCGGGGTTCGAGTCCCTGACGGCCCACCATCTCCCTTTTCGATTCCTTCCGTGCACACGAACGACCCGGCGGACGCAGCGTCCCCCACGTCTCCCGCAGATGCATCCCGTCGCGGATCGCGAGCCCGGCCCGGCGCCGGCGGCCGCGGCGCGCGCGGACGGCGGGCGGCAGGCGGGTGAGCCGCGGGCCGGAGCCAGCGAGGTGGAGCGGTGATGGACGTGTCGGTGGAGCAGACGGGCACCCTGGGACGGCGCGTGACCGTGGAGGTGCCCGCCGAGCGGATCGAGCAGGCGGTGGAGGAGCGGCTGCGCGGGCTGGCGCGCCGGGTCCACGTGCCCGGCTTCCGGCCGGGCAGGGTGCCCTTCCGCATCGTGCGCCAGCGTTACGGTGCCCAGGTGCGCGAGGAGGTGCTGGGTGAGCTCATGGAGCAGACCCTGCGCGAGGCCCTCGAGCGCGAGGGCCTGCGCCCGGCCGGCGGCCCCCGCATCGAGCAGGCCCAGGCCGATCCCGGCCAGCCGTTGCGCTACACGGCCGTCTTCGAGGTGTACCCGGAGATCGAGCTCGCCCAGGTCTCCGATCTCAGGATCCGCCGGCCGGTGGCCGAGGTCACGGAGGCCGACGTGGACGCCATGATCGAGCGCCTGCGCGAGCAGCGCGCCACCTGGGAGACGGTGGAGCGTCCCGCCCGGGAGGGCGACCGCGTGGTGATCGACTACGAGGCCACCGCCGCCGACGGTGGCGAGGTCCCGGGCGGCGGCAGGGCCGAGGGCCAGGAGGAGGTCCTCGGCGGCGGACGCCTGCTGGACGACATCGACCAGGCCCTGCGCGGGGCGCAGGCGGGCGAGACGCGTGAGGTGACGGTCCGCTTCCCGGAGGACCACCCCAACGAGGGCCTGCGCGGGCGGGAGGTGACCTTCAGGGTCACCCTGCGCAGCGTGGCCGAGAAGCGCCTGCCCGAGGTGGACGAGGCCTTCGCCCAGGCCTTCGGCGTGCGGGAGGGAGGAGTGGAGGCCCTGCGCAAGGAGGTGCGCGCCAACATGGAGCGCGAGCTGCACGAGGCCCTGCGCCGCCGGGTCAAGCGCCGGGTCATGGACGCCCTGCTGGCGTCGAACCCGGTGGAGCTGCCCGCGAGCCTGGTGGCGCAGGAGGTGGCACGCCTGCGCGAGGACCTGGAGCGGCGCCTGGCCACCCTGGGGCAGCTCCAGGGCAGCCTCAAGGAGCTGCCGGACTCGCATTTCGAGCCCGAGGCGCGCCGGCGCGTGGCCCTGGGCCTGATTCTTGCAGAGCTCATCCGCAAGGAGGGCCTCCAGGCCGACCCGGACCAGGTGCGCGCAGCCGTCGAGCGCATCGCCTCGGCCTACGAGAAGCCCGAGGAGGTGGTGCAGTGGTACTATGCCAACCGCGAGCTCCTGCAGGGCGTGGAGGCCGGCGTGCTGGAGGACCAGGCGGTGGACTGGATCCTGGCTCACGCGAACGTCGAGGACGAGCGCCTGAGCTTCGAGGAGGCGGTGCAGGAGGAGACCGCCGCCCAGGCGGCCTAAAGTCGAGCCACGAGGGGACCGATATGAGCGACAGAGGCGCACTGGACGCCCAGGCCCTGAACCTGGTGCCGATCGTCATCGAGCAGACGGCACGGGGCGAGCGGGCCTACGACATCTACTCGCGCCTGCTCAAGGAGCGGGTGGTGTTCCTGGTGGGACCGGTCGAGGACTACACGGCGAACCTGGTGGTGGCCCAGCTCCTGTTCCTGGAGGCGGAGAATCCGGACAAGGATATCCACCTCTACATCAACTCGCCGGGCGGCTCGGTGACGGCCGGGCTTGCGATCTACGACACGATGCAGTTCATCAAGCCGGACGTGAGCACCATGTGCGTGGGGCAGGCGGCGAGCATGGGCGCGGTCATCCTGGCCGGCGGGGCCAGGGGCAAGCGCTACGCGCTGCCCCACTCGCGCATGATGATCCACCAGCCATTGGGCGGCTTCCAGGGCCAGGCCACGGAGTTCGAGATCCACGCGCGCGAGATCCTCAAGATCCGCGAGCAGCTCAACCGCATCCTGGCCAGCCACACCGGCCAGCCGCTGGAGAAGATCCAGGTCGACACCGACCGCGATTTCTTCATGAGCGCCGAGGACGCCAAGGCCTACGGGCTCATCGACGAGGTGCTCGTTGAACGGTCGCCAGCGTCCCAGTGAACCTGCTGCGTGGAGGAGCGTCAAATTTTCAGACGGCAACGCGTGACGAAGGTCGCAAAAAACCCCGCCGCCGGGCTGGATAGGCCGGGCAGGGGACCTTGCCAGGGTGGGCAGGGCGTAGTTGAATAGGGTCGAGGGCCCCCGGCGGCTCGCGGCGCAGGAGGCACCGGGACACCCGCATGGGGACATGCGGCGGGACGGCTCCGAGGGCAACGCGAGGTAGGCCATGAGCGACAACAGGCACGGCAGGGGCGGCGACGGCGGCAAGCTCCTCTACTGCTCCTTCTGCGGCAAGAGCCAGCACGAGGTCCGCAAGCTCATCGCGGGGCCGTCGGTCTTCGTGTGCGACGAGTGCGTCGAGCTCTGCAACGACATCATCCGCGAGGAGCTGCAGGAGCAGTCGGCCGCGGCGGGCAGCCGCCTGCCGAAGCCGCACGAGATCAAGCAGGTCCTGGACGAGTACGTCATCGGCCAGGAGCGCGCCAAGAAGATCCTCTCGGTCGCGGTCTACAACCACTACAAGCGCCTCGAGAGCCGCCACCGCAAGGACGACGTCGAGATCGCCAAGAGCAACATCCTGCTCATCGGCCCCACGGGGTCGGGCAAGACGCTGCTCGCCGAGACCCTGGCGCGGCTGCTCAACGTGCCCTTCACCATCGCCGACGCCACCACCCTCACCGAGGCGGGCTACGTCGGCGAGGACGTGGAGAACATCATCCAGAAGCTGCTCCAGAAGTGCGACTACGACGTCGAGAAGGCGCAGACGGGCATCGTCTACATCGACGAGATCGACAAGATCTCGCGCAAGTCCGAGAACCCGTCCATCACCCGCGACGTCTCGGGCGAGGGCGTGCAGCAGGCCCTGCTCAAGCTGATCGAGGGCACGGTCGCCTCGGTTCCGCCCCAGGGCGGGCGCAAGCACCCGCAGCAGGAGTTCCTGCAGGTCGACACCACCAACATCCTCTTCATCTGCGGCGGCGCCTTCGCCGGCCTGGAGAAGATCATCCAGAGCCGCTCCGAGAAGAGCGGCATCGGGTTCTCGGCCGAGGTCAAGAGCAAGGACGAGCGGCGCAAGGTGGGCGAGATCCTCGCCGACGTGGAGCCCGAGGATCTCATCCGCTACGGCCTCATCCCCGAGTTCGTCGGCCGGCTGCCGGTGATCGCCACCCTCGAGGAGCTCGACGAGGAGGCGCTGGTGCGCATCCTCACCGAGCCCAAGAATGCGGTCACCAAGCAGTACCAGCGCCTGTTCGAGATGGAGGGCGTGGAGCTCGAGTTCCGCGAGGACGCCCTGTGCGCCGTGGCCCGCAAGGCCATGGAGCGCAAGACCGGCGCGCGCGGGCTGCGCACCATCCTGGAGAGCGTGCTGCTCGACACCATGTACGACCTCCCCTCGCTGGAGGGCGTGAGCAAGGTGGTGATCGACGAGGCCGTGATCCTGGGCGAGTCCAAGCCTTACCTGATCTACGAGAACGCCGACCATCAGCGCGCGGCCTCCGACTGAGGTCCGTGCGCGGCCAGCTCTTTGGCACGCTTGTTGAATCCAATCCGCCGAGGCCTCATATACTGAGGCCCGAGCGGGCGCGCCTGCGCCGGGCGCCCCGTGCCAGCACGAGGTCATGACACCGATGGAAACCCGAGATCCCAGCCAGCCCATCGAAGGACAGTCCCGCGGCGTCGGCCCGGTGCCGGTGCTGCCCCTGCGCGACGTCGTCGTCTACCCGCACATGGTCATCCCGCTCTTCGTGGGGCGTGAGAAGTCCATCCGCGCGCTCGAGCTCGCCATGCAGGCCGACAAGCGCATCCTGCTGGCGGCCCAGAAGAGCGCCGAGGTGGACGATCCCAGGCCCGAGGACATCCACGGCGTCGGCACCCTCTCGACCATCCTGCAGCTCCTCAAGCTCCCGGACGGCACCGTCAAGGTGCTGGTCGAGGGCGGGCGGCGCGCGCGTGTGCTCGAGTACACCGAGACGCGCGACCATTTCGCCGCGCGCATCGAGCCGCTCGCCGAGCAGGTGGTGCCCGAGGACCGCGAGACCGAGGTCCTCATGCGCACGGTGGTCAACCTCTTCGACCAGTACGTCAAGCTCAACAAGAAGGTGCCGCCCGAGGTGCTGACCTCGCTCGCCGGCATCGACGAGCCGGGACGGCTCGCCGACACCATCGCCGCGCACATGGCGCTCAAGCTCGATGAGAAGCAGAAGATCCTCGAGATCGAGGACGTGCGCGCGCGTTTCGAGCACCTGATGGCGCTGATCGAGGGCGAGATCGACATCCTCCAGATCGAGAAGCGCATCCGCTCGCGCGTCAAGCAGCAGATGGAGAAGAGCCAGCGCGAGTACTACCTCAACGAGCAGATGAAGGCGATCCAGAAGGAGCTGGGCGAGCTGGAGGACGCGCCGAACGAGCTCGAGGAGCTCGCCAGGCGCATCGAGAAGTCGGGCATGCCCAAGGAAGCGCGCCGGAAGGCCGAAGCCGAGCTCAACAAGCTCAAGATGATGTCGCCGATGTCGGCCGAGGCCACCGTGGTGCGCAACTACGTGGACTGGCTGGTGCAGGTGCCGTGGAAGAAGCGCACCCGCATCCGGCACGACCTCGCCCAGGCCGAGGAGGTCCTCGACGCCGACCACTACGGCCTCGAGAAGGTCAAGGAGCGCATTCTGGAGTATCTCGCCGTGCAGCAGCGGGTGCGCAAGATGAAGGGCCCCATCCTGTGCCTGGTGGGCCCGCCGGGCGTGGGCAAGACCTCGCTCGGGCGCTCCATCGCGCGCGCCACCAACCGCAAGTTCGTGCGCATGTCGCTGGGCGGCGTGCGCGACGAGGCCGAGATCCGCGGCCACCGCCGCACCTATATCGGCTCGCTCCCGGGCAAGATCATCCAGAACATGGCCAAGGTCGGGGTCAAGAACCCGCTCTTTCTCCTCGACGAGGTGGACAAGATGGCCATGGACTTCCGGGGCGACCCCGCCTCGGCCCTGCTGGAGGTGCTCGACCCCGAGCAGAACCACACCTTCAACGATCACTATCTGGAGGTGGACTACGACCTCTCGGAGGTGATGTTCGTCTGCACGGCGAACACCCTCAACATCCCCCCCGCGCTGCTGGACCGCATGGAGGTGATCCGCATCCCGGGCTACACCGAGGACGAGAAGGTCCACATCGCCACGCGCTATCTCGTGCCCAAGCAGATGAAGGCGAGCGGGCTCAGGGAGAAGGAGCTCGTCATCACCGAGCCCGCCATCCGCGACATCATCCGCTACTACACGCGCGAGGCGGGCGTGCGCAACCTCGAGCGCGAGATCGCCAAGATCTGCCGCAAGGTGGTCAAGGGGCTGGTGCTCAAGCCGCGGGACCGGCGCGTGGTGGTGGCGCCGCGCAATCTGGAGCGCTACCTGGGGGTGCGCCGCTACCGCTACGGCCGCGCCGAGGAGCGCGACCAGGTGGGGCAGGTCACTGGGCTCGCCTGGACCGAGGTGGGTGGCGATCTCCTCACCATCGAGGCCGCGGTCATGCCCGGCAAGGGCAACATCATCCGCACCGGCCAGCTCGGCGACGTGATGAAGGAGTCCATCGAGGCCGCGCGCACGGTGGTGCGCGCCCGCGCGCGCCTGCTGGGCATCCCCGACGACTACTTCGAGAAGCACGACATCCACATCCACGTGCCCGAGGGGGCCATCCCCAAGGACGGGCCCAGCGCCGGCATCGGCATGTGCACCGCGCTGGTCTCGGCGCTGACCGGCATCCCGGTGCGCGCGGACGTGGCCATGACGGGCGAGATCACCCTGCGGGGCGAGGTGCTCCCCATCGGCGGCCTCAAGGAGAAGCTGCTCGCCGCCCACCGCGGGGGCGTGCGCACCGTGCTCATTCCGGACGAGAACGTCAAGGACCTCGCCGACATACCCAAGAACGTCAAGGCCGAGCTCGACATCCGGCCGGTCAAGTGGATCGACCAGGTGCTCGAGATCGCGCTCACGCGCATGCCCGTGCCGCTGCCGGAGCCGGAGGAGGCGCCCGCCGGCAAGCCCGCCGCCGAGGAGAAGCGCAAGGGCTCGCGCAAGCGCGGGCGGGTGCATGCGCATTGAGCGTGCCGGCATGCCTGCATCCCATGCCTGACAGGGCGCGTGGCGGAGCCGGTTGACCGGCCCCGAGGCGCCTTGCTATAAGGCAGCGGTCCCGTTCACCACAGAAGCGCGTCCCAGCGCGCCGACGGGACGGCGAAGGGACCGCAGACGAAGGCCGGCGACGCACGCACGGGAAGCCTCCGGGGACGCAGGCGCGTTCCTCACTCCGGCCCAGCATCTCCAGCGCCGCTGGCGCCCCGGCCTGTCCGGCATGGCGGCACCCCGATGTCGGGCCGGCGCGGTCCGGCGTCCGCCATCGCGACCGACGAACCGCAACGAGGGGAAAGTGCCCATGAACAAGTCCGAGCTCATCGACGCCGTCGCCGAGACCGCCAACCTGCCGCGGGCTGCGGCCGAGCGTGCCGTCAACGCCGTCTTCGACACCATCCGTGACACGCTGGTCAAGGGTGAGCAGGTCGTGCTCGCCGGCTTCGGGACCTTCTCCGTCAAGGAGCGGGCCGCCCGCACCGGCCGCAACCCCCGCACGGGCGAGGCCATCCAGATCGCCGCCTCCCGGGTGCCCAGCTTCAAGGCTGGCAAGACCCTCAAGGATGCCGTAAACTAGCCGGCGCCGCGCGGGCCGGTCCGGCCCGGCGCGCCACAGGGACGGGGCCAGCGCCCCGGACCGGGCTCGGACCCCGAGCCGGGCGGCACCACACCCGGGTGCTTAGCTCAGCTGGGAGAGCGTCGCCCTTACAAGGCGAAGGTCGGGGGTTCGAGCCCCTCAGCACCCACCAGCGCAATCCGGAGCGGTAGTTCAGCTGGTCAGAATGCCGGCCTGTCACGCCGGAGGTCGCGGGTTCGAGTCCCGTCCGCTCCGCCATCCACCTTCATCGCTCCCGCAGGGTCAAGAGGTTACGGCGGGAGCCTTCTCGTGTCATCCAATGTGTGGGCCATCCGGGAGACGGCACGTCGTCGCAGCCCTCCGGGCTGCTATCCTTCCGTCATGCGCCTGAGCGAGCATGAGCGCCAGGTGATCCGCGCCAAGGTGGCCGAGCTTTTCGGACCTGGAGCCCGGGTACGTCTGTTCGGCTCGCGGGTGGACGATTCGGCCCGGGGCGGCGACATCGACCTGCTCGTGGAGGTGCCGGAGCCCGTCGGGAACCGCCCGGCCGCCGCGGCGCGGCTCGCCGCCGAGCTCCAGCTCGCCCTGGGCGACCAGCGCATCGACGTCGTCCTGGTCGACCCGGCGACGCCGCCCGCGCCGGTCCACGAGGCGGCCCGCCGCCACGGGGTGCCCCTGTGAGCCCGGATGCCCAGGCGATGGCCCGGCTGGCCGCCGTCCTGGAGGTGGCCCGACGCGAGGCGAGGCATCTGCGCGAGAGCCGCGACCGCCTGTTCCCGGGACCGGTCGACGCCGCGTGGGTCGAGCGTCTGGAGCGCGATCCGGTGCTCGCCGAGCGGGTGGACGGCTTCGTGGCGCGTCTCTGGCGCTCCAGGACACGCTGGGAAACCGCGCCATCCCTGCCCTCCTGGAGGCGCTGGCGGAGCCCGTGGGCGCCCAGATCGACAACCTGAACCGCCTGGAGCGTCTGGACCTGCTGCGCTCGGCGCGGGCGTGGATCGAGGCCCGGAACCTGCGCAATCGCCTGATCCACGAGTACGTGACCGACCCGGCCGAGTTCGCCCAGGCCCTCGACCGGGCGCGCGAGCTGACGGATCTCCTGCTGGAGACCCATGCGCGCATCGCCCGGCGGGCAGAACGGCTCGGCGTAGCCGCGCGGGCGGGCTAGCGGTCGGGATTCCCTGCCGGAGCAGGCACCATCCGCAGCACCCGCCCGCCCCGGTGGTCGAGCAGGTAGAGCTCGCCCGCGCGGTCCTCGGCGAAGGCGGCGGGGTGCGTGCCGGTGCGGGCGATGAGCGTGATCCGCCGCCAGCGCCCGTCCGGTTCGCGGCGCAGGCCCCAGAGCGGCCCGGTGCACCAGTCGCTGAAGACATAGACGCCCCGCAGCGCCGGGATGGCCCGGCCCCGGTAGACCGTGCCGCCGGTCACCGAGCAGCCCTCCCCGTGGCCGTACTCGAAGACCGGGTCCACGAGGTCGTGCCGGCCCATGCAGCCGGGATCGGCGAAGCAGAGCGATCCCTCCTTGAGATTCCAGCCGTAGTTGAGGCCGCGGGGGGAGCCGGCGGGCGCCAGGTTGACCTCCTCGCGCCGGTCCTGGCCCACGTCGGCGATCCAGAGGTCGCCGGTGGCGCGGTCGAAGGCGAAGCGCCAGGGATTGCGCAGCCCCAGCGCCCAGATCTCGGGGTGCGCGCCGGGCCGGTCCACGTCGAGGCGCAGGAGCTTGCCGAGGAGGCTGCGCGGGTCCTGGGCGTTGCCCCAGGGATCACCCGCCCCGCCGCCGTCGCCGGGCCCGAGCCAGAGCCGTCCGTCGGGACCGAAGAGGATCCGGCCGCCGTTGTGGTTGGCCGCCGGCTGCGGCAGCCGCAGCCAGGGCCTGAGCGGGCCGGAGACCCGGCCGTCACGCACGCGCGCCTCGGCCAGCACCACGGCGCCCTCGCGGTCGGTGTAGTACAGGAACAGGCGGCCGTTCGCGGCGAAGCGGGGATGCAGGGCGATGCCGAGCAGGCCCTGCTCGAGCCCGCGGCTCACCCGGTCCGACAGATCCAGCACCAGGACGCGGCCGGTGCCGTCGTGGCCCAGGCGCCAGAGGCGCCCGCCCTGCTCGGCGAGCCAGGCATGGCGCGGGCCGAAGACGAGCTCCACGGGCCGGTCGAAGCCTCCGGCCCAGGGCGCCAGCGCCACGCGCGGCGCCTGCGCCCCTGCGGCCGAGGCCAGTGCCGCGAGCGCCGCGACCGTCATCTGTCGT
>Ga0256839_1001431_pt1 | contig 28854 bp, 29 predicted proteins | sample 354166metaG_FD_185968 | JGI IMG/M metagenome (GOLD analysis project Ga0256839, IMG submission 185968) | Hydrothermal vent microbial communities from Mid Atlantic Ridge, Atlantic Ocean - 354-166 | ecosystem: Environmental > Aquatic > Marine > Hydrothermal vents | place: Atlantic Ocean: Mid... | reverse complement strand
GGTTCTACGGCACAGCCGCATTGATCGGTTGGTGCCAATGCGCAGGCTGGGGCTACCGAATACGCCTGAAAGGCAATCTGACCCTGCAACATGCAGGAGGCGAGATCATTACTGGTGATATTCCCCGCTTTGCGCCGCAAGGCATTGAGGGGGCGGAACTTTATGGTTCAGGCGTACTGACCAATATCGGAACCCTTCATGAAAAAGGCCATCCTGAACCCTGGATCATAGCCATGGACGGAAAGCCTACAGCCGCGCGTGTAAGGGATTACGGTATGCGATGGGGCATAGAGGCCCTGTTCTCCGACTTTAAATCGAGAGGTTTTGGCATCACAAAGACCCGTCTGCGCCACGCTGACCGCATTGAACGGCTTATTCTGGTTCTCACCATTGCGGTATTCTTTGCCGTATCAACCGCTATGCAGCCGGACGAAAACGCCCCGAAAAAGCCTATCGCAGCCTGATATCCCTATTCAAAAAAGGACTGAGACGCATCGCAAGGGCAATCGCAAACAACACCCCAATCCCCAAATTATGGCAGTTCAAAAATTATGTCAGGTGGTAAGTTGGTTTGTTAATTACAGTGGCTTCCAACTCACGCACAAATACAGGGCAATTGCATATGGATTTTCAAAATATGTTCTATTAAAAGGCACTCCTCTTCTTCCTCACCCCGCCAGCGGGGGAGGTGCCCCTTCTTAGGGGCGGAGGGGGAAGCAAGCCTCCACAAAAACCGGACGTGAGATGCAACAGCTTGGTAAGTTGTCCGGATAATTATCTCAGGGAATTATTGTGCCGATAGTTGCTTCCCCCTCCGCCTGCAAGAGCAGGCACCTCCCCCGCTGGCGGGGTGAGGAAGAAGGGCAAGACCTTATGACAAAACAATATGCTTGAAAATCCATATGCGATAGCCCAGCTCACAAATATGACTGTTGAGGTGAGGACATATTATAATTGCCCCAAGCCTGCAAATATAAGGGTGTTTAAAGCTGTCTATGGGTTTTATTAACGCAAATCATTTGGGCTTTTTTAACTCTGTTTATTGCCCATACCTTTAACTTGATATGTTAGATTTATTTTCTGGGATAGAGGGTGCTCAATGTTTTCATTTGCAAATCGACTGCGAGATAGGGTGTGTACGGGCGCGGCGGCCTTCGCATACCTAGGTGTTTTTTTGGTCTTAAGCGTTACTTCAAGTGCGGGGACAGTTGATCGACCTTTCTTCCGCGCCCAATCCATAGTTGTTATTTTGGGCGGCGATGATTTTAGTGAAAATGGCGGCACGGCTCTCTTTGCCGTAGATTTCAACCTCCTGGACAGCGCTTCCGGTACACTTGCCAATGACATTATTGCGGCGGATGGTGTGACCACAAATTATAATACGGGCCAATTTAACGCAATTTCCAACGGTACGGATAGCGGTTATGAATTTGAAATCATCGACCCGGTCTCGGGCGGTGTGTTCACTTCTGTGGGGCCACACCAAACGCTGGACGCCAATGATTCCTATTCAGAATTTGAGCTGGATAACACGACAGGCATAGATTTGGTCACTGGCAGGCGATCTTCGCAATTCCTCGTAGCAAGCAATGCTGCCTTTGACATTTATGCCCAAGCCACCGACCTCGTGGCTTCCGGAGATTTCAGCGCTTATGATTATAGCAATATCCGCTACCGCTTGCGGTTAACCGTTGCGGTTGCGGGGCGTCATGGCGCCAATGCCCAAAACCCGTCTAACGGGGGTAGCGGCATTATAACCAGCATTAACCGCTTGAACTTGATGAGCGCCGCCCCGACCAAAGTCTTTGACGGCGGCAGGCGCACAGCCGCTTCTCGGGGTTCTCTGCTGGACCACGCAGTCAGCTTCCGGTCACGCTATAATCTTACCGGTGCGGGTGCTGCGATCAATAATTATGACCTCTCAATGGGCGCAGGTGCCTTGGGTGCGACGGTGACCTATACGGTTTATACGCCTTAAAAATAGGCCATTATTCTTCTATTTGGTTGGCGACAATGGTTTCTTGATAAATCTCGCCCCAGCTTTTATTGGCGGCTGGGCTGAAAACGTAATAGATAGCCATCAACGCAATCATCAAGCAAACCAGAATAAATGCACCATTGCCGTCAAACCATTTCAGGAATTTTTCCATTCTGGGGCTTGGTTTTTTGATTAAGCGTCGCTGGTTAAATTGACTATAATTCGCGTGCGCTGGATCGGCACGCAGGTCGATTTTCCTTAGGTCGCCGTAAGTCGCATCCTCGTGCTGGCGGAAAAATTTATCCGCGAGCCAATCATAGACGACCGGGTTGAAATGCACAGAATTACGGTTGTTCTGCCAGCCAAACCGTTCAAAAACCAAATGGGCTATGGCTAAATCCAGCTTGGGCGGAATATTCGCATCCTCATCAAAAAACCCGTGAATATTGAGCATATAATTCAAAAGAGCATTCTCAAAATCTGAATAGACATCAATATCGTCCAACCGCTCATCATCCAAAATCGCAGTCCAGCTATCGACGCGCCCTGCCCCCCAAGGGGACTTAATCAGAGCATGAACCTCGTCCATCAATTGCTCGACTATCGGGGGAAAACTCATTTCGGGTTGAGCATCAGAGGCGTCGTGTGCCTGCATTTCCCATTCGGGGTCTATTTCAATAGCACCTTCATTGACGACTTCATTTATGACATCATTGGCTTGCAGCTCATGATAGCTAATCTGCGCCCGCGCCGCATCATAAGCCGCCCGAAGTTCCATAAACCCCTTAGGGTCTTCGTCTTGGCGAATGGTTTTCAGCTTAGCGGCATAGGCACGTTTCACTGAACGCACATCCGCGTCTTGCGAAATGTCTAATGTGTCCCACCAGGTTTTCACACCTCAACTCCCAGAGCACTCAGAATTATTCTTAGTAGAGCTAGACCACCTAATACCATAAATATGATGCTGATTGGATTTACATCCTCATTTTGTTGTTGCTGGCGAGGCCTTTGGGCATTCGCACTCTCCGCTAAAGCCGCGCGACTTTCTTCAGTGTGCGCATGTAGCAAAGTGCGCAGGCTTTGCATGTCTTTTGAGTAAAAAGCATAGTGTTGTCGCGCATTCCAACTGAAATAATCGAAAATATATTGCGACGTCTCGCGAGACATAATTTTGGGCCTTATTGTATACCCTCTACGCGACCGCCTAGTTTCTTCGGCAACAATGCGCTGGCTGCGTTGTCCCAACAAATACAGCAGAGCATTTTCAAACTGCGTGTAGTCGTCGACATCAAAGACGTCTAAACCATCGAAAAGCCTTTGCCATTCCTCTAAATCACCGCGTCTAGTTTTTTCATCTAGGATAGTTTCTGCCTGTTCGAGCAATTTTTGTATGATATTTGGTTGCGGTTCATAATCATATGAAATGCCAATATCATCGTCCCCACGGTATTGTAGATCTTCATTCTCCGATTGTGAAGCCGTTGCTGACTGGCTCGGAACTTTCTCATGCCGTATTATCACTTTGGCAAAATCATAAGCTTCCCGCAACTCCATAAACTCAGCCGGGTTTTCGTCTTGGCGAATAGCTTTCAACTTACCCGCATAGGCGCGTTTAACAGTGCGCAAATCCGCGTCTTGCTCAACCCCTAATATTTCCCACCATGCGGCCACTAGAATATACTGCGGTCTTCAAACGCCTTCAAATGCGGTTCTATTTCTTCGCGGGTTTCTGTGATTTCGTGTTTATTTTGTCGGGCTAAAACCGCTTCGAAGACTGTAATCATATGTTGGATTTCTGCGCGGGTATCGCCTAGGTGATTTTCATATGCTTTGGCGAGCCGTGCCGTAAAGGCAACATTCACTGTCTCGTCGCGCGGGTGGACCTTTAGCTTGTCCAGTTCTTTGAACCGCGCATCAATTTCGGATTTCGTCAGTGCGCCCGGATTACCTTCTATCACCAATCGGCTGACTTCCTTGGTCGAGAGGACTTCGACCAGAACTTCCAAAACACCCGATACATCATAGGTAAACCGAATATCCACGGCTTCGTGTTCTTTATTGTTTTTTGGGATAGAGACATTCACCTGCCCCAGAAAGACATTATTGTTAACACGGGGAGCTTCGCCTTGAAATATCCGTAAATTAAGCTGGGTTTGGCCTTTGTGAATTGTCGCGTTTCTAACGGAGCGCGACACCGGAATGACGGTATTACGCTCGATGATCGGCTGGAAATGCCCGTTCTCATGTTGCCCGCGAGCTATTTCTATGGCCACTTCTGTACCCAGCGTAAACGGGCACACATCAGTCATGACAATGTCGTCCAGCGCACTGTGGCGGCTGACCAGCCCGGCCTGCACGGCGGCGCCCATAGCGATAACATGGTCGGGGTTTATGTTGTGAACGGGGAAAGTTTTGAACATACGAGCAATTAGCGAACGCACAACGGGCATACGTGTCGCCCCGCCGACCAGAACGACTTGGTCGATATTCTCAGCCCGCAATCCGGCGTCCATGACCGCACGTTGAATGGGATGGCGGAGTTTTTTCAGTAAACCCTCGGTGAGTTCCTCAAATTTGTTTCGGGTCAAACTCAGGGTCTGTTCATTGGATTTATCGTCAATGAATTTGAACGAGACTTCGTGCTCGCTCGAAAGTTTTGCTTTGGCCTGGTCGGCTAGGTCGCGAAGCATGGCGGCTTTCTTGGCGGAAAATTTATCCAAATTCACATCTAATTTTTCTGCAAAATGCTTGGTGACGACATCGGTGAAATCTTCACCGCCCAAAAACGCATCGCCGGCAGACGCCCGCACCTCCATAACCCCGTCGAACATCTCTAGTATGGACACATCAAATGTACCGCCGCCGAGGTCCACCACCAAAAACGTGCTTTCTCCGTCTTTGTCGTTGAGGCCATATGCCAGCGCCGCAGCGGTTGGTTCGTTAATCAGGCGCTCGACCTTAAGCCCGGCGATTTGTCCAGCCGCCATTGTCGCCTTGCGCTGCACATCATTGAAATATGCGGGCACGGAGATAATCGCCCGTTCCACAGGTGCGCCCAAATGGGCTTCGGCGTCGGCTTTAAGGCTCCCGAGAACCAGTGCCGATAAATCTTCAGCGCGGTAATGCTTACGGCCAAGTTTCTGCCCCCAATTTGTCCCCATATAGCGTTTGAAACGCGATTGCGTTAACTGGGGGTGTGTGACCAGCCTATCCTTGGCCGCCTGCCCCACAAGCACTTGTCCTTTACCGGATAAGCCAACAGCCGACGGCGTTAAAAAGTCACCGAGCGCATTTGGGATTAATTCCGGGCCGTCGTCCGTAAACACCGAAATCAGAGAATTCGTCGTTCCCAAATCAATACCAACAATGTTCATAAATCTTCCCCATTACCAAAAACACTATATCGCAAATTTATAACCCGCATACAAGCACGAATGGAAGTTGAGATTGACGGGAATTTAGCCTGTGCCTATAGTTGTGCCTATAGTCACGAAAACCTTTAGGATATATCATGCTCTTTCTGTTACCTATCGCCGCACCAATTGCTGTTCTTTACGGCGCGACCAGATTTCTAAAGGGCGAAAATTTGTCTAAATACGACGAGGATATCCCCGTAACATTTGACTGCGACCCGGACTCTGATGGCCTGAAACAGATGAACGCATATCTATACGAAAATTTCGAAAAGCCCGCTAAAGGACATTCAGGCGGCGAGCCTGTTTCCACCAAACGCGAACGATTTGAACAAGGTGGTTTAACGCGTGATTTCCCGGGTGTTAAATTTACACCTCTGTCCATTCCGGCGGGGCAAAATTCTTCTGGAGAGATGCGAGATATTGGCGGCGAATGGGTGACTGTCAAAAAGCGCGGTAAAAAATCTGATCCGGATAAACGCATCCTCTATATTCACGGCGGTGCTTTTACGGTTGGTTCGTGCATTTCCCACCGCCCCCTGACCAGCAAATTAGCCGAAATGACGGGTGCCAGTGTCTGCGCGATTAATTACCGCTTAATGCCAGAGCACAAACGCATGACCAGTGTCGAAGATAGCCGCACCGCATATAAATGGATTTTGGAAAACGGGCCAGACGGGCCATTTAGCGTAAAAAAGCTTGCCGTAGCCGGCGATAGCGCGGGCGGCAATCTCACCCTGTCGACCATACAATGGGCGCGTAATGAAGGCCTGCGCCCTGCCGACGCGGTGGTGGCACTGTCCCCCGCAACAGACGGTACATTTTCAGGCCCTAGTATTCGGGAAAATATAAGCACGGATCATATGCTGCGCCCCATGGTCAAGGATTTGGTGAAAATACCGCAAAGCATATTACTCTGGGGCAGTTTGAAGCAGCTCGGCGTTTCGCCGTCCAACCCCAGCGTCTCCCCCATATTCGGCGACCTAGCAGATCTCCCCCCAACCCTAATCCAAGCCAGTAGCACCGAAATCCTCTACGACGACGCCAGACGCTACACCACCAAAGCGAGAGCCGCAGGCTCCGACGTAAAACTCCAAACCTGGTCAAACATGCCCCATGTCTGGCAAATCTTCGACACTATGCTCCCTGAAGCAAATGACGCATTAAAAGAGATAGCCGCGTTTTTGAAGGGGCATGGGTTTTAAATTAGCCTGCGCCGTCTTGTACCGCTTGCAAGACCCGCAGTAGATTCCCGCCCCATATTTTTTCTATGTCGGCTTCGGAGTATCCGCGTTTGACCAATTCCGCAGTGACACTTTCAGTTTCGGCTGCATTTTCCCAGCCGACTACACCGCCGCCGCCGTCAAAATCTGACGAAATACCCACATGGGCAATCCCGGCAATTTTTACGGCATGATCTATATGGTCGGCAAAGTTAGCAACCGAAGCCCGGGGCGCAATATCGTATACTTGCTTTGTCCTCTTTGTGTACTCTGCGCTCACATCCTTGCTCATGGCTGAGCGAGCCGCGCGGGTTTCCAGCCCCATATCAGCCTGCACCTGCGCGATATAGGCGACCTGTTCGGCGGTACGGACTTTCACATAGGAATCGAATGCCACGATTTGAACTACACCGCCATTGGCCGCCAAGGCTCGTAATTGCTCATCATCTAGATTGCGTGCATTGTCCGCCACCGCCTTAACACCGCTGTGAGACGCAATCACCGGAACCGTTGACAGGTTAATGGCCTGCATCATGGTTTTTTTGCCCGTATGGGACACATCGACCATAATCCCGGCTTTGTTCAGGGCGACAACCAAATCCTTGCCCAGGGGCGACAAGCCACCGTGCATATCTGTAGTTTGACCGTCGTCTTTATTGGGGTTGGAACTGTCACCAAATTGGTTATGCCCAAAATGGGTCAGGCCGACATACCGCACACCGCGTTTTTCCCACATGGGCACATCATCCACGGACGGCCCAAGGGGAAATGCGTTTTCCATACCAATCAGCGCCGCCTGCTTCCCAGATTTATGTATGCGCCGGACATCAGCCGCCGTGAACGCCAGTTCAATACGCTCGGGGTATGTTTCAGTCATTTTTTTAATAGCCGCATACCGGGTCTCTGCGATCTGGCGGGCTTCGGCGTATTTGGCTTCATCAATTTTGGCAATATCGGTTTGCGGTATATAGACAATGAAAAACGCCGCGTCCAAACCACCAGCAACCATTTTGTTCAAGTCCACTTGTGCACCGGTGTCCGTCCCCGGATCCATCTCCGGTGTCATATAATTAAGCGGCACATCCACATGGGTGTCTAGGGTAATCACGTTTGCATGAACGGTTTTGGGGTCAAGCTCGCTTGTGCAAGCGCCAAGGGCAAGCAGGCTTACCAAAATAGTTATTGCCGTTATTTTTTTCATTTTCCGTTCCCTTATTGTGTTGCTTAAAATCCGCCGCCCGTGCGGAAACCACCGCCGCCACCACTTGGCCGGCTGATGCGTGGGGCACGCCTTGGTGTGCTTCTCGGCATGCGGGTTGGTCTGCTCCGCCTTGATGAACCCCGCCTTGTGGAGCGACCACCGCCCCATCCGCCAAAGCCACCTGAGTTGCCGCCGCCAAAACCACCTGAACTTCTGGGCAGGCGCATGGCTTCACCCCAATCTCCGCCCCCGAAACCGCCGCCCAAACCACCTCTTGGGCGTCCTCTTGAATTGCCTTTTGAGCTACGTTGAACCGTGCGCTGAGCGCGTTCTATTTGCCGCCAAACATCGCCGCTCGATAACATACCGCCGACCAATTGCATGAGCAAAGTCCCCATGAGGTTACTGCGCGGGAATTGAGAGGTCGGCGCATCAAAGCGCCGATTTTTAAACTTGCGCCGCAGTTGCTCAAGCTCGCGCAGGCTGTCTTGATATTTCGCCAGCAAAACTTGCGATTCTTCTTGGTCGTCTTGCAGGTCTTCGGCGCGGCGCGCATATTCGGCGATACGGGCAATAGCCTGATCATCATCACGGCTACGGGTTTGCGCCGCAAGCCGTTTCAAGTTCGGCAGGTTTTTGCGTTGTAGCGTATTCACCAACAAATCAATCGCCTCGCGGTAAGGCGCACTATCGCCACCGCTCACCTTGGCTTGCTCAGTGCGCAGGGTTTGGTGTTCTTCTTCACGCTTCTCTATATCCGCATCAATTTTATCGAGTTTTTTCTGAGCCGATAGCGACGCTTGCTTAAGTTTTGTGACGCCCTCGCGCACAAGTGTCGTTTTTTCGGCCTTTTCCAAAGCCTGCTCAGCGGCTTGGTGTTTCTCTACCAACGCTTCCACATGGTCAGCAAGGCGCGCCGGAATGTCGGTGAGTTTCTTGTAATTCAGCGCCGCCTCGCGGTAATTCCCCTTGCGTGCTAAAATGCTATCAAACCATTTGGTCAAAAACCAGCCTTTAGCTTTTTTGGTGCCGTAACCACGGTTTTGCAAATAGGTAAAATATGGGTCGTTCCGGTAGGGTGCGCCCTTTTCCTCCACATCGGCTTCGGCCAATTCTTGTTTGGCTTGGGCGCGGTATATGGTCGCCTCTGCCGTCTCCTCAGCGGCTTCCAAAGCTTGGTAATCAGGGTCTTTGGCCAGTTTCTTTTGGCAAGCCTCCGCAGATTTCTCAAAAGCCTTAACCGACGAATCTACTATTTTTTCCTGAGTACGGCGTGCATCTTCCAATTTCGCGATCCGCATCAGACTGGCATCTGCTTTCCTTATAAGCCGGGCTTCTTCCTTGGCGTGTGCTGCCAATAGTTTCGCCGCCTGCCTGTCCACATAGCCGAGCGAACCATCGCCGCCGCCATCATAAATGGCCTCTAGCCTCACCTTGGCAATATCGCCGTAAGCCGAGATTTGCCTGCGGTTAATATCCGCCAAAGCCTCAGAGGCCCGGCTCGGTAGTTTCGCCGCCTTCGCCACTTGGACGCGCGCCGTGCTTATGGCACTGTCAATATCATGTAATGCTTTTAGTCCGCTTACCGCCATATCACCACTCCACAATCAGACCACCCGAGGTCTTTATGCTATAATCAGGTTTAAGGTATCCGCGCTTTTTATTACCAATCACCGCATTTTGGATTATCTGGTCATCTTTTTTATCCGCAACAACCCGGTAAAACACGTCCTTTGAAACCCGAACCCCCCATATATTGGTGCGTTTGGTGACCCGGTCTTCTTCGCTTTCGATGGTAATCATTTGCGGTTTACCGTTGGCGCCTATGCCCTCAACAATAAGATAATAATTGCGCACATTTGGATTATTATCATGCAGGCGAAACACGCCGCTATTCTCGCCGGGGCGCGATACGATGCGTAATTGGTATTGGTTATTCATGTCAGCTGATAAGGTTTTTATATCCTGTACGGCTTGCTTCGCCGCTTTCTCGTCGCCAGCATTTACCGCCCCGAGACCGCCATTATAAAGCGCATTAACCTTGGCTTTCAGAGCCGAAGTTTTGGCAATAGCGACACCCCTATCCCGCGCAGAGGATAATGCTTTTGGAATTTCTACGCCGAGAGCCTGTGCCAGCCGTTTTGCTTCTGCGGCGTCCGCACTACGCCTGGCATCAGCTTGTTGTTCCGCCTGCACCAATGCATTTTTTTTGGGAACCTCAATCAGCGCATATTCCAAACCGACCGCCAGAACAATCATGCCCAGCCCAATCATGACCGGCTTGCCCCATTTAGAGCGGTTAATATAGGCTTTGGACAAAAAACCGCCTTTCACAGGCTCATAGGCAAAACGGTGGTCATCCAGCGCTCTTACGCCTTCGCGTAATATACGATCTGGCACCTCAATGCCTTGATTTTTGTAAATCACCCGCAGACGGTCGATTAATTGTTGTTCACGCTCCGGCGCTGATAAGTCTTTCTCAAGCAAGACCGCATCACCCCGCAGCGTATCAACCACATCCATAGCCAACATAACATCGTCGAGCTTGCGCTTGTCAAATTTGGGTGCTGTCACCGCCTGCTCCTGACCGACACCAAAATCAGACAATTGCACCTGCGCGGATTGTTGGCCATTAGACAATGTTTTGTCCTGTTAGGTCGTCGTTTTTGAAATACCAAGCAACGGGTGTCCCCGAGAGTGCATTACCCCTCACCTTGTTCCTCTCCCATAGGGAGAGGAGACCCAAACACAACTCTTTGTGATTACGGGATTTCACTGATAACGCCATCGTAACACCTTGGTGTAACAAATTACAAAGGCGGGTGCCACACCTTCTCCTCTCCTTTTGGGAGAGGAACAAGGTGAGGGGTAAAGGGTTATTGGGGAAACAAACCACTAGTTCAAATTCAGTACATTGCTCGCGCCCTGCTCGGCTAGTCGTGCCATGCGGCGTTTACCGTCCTCAACCGCAATGCGGATTTCTTTGGAATTGGCCGTGGCCATGCGGCGCATATCTGCAATAATTTCGATAGAGCGCTCTTGGTACGACACAACACTATCCAGCAATTTCTTGACCGCAGCTGCTTTTATGGTCGGGCCATAGCCCGCCTCTAGCGCCGCTTCTTGCACCTTAGTGCCAACATCACCCAATGTTTCCAAACTGTCTTCAATGCCCTTTTTCATAGCGTTCAAGGTTTTGGTGCTTTCGTGTAATCCGTGCATAGATGTGAAGGCGGCAGTTAGCGCCGTCAACACAGTTTCATTAGTGCCGAAAAAACTGATACTTTGAGCGTAAATACGTTCTTTGGCATTCGTCGTCTGGTGCAAACGCGCCATAACAACTTCCGACGTATTATAACCAATCGTAAGATTATCCGATAAGTCCTTGGAGATTTGGTATTTCTTATCCATAGCCTGTAAGGCACGTAAAGCTTCGTCGCGGCGCAGTTCAAGCTTTGCCCGCTCCGCCGGGTCGTCCCCGCTAAAGGCCTCGACAATATTACCAGATTCGGTTACTTTTTTCTTAGCGCGATCCAATTTGGCCTTAGCTTTTTTAAGAACCTGTAGCGCCAAGACTTCGGAATTCTTCATAGCCCCTCTAAAATCCATATAGGCGTCCAAAATTTTCTGCTCCCGTGTGACTTGGTTTTGCGTTTCTTCAGCAACATCCAAATACAATTTTTTAATTTTGCCAAACCGCTTGGCAATCGTGCCACGTGTCATTTTCATCCAGCCGTTTTGCATACGCTCAATGGTCGTAATCTTACCATCCTCAAATTGGTCAACCAAGGCTTTGGCGTCATCACGGATAGAATTAAAAGCTGTGGTAATACCCTCATAGCGCTCACCAATACGAAAACCGCTAACTTGTTCACGTACAACCTCGTTGAAATAAGACGCTTGGTCGAGTGTGCGCGCAATGGCTGTAATTTTCTCTTCATCCAAATCTGAAATTTGATCGAGGAGCGTAATCACTGGAACCGGATCAGATTTACCACTAAGCAGCCCAAGCTCGCGCAATTTTCCCATAGCACGGTCAAGATATTGTAGAGTTGAAAGAGATTTAGCCATTTTTTCCACCTATAAAAATTTGATATAACCCTCATTACTGTGTTTATCAGCTAATGACAAATGGAATCCACCTTTCTATATAAGGCGCATGAGCAAAACATCAGACCATATCCCCAAGCAAGCCCCGCGTATTGGCAATGCCTTCACCCGTTTTATTGGCCGCATGTTACTGCGCTTAAAAGGTTATAAAATCGAAGGCAAATTCGCCGACGAGCCAAAAATGATTCTCATCGCCGCCCCCCATACCTCGAACTGGGATTTGATCATTGCCCTTGGCACTATTTTATCTCTGGGAGTACGGATTAATTTCATGATGAAAAAATCTGCATTTTTCTTTCCGTTCAAAAACCTGTTCATGTCTCTTGGCGGTATGCCCATTGACCGTGCTAACCCGAAAGCAACGGTCAAACAAATCATTCGCACGTTCGAAGAGCGGGATAAATTCTGGTACGCGATATTGCCCGAAGGCACGCGCAAACCCGTGGACACATGGAAGGCCGGATTTATCCGCATTGCCCGCAAAGCCAATGTACCTATTTATATGATGGGTCTAGACGCACGCACAAAAACCCTACATCTCGACAAGCTGGTGCTAACGGTGGACGATATTAAAGGCGGGCAGACGGGCAAAGCAATAGAACAAGCCGAAGAGCTACGCCTCTATGCCAAAGAAAAATTCTGCGGCATAAACCCGGAAAATAATTAATGTCCATTATCACCATTGAACAATTAGCCGCTACCAAAGGCCCCCTGCTCGGGATTGATCCGGGCACCAAGACATTTGGCTTGGCCGTGAGCGATACGACGCGGCTCATCGCAACGCCTGTAGAGACCATACGCCGCAAGAAATTCACCCCGGACGCCACAAAAATATTCGCACTTTATGATGAGCGCGAATGTTCCGCCATGATTATCGGTAATCCGGTCAACATGGATGGTTCCGAAGGTCCGCGTAGCCAGTCGGTTAAGGATTTTTGCGCCAATCTGATAAATTTGCGCGACATTCCCATATTTCTCTGGGATGAACGCCTATCCACCGCAGCCGTCACCCGCACATTGTTGGAGGCTGACACATCACGCGCTAAACGAGCGCAGGCCGTTGATAAGTTGGCGGCCACATATATATTGCAGGGCGTTCTGGATAGATTGCGGACTTAACCAGTTGAATTTCTGGCCGCCTGCGTCGCCAATTTCAGCAAGACATGCAAATCCTCCTGCCCACTTTGTGAGGCAACAGTGCACAACTCTTGTAACATATCAGTGATATAATCACGTGCCGCATTAGCGGGAACACCCGTGCCAAGATTTTCTGTTAGAACCTTACCGTCGGTATTCGTTTTCATTATAGCCTCCCTTGCCATTAACGCAATGATTGCATTTAATCGCTATGATTGTAAAGTATAAAGTGCACTCGCGTGCCAAAATGTGTTTTTTCATACGGTCGGTTGACTTTTAAGTTCTCTTCCCCCAGTTATCGCCAAAATTTCCTCCCCGTAATATGGTGTCTTTATGAATTTAGTGATTGTGGAATCGCCGGCGAAAGCCAAAACGATAGAAAAATATCTAGGCAAAGATTATAAAGTCCTCGCCAGTTTCGGGCATATTCGGGATTTACCGTCAAAAAACGGCTCTGTGCGCCCCGAAGAAGATTTTGCCATGGATTGGGCCGTGGACACGCGCGCCAAAAAACGCATTACCGACATTGTCAATGCGCTGAAGACCTCTGATAAGCTTATCCTCGCGACTGACCCGGACCGAGAAGGTGAAGCCATTTCGTGGCACTTGCTCGAAGTTCTTGAGAAGAAAAAAGCCCTGAAAGGCAAGCAGGTCGAACGGGTCGTGTTCAACGCTATCACCAAAAAATCTGTCACCGACGCTATCAAAGCGCCGCGCGAATTGGACATGGAACTGGTGAATGCCTATTTGGCGCGCCGGGCGCTTGATTATTTAGTGGGCTTTACTTTGTCGCCAGTGCTGTGGCGCAAATTGCCGGGTGCGCGGTCTGCCGGACGGGTACAATCCGTATGCTTACGTCTGATTACAGAGCGCGAAACCGAGATTGAGCAGTTTCAAAATCAAGAATTTTGGACGGTCGAAGCCGACATTGCCAGCACTAAGGGCAAAAATTTTCCAGCTAAATTGGTCGCCCTGAACGGCGATAAGCTTACCAAGTTTTCACTGGGCGACGAAAAAGCCGGTCATGCAGCACGGGATACCGTCAAGGCCGCATCCTTGTCTATAACGTCCGTGGTCGCTAAACCTGTTAAACGCAATCCCTTGCCGCCCTATACGACATCAACCTTGCAACAAGACGCATCGGGGCGCTTAGGTTTTTCCGCCACCCGCACCATGCAAACGGCGCAAAAACTGTATGAAGGCATAAATATCGGCGGCGAGACCGTTGGTCTCATTACTTATATGCGGACGGACGGTGTCTCCATGGTCGGTGAAGCCATCACCGAAGCCCGCTCAACTATCACCAATACATTCGGCGCTAAATATCTGCCCGAAACAGTCCGCATTTATAAGTCCAAAGCCAAAAACGCTCAAGAGGCTCATGAAGCCATCCGCCCGACCAGTTTCACCCGCACGCCCAAAGATTTAAATCTATCTGGTGACCAAGCCAAATTATACGAACTTATCTGGAACCGGGCTATGGCCAGCCAAATGGCAACAGCGCAATTGGAACGCACAACCATTGAAATCGGCGACAAAGCCAAAACCGTTGGCCTACGGGCGAGCGGAACCGTGGTGCGCTTTGACGGCTTTATGGTATTGTACCAAGAACGCGCTAAAAAGGCCGCCGCAGACAATGTACGCCTGCCAGACGTTGCCGCCAACGATATGGTTGTGGCCGAAAAGATCGAAGCCGAGCAACATTTCACACAGCCGCCGCCGCGCTATTCCGAAGCATCTTTGGTCAAGAAAATGGAAGAACTGGGCATTGGCCGCCCGTCCACATACGCGTCCATATTAAAAGTCTTGCAAGACCGGGACTATGTCACCTTGGATAAAAAGCGGTTCATCCCCGCCGACAAAGGCCGCTTGGTGATTGCATTCCTCGAAGAATTTTTCACCAAATATGTGCAATATGATTACACGGCTGAGTTAGAAGAACGGCTCGACCTGGTATCCGACGGCAAGTTGGAATGGAAGAAGCTTTTGGCCAATTTCTGGGAAGGGTTCTCCGCCCAAGTAGACGGCACCAAAGAACTGCGTATCACGCAGGTCTTGGACGCCCTCAATGTCGCCCTCGGCCCCATGGTATTCCCCGAAAAAGAAGACGGCTCAGACCCGCGCAAATGCCCAAGCTGTGATGATGGCCAACTTAGTTTAAAGGTTAGCCGTTTTGGCTCCTTCATTGGCTGTACCAATTACCCGGATTGCAAGCATACCCGCTCATTCGGCAAGGGCGGCGATGATGCCCCGTCCGAGGATAAAGTGCTGGGCGTTGACCCGGACAGCGGCCTTGATGTTTGGCTAAAAACCGGACGCTACGGCCCCTATGTGCAGCTCGGCGAAGACAAGAAGCCAAAACGCACCAGCCTGCCCAAAGACTGGCCCTATGACAGCATTGACCTTTTCAAAGGCCTCAAACTCCTGTCCCTACCCCGCCATATCGGCGACCACCCGGAAGACGGTAAAAAAATTAGCGGAGCCATTGGTCGTTACGGCCCTTATATTTTGCACGCAGGTGTCTATGCCAATCTTGAAAGCGCTGACGAAATGTTCGAAGTTGGTGTTAACCGCGCTGTGGTTTTACTAGCCGAGAAAAAAGCCAAACGCGGCGGCGGCGCAGGGGCGCTCAAGGAGCTTGGTGAACACCCAGAAACCAAGAAACCCGTCAAGGTCATGGCCGGGCGCTACGGCCCTTATGTAAAATGCGAAAAGATCAATGCCACCATCCCCAAAGATGTCAACCCTAATGATGTCACTATGGAAATGGCCGTCGAATACATAGCCGCCAAAATCGCTAAAGGGCCTACTAAGAAGAGGAAAAAACCTGCGGCTAAGAAAAAACCTTCAAAGAAAAAGAAAGCAGCAGCAGCGAAAAAGAAAGCACCTGCTAAGAAAAAATAATCCTCAACAAGCCTATACGCCCTAACTAAACAATTCCGGGCATTCCCGACAGCATTTATTGTTGACTATAATATAGATCAAATGCAGCGTTGCCGCCCCGGCTAGCAAGCAGAAAAACGAGATATTGGCGTAAGAGAAGAACGCCCATACGATAACCACAACCGCGATCATAGTCATACCAAAAATCCGCATATGTTTATAGGTAGATAGCATAGGCGGTATGATCAAAAGCACCATATAAATTGCATAAGTACCCCAACGCGGGATAATATAATCCAGCAACATAGTGTCTTCATAGGTGATAGATTTATTGCTAATTTTCACTTGCACCCAGTCAGGATTAAACAAATGCGGGATATACAGCGTCAAGCCGAATATGAGGCCTGCTAAGGCAAAGAGCATAAGCAGTTTCTTGCGTTTCCTGCCGGGCGGCTCCAGGAAATACATGGCAAAGGGCACCCATGTCGGCCACATCAACCAGGAAAACAAAATAAAGCCCATAGCAGCCCACCAAATCATATCCGGCGTTCCTGTGTTCAAACCCATCCAGACATGACCCTCCATAAATTGCTGGATACCAGCAAATATCGGCATGAGAGCAATGGGCAGATAGCGCTTGTTAATCGTCCAGGCTCTCCAGACGGCAAATGCTCCACCCGTGGTCAAGGCTCCAGCGGCAATAAAACTAACAGATGCGGATAAACACATAAATCAACCCCTTTATTATTTCGTCTATTTTTTTGCCACGAGACAATGGCAGTCTTTACTGCCCCACTGACTTGCGCCAACGCGGCGACTAATGCGGCGTCCGGCTTGAAAATCCCCGTTAGCGATGATCATTTACACCCTCGCTATTGTCATTTTTGGGTGTGTTCCCATGGTTCGAATGTCCGCTGTGTGAACCGTGCATGAAAAAATGCATGCCGATACACAGGCCGAGAATAGCTGCGACAAAAACATAATTATTTGGAATATGCGAACGGTGTTCCAAAAGCAAAAAAACGCCAATGAGAACAGCAAATATACTTACGGGCAACCAGAAGCGAAATCGTTTAATACCGTGTGCGTCATTATTTTCATGTTCCATAATTCAACCTTTTTAGTTTAAAATTTGCAATATATCAGGTTAAGCGAGAGCCGCCCCACCCAAATCATTGCCCAAATCATTGCCTGGTTCATTGCCTGGTTCATTGCCTGGGCACAGCGCCGAACTGCACAATAAATAGTCCCGGGTTAGCGGTACGGCGTCTTGACGTTTTGCCAACTGAATTTGAAAAACATTGTGCAAATTGTGGCGAAACGACAGTTCGCTAGCCACCAAATAAAAATTCCACATTCGGGCGAATTCTTTGCCGTATTGTTTTGCAACATCATCCACATGTACTAAAAAACGCCGTCGCCATTCCCGCAGAGTATCGGCGTAGTGCAAGCGCAAGACTTCAACATCTGTGACAATAAGACCCGCCCGTTCGATATGCGGTAAGATTTCCGACAAGGCCGGAATATAACCGCCCGGGAAAATGTATTTGGCTACCCACGGATTGGTGATGCCCTTACTGTCCGGGCGACCTATGGTATGTATGAGCGCAACCCCATCGTCGTTTAGCAGATTAGCCACCTGATTAAAATAGGTTTGGTAATGGGGCACCCCAACATGCTCGAACATGCCGACCGAAACAATCCGGTCATATTTTCCTTTACTAATGCGGTAATCTTCAAGTTTGAAATCGACCTGCGCAGATAAATTAAGCGCGGACATGCGTTGTTGTGCAATATTTAATTGTTCCTGAGACAGTGTAATGCCAGTAACTTTTGCACCCGTTTCTTGCGCTATAGAAAGCCCCAAACCGCCCCAACCACAGCCAATTTCCAATAGGGAGTGATGTGGTTGCAGCAATAATTTATCCGCTATCAACGCACATTTAGCGGCCTGTGCCTGTTCCAGAGTATCATTGCGGTTAGTATAATAAGCGCAGGAATACTGTAAATCGTCGTCGAGAAACAGGGCGTAAAAATCATTGCCTATATTATAATGGTGTGCCACATTTTTCCTGGCGCGGGATATAGGGTTAAACTGCGCCAATCTACGCAACAAACGACGGGACATATCTGGTATCATCCCAACCTGCTTTTTACTGGCCTGCAAATTCGTCCATATCAAATCCAAAAGATCGTATATATTATCGTCTTTTATGCGTAAACCAGACCGCATATAAGCCTCGCCCAAAGCCAGTTCCGGATCAAGGACAATACGGCGCACCCATTTTGCCGATGTGATTTTAGCTCTTACCGGGTTGCGCATATCTCGGCCATAGCGTTTCTTCAAACCATTTGGATATTCTATTTCCAACGCACCAACGGTAAGAGTGCTGGATAAATTATTATCAAGAATTCGCGCCCAGATACTCATAACACTTCCTTTTAATGTGTCTCTATTAGAGCCATTGCAGAGCAAAAATATCATCTACTAATACTGATACGCACAATACCATATTTCCCCTCATATGATTAGGTGAGCAAAACGCCCACACGCTTATTAGAGCCGTATGAAAGAACAAAACGCACCTATACAATAAGTAATCTTTCACCTAGGATACGCCAAATTATCTATGGGTAATTCTATTCCAGAGCAGCTTTGTCCGCGTTCCAAACTGGCCTTAATTTTTATGGGCGCGTAAATATTTGAGAATAAATACAATAGCCAGAAAGATTAGCGGCCAGAAAAATGGCGGCTGATGAATATGAGTATAAATTATGAAAATTAACCGCGAAACTATAATAGAAACGGTCAAGAGTGGGGCCAACCCTACGAAATTTGGAATGACGAAAAAAGAAATCGCTCGTGTGCTTGGCGTGACCGGAGACGAACGGCGTGAGTTGCGGCTGGCGCTCGGCGAACTTATGGCTGATGGGGTATTTGTCCGCGACGAGCGCAAAGCCTACCGTATGTCCGATGCACTGCCCAATGTCATGATGCTGGATATTGACCATATAGACGACCAAGGTGATGTCATAGCCGTGCCCGCCAAATGGGATAAAGACGAAGACAAACCACAAATTATCATCAAGCAAAAATCTGGCCACAAGAATAGAGGTCACCGTAATGCTAACCAAGTGAGCGTCGGCGACCGCGCCTTGTGTCGCCTCAAAACCACCGAAGACGGCATTATTGCCACCGTGATAAAAAAGCTCGGCGACGGCCCGCGCGCCGAAGTTGGCTTTGTTGTCAAAGGCGGACGCGGCCTACGCATACGCCCGGCCAAAAAAGGCTCGCGCTTTGATTATATTCCCGAACGGGGCGCCAAAATAAACGATCTAGACATTGTAGAATTTGAACTGTCCGGTAAGCGCAATAAGGGCGAACGCATTGCCCGCATCATAAAAATTATCGGCAGCGCCAAACACGGCAAAGCTGCATCCCTTATATCCCTGTTGGAACACAATATCCCCACCGGTTTTAGCGACAAGGAATTAGAGGACGCCAAAGCCCTCACTCTGCCCAAAATAGATAAATACCGCAAAGACTTACGCGACTTACCTCTCGTCACAATTGACCCGGTTGATGCCAAAGATTTCGACGATGCCATCTTTGCCAAGCCGGACGATAGCGCCAAGAACCGGGGCGGGCATATTGTCTGGGTGGCTATAGCGGACGTGAGCGCTTTTGTGGCCCCCGGTTCTGCCCTCGACAAAGGTGCGTTCAAGCGCGGCAATTCGGTCTATCTACCCGACCGGGTCGAGCCGATGTTGCCCGAAGAAATCTCCGCCGATTTGTGTTCTCTTCGCCCTCATGAAGACCGCGCTTGTCTGGTGGTCAAAATGCGCTTCGACAGAAACGGCGATAAAATAAGCCACACATTTATGCGCGGCCTGATGCGTTCCCATGCCCGCCTGACATACGCCCAAGCCCAAGAAGCTTTTGATGGTGCGCCCGGCGAAACGGCGAAACCCGTGGCCGATATTCTCAAAGATATTTACACAGCCTACGAGGCCGTGCGCGCCGCCCGCAGCCGCCGCGCGCCGCTGGAAATAGAAATGCCGGAACGCAAAGTCGTTCTGGACGCCAAAGGCCGGGTCACAGGCATCGAGGTCAAAGACCGTTTCGACGCCCACAAGCTGGTCGAAGAATTTATGATACAAGCCAATGTTTGCGCCGCGCAGGCTTTGGAGCGGGCAGACACGCCCCTGATTTTCCGGGTTCACGAACCGCCAGAAACCGAGCGCGTGCAAGGCCTGTCCGACTTCCTGCCTGCGCTGGATTTAAAATGGTCAATGGGGCAACGCCCGACCCCGAAACGCTTTAACCGCTTGATCGAGCAAGCCCGGGGTCGCGACTTGGTCGAAACCGTGTCCATGTCGATTTTACGCACCCAGATGAAAGCCTTTTACACACCCCAAAACAAAGGCCATTTCGGCCTAAGCCTAACCCATTATGCCCATTTCACATCCCCAATTCGCCGCTATGCGGATTTAGTTGTCCACCGGGCATTGGTCAAAGCATTTAATCTGGGCGAAGGCGGCACAAGCGCCGAAGAACTAACCCGCTTAAAAGAAATTTCCGAACATATTTCCACCACAGAGCGCAGTGCCATGGCCGCCGAACGCGATGCCAAAGACCGCTATATCGCCGCATTTCTAGCTGATAAAATCGGTGCGACTTTCAAAGCTCGCATCACAGGCGTCACCAATGCTGGGCTATTTGTCGGGCTAGACGAAACCGGCGCAGACGGCTTTGTCCCCGCACGAACCATCGGGCTTGAGCGTTTCATATTCGACGAAAAATCCAAATCTCTTATCGGCGCGGACACAGGCGGCACCTATCATTTTGGCCGCCGCGTGGAGGTCAAACTTGCTGAGGCCAAGCCCTTGCAAGGCGGGCTGCTTTTCGAAATCCTAACCAAACCAGAAAAAGGCGCATTGCCTAAGCATTTGGCGAAGCGTAGACAAGGGCAAGGCGGAAGCTATAAAGGCGGCGGTAAAGGCCGTAAACACCAACGGCGACGGAGATAATGACTATGCCCAGTAAGGTACCGACAATTTACGTTACGGCGGGGCGCATTCTCCTTGCTCTGTACTTCTTGTTGCCGGGTGTGGCAAAGTTATTAAAGCCCGCCAGTCAAGTCGCCATGATGGAGCATCACAATATCCCCGCAGCCTTGCCACTCTTATATGTAGCCGGAGCCGCGCAGGTCATTGGAGCGCTATTGTTGCTTGCCAACCGCTATGTACGCTTTGCCGCACTTGGTTTTGTTCTCTATATCATCGTCATCAATACCCTGATGCATGATTTTTGGAATTTTACAGGCACAGAGGCCGCCCACGAAATTCAAAATTTCATAAAGAACTTGGGCATATTGGCAGGGCTGTTGGTTTTGGCTGGGTTTAGCCCAAAGCGCAAACTTAACATAAAGTCTTTACGGCATTCAGATGGTGCGCATAAAACATAACTATACAAAAATAATTCTGCGGCCTATTACCTCAAGATGATTCCCATACCCAAACCTATTCCCGGTCGAGTTGCGCCACGGGCCAAACTGGCTTCGACCATTGTGCTGTTGCGCCAGCGAGATGGGGTGGACGAAATCCTTATGGGCAAACGCTCGGCGCGGCACGATTTTATGCCGTCGGTTTATGTGTTTCCGGGGGGGCGGGTTGACCCGTCCGACAGTTATGCCCCTGCCCTCGACCACCCAAATGCCCGCACAAGCGAAATCCTCGAAGCCGCCATGGCACCGGCGCGGGCGCGGGCCTGTGTCATGGCAGCCGTGCGCGAAACATATGAGGAAACTTCGCTAATACTGGGCGAAAAATATGAGACCCCGCCAAACGCTATCAATGACCCGTCTTGGAAAAATTTTCACGCGCAGGGCTATTTGCCTTGCCTTGACAGTATCGAGCTATTTGGCCGTGCTATCACGCCACCCCACCGCAACAAACGGTTTGATACCTGGTTTTTTCTCGCACGGTTAACCGGAGAAGCCGCCGCACGCCCCCATGCAAATAGCGCCGAGCTGGTGGATACAAATTGGTTTACATTCGCACAAATAAAGCGCCTCGAAATGCACCGGGTTACGCACATGATGCTGGGGCAACTCAAGACATATCTCGGATTTGATAATCCGCCGCCGGACATTTTCTTCTCCAGAGCCGTGCGCCGCCAGTTCAAATTTTCTCGGTTTCCCGAAAAAAGCAACCGAACATGACAGACACCATAATAGCCACCCCAATAACCACCCCAGGCATGACTAAACCCCAAAAGCAAGGCATTATCACGGCCATTGCCTGCACGGGATTTATTGCTCTGGCATGGGGGTTATCATCACCGCTCATTAGCCAGCACCTGGAACGCATGACCGCTTCGGGCATGACGCTCGGCTGGTTAATTTCCCTTGCAGCGGTTGCGACAATTCTGTCTACGCCATTTGTGCCAAAGCTCATGTCTTGGTTTGCACCGCGTACCGTTATAATCGCTTGTTTACTGATCGGGGCGGCGACAATCCCTGCCCTAAAGATATTCATGGCTCCCGAAGCTTGGTTCTTGATTAAATTTATTGGCTCGTGCGCCTTCACCGTGGTGTTTGTGATTGCAGAAATTTGGATCAACCAACTAGCGCCCGAGCATCTACGCGGACGTATTATGGGCATGTACGGCGCCGCATTGGCCGGCGGCATGGGCATAGGCAGCGGGCTTGCCGTACTGACCGGGATTGACGGATGGTGGCCATTTATCATTTGTGCGGCGATTAACCTAGGGGCTGTTCTGCCCTTTGTGATTTGGCGCAATGCCGAAAAAATTATCCCGACCTCTAAAAAGGACGCCCGGTTTGGCGTAATGTTTAAAATCATGCTGGCCGCACCAACTATAATGATGTGTGCCGTGGTGTTTGGCGCTATCGAGCAAAGCATGATCTATTTCTTGCCCGTCTATGATACCCGGCTTGGCCATACCGAACATATGGCTCGGATACTCTTGCTCATAGCTGCCGTTGGCAATGCCCTGTTCCAATTTCCTATGGGGGCGCTAGCCGATAAAATGAACCGCAAATTGCTGACGGCAATCTTGATGAGTGTGGCCTTTATCGGCCCTCTCACCATGGGCTTTGTCGGTAGTAATTTTTGGGCGCTCGCCATCTTGGCGTTCTTCTATATGGGTCTAACCACGGCGCTTTATACGGTGGGTTTGGTGCAATTGGGCGAACGGTTTAAGGGACATCAACTTTCCGCAGCCAATGCCGGGTTTATTGTCGCCTACGGTATTGGCTCACTTATCGTGCCGCCGCTGGCTGGAAAATTGATGGATGTCTATAATCCCCAAGGTTTCATGTGGACTATGGCGGCGCTCGGGGCGGTTGGGCTAGTCGTGGTTTCTATGCGTTTTAGGCGTTGACAGTAGGGATTTCATAAGTATGTTCCCGCTTCAGATTTCTAATTAAGGACTATTATCATGGCGAAGCCAACCACCGTTAAAATCCGCCTAAATTCCACTGCTGGAACCGGGTTTTTCTATGTTACCAAGAAAAATGCGCGGACAATGACCGAGAAAATGGTCAAAAAGAAATACGACCCCGTAGTCCGCAAGCATGTGGACTTCAAAGAAGGCAAGATTAAGTAGGCAAGCATGCCTATTTGCCGATTAAACCGCACCATATTTTACCTTAAAGGCGATGGCGTTGCGGACTTTCTAAACGGCCTGATTACTAACAATCTCAACAGCGACTTGACCTTTGCGGCTCTGCTGACGCCCCAAGGGAAAATTACTGCTGACTTTTTCGTTCATAAGGTGGGCGATCATTTGGTGCTGGAAACGGCTGAGAAGTTTGGTAAAATTCTAGCGCTCCGCCTGAAAATGTACAAACTACGTGCCAAAATCGACATTGAGGATGTGAGTGACAGTTTCGATGTCTATGCACTTTGGGACGGTCAGGGTAATGTTGGGCTAACCGACCCAAGACACCCTGCCCTTGGACAAAGATACCTCGCTGCGACAGGAACTCTCTCCCCTGAACACAGTCCCGAAGATTACGACCTGCACCGCCTGAACCTCGGCGTTCCGGATAGCACTTACGATTTCGATACCGAGAAAATGTTCCCGGCAGATGCCAATATGGATTTGCTACACGGGGTCGATTACAAAAAAGGCTGTTTCATCGGCCAAGAAGTCGTTAGCCGTATGCACCGAAAAACTGAAGTGCGCAAACGTATGCGCGCGGTGAAATTATCAGGTGCGGCACAAGCTGGCGACGCGCTCAAAGCCGGAGGGCGCACGGTCGGCACGCTTAATCATGTCAGGAATGACGTTGGCATGGCGCTGGTTAGGCTTGACCGCTTGGCATCGGCTAATGATAGTGTATTGGTCAACGACATTTTTGCGGAAATACTGGAGCCAAATTATGAACCATAATCCTGATCTCCCTCGCTGCGGCTGGGTATCCCCCACCGACGAACTATACTGCCATTACCACGACACCGAATGGGGCATCCCCAATTATGATAGCAAGTCTCTGTTCTCGAAACTCATACAAGACGGTATGCAGGCGGGCTTGGCCTGGATTACCATATTGCGCAAACGCGAGACTATTTTAGAAGCTTTCGACGGTCTCGACCCGGACATCATCGCCCATTACACCGACAAAGACCGCGAGCGGCTTCTAGCCGACCCCGGCATTATCCGCTCAAAACTGAAAATCAACGCCGCCATCACCAATGCACAAATTTACATAAAAATGCGCGACGAGGAAGGCATAGACTTCTCCGAATATCTCTGGGGATTCGTAGGCGGCAAACAAGTGCAAAACAGCTGGGCAGACTTCAAGGACGCCCCGACCAAAACCGATGCCAGCATAGCCATGGCCAAAGACCTGAAAAAACGCGGTTTCAAATTCACCGGCCCTGTGATAATCTACGCCTTCATGCAGGCCGTCGGCATGATAAATGATCACTCAACCGATTGTCATTGCTATGAGAAATGTAATGAAAAACAATAATAAAAAAATTTCTATTTTTTGGGTTACACTCTTGGGGATTGCCACTTTATCGTCATGCCAATCCATGTATGATGAAGAAGCGGACAAGTTTTGTGACCGTATTGAAAACCGCAATGAACAACAATGTACAGGCAATCACACACCGAGACCACCAAAATATTAGCCGTATTATCTCATATAATTGATTGGTAATTGAAAAATTTATCCGTAAATTACCAACCAAATCCAGATTAGGGGACCATCATGAGCGCAGTAATAAGTTCCACAGGCTTGTGGGCACCGAAAGACAGTATTTCTAACGAGGAATTGGTCACAGCGTTCAATGCTTGGTCGGACAAGTGGAATGCGGAACATGCCGAAGCCATTGCGGCGGGCGACGTAGAAGCCAAGCCATTATCCTCTGCCGCGTTTATCGAGAAAGCTTCGGGCATCAAATCCCGCAAGGTTATCTCCAAAGCAGCAATTCTTGACCCTGAAATTATGGCACCGCGTATCCCGGAGCGTCCAGACGACGAAATTTCTGTCCTAGCAGAGATCGCCGTAGCGGCAGCCAAAGATGCACTGGCTAAGGCTGCCCGTAAGCCGGGGGACATTGATGCGGTCATCGTAGCTTGTTCAAATTTACAGCGCGGCTATCCGGCTATTGCCGTTGAAGTCCAAGACGCGCTGGGAATTACAGACGGGTTTGCATTTGATATGAATGTCGCCTGCTCCAGCGCGACTTTCGGCATAGAAACGGCACGCGGACTTATTGCGGGCGGGCAGGCTAAATCGGTTCTGGTCTGCAATCCTGAAATCTGTACGGGGCATTTAAACTTCAAAGACCGCGACAGCCATTTTATCTTTGGCGACGTGGCAACGGCTATCCTCGTCGAGGACGAAAGCATCGCCCCAGAGGGCGCGTGGGAAATCCTCGGATCGAAACTGGCCACGCAGTTTTCCAACAATATCCGCAATAATTTCGGCTTCTTGAATAACGCCGCCCCAGACGGTATCGGCGCTAAGGACAAGCTATTCATCCAAAATGGCCGCAAAGTCTTCCGCGAAGTTGTGCCCTTGGTCGCGGGCTTGATAAATGATGAGCTAGCTAAAATCGGCATTAAAGCAACAGACCTCAAACGCATGTGGCTACACCAAGCTAACCTCTCCATGAACACCCTCATCGCCAAGAAAGTCTTGAATGTCTCTGGGGGAAAGGACGTTGACATGGATATGGCGCCAGTCGTCCTAGACGAATACGCCAACACCAGCTCCGCCGGTTCCATCATAGCTTTCAACAAACACTCGGACGATTTCTCCCAAGGCGACATAGGGCTAATCTGCTCTTTCGGCGCAGGCTATAGCGCGGGTGTTGTTGTTGTGCGCAAGACTTAATGGCTAAACAGTCACCAAGTCATCCCCAAGCAAGAGCGTGGCAACGTATGCTCTCTGGGCGCCGCCTCGATTTACTCGACCCGTCGCCGTTTGATATTGAAGTCGAAGACATCGCTCACGGACTAGCGCGGGTAGCGCGGTGGAATGGGCAAACTTCCGGGTCATATGCGTTTTCAGTGGCCGAGCATTCTGTCGTGGTTGAAAAATTATTTTCCATCCTCAACCCCAAAGCAAGCCGTGAAGATAAACTCACTGCCCTGCTGCACGACGCCGCCGAATATGTGGTCGGGGATATGATTTCGCCGTTCAAAGCCGCGCTCGGTATCGACTACACGGATTTCGAAGACCGGATTGAACAAGCCGTGCATTTACGTTTTGGCCTGCCGCCCCACCCGCGTAAGTCCCTGAAAAAAAACATAAAAACCTGTGATACTTACTGCGCCTATTTCGAAGCAATTCAAATCGCAGGCTTTACGACAGACGAAGCTAACGAGTTTTTCACTCGCCCGCCGGGCGATATCCGCATAAAAATAGCGCCCCTACCCGTGGTCGACGCCAAGGCGCTTTACCTGAAAAGATTCGTTGAATTATCATAATTTGACTTGGGCAATAAAGCGCTCACCTTTAAACTTAGTGGTTCATACTTGTCCTGACAGCTTCCGAGTTTGCCGAAAGCTGTTTAGGTAGTGCACTCACATTACAAGCAAAACAATAATGCTAAGGACAGTTGCGACAATTTCTCAAATAATGCGCATTAGGCAAAATTTTCGGTATTCGTTGTGGGAACACCGTTGACCATATTGGATCTCACATCTGTCCGCGCAGAACGCATGGAAGCCAAAAAGCCACCCTTGATCAGATTGATCGAAACCTTGCGACCGCGCTCGGCCCAATAATCTTCAATTTGCTGTTTGATGCGCTCGGCACCTTCGCGTGTACAATAATCACTATTCATAATATCCTCTAATAGTCTTTGCGCCTCGTCCCAGAAACGCGGGGGTTAGTGTCCCTCGACAGCCATTACATAGTTAACACATATTAGTATTACAAGAATATTATAGCTTTTAATTATATCTTTTTGGTAACATTCTAATTTCCAATGTCGTTCACATTAGGTTCAGAAAGGAGTATTTGGCATTTATCAGCGTACTTACCGTGTATTTCGTTAAGTTTACGCCATTATTAGTAAAATTAGTTGCCATTTCCCGTCATTTACACATAGACAAATTATTTGTTTATCCTATATTCATGTACGGAAATAAACCAAAACTGGGAGTGGACATGAATTCTATCGGTTATCGCATCAAACAAGCTAGGCTAGATCAAGGGCTATCGCAGGTAGAATTGGCACAAGCCGCCAATGTTAGTCAGCCTACGGTCGCAAATTGGGAAAACGATTCGCATGTACCGCGCCAAATTGCTCTGGACAAACTCGCAGGCATATTAAGTACATCTGCAACCTGGATCAGGATTGGCGACATCGACATAAATGATGCTGCCAACACTTCCGCAGGATATTTAACACGCCCAATCCAGCATGTGCCTATTTCAGCTTGGCCAACCATTAGTAATATAAAGGACGGTAAGTTATCAATGCTACCTGCCCGTGATTATATTGCCCTGTCTATTTTAGCCGATAAACCCTTTGCCCTTATTGCCAATGACCCAGCTATGGCCGCTCATTTTCCAGTCGGCGTAGCTATTGTTTTTGATGCGACACCGGGAGAACTGGCGAGCGGCAAATGCTATTTGTTTGCAGTAAATGAAAATACCATTTTGCGGCGCTGGCGATCCGCTCCCGATCGTCTTGAAGCCCTACCAAACCAATCCGCCGTAGATGCAGAGTTTGTAGAAACCCGGCCTAGGCCATTAGCAAGAGTGGTTATGTCCCTACGAAGGCATTAGGGCGTGTAACAAGCGGCCTTGGCTTAAATGTCCGTGAAATAAGAAAAACAGTCGTATTCACCATCATATCCATATTCCTGTTCAAACTCGTAATAAGGTGTGTTCTGGCCATATGTTTCATGTGTTGGCAGTGAAGTTATAACATTTTGTTTCTGCACAAAGTCTTCGACAACGGTGTCAGCAAACTTATCATCAGATACAATAGGCTTATCGGTGAAAATGAATTCATCCGGTTGCTCGGATTCAGTTGGCTTAGCGGTTTTGGTGATGTCGACAGATGCTACAGGTGGTGAGGCTGGTACTAAGCGGAATGAAAAATCCGCAGCATCTAAATCAGCGACATTGATACCGATTAATGTGATTGTGCCACTGCCCGTCTTGATAATGGCATCAGCACCACTTTGAAAAATGCTTAATTGCGCAAAGCTATAAAGCCCATCCGCAAATTCAATCCGGTCTATTCCAATCTGAAAGTCCGTAATTGTATCATGACCAAAATGGACTTGTCCCGGTTTAGTTCCGGGTTGTTATGAGTAATAACAGCCATCAAGGAGAACTATTATGGCCAAGCAACATACCAAAGCATTTCAACAAGAAGCCGTGCGCATTGCACTGTCGAGTAATT
>Ga0256839_1001430_pt1 | contig 28875 bp, 24 predicted proteins | sample 354166metaG_FD_185968 | JGI IMG/M metagenome (GOLD analysis project Ga0256839, IMG submission 185968) | Hydrothermal vent microbial communities from Mid Atlantic Ridge, Atlantic Ocean - 354-166 | ecosystem: Environmental > Aquatic > Marine > Hydrothermal vents | place: Atlantic Ocean: Mid... | reverse complement strand
AGCGAGCTTATGCCGTTTTGCTTTTCGATCCTTCGGACGAAGAGCGCTTGTGGAATAGCTATGAGCATTCTTTTCCATCTTTGAAAAAAATCCGCAGCATATACCGAGCTTTGGGCAGTTATTTTCGCTTGGCCGTAGGTGCAGGGAAGGGACAGAGTTTTGACTTTGATTTAAGGGAGTTTGCCGAAACTTACCAGTTAGACGTCTTTGAAACCTGGAGCGCTCTGAGCTTTCTCGAACAATGCGGTTTTCTGGCTTTATCGGAAGCCGTTTTCATGCCGGCTACTTTTATGATTAAAGTGGACAAGGAAACGCTATACGATTATCAGTTGAAAAACAAGGAATACGAAAAGGTGTTAAAAGGACTGTTGAGAAGCCACAGCCATGCCTTTCGGCAAATGGTGCGCATTGATGAGAAGCGCTTTGCCGACTTTCTAAAAATGCCGGTTGCTCGCTTGGTACAAATTTTGAAGCGCTTTCAGGCCGATCAGATCATAGACTACACGCCCCGAAAAGATCAGCCGCAGCTCACTTTTTTGACTGAGCGCATGGAGCCCGATAATTTGTTGTTAGATGTTAAGCTGTATGCTTTTCGGAAGCAGCGGCAGGAGGAACGCATTCGGGCAGCTTTGGGGTATGTGGAGACTTCGGCTTGTCGGAATCGGGTGCTGTTGGCATATTTTGGAGAAGAGTTGGAAAGCGATTGTGGTCTTTGCGACAACTGTCTGTCTCAAAAGCGAAAACAGGGCTTTGGTGAAGAGGAACTTTTCGAGGCTTTTTCGAAAAAAATCAAAGAAACGCTGCTGTCCGGAGGGCCTTTGTCCGTTTCGGACTTGCTTCGTTCTTTCCCCTATGCACAGCAGGATTTTTGTCTTCGGGTCATAACGTTTTTACAAGACGAGGGGCTTGTTGAGTTGTTGGAGGGAGAGCGTTTGCGTTGGAAGGAAAACTGATTTTGCTTATGCCTCGAATAATTTTGACAGCTACCTCCGATTTAAGCTACGACCGTCGCATGCAACGCATTGCCGGAGCTTTTGCCGAGGCAGGTTGGGAGGTGCTTTTGCTTGGTCGTCGTTTGCCTTCCTCAGAGCCTCTTGGTCAACGCCCTTTTGCTCAAAAGAGGTTGAATTGTTTTTTTAGGAAAGGGAAATTGTTCTATCTGGAGTTTCAAACTCGACTTTTTTTATTTTTGTTGTTTAATCGGTTTGATTGGGGTTGGGCGGCTGATTTGGACACGATTTTGCCACATTGGTTGCTGGGTAAATTGAGGAAATATTCTTGGGTTTACGATGCGCACGAGTATTTTACGGAAGTACCGGAATTGCAAAATCGAATTTTGAGTAAGCGGATTTGGTCATGGATAGCTCGCTGCTGCATACCTGCTGCAGATGAAGTTTTTACGGTGGGACAGGCTTTGGCCGGCATTTTGTCGGAGCGTTACGGGAGGCCGTTTCGGGTTTTGCGCAATGTGCCGGAGCGTTTATTGCCTGTTCCCGAACCGCGTTGCTCTTTATCGGGTCGGGTGATTTTGCTTTATCAGGGAGCTTTGAATGCGGGAAGAGGGTTGCCGATTTTGCTGGAAGCCATGACCGATTTGCATGAAGCGGAACTTTGGTTAGTTGGTGAGGGTGATTTGTCTTCTGCCTTGCGGCAAATGAGTGAGGATTTGGGCTTGGGAGATCGGGTTAAGTTTTGGGGGTATGTGATGCCCTCGGATTTACCTGGTTTGAGTTTGAAAGCAGATATTGGTTTGGATTTGTTGGATGCTTCCAGTTTGAATTATTTCTATTCTCTTTCGAACAAATCCATGGACTATTTGCAGGCGGGTTTACCTTCTTTGGAGATGGATTTTCCCGAGTATCGCCTTTTACACCAAGAATGGGGTGTGTATTATTTGTTGAGTGAGTTAAAACCGGCGACTGTAGTGGCTGCTGTTCGCAAATTACTGGCTGATGGAGCGCTTTATGAGCGTTTGTCAAAGCAGGCTTTGCGGGCTGCGGAAAAACTGCATTGGGAGGCGGAAAAGGCGGGGTTTTTGTCTATCTTTGCCGAACGGCCAGAAAACAAGTACTGAGGTGGAGCAATCAAATAAGCAGGAAAAGGCATTGGACATTCGGGATGTGCGTTTTGTGGGGGGATACCCCGCACTGACACACTGCCCGACAGATGGCAAGCCGGAATTTGCCTTTATCGGTCGTTCGAATGTGGGGAAATCCTCTTTGGTGAACTTGTTGCTGGGGCGTAAGAGCCTGGCCAGGGTTTCCAAGCAGCCCGGCAAAACCCAGGAAATCAACTATTATTTGGTGAATCAAAGCTGGTATTTGGCTGATTTACCCGGTTATGGGTATGCCAAAGTGTCGAAGCGCAGGCGGGAAAAGTGGCATCGCTTGATTCATCACTATATGAAGTATCGCCCAACTTTGGTCTGCGCCTTTGTCCTGCTGGATGCCAACCTGCCTTTGCAAAAGAACGACCGTCAATTCATCAATCAACTGGGGGAGTGGCAGGTGCCTTTTGCTTTGATTTACACGAAGACAGACAGGCTGTCGAAGCGACACCTGCCGGAGAAGATAAAGGCTATTGAAGAGGCTTTGTTGGAGGATTGGAACGAGCTGCCGCCTCGCTTTATCTCTTCGGCCCGCGATAAAATGGGAAGGGAAGAGCTGTTGCATTTCATTTATCAAATTTTACAAGACCTTGGAAGAGCAGATGACAAATAGCATCGTTTCTCCGGATGAACTTAACCCGGATAAGCGGATTACCATTTATCCGCATTTGATTCCGGAGATTAAGGAATGGCCCATTTACAAGCTGCATAAGGATCGTTCGGCTTTTGTGAAGGAAGTGGTGGAGGCCTCTGTACAGCGGGTTTTTGCACTTTACGGTGACAGCATTGGTCGGGTTTTGGCCAAGGCTGTTCAATCGGAGCAAATTCGGGTGAAGGAATCGCGTTGGCGGGCGGACGCTGCTAATGAACGCATATATTGGAAGTTTAAAGAGCAGCAGCTGGCCTCTTTGCCGGTAGAAGCTTCGGAGGAAGAACAACGGGTTTTTTACGAGAAAATGGTGCGCGAGCTGGCTACGCGTTATGCTGAGGAAATCATTCGCACCTTTAAGCCCTGGGTATTTCGCTTTGCCAGGAGGTTTCTCACTTTCTTTTTCCGGCGTTTGCTCAATACAGCTGCCAGTAGAAATTGGCGCAGGTTATATAGCCGTCGTTTTCGCTTGTACGAGCGCATGCCGGTAAGGGGCGACGTCAAGGCCTTTCGCAAGCTGTTTACCAAAGGTACAGTGGTCTTGGTGCCTACGCATTCCAGCAATTTGGATTCCATCCTTTTGGGCTATGTGCTGGACTTTGTCGTGGGGGTGCCGGCATTCTCCTACGGGGCAGGTTTAAACCTGTACAACAATCGCCTCATTGCATTCTTCATGAATCGCCTGGGTGCTTATCGGGTCGATCGAAGAAAAAAGAGTGTCATCTACTTGGAAACGCTGAAGACGGTTTCCCGTTTGTCCATCCAAAAAGGAACCAATTCTTTGTTTTTTCCCGGCGGAACGCGCTCTCGTTCGGGTGCTATTGAGCAACGGCTGAAAATGGGGCTGCTGGGTACTACCGTAGAAGCTCAAAGGAATTTATGCACAGCGGGAAGTAACGGAAAAATTTTTATTGTTCCGGTGGTTCTGTGTTATCACAATGTGCTCGAAGCCAATTTCCTTATCCGTGAATACTTGAGGAGTATTGGCAAGGAGCGTTACTTTAAAACAAAGGATGATTTCAAGAGTTTGCGTCGTATTCTGCATTTCGCCTGGAATATCTTTTCCAAAAGCTCTAAAGTAACGGTTTCTTTCGGGCAAGCTATGGATGTAGTGGGCAATGTGGTTGATGAAGAGGGGCGGAGCTTTGACGAGAAAGGCCATGAAGTAGATGTGTGTTCGTATTTCAAATCCGAATCCGGAAGGCTGGAAACAGATCTACAGCGAGAAGCTGAATATACCCGCCGGCTTGCCCGGCGCATAACCGAGCGCTATTTGAAGGACAACATCGTTTTGTCCACGCATTTGGTTGCCTATGCAGCTTTTGAACTTTTGCAACATGACAAATCGGACTTGGACCTCTTTGAGCTGATTCGTCTGCCGACAAACAATTATTACTTCGACAAAGACCTGCTGTTGATTTTGCTTGAAAAACTACAAGGAGAATTGCTGGAAAAGGAACAGAGGGGGGAAGTGAAGTTGACTTATAGAACCCGAAGCAATGTACAGGACCTGTTGCAAGATGGCGTGGATAAGCTGGGGGCGCACCATGGAGTGAAACCTCTGTTTTTCAACAAGAAGGGAGCTTTGATGAGTGAAAACTTTAAGCTGCTGTTCTTTTACCACAACAGATTAATGCACTATGAACTGGAGCCAGTGGTCAAAGAGGCCCTGGCAGAAGTTAAGCTTTAATTGACGTTTTATGAGCAGGCTTTTCTTTTCAGAGCGTTTTATGTTGCTGGCTATTTTGGCCAATGCCGTAGTCATCTTCTTTTTAAACTTCCCTGCTTTAGAGCACGATCCCTTTTTGTTGGTTTTGGACCATTTCTTTCTCTCGTTTTTTTTGGTCGAGGCCATGGTGAAAATCAAGGTCTTGTCCTGGCCGGTTTATTGGAAAGATGGCTGGAACCGCTTTGATTTCTTGGTCGTGGTTTTTAGTTTGCCCTCTTTGCTGAGTGGCCTGATCGATGTGCCGGACACCTCGGCTGTTTTGGTTTTGCGGATGTTTCGCATGTTGCGTCTGTTGCGCTTCTTTCGCTTCATTCCCCATATCGGCAAGTTGTTGGAGGGCTTGCTGAGGGCCGTAAAGTCTTCTGTTTTTGTTTTGATTAGCTTTGCAGTCATTACTTTTTTGCTTTCACTTTTCACCTGTACGGCTTTTAGAGGAGTGGCGCCCGAGTATTTCGGCAACCCTCTCATTTCAGCTTATTCTATTTTTCAACTTTTTACCGTTGAAGGGTGGAATGAGATACCGAGCTTGATTGCAGAGCGCTGGCAGGATCCGGTTTGGTCCTTTTTTGCCAAGTTGTACTTCGTGTTTATCGTCTTGGGAGGAGGAATGTTCGGTATGTCCTTCGTTACGGCTATTTTTGTAGATGAGATGACTTTGGACAACAATCGGGATTTGGAGAAAAAGATTGATATGCTGACACGGAAAATTGGAGAACTGGAAAGGGCTTTGAAAAGATAAACGTTTTAAATCGCATGAAACCTTATCGTTTGCTCATCGTCGATGATGAGGAAGATATTCAAGATTTTTTGAGTTATAGCTTGCGCAAAGAGGGCTTTGAAGTGGCTGTGGCTTCAAACGGCGAAGAAGGTTTGGATGTGATGGCTGAATGGAAACCCGACCTCATTCTGCTCGACATTATGATGCCCAAGATGGATGGGGTGGAAATGTGCCGTATTTTGCGCTCGCACAGGAGCTTCGACGATGTGCTGGTCGTCTTCCTCACGGCTCGGGATGAGGATTACAGCCAGGTAAATGCCCTGGAAATCGGTGGAGACGATTACATTACCAAGCCCATCCGAACGCGAGTCTTGCTCAGCCGCATCAAAGCGCTGTTGAGGCGTAGGGAAATGGGCCTGGCTCAGGTTGAAGGGGCGACGCTTATTCAGGCTGGAGACCTCAGCATCTCTCAAGAAAAAAGAATGGTCAAAAAAGCGGGTCAAGATATTGAATTGCCAAAAAAAGAATTTGAACTGTTGTGGCTCCTGGCTTCTAAGCCGGGAAAAGTCTTTACTCGTGAAGAAATTTTTGAGAAAATATGGGGCCCGGACATCATCGTAGGCCAAAGAACCATTGATGTGCACATCCGTAAATTGCGGGCTGCGATAGGTGAAAACTATGTAAAAACCGTGAAAGGCGTAGGCTATAAATTTGAATTTTGATGTTGTCGGACTATTGGATGAAGAAAATCAAGAACCCCACACCGCGCGATGTGGCTTTGGCTTCTGCCGTCCTGATAGGTCTGTGGGTCTTTTTTTGTCTGCTTGCCATACAGTGGATATATCGGACAGTCTTCTCCTGGGGCGCAGCCGTGCTTTTTTCACTCTGTACTGCCTGGGTAGCTTATCTCGCAATCATTTATTTGCTGAGGCCTTACATTTACCGGAAGGTGAAATTAATTTACAAACTCATCGACCAGCAGAAAAAGAAAAATCGGGGGCAGGAAAAAGCCATGGATTTGGGGAAAGACGTGTTGGCTGAAGTGGAGCGGGATGTCGGTATCTGGATACAGCATCAAAATCAGGAACTGGATCGCCTGAAGAGCTGGCAAAATTATCGCCGACGCTTTTTGGGTGATATTTCCCATGAGTTAAAAACGCCGGTATTCAACATTCAGGGCTATTTGGACGTATTGCTGCAAGGGGGCTTGGAAGATGCCAGCATCAACCGGCGTTATTTGGAGCGAGCTGTGAAAAATACGGAACGGCTTAGCAACATCATCCAGGACTTGGAGGCCATTTCCCGCATGGAGGCAGGTGAACTGATTCTCGAAATGAGCGATTTTTCGATACGGGATTTGGTGCAGGAAGTTTTTGAGGATTTGGAAATGAAGGCTTCCAAGAAAAACATTGCGCTGAGATTTAAGCGAGGAGCCGATTATGCCTTTCGAGTTAGGGCCGATAAGGACAACATCCGCCAGGTTTTGGTCAATCTGGTGAACAACTCCATCAAATACGGCAGGGAAGGAGGGCTTACTACCGTGGCTTTTTATGACATGGATTCTTATCTGCTGGTTGAAGTGGCGGACAACGGCATCGGTATCAAAAAAAAGCATTTGCCCCGTATCTTTGAGCGCTTTTTTCGGGTGGATAAAAGTCGTTCGCGGGAGCAGGGAGGAACGGGCTTGGGGCTGGCTATCGTCAAACACATCATAGAAGCACACGGCCAGCGCATCACAGTTCGATCCAGTCCGGGTGTAGGCACTACCTTTGGTTTTACTTTAAAAAAGGCAAATTGATTTGATAAGGGTACAAGGCATATCGCTCAAATACGGAGACAGAACGCTCTTTGACGGGATTGACTTCATTTTGAAGCCTTCGGATCGAGTTGGTCTGGTAGGGCGCAATGGCGCCGGTAAATCTACGCTTTTGAAAATTTTGGTGGGGCGCATCCGGCCGGATGCCGGGCGGGTTGAAATGAGCGGAAATCAGACCCTGGGTTACCTGGAGCAAGAACTTCAATGTGAGGGAGACAGGACGGTGATGGAAGAAGCTCTTTCGGCTTTTGCAGAACGTCAGGTTTTGCAAAAGGAGCTCGAGGCCGTTGAGGCGGAAATGGCTCGACGAAATGATTTTGAGAGTGAGGCTTACCACAAGCTGCTCAGTCGCTTTTCCGATTTGAACGACAGATTGCACTTGTTGGAAGAGGGGTCTTCGGAAGGCAAAGCCGAGCGCGTTTTGCGTGGTTTGGGTTTTCAACGAGAAGAATTACAACGCCCGCTTCGCACTTTCAGCGGAGGTTGGCAAATGCGGGTGGTCTTGGCGAAGTTGCTGCTGTCTCAACCTGATTTTCTTCTGTTAGACGAGCCGACCAACCACCTCGATATCGAATCCATCATTTGGCTGGAGCAATTCTTGAAAAACTATCCCGGTGGAGTACTGGTCATTTCTCACGACAAGCGCTTTTTGGACGAGCTGACCAATCGCACTTTGGAAATTGAACTGGGAAAAATTTACGATTACAAAGCACCTTACAGCAAGTATCTGCAATTGCGCAAGGAGCGGCGTGAAAAAATGGAAGCTGCTTACCGCAATCAACAGCGTATTATCGAAGAAAAGGAACGACTTATCAAGCGCTTCATGGCCAAGGCCACCAAAACAAAAATGGCTCAGTCGATGCAAAAACAGCTCGACAAGATGGAACGCATAGAACTTGAAGCAGAGGACAACAGCAGCATGCGTTTGCGTTTCCCCTTCAGCGGGCGATCAGCCAGGATCGTGCTTGCCGCTCGGCAACTTTCCAAGGCTTATGGGAATTTACGCGTTTTGAGTAAGGTGGATTTTGAGTTGGAGCGGGGTCAAAAAATAGCCTTTGTCGGGCAAAACGGACAGGGAAAAACCACTTTGGCCAAAATTTTAGTGGGTGCTCTGCCTCCCAGTGAGGGAGAAGTCCTGCGGGGAGAACAGGTGCAATTGGCTTACTATGCCCAGAATCAAGCGGAGATGTTGGATTCCCGGTTGAGCATTTTAGAAACCATGGAGGCGGCCAGTCCGGCCAACATGCGTCCTCGCTTGCGCGGTATCCTGGGCGCTTTTCTCTTCAGTGGTGATGATGTGGATAAAAAGGTGTCGGTCTTGTCCGGAGGTGAACGCGCCCGGCTGGCCTTGGCGCTTCTGGTTTTGAGGCCTTGCAATGTTCTTGTGCTGGACGAACCGACCAACCACCTGGATATCAAAGCCAAGGAAGTGCTCAAAGAAGCTTTGCAGCATTTTGAGGGTAGTGTGATTGTAGTCAGTCACGACCGAGATTTCCTCTCCGGATTGACAGACCACACACTTGAATTTCGGGATAAAAAACTGCATCTCTACCTCGGCGATGTGAATTATTTCCTCGAAAAACGCCAGCTGGAAGATATGCGTGAGGTAGCCTTTCGGCAAATGGAAAAATCCGCAGCTGCAGCTGATGTTCCAAAGGCCAAAAAAGCGCTCTCTCACGAAGAGCGGAAAAAACTCCAGCGGCAGGTGCAAAAAGCGGAACGACGCATTGAAGAACTTGAAAAGCAAATGGCGACTTTTGAAGAAGCCATGACCCAGCCTGATTTCTATCAGCGCCCGGATGCAGAGGAACAACTCAAAAGCTATGCCGATTGCAAGAAACAGATGGATCAGGCCCTGGAAGCTTGGGAAAAAGCTCAAATGAAATGGGAAGAGGCCAATGGCGAAGCTACTTAACTGATAAAGCGCCTGTTCAGGACGCGATGATTTGGGTTTGACAGCTATGTGAAAGGTGAGTCATGTGTTTCTTGGTACGCGCAAGTGCGTTTAATTCAAAGCTGTCTTATCTTTGCCCTTTACTTTTCACAACACAAGCCTTTGAAAATGAAAACACATTTGTCTTTTCGATTTGGTCTTTTGATGCTTTTTTTCTTGATTTTGGGCGTGCACGCGGCAGAAGCTCAAATGGGCCGTAAGAAAAAAAAGGAAAAGACCGTTGCAGACCACCAACCCGTTCAGCAAGAGAGCGTGAAGGTGAAACAAGCTGAGATACGAGATTCATTTAGTTATAGTTTGGGCGTTTTATTGGCCAACAACCTCAAGCAGCAGGGATTTGCCGAGTTCAATGCCGAAGCGCTTTTGCAGGGTTTACAGCAAACCATGAAGGGCGAGCAACAACTGAGTTTGGCGCAAGCCAATATGCTAGTGCAGGATGGCATACGCAAACAGCGAGAAGCTGAAAGCAAAGCCAATCAAGAGGCAGGCCAAAAATTTCTGGAAGAAAACGCCAAACGCAAAGGTGTTAAAGTAACCGACAGCGGCTTGCAATACGAAATCATCGAAAAAGGGAAGGGGCCGATTCCTTCGGCAGAGGATCGCGTTAAAGTGCACTACGAAGGAACTCTCATCGATGGTACGGTCTTTGACAGCTCCTTTAAGCGGGGTGAACCTCTGACTTTTCCCGTTAAGGGCGTGATTAAAGGTTGGCAGGAGGCATTGCAAATGATGCCTGTGGGCTCCAAGTGGAAACTCTATATTCCCGCCGATCTGGCTTATGGTGAGCGTGGAGCAGGGGCCAATATTCCTCCGAATTCCACTTTGATTTTTGTAGTGCAATTGCTGGAGATCGAACCCAAAGAATCCAAGTAGTACTTATGCGTATCGATATAGTTTCGGTCATTCCCGAACTCATCGCCTGTACTTTTGAGCACTCCATAGTGAAGCGTGCTCAAAATAAAGGTTTGCTGGAAGTGCATTTGCACAACTTGCACGAGTACGGTTTGGGCAAGTACAGACAAGTGGATGATTATCCCTATGGAGGTGGTCCGGGTATGGTGCTCATGCCCGAGCCGCTGGCCCATTGCCTGGATGAGCTCCTTGAAGAGCGCTCTTATCGGGAAGTGATTTTTTTAACACCGGATGGCGAACCCCTCCGCCAACCTCTGGTCAATAAGCTTTCGCTAAACGAAAACCTCTTGTTGCTGGCTGGTCATTATAAAGGCGTGGATGAGCGCATTCGGGAACGATACATCACCCTGGAAATTTCGGTAGGGGATTACGTGCTTTCCGGAGGAGAATTACCTGCCGCCATGCTGACAGATGCCATAGCCCGTGTTTTGCCCGGAGTATTGGGGGATGAAACTTCTGCCCTGACTGATTCTTTTCAAGATGGTCTGCTGGCACCTCCGGTTTATACGCGTCCGGCGGATTTTCGGGGTATGAAAGTTCCGGATGTGTTGCTGTCGGGCGATCACGCCGCTATTGAAAACTGGCGCCATGAGCAGGCGCTCCGGCGAACGCGGCAGCGCAGACCCGATCTGCTGGAGTAAGGCGTACCGTATGAATTTACCTCAAAGTACACGAGACGTTTACCTCTTTTTACAACAGAATTTGTATGGTCAGGGAGAAAGAGAGGCTGCAGCTGTAGCCAGGGCTTTGCTGGAAGATGGCTTGGGCTTGTCCTATGCCCGTAGTACAGAGCGCTTTCCCGAGAAGCACTGGCCTCGTCTGTTGCAGATGCTTGAGGAAGTTTTGCAAGGCCGGCCGGTAGCTTATGTCTGTGGGAAAACCTGGTTTTATCACCTGCCTATACACTGTGATGAGCGAGTCCTGATTCCGCGCCCTGAGACGGAAGAACTGGTCCATCACATCTTGGAGGATCATCCTCCTGAGCGTTTTCCCGCTTTGCAGGTGCTCGACATAGGTAGCGGTAGTGGCTGCATCGCTCTGGCGCTCAAAAAGCAGCGTCCCAACTGGCGTGTACGAGGCATAGACCTCAGCGAAGATGCGCTTTGCCTGGCCAGGGAAAACGCGCAAGCTCTGCAACTGGACGTCAGCTTTGATTGGGCAGATGTGCTGAGGCCCGAAACGCTGGATGCCAAGTCCACTTTCGATCTGGTAATCTCGAACCCACCCTATATTTCTCCCGATGAGGCCAACCAAATGGATGCTTCCGTCATAAAGTACGAACCACATTTGGCCTTGTTCGCCCCTCGAGAAGACCCCTTGGTTTTTTATCGAACTATACTCGCATTTGCCGAAAGGCAGCTAAAAAAAGGAGGGAAGCTTTATCTGGAGTTAAATGCCTTTCGCGCTGAGGAGGTGAAAAAACTCTTTTCGCCCTGCTGGCAGCAGGAAATCCGGCTCGATATGCAGGGGAAAAAACGGTTTCTTTTGGCTCAATTTACAGGATAGAAAGCAAGCCCATACACAAGCCCAGTACAATGCTGAGCATCTTGGTGCTTGACAACTGGTGTCCGCCGCTATCGGTTTCAAAAAGTATGGTGGTGGAAATGTGCAGAAAGGAGCCCACTACCACGGCCAATACGGGTATCTGCCAGGTTTTTAGGATGGCGACCCATGCACCGACGGCCACACCCAGGGGCGACATAGAGGCAAAGAAAAGCAGAGCGAGCAGACTGAATTTTTTACTCACTTCGCTTTCGCGAAATACAGCCATGAGCGCAAAAGCGGCGGGTGCTTTGTGCAAGATGAGGCCGGCCAGAAACCACAGCGAGTGATTTTGATGCTCGGGCTGCAGATGGTGGTGCATGTCTTCCCAGCTGGCCAGGGGAAGACCCTCAATAAAGGCGTGTAGGCTTAAGCCAAAAAGCAGGGGGAAGAGAAAACTCTTGTTGTGTCTGTGTGCGTGAATGTGGCCGTGTTCAATGCCTCCCGAAAGCTGTTCTAATAGAAGTTGGATGAGAAAACCCAGTAAAACGTACAAACCGATTTGCATTTGACCTAAGCCGAAAACCATGGGCATGAGGTGCAAAACGGTGATGCTTAAAATGTATGCTCCACTGAAAGAAAGGGCATAGTGCAACCACTTTTGTGTTATGCGTTGGTTGTAGATTACCGGCAGTCCTCCAAGCAAGACGCAAACAAAGAGAGCCAGGTAGTAGAGCGTATTCATGCCAATGGCGTTTTATTCGGCTTTAAAAACCTTTGCAGCAGGCGCCCCATGCCGTATCCTATGCCACTGCCCAATAGAGCCCCCCCCAGGACATCCAGGGGGAAGTGCAGACCTACGTAGATTTGGGCATATGAAATGGATGCTGCCCATAGCGGGAGTAGCCATCTCCAGAAACGGGCCTTTCGCCCCCACAGCCCCAAAATAAACATAGCCAGAGCGAAATGGTTGGCTGCGTGGTTAGAGGTAAAGCTGTATCCTGCCCCGCAAGGCACCAGCTGGCGAACTTCTTCGGGGGCCAGCTGACGGCAAGGCCGCTCTCTTTTTATGCTTTTCTTGATGATTCGATGGCTGAAGGTATCGCTGAGTGCAACAGTGGCGATCAAACCCAAGGCTATCCACAAGGCTTGTATGCGGTATCGCAAGGCTAGCCAACCGATAAACAGCAAATAAGCCGGTATCCAAAAAGTCTTTTCGCGCCATAGTGGCATCAGCAGGTCAAACAAGCTGTTGTGCCACTGCCCGTTGATCAGCTTGAAGAGAAGTTCGTCTTGTTGCAGCAGCCAGTGCATGGATATGCTATTGAAATGTTGTAGGTACCGTGCAGCGTTTAGGCTGTCCGGCAGATTAAAATCATCCTGTCGGAAGTTTCAACCCGATAGGGGTCGAGTTGATAGTTGCCGAAAATTTTCTCTATCTGAAGGCCCGCTTTTCCGAAAAGTACTTCAAAATCAGCTTTTCGATAGGCTCGCACGCGTTCGGTGAATTCCAATTCTTTTTGCTCCCCGGGAGGAGTAAAGCGAATGTTTTTGTTGATGTAACCGGAGGAATCCACCCATCGACGTATGAAAAAGATGATGCCCTGTTTTTTTACGGTCTCTTCGGGGGTCAATTCGCGCAAAACTTTTTCCGCATGCAGGAAGTCCAGCACGAAATACCCCGTGGGTTTGAGCACCTGTTTGACGTTTTTCAAGGTGGCGAGATGTTCTTCTTCTGTTTGGAAATAGCCAAAACTGGTGAAGAGATTGAAAACGGCATCGAATTGGTGCGGAGGGAAAGGCAGGGGTTTTCGCATGTCGTGTACGGCAAACTGCAGCCCTGGCAGAGGGTATTGCTTTTTTGCGGCAGCAATGCTTTCTTCTGCGATATCCAAACCCCAAACGTTTAAGCCACTGCGAGCGAGATGAGCTGCATGCCGGCCTTTGCCGCAGGCCAGGTCGAGGACTTTGGCGTTGATTTCGGGTAGGGGAAGCCACTGCAAAAGCGCATCTATGAAGCCTTTGGCTTCCTCTTCGTTTCGATGGTCGTACAAGAGATGGTAGTAAGGCGAATTAAACCAGCGTTGAAACCAGGCTTGTTGTTCAGTCATTTTTGAGCGTAAGGTTCTTGATTTGTGTCCGGCAAAGGTACTCAATTTCTTTCTGCAGGCTTGAAATTGTACCTTTGCCGTAAATCATATACTCATGAATCGATATATGTCCAAGCTGAAAAGGTTTGAGATAGTTATACTCTTAACGAAATACTTAGGCCGACTAGCCGACCTGCGTAGATGGTGCCGAGCATTTCATTTCCGGTCTATCTTCCCCAAGCTTTTCGTTACGCGTATATTCGGGGTAAAGGAAATGGAAGCCGGCAAGAATTTTTTGTCGGTAGCGAAGTTTTTTCCTGTCCTCTTGCCGTTTCTCTTCTTTTCGTGTGGTTCTGACGAGGAACAGCAGGATGTTTCTTTAACATCTGCGGTGTTAGTCAATGAGGCGGCCAGGGAGCGATGGATGCGGGAGATTCCGGCCTTTCGAATTTATTGGGAAGAGATACATCAACGATTGGCTTCGCCCTTTCCCGTCTTGAGCTTACAGCCCGATGAGATGGATGAACAGGGGCGTCTGGCTCAGCAATTGGCTCTGCAAAACAAGCAGTTTGTTCGAGACTTGTTCGAGCCGCAAAGTGGTCAGCCCTTGCATTCGGAGGTGATGCGAGCTGCTCCTCTGTCTCAAGAGGTTTTGACACGCAATCGGTTGAATTGTCGGGAAGGCAGTTGTTACGAAGTACAGTTGTACAACTTTTTTTTCAACCACACGACTACGGCCTGGGTTGATGTATCGAGTCGTCAGGTTTTGAATGTGTCGGTTAAGAGTGGGGCACGGGCCACCAATGAACGGCTGAAGCGTTTAGCCCGAGAAGTAGTCTTGCACACACCGGCTGTTTTAGAGGCTTTGGCGGTAAAACCAGCTGTGGCCAAAAATCTCAACAGTGCCGTTTTGCCTGCGCGTTGTGAGCGTTCTCGCCATTTGGGCTTAGCCCCGGTTTTTGAACATGGAGGGCGTTTGTTGTGGGTGCTGGTTGATGCTACGGATTGGAAAGTGGTGGGATACAAGTGGATGAACGGGCGCTTGTCCGATTGGCAGGCCAAAGTGGCACCGATTTCCGAGCGGACCATCCAAACGGAAGCGGTAATGAGCAATTTCTGTGAGCAAAGTCATGATCTTCAGCGGGATGATTGGAGCATGGAATACGTCTTGCAGCCTTCGGATGGTTTGGAGTTGAAGAATTTGCGTTATAAAGACCGGCAGGTTTTGCTGTCTTCCAAGTTGGTGGATTGGCACGTCAGTTATACTTTTAAGAAAGGTTTCGGCTATAGCGATGCAGTGGGCTGCCCTCAGTTCAGCTCGGCTGCCGTAGTAGCTTTTAGGGGGCCAAAGGTGGAGGCCATCTTAAGTGATGGAGGAGATACCTTGGGTTTTGCCCTGGTACAGGATTTTCGCAGCCCCGTCTGGCCTTTGAATTGCAATTATCGCTATGAAAACCGCTATGAATTTTATCGGGATGGTCGCTTTCGCATAGCTGGTGTAAATCACGGTTTGGGGTGTGGTGTAACCGGTTGGTATCGGCCGGTTTTTCGCATAGATTTGGGTGAGGGGGGCGTTGAGCGCATGCAGCGTTACGAAGCCAAGGCATGGAGAACCTTGGAAAGAGAAGCCTGGCACTTGCAAGAAAAACAAACCGAATATTCACCTGAGGGTTATTTGTACAAGTGGTATTTGTCTGAGCGGTCGGGCTATTACCTGGAGCCGGGGCGCGGTCAATTTGGCGATGGTGGCCGCGGCGATCATGCGTACTCTTACGTTTGCTTGTGCAAACCGGAGGAGGGTGAAGAGGACATGACTACTTTCGGGCCTTGTTGTCAGGAAGACGAAATGCAAGGGCCTGAGCAGTTTCTTCAACCGGCAGAACCTTTGGCGGGAAAAGATCTGGTGCTTTGGTACGTCCCTCAAATGAGCAACGACAACAGACCGGGCCAAGAGTATTGCTGGGCCGCTGTTATCGTGGAAGATGGCCGGCAAAAGGATATCAGCTGGCCGGGTACGGTAGGCCCCATGTTCGTTCCTTTTTCGGAATGATCCTCCGGGTCTGAAAAATGGGTTGTTATGAGTAAGAGAAAAAAACGTTCGACGCGCAAGTCTGGCCGAAAGGCTGCTGCCTCTTCATCGGGCAAAAAGTGGTTTTGGCTTGTTGCCGCTATGGTTCTGCTTGCTTTGGGAGTTTATCAATTTTTTCCCGATGAGGGGTCGCAAAGCAATCGGAAGGGATATGCCCATCCCCAAGCCGGCGATTATTGCAAGAGAGAGCCCCTTTTTCCCGCTAACTATGGTCTGCAATCGCCTTTGCTGATTGACTTGTCGCAGCGGCAAGGTATCGGACTTTTCATTTTGGAGGCGCGGCAGGGTGGGCGCAGTTTACATCTGCCTCAATGGGATTTTATGGGGCCTCTGGGACCTTATGCCTTAGATGAACAGGGCAATATTTATCTGGCGCCGGTGCCCCATGTCAGTTTGCCGCCCGAAGCTTTGCGCCATCAAAATCGCATTTATCGAATTGATGGTCAGACGGGAGAGGCCAGCCTGTTTGTGGAATTACCCGCTGCCGACTTGCCTTCTTCGCGAAATCCCTTTGGCGTGATGGGCTTGGCTTATGACTGCGATAGCCAAACGTTGTATGCTTCTTCGGTGGCCGGATCCACTCCCGGGGAAGAGAAAGGTCGTATTTATCAAATAGATGTTCAATCTAAAGAACTTTTAGACAGTTTGCAAGATATGGATGTTTTGGGGCTGGGGATTTTTAACCACAGGCGTGGCAAACGGCTCTATTTGGGCCTGGCACGCAAACCGGAAGTTTACGTTATTGAACTTTCTGACAAAGGCCGTTTTTCGGGAGAGCCTGGCTTTGCCTTTTCGCTTCAACAATTGTCGGGCGGGCAATACGAACAAGCCCATCGCATTCGCTTTACGCGAAAACCGGAAATGGAAATCAAGGCCATTGAATTCAATTATACCCTCATGGCAGCCAGCGATCCTTTGCGCAACATCTACTTATTTGACTACAACAACAAAACGGATGATTGGATTTTCTCAGACTTCCACAGTCAGTAATTGGTTTTTGTTTTTGCTCGTTTTTCAACTGTCCTGTCAGCCTGCTTTTTTGGATGAAGAGGTGAAAACAAGCCGAAAGTGCGGAGAAGAACAGGGCCTGCTGGAAAAAGCACAAACTTACTTCAAACCGATAGAAGCTTCTCAGCCTGTGGGGTTCGACAGCGCGCTGGTTGCTTTAGGGGAAGAGCTGTTTCGTTCGGTTTTGCTTTCGCAAAACAAAACCCAGAGCTGCAACAGCTGTCATCCTTTGGAGAACTATGGGATGGATGGGAAGCGGTTATCTCAAGGTGCTTTGGGGGATGAAGCCCTGCGCAACACGCCGACGGTTTACAATGCCGTTTTCAATTTGGCGCAGTTTTGGGATGGCCGGGCTGCCGATTTGGAAGAGCAGGCTTTGCAGCCCATTTTCAATCGGCGGGAAATGGCCATGCGCGATAGTTCCGTTTTGCTCGAACGCTTGCGCGCAGAGGAAAAAATAACAAGGCTTTTTGAAAGGGCTTTTCCCGAGAACGACCAGCCCTTGAGTTTGTCCCATTTGGCGAAAGCCCTGGCTGCTTTTCAGAAGACTTTAGTAACGCCTACTCGTTTTGATGCTTATCTCTTGGGCGACGAAACGGCTTTGACTAAAAAGGAGAAAGAGGGCTTGGGGTATTTTTTGGATTTGGGCTGTAGCCCCTGCCACAGTGGTGTAGGGGTAGGGGGTAGTATGTATCAACCCTTTGGGGTTGTGGGTTATTATTGGGATTATACAGGCAGCGAAAGCCGTGATGAAGGGCGTTATGCCATTACGGGGAATGAAGGGGAACGCTACTGGTTTAAAGTGCCCTCTTTGAGAAACATCTCTAAGACGGCTCCCTATTTTCACGATGGCAGCGTATCCGATTTGGGACAGGCTGTGCAAGCTATGGCTTCGGCCCAACTCAATCGGCCTCTGGAGTCTGGGGAGTTAGAAGCCTTGCTGGCTTTTTTAAAAGCACTTTAGTGTAGTGAAAAGGAAGCGCTGTTGCCCCTTCTCGGCGAATTGTTAACTCGTTCGAGTGAAAACCAAAATCCATTTTATGCGTCTGTCCGGTTTGTTGTTTTTCTTTTTGTTGTGGAGCGTTGCCTGCATAGAGCCGGTAGATTTACAGCTTCCCGATGATTCCGATAACGAGCTGGCTGTGGTTTGTCATTTTTCTCCTTTGGATACTTTTGAATTGGTGCTTTCGAAGGGGCATTCTGTTTTTGAGTTGGATCAAGGGGCGGTGGAGTATCCGGTAGATGCACAAATTTCTCTCTTTAGCGGCGGTGTGCTGATAGATATTTTGTCTTATACGGAACCTTCAAGCTCTGAGACGCCGCCTCACTATAAAGCTTCTTATTTCGTTCCGGAGGAAGGGAAGTCGTATGCTTTGCGCGTGGTGCTTGAAGGAGAAAAAGTGATTACAGCTCAAAGTTATGTGCCCTTTGCCGTGAGCATCAAACCGGGAAGCTTCACTTACCATTTGGATGTTTTGCCCGAAGACGAGTTTTCCAACAGAGCGGAATACGAACTCAGTTTTGAGATTGAAGATCCGGTAGAAGAAGAAAACTTTTATCACGTAACTTTTTACCAAGAGTTACACAATTTGATATTTACTCCGGATGGTGATACCCTTGTACAGACCGTTTTTTCCAATCCTTTGCGCATAGATACAAAGAATAGTTTTCTTCCCTTGACACCCTATATTGAAAATAGGGGCTATCTGTTTAAGGACGATTTTTTTTCCGGAAGTACACAGGAATTTTCCTTTTCAGGAACTTTCCTGTTCAGCAAATCCAGCCAGCAGTTGGGCAATTTTGTAGTAGAATTGCGCACGGTAACGAAGGAGTACTATCAATACCATACGGCTTTAGCCCGTTATACGCGTTCTTTATCGGACCCCTTGGCTTCTCCGGTTTTGGTGCCGGGCAATCTGGAAAATGCGGAGGGCATTTTTACGGGATTTGTTTCGCGTTTTTACGCTTTGTGATGAGAAGTGCCGGGATCTCAGTACTTGTACCAGTTTTTCCACCACTTTTTCAAGCGTTCTCTGATGCCGTTCTCCTGGGGGTTATCGGCGGGTTCGTAAAAGATTTTTCCTTTCCAGGTTTCGGGCAAAAAATTTGCTTGTACGAAGTGCCCTTCGTACTGATGTGCGTAGTGATAATCTTGTCCGTAGCCCAGTTCTTTCATGAGTTTTGTGGGGGCGTTGCGAAGAGACAGAGGTACGGGAGGAGTTTCTCCGGAACGAACAGCTTCCAAGGCGCGATCTATGGCCAGATAGGCCGAGTTGCTTTTCGGAGAACCGGCCAGGTAGATGGTTGTCTCAGCCAAGACGATGCGGGCTTCGGGCATACCTATGGCATGTACGGCTCGGAGTGTTTCGGTAGCCAGGAGCAGGGCATTGGGGTTGGCCAGGCCGATGTCTTCAGCTGCGGAAATCAACAAACGACGGGCGATAAATTTCACGTCTTCACCTCCTTCCAGCATGCGGGCTAGCCAGTAGATAGCGGCATTGGGGTCTGAGCCTCGTATGGATTTGATGAAAGCCGATGCCAGGTCGTAGTGTTGCTCGCCTCCTTTGTCGTAGCGGGCGATGTAACGTTCTGCCAAACGGCTGATGCTTCGGTTGGTGATGCGGAGTTGTTCGCCTTCAGCACATTGCTCGGCACTGAGTTCGAGCAGGTTGTACAGCTTGCGTGCATCACCTCCGGACAGGCGCAACAGGGCTTCGGTTTCTTGCAATACGGGTTTAAATTGGCGGAGGAAGTCATCTCGTTCTATGGCGCGTCGGGCCAGGGTTTCCAGGGCTTTTTTGTCTAAAGGTTCCAGCACGTAAACCTGGCAGCGAGAGAGCAGAGGTGAGATGACTTCAAAGGAGGGGTTTTCGGTGGTGGCACCAATGAGGGTGATGATGCCTTTCTCCACGGCGTGCAGCAAGGCGTCTTGCTGTGATTTGCTGAAGCGGTGAATCTCATCGATAAAGAGGATGGGCCCCGGGCGGTCGAAGAATTGTTGACTCTTGGCTTTTTGAATGGCTTCTCGGATGTCTTTGACGCCGGAATGCACGGCGTTTAAGCTGAGAAAAGGCCTTTTTAGTTGTCGGGCGATGATGGTTGCCAAAGTGGTTTTTCCCGTGCCCGGTGGCCCCCATAAGATAAAGGAAGGAATGTTCCCTTTTTCTATGGCTTTGCGCAAAATGCCTTCGGTACCTACGAGCTGTTCCTGGCCGACGTATTCGTCCAGGGAGAGGGGGCGCATGCGTTCTGCCAAGGGCTTTGCCATGGCCATTTTTGTTTTTATGCCCAAACCGACATGGTTTGGGAGCTTGCAAATCCGCAAACAAGTGAAACATAAGAAGTCTGGGAGACCTCGGCATCCCAAACCATTTCCTCGCCAGTATCAACCCATTCGATTGGGCAAACAAAGGTAAACAAATTTTAGCGGTAAAGCCCGACAGTTGAACTCAACTTTTTTCTTCCCCCTGCGTTGACTTTTCGGTTTCCCTCTAATTTGATCGATATGAAATGGCTGTTCCTTCTGTTGTGCTGTCTGCCCCTGTTGCTCCTGGCACAGGTTTCTTCCGGTCCGAAAGTCATTCTCGATAAAGAACTGTTCAATGAAGTGCTTCCGGCGCCGAATTATGCCTTGCCGGAGTTTTGGGCTGCTTTTCCCGGGAGAAAAGACGCCGCCGATTTGCTGCCGGCTTCCTTGTCTGCCATACCGGAGGAAACAGCTGCTGCCGATGTCTTTTACATTTATCCGACGATTTATACCGGTAGAAAAAAGGGATGGAATGCCGATTTGCAAAACCAAAAGCTCAACAAGCAAATAGATTCTACGGCGATTAAATATCAAGCGACGATTTTCAACGGCGCAGGACGGGTCTATGCCCCGCGTTATCGCCAAGCACACATCAAAGTTTTTTTTACTAAAAAGGATACTCTTGTCGCGCAAAAAGCTTTGGAGCTGGCCTATCGGGATGTGAAGGCTGCTTTTACTTATTACCTGGAACACGAAAACCGAGGTCGGCCTATTGTGCTTGCGGGACATAGCCAGGGTGCATTAATGGTCAAAAGGCTGTTGAGCGATTTTTTTGATGGTAAACCTCTGCAAAGTCAGTTGGTGGTGGCCTATGTGGTGGGTTGGCCGGTGTACAAAACGGATTTTCAAAACATTCCGCCTTGTACGCGGGAGGATCAGACCAACTGTTTTTGCTCCTGGCGCACTTTTAAGCGAGGTTTTGTGCCGAGGAAACTTCCCGTAGGAGACTCTATTGTGGTTACCAATCCGATTTCCTGGACGACCACGCCCGATTACGTTCCGGCAGAACGGAGTAAGGGCAGTGTGTTGCGCAATTTTAACAAGATTTATACTCAAAGCGTCGATGCCCAGATTCATCAGGGTATCCTCTGGACACACCTTCCCAAATTTCCCGGACGCATTTTTATCACAACCCGCAATTATCACCCCGGGGATTTCAACCTCTTTTACTTGGATGTGCGTGCTAATGTAAAAACCCGTGTTGAGGCCTTTTTGCGGAAGCGCTAAAGGAGAGGACTGAACGGGCTTTTCTCCTGGGTGGTCTGTTTTTCAACAATTTGTTGTATCTTGCGCCCAAATCAAAACAATTCTTATGGGGGCAGAAACCTTCGTATTTGTCTTTTTGGGTCTTGTGATAGGGGGGTGGCTGGGTTGGTTTTTGGCCTTTCGACAAATGAGTCAAGGAGCTTACGTCCGGCGAGAATTGCACGAGCAATTGCAACTCCAGGCAGATGTGCAGCGGGAAGATTTGGCTGAAAAGGAAGAAGAACTGCGACGCTTGAGTGCCTGTTTGGCGAAAGCCGAAGAGAAAAACCGCGCTTTGGCAGAGCAGATGGCAAACCGTCAAGACGAACTACTTCTCCTGCAGCGCCAGCATAAGGAAGCTTTTGAGAATTTGGCAAACAGGCTTTTGGAAGAAAAAAGCAGGCGTTTTGTGCAGAGCAATCGAGAACAAATGGATGCCTTGTTGCAGCCTTTGCGCGAGCACATTAAAGCTTTTGGCGAAAGCATGGAGAAAAAATTTGCTGAAGATGCACGCGAGAAGCATTTGCTCCAAGCTTCCATCCGGCAATTGCAAGAACTCAATGGTCGCCTGAGTGATGAAGCCAATCGCCTGGCCAAAGCTCTCACGGGTGACAACAAAACGCAAGGGGATTGGGGAGAATATCAGTTGGAAATGCTGCTTCAAAAAGCCGGGCTCGAACGCGATATCCACTACAGCACCCAAACTTCTTTCCGAGATGAAAACGGACAGTTGAGACGGCCCGATTTCCTCATCCATTTGCCGGAAGGCAAAAAACTCATCATTGACTGCAAGGTGTCGCTGACGGCCTATGAGCGTTATTTTGCCGTAGAAAGTGAAGAAGAGCGCCAATTGCAAAGGAGAGAGCATCTGCTCAGTTTGCGGCAGCACATCAAAGGTCTTAGTGGGAAAAACTACCAAAAGTTGTACGGCATTCAAGCCCCTGATTATGTCTTGTTGTATCTTCCCGTGGAAGGCGCCTTTGCCTTAGCTCAGCAGGCCGATTCCGATCTCTTTGTCAAAGCCCTGGAAGAAAATATTGTCCTGGTATCTCCTTCGACCTTGCTGGCTACCATGCGTACGGTAGCGTACATTTGGAAACAGGAAAAGCAAAAGCGCAGTGTGGAAGAAATCGTGCGCCAAAGCGGTTTGTTGTACGATCGCTTTGTGGCTTTTGTGGAGGAACTCAAAGAAATCGGACAACGCTTAGATGGTGCTCAAACGGCCTATGACAAGGCTATGCGCAAACTGGTAGATGGAAAAAAATACGGAGATACTTTGATCGGTCGTGCGGATAGACTTCGGAAAATGGGGGCAAAAACGACCAAAAAACTGCCACCCGACATGCAGCCTTGAAGGTTGCCAGTAAAACGCTTTGTATCCTTTTGCATTGTAGCAAATATCACACAGCTAAGATGAAGCGGATTGCTTACCTTTGCGCCGTTGAAAATATCCATCTTGCGGTTGAATACACGAGATGGAAAAGCCCGACACGAGGGCTAACCCAAAACTAAATAAAACCATGGCAGAAGAACTCAAATGCGTCATCATCGGTTCCGGGCCTGCGGGCTATACGGCAGCCATTTATGCAGCTCGTGCAGGTTTGGAGCCGGTACTCTATACCGGCCAGCAGCCGGGAGGACAATTGATGATCACCACCGATGTGGAAAACTATCCGGGCTATCCGGAAGGCGTGTTGGGCCCCAAGATGATGGAAGACTTTAAAGCTCAAGCCGAGCGCTTTGGAACGGATATTCGCTATGAATTGATTGCGGAGGTGGATTTTACCGGGCCTATGCACAAGCTGCGTACGGAAAGCGGGCACGAGATAGCCGCTCATGCGGTGATTATTGCCACGGGTGCCAGTGCCAAGTGGCTGGGGCTGGAATCCGAGCAACGCTTGATGAATAAGGGGGTTTCGGCCTGTGCCGTTTGCGATGGCTTTTTCTTTCGCGGCATGGATGTAGCCGTGGTTGGCGGAGGCGATACGGCAGCAGAGGAAGCTTCCTATCTGGCCAAGCTTTGCCCCAAGGTGCATCTCTTGGTGCGGCGCGATGAAATGCGGGCTTCCAAGATCATGCAAAAACGGGTGATGAACACGCCGAACATCGTCATCCACTGGAATACCGAGGCTAAGGAAATTTTGGGGGAAGAAGAGGTGGAAGGCGTGCGCGTCATCAACAACAAGAGCGGTGAGGAGTCTGTAATTCCGGTGAAAGGCTTTTTTGTCGCTATAGGGCACAAACCCAATACGGAAATTTTCAAAGGCTGGTTGGACATGGACGATACGGGATACCTCATCACCAAGCCGGGGACTAGCCTGACGAATAGGGAAGGCGTTTTTGCTTCGGGAGATGCCCAAGACAAAGTCTATCGCCAGGCAGTAACGGCGGCCGGCACCGGATGTATGGCCGCTTTGGATGCCGAGCGTTATCTGACGGAAAAAGAAATCATCTGATTGAACAACGGCTGCCTGTAGGGGCGGCCGTTTTTTTTGTGCGATTAAGTAACTCAAACCCCCAACTTTATGAGCAATTCATTCAAGACCCGTTTTCGCCCGGGTGTTTTGTATGGCGATGAAGTTACTGAACTCTTGAACTACGCCAGTGAGCACGAGTTCGCCTTGCCTGCCGTTAATGTGGTGGGCACCAATTCCATCAATGCCGTTATGGAAACGGCTCGAGATTTGCAGGCTCCTGTCATGATTCAGTTGTCGAACGGCGGAGCTTCTTTTTATGCAGGGAAAGGGCTTCCCAATGAACAACAGGAGGCCGCTGTTCTGGGCTCTATTTCTGCAGCCATACACGTGCATACTTTGGCAAAAGCTTATGGCGTAACAGTTGTTCTTCATACTGATCATTGTGCGCGCAAACTGCTACCGTGGATAGACGGTCTGCTGGAAGCCGGAGAGCGCTTTTACGAAACGCGGGGCTATCCCTTGTTTAGCTCGCACATGCTGGATTTGTCGGAAGAGCCTCTGGAACAAAATGTGGCGACTTGTGTGCAGTATCTCAAGCGCATGGATGCCATAGGCATGACCTTGGAAATAGAGCTTGGCGTTACGGGCGGTGAAGAGGATGGTGTGGACAATACGGGTATTGACAGTTCGCGTCTTTACACCCAACCGGAAGAAGTGGCCTATGCCTATGAGCAGTTGAGCAAGGTCAGTCATCGCTTTACCATTGCAGCTGCTTTTGGCAATGTGCATGGCGTGTACAAACCGGGTAATGTCAAGTTGGAGCCTGTGATATTGAAAAATTCCCAGGAATACGTGCGTCAAAAGTTTGGGCTGGAGAAGGCCAAGCCCATTCACTTTGTCTTTCACGGAGGTTCGGGTTCTTCGCGGGAAGAGATTCGCGAGGCCATCAGCTATGGCGTCATCAAAATGAATATCGATACCGATATGCAGTGGGCTTTTGCTTCCGGTGTGCGGGAATACTTTGACGAATACAAGGATTACCTGCAAACCCAGATCGGCAATCCCGAAGGTGAAGACAAGCCCAACAAGAAGTATTACGACCCTCGCAAGTGGCTGCGCAAGGGAGAAGAGCGCTTTGTAGAGCGTTTAAAAAGAGCTTTTGAAGATTTGAACGTAACGGGCCTTTCCGGCTGATTGTGCTGTCGGTTTGGTCTTTGCGGTCTGACGGGGCATTCTATAGTCTGTTTCCCGGCACGACCAGACCGAGCTTTTCGGCTAGCTCTTTTCTCTTTTCGAGCAGGTGATGTTGGACCAGCATGTATTTTTCAAGCTCTTCGGCAGCCTGAGGTGGCGTTTGCTGGATGCGTTGTTGATTTTGCTGAATGAGCTCGTGATATTTGGTTAGCAGGAAGTGTGCGAGGGTTTTGTCGCAGTCTTTGTGGTGGTTTTGTTCCGGTGTTTCTTGCGTGATCAAGAGGATGCCGCGCTTTTCCCATTCGGGGCTCATTTCACCCCAATCGGGAAAGAGGAAGTGGCGGGCCAATTGGCTGATACCCGATTGGGGATGGGATAGAAAATACTCTGTAGGAGGAAAGCTTTGGTGTTTTTGCAGGTATTCCCAAAGTTCCAGCAGGGTATTTTTCAACTGTTGGTCTTGGAATAGATCCAGCAGGCTGCCGATTTGTGAGAAGGCGTATTGAGCTACGGACTGCGTTTCGTCATAGGCTTTGTTGCCGTGCAGGATGAGTAGGCGAAGTAATTCCGTTTCGCTATTTTGTGCGGTATCCGGTGATGGGGTTTGCGGGGCTTGAGTTGTAGGTCGGGTGTCGGCTTGCGGGCGATCTGCTTCCTTTTGCCGGGCTTTGTTTTTTCGCTGCCTTTCCAGTTGTTGCAGGCGCTTTTTGATTTGCCGGTTGACTTCATCGACTAGGTTTTGCTCTTCCATTTCGAGCCGTCGGGCTGCCTCTTTGACGTACATGGCTCGTTTGAGGGGGTCGGGTAGCAGAGCCAGGCTTTCGCTGAGTTCGCGTATGCCTTGGGTTTTTTTGATGGGGTCGCCTTGGGCTTTTTCGAGTAGCCTTTCGGTTTTGAAGAGGATGAAATCCGTGGCTTTTTCCTGAAGCCAGCTTTCAAATTCGGCAGGCCCGACTTTGCGGAGGTAGGAGTCGGGGTCTTCGCCTTCCGGCAAAATAGCGACCTTGACGTTGAGGTCTTGCTCCAGGGCGATGTTCAATCCGCGTACAGCTGCTTGAATACCCGCGGAATCTCCATCATAAAGGATGGTGAGGTTGGGGGAGAAGCGGCGGATGAATTGAACTTGATTGGAAGTCAGCGAGGTGCCGGAAGAGGCCACGGCGCGGTCCAGTCCGGCCTGGTGGAGGGAAATGACATCGGTGTAGCCTTCCACCAGCAGACATTCGCTTTGCTTGCGTATGGAGCGTTGCGCCAGGGAGATACCGTAGAGGCTGCGGCTTTTGTCGTAGATGGGGGATTCGGGCGAATTGATGTATTTGGGCCCCCGAGTTTGTTGGCCGAGTAGCCTTCCGGCAAAAGCCATGGGCTTTCCCGTCAGGTTGAAGATGGGGAAGATGACGCGTTCTCGAAAGAAATCTCGCTGATGTTGGGTGATGAGGCCCAGTTCGAGCAGGAGCTCTTCCTTGTAGCCTGCGCTTCGGGCAGCTTGTAGCAGGCTGTTGCCGGCTTTGGGTGCATAGCCCAAGCCAAAACGCCTAATGGTTTCTTCACTGAAACCTCGCTCTTTGAAATAGCTCAGACCGATGGTTTGCCCTTCTCGGGTTTCAAAGAGCTGCTGCTGAAAAAAGCGCAAAGCAAATTCATTGACGATATAGAGGCTTTCTTCTTTTTGAGCTGCTTCTCGTTCTTCCGGGCTGGGCTCGCGCTCTTCAATGGTGATGTTGTATTTGGCAGCCAGGTAGCGCAGTGCTTCCGGGTAGGTGTAGTGTTCGTGCTCCATGATGAAGTGCACGGCATCACCTCCGCGGCCACAGCCGAAGCATTTAAAGATGTTTTTGGAAGGAGCGACGGAAAAAGAGGGTGTTTTTTCGGAGTGGAAAGGGCAGAGCCCGAACAGGTTATTTCCTCTGCGCTTGAGGTTGACGAAATCGCCGACCACCTCTTCAATTCGCACAGCATCCATAATCTGCCGAATGGTAGAGGGCGATATCATAGCAAGGGATGTTTCTTGAGTAGCGGCTCGTATTTGGCGAAAGCCGGATAAAATTATTCCGGACTGTTGAAGCCGGCGAGCTTTCCGGCCAAACCTATGGCTTTTTTGAGCAGGCTCAAATCCGGAAGGTGGAAAGTTGCTTTTTCTTCGGTAGCTTCTGTCTCATCTTCCGCACTGAAATGGCTTTTGGAGTTGAGGGCTGTAGCAGCTTCATCCGGTTTTTGAAGCGCAAGATGGATGTACGCCCAAGAGCTAAGCCCTATGGCCAGGATCCACAAGCTGCGGGTTGAGAGAAGCTTTTTCATCTGTGGGGTTTGGTTTGATATGTTGGCTCAAAGATACGTCTTTTTGCTTTGCAGCCAAAATTTATAGACGAAAGCAGGGCAAAAGCCGCTCAAGATAGATTTTTTGGGGTATTCAGGATTTGAAGGAAGAAATCTTTTGGTCTTCCAAACGTCATCGCTTCTTTTTTTCCGTAGAAGGTCATTGTAGTTTGAGAAATGGTTTGGTATTTTTTGCAAGATGTTGCTAACTTTAGGCCGCTAAAAGCACGCTTGGTGAGCCAGCTCAAGCTGTATTTTTAGCCAAAGGACAAACCTTCACGGGATTTCTTCACAAAAAACTTTTCAGGCAATGAAAAAATTGTACGCTTTTTTCTTTTTGTTTTTCGTCGCTGTATGGACGCTGAGTGCGCAGTTGTTGCCACCGCGTGCTTACAATTTGACGGTAACCAATATTTCCGGTTTAGAAGGGCCGTATCTGGCTGTTCCGGCTGGATTTGGTAGCCAGGATTTTTGTACGGATGACGGCAATCCCGTAGCAGGGGAATGGGTCATTGTCGATGATGGGCAAGGGACGGCAACCGATGGTTGTGAAGCCATTCAAAATGATCTGACGGGTAAGATTGCCCTGATTGATCGCGGTTCTTGTTTTTTTGGGCTTAAGTGTTTTAATGCCCAAGAAGCAGGTGCCATTGCTGCTGTGGTGTGCAACAACCAGCCCACGGATCCTTTTGCCATGGCTCCGGACCCCGACGGTTTTGCCGATCAGGTAACCATCCCCTGCTTTATGATGTCTAAGGCCGACTGCGATTTGATTCGCACGAACATTCCCGGCGTGATGGTCTCTTTGGAACCTGCTCACCCGGTAGATCCGGGTACGGATGTCGTACTTTGGGGTGATCAGCCCGGTGAGGGTGATTTCGATGGTGGTTTGAATGGTTGGACGGTGAATAACATCGCCTGTGGCGATGGTTCGACCCCTGCAATGGATTTGTGGCAGTGGGCTCCTACGGGTGAATCTAACGGAGGTGCTTTTTCCGGAGGTGCTTTCATCAACTCCTATACGCCTTGCAACGGAGCGGCTGCTTTTGATTCTGATTTCTGGGACAATGGGGGAGACCAAGGCAACATAGGTGGAGGAGATTGCATCGCTTTGCAGGTTGGAGAGTTGATTTCTCCCACCATCGATGTGTCGGGCTCTACGGCAGCAGGGATAAGCCTGGTCTTTGTCCAGTGTCTTCGCCAATTTCAAAGTTTGTACTGGATCGGTTGGTCAACCGATGATGGCGTTACCTGGGACAGCCTATTGATCAACACCCAATATCCGGTAAACAGTGGAAACATCAACGAAGTGGTGCGTATCCCCTTGCCGGGAGCGGTGGGAACCAGCACTTTGCGCGTCAAGTTTCGCCTTGAGGGCAACTACTACTACTGGATCATCGACGATGTGCGCATCGTTGAGCAGGAGGGATACAACCTGCGTGTGAATGACAATTTCTATGCCATTGCTCCCAATGTGCAGTTTCCTGCGGGCCAGACGGATCCCATTCCCTTCCTGGCAGATATTTCTAACGTCGGTGCTTTGGATCAGAGCGATGTGGTGCTTACGGCTACGGTGGAAGATCCGGGTGGAAACCAGGTTTTCAACTCCGATTTATCCTACGGTACGGTACCGGCGAACAGCATAGTCGAAGACTTGCTGGGGCTGGGCATGTACACGCCTGCAGCTGATGCTGACCTGGGCATGTACACCGGCGCTTATACCATTTCTTCGCCCAACCAGGACTTCGATGAAACGGACAACACCATTGCGTTTAACTTCATGGTTACGGAGGGCACTTTTGCCAAAGAGACAGGTCCTACGCGTGGCGTTTTCCCGGCGGC
>Ga0256839_1001429_pt1 | contig 28879 bp, 22 predicted proteins | sample 354166metaG_FD_185968 | JGI IMG/M metagenome (GOLD analysis project Ga0256839, IMG submission 185968) | Hydrothermal vent microbial communities from Mid Atlantic Ridge, Atlantic Ocean - 354-166 | ecosystem: Environmental > Aquatic > Marine > Hydrothermal vents | place: Atlantic Ocean: Mid... | reverse complement strand
CATCACGGTTTTGCGCTGGCGCAAACGGCGCAGGACCACAATGCCGCGTTAAAATTTGAAGCGGCCGTGGCGGGCGGCATTCCCATCATTAAATCCATTGGCGAAGGGCTTGCGGCAAATAATCTGACCCGGCTGTGCGGTATTCTCAACGGTACTACCAACTATATGCTGACCCAAATGGAAGCCACGGGCAAAGATTACAGTGAAATTCTGGAGGAAACCAAACTTTTAGGCTATTTGGAGGCGGATCCATCCCTTGATCTTGATGGCATTGATGCGGGTCATAAACTTGCCATTTTAAGCAGCGTTGCTTTTGGCGTAAGAACAGATTTTGCCAATGTCTATATGGAAGGTATCCGCCGCATAAAACTGGTGGATATTGAATATGCCAGAGAATTGGGCTACCGCATAAAGCTTTTGGGCATTGCCAGTATTTCTGAAGCGGGGCTGGAGCAACGGGTTCATCCGTGTCTGGTGCCGAACGGCGCACCCATTGCCCATGTGGATGACGGGTTTAATGCGGTGGTGGTCGAAGGTGATTTCGTGGGCCGGACTTTCTTCGAAGGACGCGGCGCGGGCGAGGGGCCAACAGCATCTGCCGTTGTGGCGGATATTATTGATGTCGCGCGCGGCCATAATGGCCCGGCTTTTTTCATTCCGTGCCATGACATGAAAGATGTGACGCCAGTCAGCATTTCAAATCGTTACGGTCCCTATTATATCCGGCTTCATGTGGAAGAAAAACCGGGGGTTATCGCTGATATTACGGCGGCTTTACGAGATAAGAATGTGTCTCTTCATATCATGCTGCAAAAGGGCAGTGAGCAGGATGGTAGTGTTTATGTGGTCATGGTCACCCATGAGATTCATGAGAAAGACGTAATGAATGCCTTGGATCAAATAAATGCTTTATCATCGGTAATTGATAAAGCGCTGGCAATCCGCATTGAGAATTTGTAAAAGAAGTTATAAACGTCTGTGTATTTAAAATTTAATCCAGGAAAAAAATATGTCATTTGAATCAAATTTGGATCGTCTGCTTGTGTTGGATCTTGTGCGGGTAACTGAGGCGGCGGCTGTTGCAGCGGCAAAAATGGTTGGGCGCGGCGATGAAAAGGCTGCGGATGCCGAAGCCGTTGACGCCATGCGTTCAGCATTGAACAAGATGGATATTCAGGGAAGGGTCGTGATCGGTGAAGGGGAACGGGACGAAGCCCCCATGCTTTTCATCGGTGAAGAAGTCGGAAGTGGTAATGGCCCAAAGGTTGACATTGCCCTTGATCCCCTGGAAGGCACGACCATTGCGGCCAAAGCCATGCAAAATTCATTGGCGGTAATCGCCATTTCCGAAGAAGGGCAGATGTTGAATGCCCCGGATGTTTATATGGATAAAATCGCTGTTGGCCCCGGATATCCGGAAGATGTCGTTGATCTTGATAAATCCACGGACGAGAATATAAAATCTGTGGCGGATGCCAAAGGCTGTTCCGTCAGCAATATTCTGGTCTGTGTTTTGGATCGTCCGCGCCATGCGAATCTTATTAAAGAAGTCCGGGATTCAGGCGCAAGGGTGAAATTGATTGGCGATGGGGATGTGGCGGGCATCATCGACACAACAAATGTCGAAACCAGTGTTGATATCTATATGGGGTCTGGCGGCGCGCCTGAGGGCGTTCTTGCGGCGGCGGCGCTGCGGTGCATTGGCGGGCAGATGCAAGGTCGCCTGACGTTCCGTAATGATGACGAGCGGGGACGGGCAAGAAAATGGGGTATCACGGATCTTGACAGAAAATATTCCACTATGGAATTGGCCAGCGGAGATGTTATTTTTGCCGCCACGGGCGTAACCGATGGTGATTTCCTGCGCGGCGTGCATCAAACGCCTGACGGGAAAGGCTATTCAACTGAATCCGTCGTGATGCGTTCCAAAACCGGCACGGTTCGCTGGGTAAAGGGCGATCATAAACGCGGCGCAAAAGATTAATCCAATGCCACAGGAAGACTTTCTTCTTGATATAGAAACATCAATCACCGGGCGGGCCTGGCAACAACGGCCCGCCGAATACCGCCTCATTCAGGCCATTGCCCAGCAGCATAATCTGCCGGAAATTGTCGCCCGGGTTGTCGTCGGGCGGGGCATCGGTCTTGAACAGGCCCAGGAATTCCTAAACCCCGCCTTACGCAGCGCCTTGCCAGACCCGTCCCATTTCAAGGATATGGATAAGGCTTGCGCGCGGGTGGTGGAAGCCATTCAGAAAGGCCAGAAACTCGCTGTTTTTGGCGATTATGATGTGGACGGCGCCACCTCATCAGCGGTCCTGAAACGTTTTTTCAGGGCGCTGTCTCAAGATTTGATTATCTATATTCCTGACCGGATCAAGGAAGGTTACGGCCCCTCAACCAAGGCCCTTCTTGATTTGAAGGCACGGGGCGTTGATCTGGTTATCACGGTGGATTGCGGCATTGTCTCTTTTGAACCATTAAAGGCCGCCAGGGAAGCCGGACTTGAAGTGATCGTCATTGACCATCATCAGGCGGAACCCCAGCTGCCCGAAGCGGTGGCGGTGGTCAATCCCAATCGCCTTGACGAAGAAGAGGGGTTCGGCCAACTGGCCGCTGTCGGGGTCGTTTTTATTTTTGTGGTTGGCATCAATCGCCTGCTGCGCCAGCAAGGCTGGTATGAGGGCATGGCCGAACCTAAATTGATGGACCTTCTGGATTTGGTGGCCCTTGGTACCATATGTGATGTTGTGCCGCTTGTGGGGGTTAACCGTGCCTTGGTTCGTCAGGGGTTAAAAGTGATGGCCGGGCGCGGCAATGCCGGAATCCGCGCTCTTGGGGATGTTGCAGGCATTAACGAAGAGCCGGGCACCTATCATGCGGGATTTCTCATTGGCCCGAGGGTTAATGCGGGTGGCCGGGTGGGACGGGCAGAGGTTGGCGCTCTCATATTAAGTACAGATGATATCCATGAAGCCACCGATCTGGCCGCAGAACTCCATGGTTATAATGCAGAGCGTAAAGCCATTGAACAAATGGTTCTGGAGCAGGCCATGTCGCAGGTCGCCAGAAATATTGGCCCTGCTGGTGATGTGCCGCCAGTGATCATCGCGGCCGGAAAAGGCTGGCATTCAGGCGTGATTGGTATTGTTGCGGGCCGATTAAAAGAATTTTATCAGCGGCCAGCCATTGTCATTGGTATCGACGATACCGGCGCGGGTAAGGGATCCGGCCGGTCTATTTACGGCGTAGATTTGGGAGCCGCTGTCACCGCCGCCCGTCAAGCGGGAATATTATCTGCCGGCGGCGGCCATGCCATGGCAGCGGGATTGACCGTTGCCGAAAGTTCGATCGGTGACCTTGAGGCTTTCATGACCAACAGATTGTCCAGGGCCGTAGGGAAGGCGCTGAAGGGGCTGTCTTTAAAACTGGACGGCGTATTGACCCCCTCTGGCGTGTCAGTCGGATTGGTTGATCAATTGAACGGGCTTGCCCCTTACGGACAGGGGAATGCCCAGCCGCGTTTTGCGCTGGCCAATGTGACCGTGCAATATGCCGATGTGGTGGGCAAGGATCATGTGAAATGCACGTTAAAGGGGGATGATGGCGCCCAGATCAAGGCCATGGCCTTTCGATCTGCGGATCAGCCGCTTGGTCAATTGATTCTAAAATCGCGGGGCCGCAGAATTCATGTGGCGGGTACATTGCGGAAAAATAGCTGGAACGGTAATGTTTCTGCGGAAATATTCATCGATGATGCGGCAGAAAATTAAACACTTCTGAAAAAAGCGATTAATTCCAAAGAAACCTGTTGACCGATGAGCCAACAACACTTAAAAACACCTCACCGACCTAGATGGCCCCTTCGTCTAGCGGTTAGGACGCGGCCCTTTCACGGCTGAAACACGGGTTCGATTCCCGTAGGGGTCACCACTCTTTTGGTAGAGCTGATGATGAAGTTTCTTCTTGGTGTCATCTTGCTTTTGTGGCGGGGTAGCTCAGCTGGTTAGAGCAGCGGAATCATAATCCGCGTGTCGGGGGTTCAAGTCCCTCTCCCGCTACCATTTTTCTTTAATATCAATTAGTTGTTAACTTTTACAAAATAAGTCCATATGGGACATAGCGTAATTGATTTGATAAAGGCGTGAACCACCACATTATACTGTTTTGCATAATGTTTCAGCCTGTCCAGATAGAATATATAGTCTTCATCGGCGAAGAAAACAGCCTGACGATTATTGCCGCGTTGAATGACGTGCTGAGGGTAATCAGGGGACATAGCGTATTTAACAAGCTATGTGACTGGAATTGGTGCGCAACGCAGTTTGGCTTTAACCAGAACGCCGGAAGGTCGTATGGTATTTATTATAGGTAGCAAGCCTGCCATTGAACCTCGTCCAGTTGCTGCAGCAAATGGTCAGCCTGGAGGCGGAACAGAATATTTATTCAGAGGAGGAATAAAGTTCATTCCCTTTACATCCGCGTGGGTTCCTTTTCTTGCTAATGATAATTAAAGGAATATTTTTATGAAAGGATACAGGTTAATATTGGCAGGTTTAATTTTTATGCTTGCGGGATGTGCGACTATTGGAAACGGAAATAATATGAAAGAATATTTTGTTGGATATAATTATGGGATGGGTGGAATGTGGTTTTTGATATGGGCCGATTCTATGGATGAGATTACCAACAGATATCCAAATATTGCTGTTTGGGAAGGAGTACCAGATTGGATGTTTATCCCCCCCAAATCTGACAACCGTTATACGGATGAAATGCGTGAACAGGCAAGACGTGAAAGACCTTATTTTCTCACAGAAATGAGAAAACGCGATACATACAATATTGATAAAATACCGCCACTTATCCATGATGTTCTCCTAGGAGAAGGTTTCGAAGAGTTTATTGTCGGGGTGAAAGATGATAAAGATACGTCTTACTTTATGATTGTTGCCTATAATAAGAAAGAAATTTCATGGCGATATCCAAAACTATTTGTTTATGAGAGCATTCCCGATTTTTTGGTCAAAAATCCTGATGCACTTGAGGAGGTCCGCACACAGAATAGATACCATATTCAAAATATTCCTAAAAAAATTAATCAAATCTTTTTGGGTGCTAAAGCGCAATAAATTACGGTGTAACAGATATCCCAAAATTACGCATTACGGTGGCATTACGCTATGTCACCGTAATTCCACCGTAATTCCACACCTAAGCGGGGTGCTTTTGTACGACAATCAGGATCATCTTAAACCGTCAGGCAACTTTTTTGCGGATGACGATTGCGTCGCCTATTTGGATAAGCTGAAAGAATATACCGATAAAGACCAAGTTGCCGCCTGATTATCCCGCCACAGCCCTTAAGCAGAATTGCGTAATGGCTTTGACAAGATTGTTATGGTCAGTGATCGGTATGCCCCGCGCCAAAGGGGCAACGAGGGCTTCTGACAATATCCCCACCAACGCTGCGGCACTTACATGTGCTGTTTGCGGCGGGAATTCTTTTTTTGTCACGGCTTCTTCAATTAATTGTTCAAATATATCCGCATAGGCTTTGCGGTATATCAGGCGTTCCTGTTCCACCATCGGGTTAACAGGTTCAGCAATCAGGGCATAGGCCAGACGCCCTCCTAAGATAGCTCTCTCAGCGAAGGTTGTTACGGCATTCGCCAGGCGTTGTTGGCTATGGGCTGGCTGCTTGGGAAAGCTGGCGGCCCTGACTTTTTCGACTTCTTTCTCTGTTGCCAGCCTGAAAACTTCGGAACAGAGATGGGCTTTTGATTCAAAATATTTATAAACCGTGCCGGTTGCGATGCCCGCCTCTTTGGCCAGACGATTTATGGTGAGTGCCTGAAAGCCTTCGCTGGCGACAATGGCAAGGGCGGTTTTTAATAGGGCGCTGCGCCGTTCTGTGCGGCGTGCCTGAGTTTTAGCTGTTGGACGATAAGGCATGTCCTGCTTTCTATTTATGAATCTATGACCTGATTAACCTACTTTAGCTCTTTGTATCAGGATTGACAATAGGTGTGAACTATGGTTCACTCCTTAAAGGAGTGAATCTATATTCATGTTTTAAAGAAACAGGAGCATCGTCATGTCACAAGAGCATCCATTTAAGCCCAGCACCGCCTATTGGGCCGAAACCCATGATGTGGCCAATCAGCCGCCTGCGCTGGAAAATTACAATTGTTATGAGCAAGATATCGCCTTGCAGCAGAGCGTACAGGTTAACGGGGCCGCTTGGGCAGAGTCCGACTTGTATAAATTTGGCGCTATAACCGGATCCGCAGAAGTGATTGAATGGGGGTTTCAGGCCAATGAGAATAAACCGGTTCTTCATACCCATGACCGCCATGGAAGGCGCGTGGATGAAGTCCGTTACCATCCGGCCTATCACAAGCTGATGGCATTGGCCATTAAGGAAGGGCTCCATGCCTCCCATTGGTATGATCCCAAGGCTGGTGCCCATGTGGCCCGCGCGGCCAAATATTATATGATGGCACAGGTGGAAATTGGTCATTGCTGTCCCATAACCATGACATCGGCGGCGATTCCGGCACTGAAAAATCAACCTGATTTATTTAACCATTGGGCACCCAGAATTATGGCCCGGAATTATGATCCGCGCAATGTGGCCGATGGCAAGAAACAGGGGCTGACCATCGGTATGGCCATGACGGAAAAACAAGGGGGGTCTGATGTGCGCAGCAACAGTACGCGCGCCTTTGCCGTGGAGGCCGGTGGCCCGGGAGCGCTTTACGAGCTTGTGGGACATAAATATTTTGTATCAGCGCCCATGTGTGATGCTTTTTTAGTTCTTGCGCAAACGGAAACGGGCGTTTCCTGTTTTCTGGTTCCCCGCTGGCGGCCGGATGGCAGCAAGAACCCCCTGCAGATACAGAAGCTGAAGAATAAAATGGGCAATGTCTCCAACGCCTCCTGTGAAACAGAATTGCGCGGTGCGTCAGGCTGGATGGTTGGTGATGAGGGGCGCGGGGTGGCCGCCATACTGAATATGGTATCCATGACGCGCTTTGATTGCATGATCGGCTCGGCATCGGGTATGCGGCAGGCCGTGGCTCAGATCACCCATCATTGTGCCAGTCGTGTGGCCTTTGGTAAAATATTGAATGAACAGCCTTTGATGCAAAATACTCTGGCTGACTTGATACTTGAAAGCGAGGCGGCGCTGGCTTTGACCATGCGCATTGCCCGGGCACTTGATAATAGCGAAAGTGATGAACAGGAAAAGCTGCTTGTGCGCATGAGTACGGCGGTTGGTAAATACTGGATATGCAAACGTGCGCCGGGTCATGCCTATGAGGCCATGGAATGTATCGGCGGCAGCGGCGTTATGGAAGATAACATCATGCCGCGTCTGTTTCGGGAATCACCGATCAATTCAATCTGGGAGGGCAGTGGCAACGTCCAATGTCTGGATATGCTGCGGGCGATGAATAAAAACCCCGGTTCTTTTGAGGCATTTATGAGCGAGATAGAGGGGGCCAGGGGCGCGAACAGCTATCTGGATCAGGCCATCAACGATCTTGGGGGACATTTTGTCAATCAGGATGATGTAGAATATCGGGCGCGTATGATTGTTGAGAAAATGGCCTTGGCCATTCAGGCATCCAGCCTGATTCAATATGCCGATGCACAAGTGGCAGAGGCATTTTGTGCCGCGCGGCTGTCCGGTGAAAATATGGGCTGGGTTTATGGTACTTTGCCGGTGGGGATTGATTGTCCGGCTATTATTGAACGCGCAACGCCAATAATATAAGATATAACAGGCTGGCTGAAGAAACAGTCAAATAATTTCGGGTAGGGAGCCCTCAAATATGAGTGAATATTTTAACTTGTCATACATTCCAGAGCGGATGGCGCTGGTACGGCCGGAACATCTGGCGACCATATATGGCGAACGCGAACGAACATGGGCGGCGTTTCACGACCGCTTGACCAGACTGGCCGCAGGTCTGAAGGGCGGCGGGGTTCAGCCGCAGGATATCGTGGCGGTTCTGGCAGAAAACTCGGATCGCTATTTTGAACTTTATTTTACACCAGCGTGGATCGGGGCCGTCCTTGCGCCGTTAAATACACGATGGTCTTACAAGGAAAATCTGTATGCCTTGCAGGACAGTGGTGCCCAGACCCTTTTTTTTGATGACAGCTTCATGGAAATTGCCCGGCATCTGAATGATGACCGCAATCACGCCATCAAGAATTTCATATATATGGGGGATAAAGAATGCCCGGCCTGGGCCCGGGACTATGAAATGATGATTTCGGAAAATCAGCCGGCCCCTCAACATCTCACAAGAGGCAGTGATATGGTCATGTTGATGTATACGGGCGGCACAACGGGCACGCCCAAAGGCGTGATGGTGTCCCATAGGGGGATATGGTCCAGCATTATCAGTGCCTCTCATGATATCGGCTGCCATGAAGGTGATCGATATTTGCATGCCGCGCCCATGTTTCATGCGGGAGATCTGGGCATGTCGCTGGCCGCTGCTGTTTCCGGGGCAACTCAGGTCATGATAAATCATTTTAGCGTGGAGGGTGTGCTGACGGCGATTTCTGACAAAAAGGTCACCCAGACTCTTTTGGTGCCCACCATGGTTAAAATGTTGCTGGCAGATGAAAGGATAAAGACAGCCGATATTTCCAGTTTAAGGCAGTTGATATACGGCGCGTCCCCCATGCCGGAAGGGCTGTTGTTACAATGTATGGAACAGTTGCCGCAGGTGGATCTCGTGCAGGTTTACGGACAGACGGAGCTTTCTCCCATAGCGACCGTACTGCCCGCATCGGATCATACCGTGGGCAACAAGCGCCTGCGTTCAGCAGGGCGTTCCTGTTTATGTATTGCCCTGAGAATTGAGGGTGACAAGGGTAATATTCTACCGGCTGGCGCGGTGGGTCATGTGGTGGTACATGGCCCTAATATGATGATTGGTTACTGGAACAAACCGGAAATGACAGCGGCAACCCTTAAAGATGGCTGGATTTATACCGGGGATGCCGGCTATCTGGATACGGATGGTTATCTGTATCTTGTGGATAGGATCAAGGATATGATTATCTCTGGCGGAGAGAATGTGTTTTCGGCAGAAGTCGAAAGTGTTATATCCCTGTGTCCGGGCGTGGCCGATGTCGCTATCATAGGTATCCCTGATGCGCAATGGGGGGAGGCGGTTCATGCACTGGTCATCCTGAAACAGGGCTCAGGTACGACAGAAGAAGACATCATCCGTCATTGCAGGGAAAATATTGCTGATTATAAATGTCCACGGCAGGTAGAATTGCGCAGCGAACCATTTCCCCTGTCCGCAGCGGGTAAAACCCTGAAGGCCGAACTCAGAAAACCCTACTGGCCAGAAGGCGAGCGCCATGTCAATTGATGCATGTGATTCTGAATATCTGTGTTTGATAATGAAGGGGCCTGTTCCGCCGCGTAAAAGAAAAACATTTACATTTAGAAAAAAATTATTAAGCTGTGGCAACATATTAATGTGCTAAATGATGGAAATGGTATTGACATGCGAAAATTCTTGTTTGGAATTTTGATGCTGGTAATGGTGGTGCAGACCGTCGTTACCGTTGCCTATATTCATCATTCCGAAGAGACGGGGACGGAGTATGTGTCCTTTGATCATGATGCGCCTGTCAATATTTTTCAAGCAGGCAGCAGTGAAACAGACAAGCCGTCTTTAGATGATATAGACTGTCATCAATGCTGTCACTGCACGGGTATTTTTTCTTTTCTGATCAACGCAAATGTATCTGGGATTTTATCAGGTGAAAAACGTTTTGGCTATCTTTTGAACCTGCCTTCTGCGTTTATTGCGCCCCATTTGCGTCCGCCAATCCTCTAATCGAAATTTTAAAATTTTAAGATCATATGCCGTGGAAACATGGCATTGGATCTGTTTTTTTCGATTATCAGGATAAAGTTCAATGAATTTTTTCAATATAAATTGTTTGGTTTATGCCAAACAGCCCTCTGCCTTGGCAGATAAGGCAAGATATTTTTTTCTATTTCTATTTTTCGCGACCTTGTTCCCCGGTCATTTGTATGCAGCGCCATCAGATGTAATGACAGCCAATTCATCATGGGGTTTCTGGTTCCGCAACCAGATTAGCCAGCATCCCGATGTTGTTGCGGCGAAAGAGCGGATGTATGCTGATCTGGCCACGGCAGACAGTCTTGACCAACCGCTCTATAACCCGGAACTTCAAACGGAATATGAGCGTGAGGGAGCCGATAATAACTTCCGCCTTGGCCTCAGCCAGACTCTTGACTGGTGGGGCCGGCGTGACCAACAACGGGCGCAAGCCACCTATGGCCGAAAGGCGGCCCGCCGCGCTTTTGAATTGGCTGTGCAACAGAAATCAGCCGACGCTCTGAAGGCTGTGGTTGACTGGAATGCCGCGCGCGAACAGGCGGATCTTGCCCGCACGCAAGAGGAACAGCTCGGGACATTATTTACGCTGGTTAAAGGGCGTCAGCATTCCGGTGATCTGGGACAGGTGGAGGTGGAACTGGCTTTTCTGGGTTTGTCTCAAAAACTGAATGATGCGGCGCAGGCTCAAGCCCGTTATCAGCAGGCGGCGGCGCGCCTTCAGGAATTATTGCCCGGTTGGGCCGCGGCACGCCAAAATATTCCTGAAAGTCTTTGGGCTGTCAGCAGGGCGGAAAATATAGAGCAGTGGGTAGAACAGCATCCCGCCGTGACCGCCGCCCGCGCCGATTGGGAAGTAACCAAAAAAATGGCTGATCTTGCCCGCCTGAGAGGCAAGGCCGAACCAACGGTTGGCATGAACGCAGGGAAAAGCAGCGGGAGCACCGTGGTCGGCGTTACCCTGTCCATTCCCCTGAACATACGCAATAATTTCAGAGCCGAGGCCCGTGCCGCCAGCCGTGAATCTTTTGCCGCAGAAGCCAATTATCGGGCGGTGCAGCGCCGGCAACAGGCGGCAATTCGCGCCAGCAGCGCAACGCTGAAAGAATATGAAAAACGCTATCTGCGGTGGAAAACCCTTATGGATGGCCGGGCGCAGAGCAGTGGTGACCTGCTGGAAAAGCAATGGCGCAGCGGCGATATGAGCATGACGGAATATCTACTTAGCCTGCAACAGCGTACCGAAGGACTGATCGCGGGGATTGAGCTGAATACCCAGTTTCAGATCGCCCGTATTGAATGGCTTTTGCAGACAGGGCAAATGGAAAATGCCTTGATGAAAGCGAAGCATTAAAAGAATTATTGGATGAATATTATGAAACAAATTTTAAAAAATATATTGAATTTTGGCCTGAATTTCGGCCTGATTTTTGGCCTCATAAGTGGCATTGCCATATCTGCCACATCAGCGCAGGAGCCTGAGCATGAGCATGAGCATAATGAAAAAGCTCAAGATAGTGAGAAAAAAGGCCATGACGACGGGCAAGAATCCGAAGGCGTCGGGCTGTCATCGGTGCAAATGAATTTGGCCGGCATTAAAGTGGTTCGACTTGAGAGGCGAAGCATGAACTATCAATTATATGCACCCGCAGAGGTCAAATCCAATGGCTATACCAGTTATCAGGTCTCGCCGCGGGTGGATTCTGTGGTATTGCGCCGTCATGTGGCGCTGGGAGACCATGTGGAAAAGGGCCAGCCGCTGGTGACCTTGTTCAGCGAAACTGTCGCGGATGCACAGGCAAATTACAGCGTGACACAGGCCGAATGGATACGGGTTCAGAAAATGGGCCGCTCCGCAGTGGGGGACAGGCGATATATTGCGGCCCAAAGCTCTTTCGAAGCGGCTCACGGCAGGTTGCGGGCCTTTGGCTTGTCTGAAAAATCCATCGGGGGGCCGCTTGGGGGGAAAAAAAATCTGGGGGAATATACCCTGTTTGCGGAAAGAGGCGGCGCGGTATTGACCGATGATTTTCAGCAGGGACAGCGGATGCAATCCGGGGATGCGCTCATGGAACTGGCGGATGAGAAAGAATTATGGGTAGAGGCCCGTCTGGCACCCACTTTGCAAATTTATCTGCCTTCGGGAAGCAAGGCAGACGTGAAGGTGGGCGGCGATGTATTTCCCGCAATCGTTACGCAGGAAGCCCACATCATTGACCAGAAAACCCGCACCCGCGTGGTGCGGCTGCTTGTGGACAATATTGGTCACAGGCTGCATCCCGGCATGTTCGCCGATGTGTATTTTTCCTTCAAGACCGAGGAACCCGTACTGGCGGTACCCGAAGCGGCCCTTATGCGTGGCGCGGACGGAGACTGGACAGTGTTTATAGAGGGCGATGACGGAAAATTTTCGGCCCATGAGGTTGATCTTGGCAGATCGTTAGGCAAATGGCGCGAGATCACCGGCATTGAAGAGGGCACAAAAGTTGTTGTTGAAGGGGCCTTTTTCGTCTCATCCCAGATCGCCAAAGGCGGTTTTGACGCGCATAACCATTAATTTAAGGCTAAGGATAATATCATGCTAAATCGAGTGATCGACTGGTCCGTCACCAACCGTCTGCTGGTGGTGATTGGATTGCTGACGTTTATTGCGGCGTCTGTTTTTTTTATTCCGCGTCTTAATCTGGATGCGTTTCCCGATGTGACCAACATACAGGTGGCCATCAATACCGAAGCGCCGGGCCTTGCGTCCGAGGAGGTGGAACAGCTTATTACATTCCCGATCGAGGCTGTCATGTATGCCTTGCCGGACGTACAGGAGGTGCGGTCTATTTCCAAAACCGGCCTGTCCGGTATTACGGTGGTTTTCAAGGAGGGCACCGACATTTATTTTGCCCGCCAGCTGGTTTTTGAGCGGCTGCAATCGGCGAAAGAACTGATCCCGGACGGGGTTGGTACGCCGGAAATTGGCCCCAATACATCTGGCCTTGGGCAGATATATCAATATCTGCTTATTGCCGAAGAGGGGGCGGGCTATGACACCATGGCGCTGCGCAGCCTCAATGACTGGGTGGTCAAACTGTTGCTGATGCCGGTTGACGGGATCACGGATGTTCTGTCTTTTGGTGGTCATGTCCGCCAGTATCAGGTCAATGTGAATCCGACACGTCTGCTGGCTTATGGTTTAAATCAGGAGGATGTGGTCACAGCATTGGAGAATAACAACGCCAATGCCGGTGGCTGGTATATGAATAGGGGTCAGGAACAGCTGGTGATCCGGGGGGTGGGTTGGCTCAGCCATGATGAACAGGGTTTAAAAGAGCTGGAACAGATTCCGTTAAAGACGGTTGAAGGTACCGTGGTTCGGGTGTCCGATGTGGCCAGCGTTGAACTTGGCAGTGAAATCCGTCAGGGGGCCGTGACCATTACCCGACGGACGGAAAATGGCGACGCGAAATTTTTGGGTGAGGTGGTGTCAGGCATCATTCTGAAACGCATGGGGGCCAACACGAAAGTGACCATTGACGGTATTAATGATCGAATTCCCCTGATACAGCAGGCCCTGCCCAAGGGGGTGACTTTCGAGCCCGTCTATGATCAGGCGGACCTGATTGAAAAGGCCGTTGAAACCGTGTCCAATGCCTTGATACTGGCCTTTGTTTTCATTGTGATTATATTGATGCTGTTCCTGCTTAATGTGCGGGCTGTCCTGCTGGTCTTGATTTCCATTCCCCTGTCTGTGGGCATGGCATTGATGGTGATGTCTTATTATGGTCTGTCGGCCAATCTGATGTCCCTAGGCGGTCTTGCGGTGGCCATCGGCATGATGGTGGACGGGTCTGTTGTGATGATGGAGAATATCTTTAAACATCTGAGCCATCCGGATCGCCAGCATGATGCGGAACATGCCAAAAATCTGCCCCTTGATGATGACGACCCCCATGATGTGGCCCATGATACATCTGTGGGGCTGCGTATTCAGGAAGCCTCCCGCGAGGTTGCCAAGCCGGTATTTTTTGCGGTGACCATTATCATGGTGGTTTTTGCGCCCCTGTTTAGCCTTGAAGGCGTGGAAGGCAAGCTGTTTCAGCCGATGGCGGTGAGCATCATCATTGCCATGGCCGCCTCATTGCTTGTGTCGTTGATTGTGGTGCCGGCACTGGCGAGCTATTTCTTTCAGCGCGGCATCAAGGCCCGGCCCAGTCCCATTGTGACGGTTCTGGAAAAATACTATCGTTCCGTTCTGGCAAAGGCCATGAAGCGTAAGGCGGTGGTCTTGGGCGGGGCCGGTATATTGCTTCTGATAACGCTGGCTTTGGTGCCGCGTCTTGGGACGGAATTTGTCCCCGAGCTGGAAGAAGGCACGATTAATCTGCGGGCCACTCTGGCCCCGTCGGCCAGTCTGGAGACGGCCCTTGCCGTGGCGCCGAAACTGGAAGCCTTGCTGATGGAATTTCCGGAAGTGACCTATGCTTCAAGCCGTATTGGACGGGCGGAAATCGGCGGTGATCCGGAACCGGTGAGCAATATAGAAATCTATATTGGCCTGAAATTGCCGGAATATTGGACAAGCGCGGATAACCGGCAGGAGTTACAGGGTTTGATGGAAGAGAAACTGGAACAATTTCCCGGCCTTCTGCTTAATTTTTCACAGCCTATCGCCACCAGAGTTGATGAATTGCTGTCTGGTGTTAAAGCGCAGCTCGCCATTAAATTATTTGGCCCGGATCTGAATATTCTGGCCGAAAAAGGCAAGGCGATTCAGGAGGTGGTTCAAGCCATTGAGGGAACCCGCGATGTGGCCATGGAACAGATTGCCGGTGAATCCCAGCTGGTGGTCAGGCCCAATCGCCGGCAATTGTCCCGTTACGGCCTTGCGGTTGGGGATGTGATGGAAGTGGTGCGTGATGGTCTGGGGGGACGCGCCGCCGGTCAGATTATCAATGGCAATGAACGCTATGATATATATGTTCGCCTTGCCCGTGAATTTCGCCTTGACCCGCAGGCGATTGCCGACCTTATTCTCCAGTCTCCGAGCGGGGCGTGGGTTCGTATGGGGGATGTGGCGGAAATCACCATTGAATCCGGGCCGCCGCAGGTGAGGCGGGATGACGTTCAGCGCCGCATTGTGATACAGGCCAATATACAGGGCCGCGATATGGGCAGTGTGGTGGCGGATATTCGCAAGGCGATTGCGGAAAAAGTTGATTTACCGACCGGCTATTCCGTGGATATTGGCGGCCAGTTTGAAAATCAGCAACGCGCCCAGAAACGTCTGATGATCGTTGTGCCGCTTTCCATCGGCTTGATTGCGTTGTTCCTGTATTTTGCCTTTCATTCTGTAGGGCAGGCGGCGTTAATTCTTGTCAATCTGCCGCTCGCGATGATTGGCGGGGTTTTTGCCCTGTATTTGTCCGGGCAATATTTATCGGTGCCAAGTTCCATCGGTTTTATCACCCTGTTCGGGGTGGCGGTATTGAATGGAATGGTGATGGTGGAGGCCATTAACCTTCGCCTGGAATTTGGCAAGGAAACGGTGGCCAAGGCCGTGTTTGAAGGGGCGGTGTCTCGCCTGCGGCCTGTATTGATGACCGCAGCCTCCACAGCGCTTGGGTTGATTCCGATGATCATGTCTGATGGGGTGGGGGCGGAAATCCAATTGCCATTGGCGACGGTAATTGTTGGCGGGCTGGTCACCTCTACCTTCCTGACCCTCTTTGTTCTGCCGGCATTATTTCCCTGGTTTTCCAAAGGAAAATTGGCGGATATCCGTTGATATAATGGGTGCAGGCCCTCTAATGAGGGCCTGCACAAGTTTAATTATTCAAAAGAAGACAGCCCCCGTCTGCGCCAGAGATAATATAACGCCGGCACGACAAGCAGGGTAAGAAGAACCGCGCTGACCATGCCGCCGACCATGGGGGCGGCAATGCGGCTCATAACTTCTGAACCGGTTCCTGTGCCATATAAAATGGGCAGCAGGCCCGCAATGATTGCGGCCGCCGTCATCATGACAGGACGCACGCGCATCACAGCACCATGCAGAACGGCATGGATCAGCCCCTCCTGATTGGGGCGTTCACCATTCTTGTCACAATCCTCGAGCATGGCGCGATAAGCCTGATTAAGATAGACCAGCATAATGACCCCAATCTCAACCGCCACACCGGCGAGCGCGATAAAGCCAACCCCGACCGCGATGGAAAAATTGAACCCTTCAAGATACATCAACCAGATACTGCCCACCATCGCCAGCGGCAAGGTCCCCATGATGATGGCAACCTCGACGAAGTTTCGGAAATTGATAAACAGCAGGATGATGATGATCCCCAGAGTAACCGGCACGACATAGGTCAGCTTTTCCTTGGCCCGGAGCATATATTCATATTGTCCTGACCATTGAATGGAATAGCCTGCCGGTAATATTAGTTTGTCATCGACAATTTTTTGGGCCGCCTCGACATAGGTTCCCACATCAATGCCTTCAATATCAATGAAAGACCAGCCATTCAGGCGGGCATTCTCACTCTTGATGGCCGGTGGGCCGTCTTCAATCAGAATAGTCGCCACATCGGCCAGTGAGATACGCATGCCCGCAGGGGTGACGATGGGCAGGAGGGATAATTGTTCCGGCGAATTGCGGTAATCCTGTGGATAGCGGATGTTCACAGGATAGCGTTCCAGCCCTTCGACAGTTTGCGTCACATTCATGCCGCCAATGGCGGTGGCGACCACTTGCTGGATATCGGCTATATTAAGGCCATATCTGGCGGCTTTTTCCCGGTTTATGTCCACTTTGATATAACGCCCGCCGGCAACACGTTCGGAATAAACCGATGCAGTGCCGGGGACATCTTTGAGAATAACCTCCAGCTGTTTGCCTATCTGCTGAATTTCTGACAATTCCGGCCCGGCAATTTTAATGCCGACCGGGGTTTTGATGCCAGTCGCCAGCATGTCTATACGGGTTTTGATGGGCATAACCCAGGCGTTGGTAACCCCGGGGAATTTGACCAGACTATCCAGTTCTTTTTTGAGGCTCTCCATCGTTACCCCCTCGCGCCATTGGTCCCGTGGTTTAAGTTGAACAAAGGTTTCAATCATGGTCAGAGGCGCGGGGTCTGTCGCGGTTTCCGCCCGTCCCACCTTGCCAAATACGGTCAAGACTTCGGGCACGGTATAGATCAGCTTATCGGTCTGCTGAAGCAGTTCCCGGGCCTTGCCAATGGAGATTCCGGGGTAGGTTGTGGGCATATACATGAGATCCCCTTCATCCAGCGGCGGGATAAATTCACTGCCGATTTTATCGAGAGGCCATGCCCCGATGGCGAGGATGACCAATGCGCCAAGAAGGGTCATTTTAGGAAAACGCAAGACCCGTTTCAGAACCGGCATATAGGCCGCGGTTAATATCCGGTTGACGGGATTTTTCTGTTCGGGGAGGATTTTTCCGCGAATAAAATATCCCATCAAGACCGGCACAAGCGTGATGGCCAATGCCGCCGAGGCCGCCATGGCATAGGTTTTGGTAAATGCCAGCGGCGAGAACATGCGGCCTTCCTGTGCTTCCAGCGTAAAGACCGGAACAAAACTGACGGTAATGATCAGCAGGCTGAAAAATAAAGCCGGGCCAACCTCGACCGCAGAATCCGCCACAATTTTCCAACGGTTCTCTTTGGTTATCGGCGTTCGTTCCATATGCTTATGCATATTTTCAATCATGACAATCGCCCCGTCAATCATGGCACCAATGGCAATGGCAATGCCGCCAAGGGACATGATATTGGCATTAAGCCCCTGGTAATGCATGACAATGAAAGCGGCCAGAATGCCAACGGGCAAGCTGATGATGGCCACGAGAGAAGAGCGCACATGGAAAAGAAAGACCATACAAACCAACGCCACAATACCAAATTCTTCAAGTAGTTTAATCCAGAGGTTTTTAACCGCTTTCTCAATCAGCTTGCTTCGGTCATAAACGGTGACGACCTCAACGCCTTCGGGTAATCCTTTTTTCAATTGTTCCATCTTGGCTTTGACGCCTTCGATGACATTTTGTGCATTTTCGCCAAAGCGCATCACAATAATGCCGCCGACAACCTCGCCTTCGCCATTAAGTTCGGCAATGCCGCGCCGCATTTGCGGGCCAACCCCAATCTCGGCGACATCTTTCAGCAGCAGGGGGGTGCCATTCTCGTTCACCCCCAAAGGAATATTCCTTAAATCCTCCTCGCTTTGCAGATAGCCCGTGGCGCGAACCATATATTCGGCTTCGGCCATTTCAACAACAGAGGCGCCAATTTCCTGATTGCCTCGCCTGATGGCCATCTGAATATGAGATAGCGGAATATCAAAGGCCCGCAGCTTGTCGGGGTCGACCTTTACCTGATATTGTTTGACCATACCGCCAAGAGCGCTGACTTCCGATACGCCGGGGACGGTTTGCAATTCATATTTTAAAAACCAGTCCTGCAGGCTGCGCAGTTGGCTGATATCATGTTTTCCGGTTCTGTCGACAAGCGCGTAGAGATATACCCAGCCGACCCCCGTGGCATCCGGCCCCAATTGCGGTCTGGCGCTTGCGGGCAGAGACGGCGCGACCTGACTGAGATATTCCAGCACGCGTGATCGCGCCCAGTAAAGATCCGTATCATCATCGAATATGACATAAACATAACTGTCACCGAAGAATGAATAGCCGCGTACGGTAACAGCCCCGGGGACAGACAGCATGGCGGTTGTCAGGGGGTAGGTAACCTGATCCTCTACCACTTGCGGGGCTTGCCCGGGGAAAGTGGTTTTAATAATCACCTGAACATCGGACAGGTCGGGCAGAGCATCAATTGGTGTGTTTTTCAGCGACACCAATCCGACACCGACGATAATGAAGGTCGCCAGCAAAACGAAAAAGCGGTTGCCGATCGACCAGCGAATAATTGATTCAATCATTTTTTATTCCCCCATGTTCATCATGCTGGTTATGTTCGCTGTGATCCATATTCTCATGATCCATTTCTTGATCTTCTTTTTGATCTTCTTTTTGATCTGGGGCGGGGCCGCCGGGAATATGGACATTGGATACCAGATATTGACCATCTTTATCCTTTGTAATTTCGATATGCAGTGTCATACCCGCTTTAAGGTCTGAAAAGGCCACCTGTTCTGCGACTATAAAATCCATCGTCATTTTGGGCCATTGCCATTCTTCAATGGCCTCATGGGAAACATTTATCATCCGGTGACCTGCCATCAGGCTATTAATTGTTGCCTCAACCCAAACCGGAGCCTGAGCCTGAGCCGGAGTCTGAGATATTTCTTCATCACTTTTGGCGTTCATTCTCTTGAAGTCGGAGGTTTTGCTGGATTCAGAATCAAGCAGGAACTGGGCTGAAACCACAATTTTTTCACCGGCTTCCAGCCCGGATAGAATTTCCGCTGATTGTACATCAAAACGTCCGATTTTGACTTTAACGGACTTGAAACGGCCTTCGCCTAAGGCCAGAACCACACGATCAAAACTGCCGGACCGAATGACGGCCTCTTTGGGGATGAGCAGACTGTCAACGCTACTTTCGGCATGGATAACAACCTGGGCAAACATATTGGGTTTTAATTCATCATTTTCATTATCGAAGCGCAGCCGGACTTTGAGCGTCCGTGTTTTGGCATTCAGTGCGGGGTATATATAGTCAACTTTTCCCGCCCATGTCTTTCCGGGAAGATAATCCAGAGACATCGTAACCGGCAGACCTACAGAGACCTGAAACGCCTGTCTTTCAAAGACTTCGGCTTCGACCCATACCTGATCAAGTGTGCCGATTGACATCAGGGTTGTACCGGGTTTGACATAATATCCTTCCCGAATGTTGAGGTTATCAACCACACCGTCTTTTGGGGCATAGATGGTAATGGTTTGCGTTACTTTTTTGGTTTTCTTTAAATGTTTGATCGTGTTCAGAGGCAGCCGAAGGGCTTTCAGTCTGTCTTCTGCAGCCTGTATTAATCGGGCATTATTACGGCCAAGGGCAATGACCAGTTCTTCCTGCGCATTGACGAGTGCGGGGGAGTAAATTTCATATAATGGCTGATCCTTTTTAACCGGATCACCCGCCGCCTTGACATAAAGTTTTTCGATCCAGCCTTCCACTCTGGGGTGAATATGAACGAGCTGGTCTTCGTCATATTTCACATAACCAACCGTTTTAATTTCTGTATGCAGGGCTTTGCGCGCGACCAATGCGGTTCGGACACCTAAGTTGTTGATGACTTCGGGAGATATTTTTATGGTGCCCGGCCCGGTATCAGAACCAGAGGCACCATCATCATAAACCGGAATAAGATCCATTCCCATGGGGGATTTTCCCGGTTTGTCCCGCGTATAGTTTGGGTCCATGGGCGCAACCCAGTATAGGGGTGTCCTTTCGCTGCTTTTTGCTGCTGGTGTTTTTTCGTCTTCGGTAAACAGGCTGTAGGCCGTTACGGTAAGGGCCGCTCCCAATAATGCGCTGATGAGTAACGGGCCGGTTTTTTTTAGGGTTATTGTCATTTTAAATCTCCTGCGTGATGATCTTTTGCGCGATGATCTTTTGCAATGATGTCATCAGCATTTGCCATAAATATATAATTCAGTTGAAGAATGGTTTTCTGTCGTTCCACATCAATGTTTAAAGCATTCACTTCAGCATTCATTTCTGCGATACGGGCCCGCATGACTTCGGCGAAATCACCGTCGTCATTGGTATAGGCCGTCAGGGACGCTTCCGCCTGTTCAGACATTTGCGGCAGCAGGCGGGACTGGAAGATTTTCTGGCGTTCATTTAACCGCAGTAATTGGGCCTTTGCTGTTTCAAATGATGCCATCATTTTTCTGAGAAATTGCCATTTTTCGGTCTTTACCGCCGATGTCTTTGACAGGGCCGATAGAACTTGCTTGTCCTGACGATTGGCGGTGAACAGAGGGACGCTAAAAGTCACTCCAACTGAAAAAAGGTCAGACCGGCCAATGCCCAGCCTGTCGCTGGAACGATAGCCATATCCGGCATTAATGCCCCATGCCGGCTTATATTTCTGTTTGGCAAGATCAATACCCGCCTGACTGGTTTTGATTTTTTGTTCAATGGCCCGCAGAGCGGGATGCCCGGATATTTTGCTGAAGAGCAATCCTTGCTCGATCGGGGCTGCTGAAGTATAGAGCTGCGCATTTAGCAGTGCGATGTCTGGCAGCTTGCGGGTTAACAGGAAAGCCGACGGGATATTTTGACTTCCGCTTTCCTGATCTTCGCGTTTTTGATTTTTCAGGTATTTATCCAGAAAATAACCATTCAGCCATTCTGAAAGCTGTTCCTGAAACATTTCCCGTCTTTGATGCAGGATGGCAAGATGGTCATCCAGCCGCGTCAGTTCCAGCTGGGCGCGTATGACATCCTGCTGACGGCTTTTGCCTATGGCTGTTGAATAGCTGGACTGGGCAATATCAACCAATTGTTCAAACAAGGGGATGTTTTTCTCAATTATTCTAATGCTTTCCTGTGCGTTATAGACATTAAGCCACAGGCTTCCCACGGTGACGGTGATTTTTGCCCTGCGGTCTTCCCGCTGGAAGGGAAACTGGCCCGCCTTGAGTTCAAGTTGCCTTTGTTTTATGGACAGGCTGTCACCGGCGGGAAACATTTGCGATATGCCAATCCTGGCATTGGTCATGGGTTCCTGACCAAAATTAAGACTATCAGCAGCCAGATTATTTATACCGAGTGATATAAAAGGATCCGGCAGTGACCCTGCGGCAATACTTAAAGATTCAACAGAATCCTGAGAATGTTTATTCCCCACCAGCCACGGGTCTTTTAATTTGGCCGCTTTGATGGCCATTGTCATATCTATAATTTTTGAGGCTTTTTGAGGTGGTTCGTCAGCCTGTACAGATAGAATAGTCATCGGCAGAATAACCAGCCCCAATAACAGGCGCATGGGGAATGCAGCTATTAAGGGTTTCATATATATACTCATTGATATTGTTCCTCCCGGGTATTTATACGGGCATAAACTTCCGCAGAGCCATCCGCTTTCAGAAGTAATATGTCATAGGGGTCAAAGTCATCGCCCATTTCCATTCCAGGGCTGCCAAGGGGCATGGCAGGAACGGCCAGACCAATCGCGCCATCTGGTTTTTCCTGCAGGAACTGCTGAATGTATTTTGCCGGAATATGACCTTCAAAAACATAACCTTCTTTGGAAACTGCTGTGTGGCAGGACTGATATTGGGGTTGAATATTTTTCTCGGATTTCAGGGCTGATAAATGATTTATATTCTGGCCTGTCGTTTGGAATCCGTGCTCTTCCAGATGTTCCATCCATTTGCCGCAGCAGTGGCATGTTGAGCTTTTATATACCTCCAGAACAGGATAGCCGGATTTCTGGCCGGATTCCTGAATAGTATTTTGAGCCAATTCAATTTCAGTGTTTTCTTCAGAACAGGCGGTCAGAAACAGAGCTATAAATACAACTAGCAGTCGTTTCCCTATGGTTAGAGTAAAAAACATTTTTGGGCTCCTCTTGGGGCAGTTGATCAATAATAAGGTTAGGAAATCACCATGCGGCGTTTAAAGCAGCAGTGTGGAATAGGGGGCAGGCATTGCCGTCAGGTCAATGGATATATGGGGATATATAACAAAATCATAGGATTTTAGACGGATTTACCCTGCGTTACCGGGAAATGGGGGGGCGATAAAGAGCCGCAGGGAACTGCCTTGCAAGCAGGAATGGATGAGGGCTGTTTTTCTTAAATGCTATCATTTCCCTACCATGATGGGGGGATGAAATTAACGCAACAGAAGAACAATCCCCAAGGGGGCAGTTACAGTCATGATTGCAGCAATCATTCATTGTCTGACCTGTTTCAGAATCAGGCAGATTAACAGGATTGACCATATCAGCCATCGCGAGATGGTTATTTTGATCTATCGCACTCATTTGGCATGAATCATTGCTGGCAGCCGTTGCCTGACCAATAAAGACCATAAGCATTAACATAACCGTCAGAATCTTGCGTTTAATGAGTATCAATTTAAGTATGACCAATCTTTATATTTCTTTAATTATATTGCAGACAAAATATCAAAATTCAAGCGTATTTTTTGATTCCGACAAAACTATAGGCTCGAAAAGGCAACCAAAGAGAAAAAAATGGCCAGATGAATATTGACTGACCCCGTCTTTATGACTTTCCTGACATCTTATACGGACAGGAATAAGATATCCCTCAAAATTTGGAATATTTTTTTGAGGGGGGAGGGCGTATTTAACGTACTATTAAGTAGGGAAAACGTATTTTTTTAATATTTTTAATATAAAGGGCGAAGGTCATAGCCACAGCCGTGAGAGCCCTAAAGCTGATGATGGGCATGATCATTAACGCATAAATTCAAGATAGCAACAGCTATCGGGAACGGTGCTTGATAACTTTCTCCGCTTGGCATAAAGTAAAAATAAGCGAGGGCTGCTTTGGGTTTTGCAGACAACAGGAAAGATGAAGATGAATGATAAAATCGACCAATATTTGACAGATTATTCAAAGGTGAGTTTTCAGAATGATCTGGAGAATCTGGAGGATGATGTTTTCAAACGATTGTCCAGGAGCCAATCGCCATCCAAGCCCCATTCTGGCCGGGTTGAATTTAAAAACTATTTAGAGAAATGGTTTGGCATGCCGGCCTCTGTGAGTGCCAGTGCCTTTGCCATGACACTGGCGATTGGTATGTTTATGGGGACGCAGGTGCAGAATGAACTTCTCATTACTGACCATGATGCCCTTGGACTCAGCGTCTTTAGTGCGACAAGCTCAAAATTACCCTCATCATTATTGGTTCCTGAAGTATGAATATAAACATGCGGATTATCTTTTTCTTATTATTTTTGTCTTTGTTCATTATCTGTGGTTTTTTCATAGGCGAGTATTTCTCAAATAAAAACATCAAAATGGTGGAGAATTCCCATCAACATCTTCATGAAACATTGAATCTTACGCCGGATCAGCTGAATAAACTGATCCCGATCGAAGAAAAATTCTCTGAACAGAAAGCCCTGTATGAAGGTCAGATCCATCATGCCAATATCGCGCTTGGTGACATTATGAAAAGAGAAAAAGCCTATACGCCGGCAGTTAAAGAAGCGGTTGAGAAAGTGCATGTTGCCATGGGCCTTCTTCAGGAAGCAACCCTCATTCATTTTTTTGATATGAGGGAATTGCTTGATGAAAATCAGGCCCGAATCCTGGATAATTATGTGGCGGAAGCAATGCATGGACTTTGACAAAACGGCAAGTGATGAATGTCTTGCCCTTTGTTTGAAGGACGGCAATCGTGACGCCTTTAATGAATTGATGTCGCGCTATAAGGGGAGGCTTCATGCGTTCATTTGCCGTTATGTTGCAGACCGGGAAGAAGCCTACGACCTCTTGCAGGAAAGCTTTATCAATATATATCAAAAAATTCATCTGTATGACCCAAAGAGGAAATTTTCCACTTGGGCTTTTCAGGTCGCTTTAAATAAATGCCGGGACTGGGGACGAAAAAGAGCCTTGGCGCAAGCCTTGCCTTTTTCTTCATTGAAAAAAACCGGTGATGGCCTGAATTTTTTAGAAAATATAGCGGATCCGGGGGCAGATCCGGAGCATATTTACGCGGGAAGAAAAGCACTGGAAGTGGTTGCCAATGCGGTAGCGAATCTGCCGGAAAAACTTAAAGCGCCCCTCATTATGTGCGTATTGGAAGATATGTCTCAGGAAGAATGCGCCGGAATATTAAGTGTTTCGCAAAAAACCGTAGAGACCAGAATTTACCGTGCGCGAAAAAAATTAACCGAAATAACCTCCCTTTTATCATAAGCGGATCCGTCTGCGGGGGGAATTACATTATCTTCGTATAGGAATCAATGCCCGCTATCAAATTGTCTTTATTTTTCAGGGGTGCCTTAATTTTAAACGTATTATACAGACTGAGTATATTATTTAAAAATTTCATAGGAAGAATAAATGTCTTTATCAAAATATATCATTGCGGTTTTTGCCGTTGCCGGGCTTATATTAGGCCATGTGGGTGTCGCCTTTTCTCATGAAGGGGAAGATCATAGTAAAAAAGAAATGCCACATAAGCTTAGTGCGCAGGGAAAACGGGTTGTGAAGCTGTTGGAAAATTATGCCGCCGCCGTACAATCCGGAAAGCTATCCGAAATTGAAAAATATGTGGTGACGGGGGCTGGCTTCAGCAGTCTGGAAGGGACATTTGAAGATCTGGGGTGGGACAGCTATCGCAAACATCTGGCATCTGAATTACCCATGTTCAATGATATGGCTTATGAGTTGACCAATATCCGTCCATATGTGAAAGGAAAGATGGCCTATGCCATCACCGATTATACCCTGAAGGCTACCCTTAAAAGCAATAAATCCGGCGGTGGAAAAGATCGGCTGGACATCAAAGGCAAGGCGACCATTATACTGATGCGATCCAATAAAGAATGGAAAATCCGCCATATTCATACGGCGCGTGCCAAGGCTGAAAAAAGCAAACCAGCAAAGAATCATCATTAATTTTTATGGGTCTGTCCTGAAGAAAGGGCAGGCCATTTCAATATCTGTGAGGCTATCATGAAATTATCCAAAATCATTCTCGTGAGCATTCCCGTTCTGATTATCGCACCGCTGGCATTTGTTTATTCCGGCATATTCAATGTCGCCGCCACCGCCACCCATGACCCGGTCACAAACTGGCTTTTGACCCAGACAAGAATCCGATCCATAGAGGTGCGTTCAAAAGGCATCGAAATGCCTGACCTTGACGACGAAAAGCTTCAACTGGCGGGCATAAATGATTTCAACTCCATGTGTGCCGAGTGCCATACCGCGCCGGGACGCCAGCCATCGTCTTTGGCGCTTGGGCTAAATCCTCCGGCACCTGACCTTGCTGAGAGTGCGCTTGAGGTCACGCCGGAAAAATTATTCTGGGTCACAAAGAATGGTATCCGCATGACCGGCATGCCGGCATGGGGGGTGACACATGGTGATGATGACATCTGGCCTGTTATCGCCTTTATGCAGGTGCTTCCCGATCTGGATGCGGAAGATTATCAGGAAATGTTAAAAGATGCCAAAGGCATGGGACATCATGCTCATTGACCAAAAGGTCGTGATATTTAGGCACAGACGGCTCTAAAATAAATCGGCCTTTAAGCATCTTCCTGAGAGAATTTTATATTTTTGTGAGGGGCGAGGCATTTCCATGCGTATTAGAATTGAACGGGACGTTTCGGTGATGTCTTGGGTCTGTCCATTAACATTGGGAATAGGATAAAGTCAGAAGTAAAAACAGTTGGTAACGACATTATTTAAAAATTAAGGATGAGGGCTGATTGAAGCGTCATCTCCTTAGAAATTACCTCTTTAAATTGCACCTAAAATTAGGCGGCGGTTCTATTCTTTTTTTCTAGATATCGTATGTATATCAAATAGTTAGATTGATTTTTGTTGTAAAAAATTGACTTGTATCATGTTAGTTTTCCCGTTTTGCAAATATATTATTCATAGAGACGGTTTCAAAGTTAAAGCAGGCTTTATATTGGTTTCTCGACACAAATTAGGAAAAGAAAATGTATGGAAAATTGAAGAAGAAAATTCTTTATGCACCCTTGTTCACAAGTATGTTGTTGATGAGCGGGGGGGCAGCACAATCGCAAGAAACGGCGGTTGATTTCAAGAATAAAATCATTGAGCTTGAGCAGAGAATTTCCGGGCTGGAATCATTAAAGCAGGAGCTTCAGGAACTAAAGAAAAATCTTTTACAAAAGGAAGAGAAGGTTCTGGCAAAGGAAGAAACGCTTGTCAGTGAGATCAAATCCATAAAGTCCCTTCGCAAGTCCTTGTCGGTCAGAGAATCCAAGCCGCGGGGGAAATGGCATCTGGCCGGATATGCCGATGTGGGTTTTGAGGCCATCTCGGGGGATAATAATGACAGCTTTGTGGCCGGAAAATTCAACCCTATGTTTCATTTCCAATATGAAGACTGGCTGCTTTTCGAAGGCGAGCTGCAAATTGTAACCAACGAAGCCGGCGAGACCACCATTGATGTGGAATTTTCCCAGCTAGATTTCATGCTGCATGATAATATCACCTTGGTTGTCGGCAAATATCTCAGCCCGATCGGACAGTTTCAGGAGCGCCTGCATCCCAGTTGGATCAATCGATCCATGAACGCGCCTACCGGATTTGGCCATGGCGGCGTCCAGCCGGCCAACGAAGTGGGGGTCATGTTGCGCGGCGGCGTTACGCTCACCGATGAGGTTACTTTCCGCTATTCCCTGTCTGCCGGAAACGGCCCCCGCTTTGGCCATGATGATGATGAGCTGGAACTGGAAGGGATTGGCGCGGATAATGACAGCAGCAAGGCCCTTGGCGGCCGGTTGGCATTGGTTCACAAATCTTCTCTGGAACTGGGGTTTTCCTATCTGGATTCTGGGGTTAACAGTAAGGCAGGACTGTTGCCAGACGGCGATATGGCACTGGCTAGAAAAGGCGATTACAGGCTCTGGGGCGCGGATATGGCCTATACAAAGGGGAGCTGGGATATACGGGCTGAATATCTTAACGCCAAGAATTCTCCCTCAGGGGGAACGGTTGCCGGCGGATTTGAAGAAGTCAACTGGGAGGCCTGGTATGCCCAGATGGCCTACCGTCTGTCTGGTATGCTGGACAATCCGGCATTGGGCAAGCTCGAACCGGTGATAAGATACGGCGAGTTCCGGACCAATGTTGGCGACGAGCTTCAACTGTCGGCTGAAAAAAGATGGAATATCGGCATTAATTACTGGCTGTCGTCGAGCATTGTGGTGAAAACGGGTATTGAACGCCGCAATTATATTCTGGTCAATAGAGCAGATGAAACACGCTATAAAGTTCAGATGGCGTACGGTTTCTAAAACTCGGAAAGGATGGAAAGATGAAAAACACTAACTACATAATGATAGCCTCCCTGATAATCTCCGTATTTGCGGGAACGGCGGCTCAGGCGGCGGAAAGCGTCAAAAAAGATCCCATGCAGATTGTGCGCGGCGCAAAATCCTGGGCTCAGAGCTGCGGCAGTTGCCACAATATCAGACCCCCCAAGGATCTCACCGATGAGGAATGGGAAGTGTCCGCCCTTCATATGAGGGTGCGGGCCAATATTCCGGGAAATGTCATTAGGGATATTATTGCTTTCCTTCAGGCAAGTAATAATGAAAAAGTTAAAGAATGAGATATAGGGAGTTTACTATGAGAAATATTTTATCATCAATCATAAAGGTTGGTTTGGCTTTGGCGACTTCCTCTCTGGTAACAGGGCAGGTAAGTGCAAATGATGTGAAGCTGGGGGCCAAAGTATATGGCGGAACCTGTGTCGCCTGTCATGGTAAAAATGGTAAAGGGGAAATCCCCGGCGTCCCCGACCTCACATCGGCCAAAGGTCCCCTTGCCAAGACGGATGCTGTATTACTGGATCATATTATAAATGGCTATGAAAGCCCGGGTTCAGATATGGCAATGCCGGAATTAGGCGGAAATGAGGACCTTACAGAACAGGATATCAAGAATGTTATCGCTTATATGCGGGCGAAATATCAACGTAAAAAGTAAGCTGTTTAAGGATAGAGGCATTTCTTGAGCAACAAGCCTTGAAAGGCAGAGCCAAGCCGGATGAGAATGTCTGTATTATCCGGGGCTTCTTGCATTGTGGTCTGGATTGATCTGATGCAGAATATTTAAATCTCTGTTTGTAACATAGGCGATATTCGCCTGTCCGCCTATCGCTCTTAAGGGTTGGCTATTATCTGTGCATGATTAATATCAATGCCGGAATCTATGGCCGGGACGGTAATATCTTCCGCCGTTGCGCATTTTTATAGGCAGAAACAGCATTCATATTTTAGTAATTCTGAGCTTGAGG
>Ga0256839_1001428_pt1 | contig 28922 bp, 22 predicted proteins | sample 354166metaG_FD_185968 | JGI IMG/M metagenome (GOLD analysis project Ga0256839, IMG submission 185968) | Hydrothermal vent microbial communities from Mid Atlantic Ridge, Atlantic Ocean - 354-166 | ecosystem: Environmental > Aquatic > Marine > Hydrothermal vents | place: Atlantic Ocean: Mid... | reverse complement strand
TGGTTGTGCACCTTGTTGTAGGCAGCGAGGGGAACTCGGCGCCGGTTCCCGCAGCCGGCGCGAGGGGGCCGGGAGGGGAAAGGAGTCGGGGGGAGTCCACGGAACACGAGGTCGTGCCCTTGCAACGCCTCGCCAGCCACCAGGCACCCCCGTGGCACCCGGGACGGGCCGCTTACCGCTGCTGCCTTCCGGCCCTGACGGGGTTCACGGTGTCCCGCCGCACGGGACCCAGCAGCTGGCGAAGCTGTGGAAGAGCACGACCCCTTGGGGTCGGCATGGAGCCGAAGGGGAAAGGTGAGGCGGAGAGGGTGGGATTCGAACCCACGAACCCTTTCGGGTTACGAGCTCTCCAGGCCCGCGCACTAGACCAGACTATGCGACCTCTCCGCAGTCTTCTCGCCTCCATTATAGCCAGATCGCGTGGATCTGGCAAACATCCGGGGCGTGGAAATCCATGTGGGGCCGCTCCATTCGACGGCCCCCCGGGGTGAGGAGCGCGTCCCACAGGGCCTTCATCTCATCATGGCCCTGTTTGACAATCCCGCGGTCCTGATCTACCCTTAGAGGACGGACGATGGACCCATCCGTCCTGTCGACGAGGCATCCATGGCCGTTCCGTACTTGACCGTGTATTCCATCCACGTGCCTTCCACCAGGAGGAGGACCCCGGGAAGCGGGCTTCGGCGTCGGCCCTGACCGCACCGGGAGGACCTTCCACACTCCCAGCTCGCTTCCTCTACGCCACGCGGGATCCCCGCTGTGGCGTTTTTTGATCGGGGCGCCAGGCTGCCCATTCCGCGAGCCCATGGGCTGCAGCCTGGCCTCTGGCCGTCCGTGGGCGTTTCTGCCCCCATCCAGCGAGGAGTGATAGCCATGGAGAACCCAGCCAAACCATCCGTTCGGAAATGTGTCCTGGCCTACTCCGGTGGCCTGGACACCAGCATCATCATCCCCTGGCTTCGGGAGAACTACGGCTGCGAGGTCATTGCCTTCTGTGCCAATCTGGGCCAGGACCCAGAGGAGCTGGCGGATGTGGAGCAGAAGGCCCTGGCCACCGGGGCCAGCAAGGTCTATGTGGAGGATCTCCGGAGCGAGTTCCTCACGGACTACGTCTTTCCCACCATGCAGGCCGGTGCCATCTACGAGCGGGAGTACCTGCTGGGCACCTCCATGGCCCGTCCCCTGATCGCCAAACGGCTGGTGGAGATCGCGGCCCTGGAGGGCGCGGACGCGGTGGCCCACGGTGCCACCGGCAAGGGCAACGACCAGGTCCGCTTCGAGCTGACGGTCATGGCGCTGAACCCCAAACTCCGCATCATCGCGCCCTGGCGCGAGTGGGCCATCCGGGGCCGCCGGGATGCACTGGACTATGCCCTGGAACACAACGTGCCGGTCAAGGCCACGGAGGAGCGCATCTACAGCCAGGACCGGAACCTCTGGCATCTGAGCAACGAGGGCGGCCCCTTGGAGGACCCCTGGAACGAGCCGCCCAAGGACATGTATGAGTGGACGACCGACCCGGAGGACGCGCCGGACGAGCCCGAGTACGTGGAGATCTACTTCCGCCGGGGCATCCCGGAACGCCTGAACGGCGTGGCCCATGGCCCTGTGGATCTGATGAACGCGCTCAACGCCCTGGGGGTCCGGCACGGCATCGGTCGGGTGGACCTGGTGGAGAACCGGTTGGTGGGCATGAAGAGCCGGGGGGTCTACGAGACCCCGGGAGGCACCATCCTCTACAAGGCCCACCAGGCCCTGGAACAGCTCTGCCTGGACAAGGACACCCTCCACTTCAAGCAGGTGGTGGGCCTGCGCTATGCGGAGCTGGTCTACAACGGCCAATGGTTCACCCCCCTGCGGGAGGCCTTGGACGCCTTTGTCCGCCAGACCGAGGAGACCCTCACCGGCACGGCCCGGCTCAAGCTCTACAAGGGCAACGTGATCCTGGTGGGCCGCCAGAGCCCTTACAGCCTCTACCGGGAGGACTACGTGACCTTCGATGAGGACGACGTCTACAACCAGGCCGACGCGGAGGGCTTCATCAAGCTCTTTGGCCTGCCTCTGAAGGTCCGGGCCATGCTCCTGCGGGAAGGGCCGGGGATCAGCGCGTATCCCCAGCCGGACTACACGGAGTTCAAGAGGGACTGAGGGCACGTGCGGAGCCGGGCCCGGGCCGAGCGGTGGAAGAGGGCCGGAGACCGGACCGCCCCGTCCGCGTTCCCTCCTGGGCTACCGAGACGCTCTGTCCTCAGTTCCTGTCCAGCCAGGGGAGAGATCGCCATGGATCGACCCAGCCTCGACCTGCCCGCGGCCTTCACCCAGCCCCCCGCCTCCCCGCCCCTGCCGGTGCCTGGGTTCGACGCCGCGGGTGTGGCCTGTGGCATCAAGCCAGGGGGCCAGCTCGATCTGGCCCTCATCGCCTCGCCGGTGCCCTGTGTGGCCGCCGCGGTCTTTACCCGAAACGCCTTTCCCGCCGCGCCGGTCCTCCACGACCGCGCGCTGCTCCGCTTCAACGCCGAGCGGATCCACGGTGTGGTGGTGAACTCGGGCTGTGCCAACGCCTGCACGGGGACCCAGGGCCGGGCCAATGCCCGTCGAATGGCCGAGTGGACAGAACAGGCCCTGGACGCGGGGGAGCATACCGTCTTCGTCATGAGCACCGGGGTCATCGGCGTCCAGCTCCCCATGGAACGGCTGGCGACCGGCATCCCGCAGCTCGTGGCTCGGCTCCGTCCCGATGGGTGGCAGGAGGCCGCCGCGGCCATCATGACCACAGACCGTTTCCCCAAGTGGGCCTCGGCCACCCTGGAGATCCACGGACACCCGGTGACCCTCACCGGCATCGCCAAGGGCGCGGGGATGATCCACCCGGACATGGCCACCATGCTGGCCGTGGTGGTCACCGATGCGGCCATCGCCCAGCCCGTGCTCCAACAGGCCCTGGTCCAGGCCTGTGACCACAGCTTCAACCGCATCAGCGTGGACGGCGATACCAGCACCAACGACACGGTGTTGCTGTTGGCCAATGGGCTGGCTGGCCACCCGGCCATCGACCAGGCCCAGGGTCCGGCCTACACGGCCTTCCTGGATGCCCTGACCCAGGTGGCCCAGGAACTGGCCAAGGCCATCGTGCGCAACGGCGAGGGCGTCACCCGGTTCGTCACCCTCCAGGTGGAGGGCGCGATGGACGACCACCAGGCCCATCAGGTGGCCAACGCCATTGCCACCAGCCCCCTGGTCAAGACCGCCTTCTACGGCGGGGACCCCAACTGGGGCCGCATCGTGTGCGCGGTGGGCTATGCCGGTGTCCAGGTGGTGCCCGAACGGACTCGTCTGACCGTCCGCCGGGGCGAGCCCCAGGACGGTCAGCCCGAGCTGGAGCTCTTCCGGGACGGCACGCCCACAGGGTACGCGGAGGAGGAGGCCGCGGCCATCTTCGCGGACCACCGGATCACCGTCCGGGTGGACCTGGGCCTGGGCACCGGCCGGGCCACGGTGTGGACCGGCGATCTGAGCCACGGGTACGTGACCCTCAACGGCGAGTACCGGACATAGCCAGGACACTTCCTCAGCCGGACCTCTGTTCTCCGGCCCCATGTCTGGGGGCAACCCAGGGAGACGGTGGACCCAACCGGGTAGAGCGGGCACCGGGCTCCTGGGCAGGCCGTGGTAGAATGGGCCCATGGACACCCTGCGCGGCGTCGTCGAGCGCATCACCTTCCACAATCCGGAGAGCGGCTACACCGTGGCCAAGCTCGCGCCGGAGAAGCGTCCACCCCATCTCCCCGGCTGGCAGAAGGAGGTCACCCTGGTGGGCCACATGCCCCATCTCCACCCGGGGGAGTGCGTGGAGGTCCACGGACGATGGACCTTGCATCCGGAGTACGGGAAGCAGTTTCGGGTGGAACGGATGCGTTCGGTGCTTCCCGCGACGGTGGCCGGGATCGAGAAGTACCTGGGCAGTGGCCTGATCCGGGGGGTGGGCCCGGTGACGGCTCGGCGCATCGTGGACCATTTCGGCCCGGATACCTTGGAGGTGATCGACAACGAGCCAGAACGCCTCCTGGAGGTGCCCGGCGTGGGGCCCAAGCGGGTGGCCATGATCGCCCAGGCCTGGGCCGAACAACGGGCCATCCAGGAGGTGATGGTCTTCCTCCAGAGCCACGGGGTCAGCACCGGCCTGGCCACCAAGATCTACAAGCACTACGGCGACCAGGCCATCCAGGTGGTCCAGCAGGATCCCTATCGGCTGGCCCAGGAGATCCACGGCATCGGCTTCCTCACCGCGGACCGGATCGCCCGTTCTCTGGGGATCCCAGAGGACGCGCCGGCCCGGATCGCGGCCGGCGTGGAGTACGTGCTCAACCAGGCCACGGACCAGGGCCACGTCTGCCTGCCCAGCTCGGAGCTGATCCCACAGGCCGCGGAGCTGCTCCAGGTGTCTCCCGAGGCGGTGGCCGGGGGCCTGGTCCGACTGCGCCAGGCGGAGCGGGTGAAGCTGACCTCCCGCCCGGGCGGGGAGGCAGAGCGAGGGGCTGGAGAGCCAGGAGGCCCGGAGAGGGAGTGGGCCCAGCCCTCGGCCTTGTCCGAGCCGAGCCCGACATACAGGGTCTCCTCCCCTGAGGAGGTACAACGCCTGCTCCGGGAAGAGCGGACCGTCTATCTGCGCCCCCTCTACCACGCGGAGGTGGGGGTGGCCAATGGCCTGCGTCGGCTCCTCCTTGCCCACCAGGATCGGCTGACCCCTCCGCCGAGCTCGGTCCTGGACTCCCTGGTGGCGGAGGCGGATCCGGAGACGGGGCAGCGGCTGACCCCCCAGCAGCAGGCCGCGGTCCGCGCGGTCCTCACCCACCGGCTGGTGGTCCTCACCGGGGGGCCGGGCACCGGCAAGACCACTGCCGTCCGGGCTCTTCTGCGCCTGGGCCAAGGCCTGGGATGTCGTGTCCTGTTGGCTGCACCCACCGGCCGCGCGGCCAAGCGTCTGGCCGAGACCACCGGCCACGAGGCCCGGACCCTCCATCGTCTGTTGGAGTTCCATCCCGGCCAGGGCCTGGGGTTCCGACGGAGCGCGGAGAACCCTCTGCCCTGTGATCTCCTCATCGTGGACGAGGCCTCCATGCTGGACCTGGTCCTGATGAACCATCTGCTCAAGGCGCTGGCGCCGGGCACCCACCTGTTGCTGGTGGGCGACGTGGATCAGCTTCCCAGCGTAGGGCCCGGCAGCGTGTTGGCGGACATCATCCGGGCGGTAGAGGGAGACACCGCGGGGCCCGGTCTTCCCCATGCCACGGTGATCCGGCTGGCCACCATCTTCCGCCAGGCCCCTGGCAGCTACATCATCCGCAACGCCCACCGGATCCACCAGGGGCGGATGCCCATCATCGATAACCGGGAGGCCACCGATTTCTTCCTCTTCCGCACGGACGACCCGGAGCGGGCCGCGGCTCTGGTGGTGGAGCTGGTCCAGACCCGGATCCCCCGGCGTTTCGCCATCCCACCGGAGGACATCCAGGTGTTGTGCCCCATGCATCGAGGGGTGGTGGGGGTGGCCGCGCTCAACGCCGCCCTCCAGGCCGCGCTGAATCCCCCCGCCCCGAACCGGCCGGAACGGACCCTGGGCAGTCGGGTGTTTCGGGTGGGCGATCGGGTGATGCAGGTGCGGAACAACTACGACAAGGAGGTCTACAACGGCGACATCGGCCATGTCCGGGAGGTGGACGCGCTCCACCATCGGGTGACGGTGGAGATGGACGGGCGGGCCGTGCACTACGATTTCCTGGAACTGGATGAGCTGGTCCACGCCTATGCCATCAGTGTCCACAAGAGCCAGGGGAGCGAGTTCCCCGCGGTGGTGATCCCGATCCTCACCGGCCACTATGTCATGCTGCAGCGCAACCTGCTCTACACCGCGGTCACCCGAGCCCGACGGTTGGTGGTGTTGGTGGGCCAGCCCAGGGCCATCGCCATGGCCGTGGGCAACAACCGGGTGGTCCGCCGTCACACGGGGCTGGCCGAACGGCTGCTGGCCCCCCAACGGGAACCGCCGCCCATGGGAGAGCGTCCATCATGACCCGAGCCCTGCCCATTGCCGTCCAGCTCTACACCCTGCGCCACCACACCACAGACTTCACCCAGCTCATCGCCACCGTGGCCCAGGTGGGGTATCCCGGAGTGGAGCTCCTCCACGATCCGGGGCTGGATCCTGCCACCGTGCGGGCCGTTCTGGAGGCACATCGCATCCAGGCCGTCTCGGCCCACGTCCCCTACGAACGCCTGGTGGAGGATCTGGACGGGGTGATCGGGTTCCACCGGGCTGTGGGCAACCACCACGTGATCGTGCCCAGTCCCCCGCCGGCTGTCCGGGCTTCCCGGGACCCGGAGGTCTACCGGGAGTTCGGCCGCGCCCTGGGCAGGCTGGGGGCGCGCTGTGCCGCGGCGGGGATCTCCCTGGGATACCACAACCACGACTGGGAGATGCAATCGGCCCAGGGCCGGCGCCTGCTCGACTGGCTGCTGGAGAGCGCGGAGCCGGGCCACCTCTTCTGGGAGCCGGACCTGGCCTGGGTGGTCCGCGGTGGGGCCGATCCGCTGGAGCTCCTGGCCCGCCATGCAGGCCGCTGCCCGCGGGTCCATGTGAAGGACCTGGCCCACCCCGGCGAGAACCTGGAGGAGCAGGGTTGGGCCGATGTGGGCCACGGTGTCCTGGACTGGAAGGCCTTGCTGCCCGCGGCCCAGCAGGCCGGCGCCGAATGGTACATCGTGGAGCACGACCACCCTCGGGATCCGGTGGCCAGTATCCGGCGCAGCCTGGCCTTCCTCCGAGACACCTGGAAAGGGTAAGCTCCCGCCATGCGGACCGAGCTCTTCGACTACGAGCTGCCGCCGGAATACATCGCGCAGGAACCGGTGGAACCCCGGGATGCGAGCCGGCTGCTGGTGCTCCACCGCACCACCGGGGCGATGGAGCACCGGGTCTTCCGGGAGATCGGCGACTACCTGCACCCTGGCGATCTGTTGGTGGCCAACGACAGCCGGGTGATCCCCGCCCGGCTCCGAGGGCGCAAGCCCACCGGCGGCAAGGTGGAACTCCTGTTGCTGCGCCCCTTGGACGACGCCGGCCAGGAATGGGAGTGCCTGGTGCGGGGACGTGGGCTGCGGGAGGGGGCTCGGATCCTCCTGGAATCTCCGGCCGGAGAGGACGGCCCTGGACCCGAGGCCCAGGTGGTCGCGGTCCACCCGGATGGAACCCGGGCCGTGCGCTTTGCCGAGCCCATCTGGAACCATCTGGACCGGCTGGGCCAGATCCCCCTGCCCCCCTACATCACCGGCTACCGGGGCGATCCCGAACGCTACCAGACGGTCTACAGCCGGCGGGCGGGCAGTGTGGCCGCGCCCACCGCGGGGCTTCACTTCACGGCCGAGCGGATCCTCGCGCTGCGGGAACAGGGCATCGGCTGGCAGACGGTCACCCTGCACGTGGGCCTGGACACCTTTCGCCCCATCACCGAGGAGGAGGTGGAAGAGCACGCGATCCACACGGAGTGGGCCGAGCTGACCCCGGCGGTGGCCCGGGCCATCAACGAGACGAGCCTCCGAGGTGGACGGATCGTGGCGGTGGGCACCACCACGGTCCGGGTGTTGGAACATGCGGCCACCGTGGCCCAGGGCATCGACCCCTACGACCACCGGGCATGTCCCTGGCAGCGGGTGGCCGCTTTCCAGGGCCCCGTGGATCTCTACATCGTCCCCGGCTATCGTTTCCGGGCCGTGGACGCCCTGGTGACCAACTTCCACCTCCCCCGTTCCACCCTCCTGCTGTTGGTGAGCGCGTTCATCGCCCAGGCCCACCCGGAGGACCTGGACGCCGGGCGACGGCTCCTGCTCCAGGCCTACGAGGTGGCCAAGCAGGAGGGGTATCGCTTCTTCAGCTTCGGCGATGCGATGCTGATCCTGGACTGAGGGCCGGGGTTCAGGGGAGCTGGAGGACGAAGGGCTCGGAGCGCCATCCCTGGGGTGAGTGGATGGCGGCTCGCAGGGTGACAGGCCGCTCGAATCCCAGCCCCTGCAGGAAGCTCGCGTGGGTGTAGAAGGCCTGGACCAGGGTGTCTGTGCGACATTCGGCTCCTGGGGGTGGGTTCCAGAGGGAGAGCGACTCCACCGATGTCGTCGAGGTGCAGGGGCCCAGCCGGGCGTAGAGGTCGAACTCGTGGACCTCTGGCCAGAGGAGCCAGGTGTGGAAGGCCCCGTTCTCCCCGGAGTGGAGCCCGATGGTGTAGCCGTATCGGGTGGGATCCCGGTCGAAGCCGTGGTAGAGGTACGCGCCTACGTAGGTGGTCGCCCCCTTCTGTGCCGGCCCACGGGGTGGGTCCAGGACCACCAGGTCCAGGGGCACGGACTCCTGGGGCAAGGGGTGTAGGCGCAGTCGCAGGTAGATGTCGTGGAAGAGGACCTGGGTCTCCACCACCTCCACGGTCCCCGCCTCACGTCGTTCCAGATCCACCGGATAGAGATCCACGATCTCCGTGCCCAGCCAGCGATCGGGACTGGGGTGACGGAGCACGCTCCAGGGACAGGCCATCCAGGCCCGTCTGGGCATCTCCGCCGGCGGAATCGCCGCGGCCCGGAGCGCGTCGCGGCCGTTGATCTCCGCCCGGACTCCGCGCAGGGTCAGGGTGGCGTATGCGTCCTGGCGGGGGAGCGCCTCCGCGATCTCCTGGGGGGGCCTGTCTGTCACCACGCAGGCGGGCGCGTTTGCCTGGGCACCCGCCAGCCACAGGGGCAGATCGCCGTAGACCTGGACCCCGTCCTCGGTGGCCGCCCAGAAGAGCCGGAAGCCGACCTCGTGGACCCGCACGATGACCTGGCCCTTCCAGCCACCGTCCTGGTAGGTGAAGCGGATAGTGGAGGCCACCTGCAGTGTGTCGCCGGCCTCCTCCTCCCGGCGGATGGCGGCCAGGGGCGGGAGCCCCGGACGGACGTGCTCCTGTCGGACCAGGAGCTGTCCTTCCGGTGTCCGGAACTCGACCGTGAAGGGCGGTGGAGGCAGCCGGTTCTGGTCCACGGTCCGGGCGTCCACCGGGTAGCTGTAGCTGCTGGGTGGGGTGCTCTTGTCTGCCCTGGGGCCCCGCTGTTCCACCACCACCTGGACCTGGCCCTCCCGGGTCCGGATGTCTCGGATGCGCACCCGATAGCCTTCCGTGGCCGCGGTGCCGAGGAAGGCCACCACCGCGGCCTGGTCCTCCTCCAGCCAGACCCGCTGGGCGACCTCCTGGGCCACGGGGATGGGGAGCCTGGACATGGCAGCCTGGAGGCTGGCCGGTTCCAGGAAGAGCCCATAGAGCGCGTCCGGGAAGGGGGCCACCTCCTCGCCCTCCATGGGGATGGAGACCTCCGGCGCAGGCGACACCGGGGGACTCCCGTCGATGGGGGACCGTGGCTGGGGCGGCCCGCCGACGCATCCGGCGAGCCAGGCGCCCAGCAGGGCCATGGTCAGGTACAGGCAGGGGTTCCGTCGGCTGAGCAGGGGAACCGACCGGTCCATCCGTGCTCCAGATCCGCTGGATCAGCTCGGCTCCTGCTGGGAAGGGACCTCCAGGGGGGCAAAGGGGCTGATCCGGCGGATCTTCTCGATGATGCGCTGGCGTTCCGCCTCGGTGCGGGCCTGGGTCAGGCGGGCCCGCAGCTTCTGGAGTTTGGCCCGTCGGCGCCGACGTCGTCGGATCTCCCGCACCCGTTCCGCTCGGTTGTGTGCCATGCTGTTGTCCTCCTCCACGTGGACTCTGTTCGGTGGTTCCTGTCTGGTCTCGTCCAGGTTGAGATCAGGGACAAAGGAGCCGACCTCGAGCCGGCCGGCCATCTTCCATTATACATCGGGTGCCCCGGTCCGAGGAATTTGGGGGCCCGGGACACGGTCGGTGGAACGGACGGGCCTCTCTAGACGGGACCGGTGGGTGGGGCTCCGGGCATGGCCTGCTCCGGGCCTCCGGGGAGCTCAAGGCCCCGGAAGCATGCCCAGGGGGTCCGCACGGTCCGGTTGGGTGGCCGCGTCCACGAAGGCGGCCAGGTCGGTCTTGAGCTGGGCCAGGGACGGCGGGTGGACGTACATCATGTGGCCGGCCTCGTAGTAGCCCATGCGGATGTTGCCCCGGAGGGCCGGGTCCAGCGCCATGTGGTTCACCGTGTACTCGGTGGCGAAGTAGGGCGTGGCCAGGTCGTAGTAGCCATTGGCCACGAAGACCTGGAGGTAGGGGTTCTTGCTCATGGCCGCCCGGAGGGTCTCGGCCACGTTCAGGTACTGGTTCTGGAACTCGCTGTAGTCCCATTTCTGGTACAGGGGGAGCAGGATCTCGTAGGGCAGGTCGCTCTCGTAGCGGAGTTCCCGGCGCAGGTAGTCGTTCAGCGTGGCGGTGTAGAGCCCTTGGATCGCGCTGTAGCTGGGATCGTGCTCGAAGGTCTCCCCGGCAGCGTCTCGGTCGATGCCCACGAAGCGGGTGTCCAGCCGCCCCACCGTGCGTCGTCGGTCCCGGAGCAGCTCTTTGGTGAAGCGGTGGATGGAGATGCGGAGGTGGCTGCGCTCCACGTAGTCCGGGTCCAGGCCGGTGAAGCGGGCCAGTTGGGCGACCAGGGCGCGGCGTTCCTGGGGAACGATGGCGTCGCCCTTGAGCAGGCCCAGGGCGTAGTCTGTGGTCGCGAAGGCCTCCACCTGGGCCAGCACCTCCCGCAGGGGGCGCTCCTGCAGCTCTGCGGGGAGCCGCCTGTGGTACCAGGCCGTGGCCGTGTAGGTGGGGAGGAAGAGGATGTAGGGGAGGTCGTTGCCCACCACGAAGCGAGCCGTCTGGAAGTTCAGGATGGCCGACACCAGCATGATGCCGTTGAGCACCATGCCATGGCGGTCCTGGAGATGGCCGGCCAGGCCCGCGGCCCGGGTGGTGCCGTAGCTCTCGCCGATGAGGAACTTGGGCGAGGCCCAGCGGCCGTTGCGGGTGGTGTAGAGGCGGATGAACTCGCCCACGGATTCGATGTCCTTCTGGTAGCCGTGGAAGATCTGGGCCTCCTGTCCTGGGGCCGGTCGGCTGTACCCGGTGCTCACCGGATCGATGAAGACCAGATCGCTTCGGTCCAGGAGGGAGTGGGGGTTGGGCACCAGCCGATAGGGCGGGGGCGGCACGCTGCCGTCCTCGCGGAGCTGGACCACTCGGGGGCCCAGCAGGCCCAGGTGCATCCACACGGAGGAGGAGCCGGGCCCGCCGTTGAAGGAGAAGGTGATGGGCCGTGTGCCCGGATCCGAGACGTGGTCCTGGGTGTAGGCGATGTAGAAGAGGGTGGCCTGGGGCTTCTGGTCCTCGTCCCGGAGGATGAGGGTGCCCGCGGTGGCCGTGTAGTGGATGGGGTGTCCGTCGATGACGAGAGTGTGTCGGGTCTGGACCTTCTCCTCCCTGGGCTCCTCCTGGGGTTTCCCGGGCCCGTCGTGGTCCTGGGAGCGGTCCTGAGGAGGGGATGCATCGGACATATGGCCTCCGGTTCGGTGTCGGGTTCGAGACGGCGATTCGGATGGAAGGGCCCCTGGGGGCCACGGCGGCATTCTATCACACCTGGCAGAGGTGGGCGAGCAGCAGGCCGCGCGGCCTGGGAGATCTGGAGGTGCAAGGTGTTTTCCGCATTGCACAAAGCCCGGAGTCGTGGCAGGATCGGAAGGTGTCGCGGTCTGCACCCCAGCAAGCCCGGAGGCATCCCATGAGCGCCACCGCGTCCATGCCCCCGGATCCCTCCTCTGCCTCGGCCGGGCCAGACGGGGATGGGGATCCCGAGGACGGCGCCCTTGTCCCTTCCTCCCCAGGACCGGACCTGGACGCCCCCCAGGAGGAGCCCACCACCGCGGAGAAGCTGCGCAACCTGCGCTGGTCCATCGCGTCCAACGCGGCCAACACGGTCTTCGTCCAGTACACCTTCTTCGGCTCCATCTTCGTCCTCTTCCTGAAGGAGCTGGGGTTGCGCAAGGGGGAGATGGGCTTCATCCTCTCCCTGTTGCCCTTCTCGGGGCTCCTCTCTCTGGTGGTGGCCCCCTGGGTGGCCCGGGCGGGCTACAAACGGACCTATCTCCTCTTCTGGTCGGCCCGGACGGTGGCCGCGGGGTTTGTCCTGTTGACACCCTGGATCCACGGCCGTTACGGCCGGGAGGCCACCCTGGTCTACCTCTCGGTGGTGGTGGGGCTGTTCGCGCTGTTCCGGGCCGTGGGGATGACGGCCAACCTGCCCTGGATCCAGGAATACGTGCCGGATGCGGTTCGGGGACGGTACACGGCCACGAACAACATGGTCACCTCGTTGACCGGCTTTCTGGCCATTGTGGCCGGGGGGCTGGTCCTGCGCTACGTGGCCGGCCTTCGGGGCTTCATGTTGCTGTACGCGGTGGCCGTGGTGGCCGGGCTCGTCACCGTGTGGCTGGCCAGCCACATCCCCGGTGGCGAGCCTCGTCCCCGCAGTGCCCCGCGGAATCCGCTGGTGGGCATGGCGCGTCCCCTTCGGGATCCCTGCTACGCGGTCTACCTGGGAGGGCTGGGGTTGGTGACCCTGGCCACGGTGCCCCTGGGCTCCTTCGTGCCCCTCTACATGCGAGAGCAGATCGGGCTGGAGCCGGGCAACGTGGTCCTCCTGCAGACCGGCGCCCTGCTGGGCGGGGTGTTGGCCAGCTTCCTCTGGGGCTGGGCCGCGGACCGCTTTGGCAGCAAGCCGGTGGTCCTGATGGGGCTGCTGCTGCGGACCACAGTGCCCCTGCTCTACATGGCGGTGCCCCGGCACGCGCCCACGAGCCTGCCGGTGGCCCTGGCCGTCGCCACTTTCCAGGGCATTGCGGACATGGGGTGGGGCGTGGGCTCGGCCAGGATGTTGTACGTGGCCATCGTGCCCCCGGCCCGGCGGTCCGAGTACATGGCCCTCTACAACGCCTGGACCGGCCTCACCGGCGGCACGGCCCAGATCCTGGCCGGCCGTCTGTTGGACCTCACCCAGGGGTTTGAGGGCCATCTCTTGGGGGTCCCTCTGGACCCCTACACCCCCCTGTTCGTCCTGGCCGTGGTCTTCATCCTGTTGGCCTTCGGCCTGTTCAACGGCCTGCACGTGGAGGAGCGGGTGGGCCTGGGGGAGTTTGTGGGGATCTTCTTCCGGGGCAACCCCTTTGTGGCCATGTCCTCCATGATCCGTTTCCACCTGGGCCGGGGCGAGCGGGCCACGGTGGCGGCCACAGAACGGCTGGGTCGGGCCCGGAGCCCCCTGGCCGTGGAGGAGCTGTTGGAGGCCCTCCACGATCCCCGGTTCCACGTGCGCTTCGAGGCAGTGTTGGCCATCGCGCGGATGCCCCCCGATCCTCGGCTGATCCAGGCCCTGGTGGAGCTGCTCCGCGGCACGGAGATCGCGCTGGCGGTCATCGCGGCCTGGGCCCTGGGGCGGCTGGGGGATCCCCGTGGGTGTGGTCCCCTGTTGGAAGGGCTGGACGCGCCCTACCGTTCCATCCGGGCCCACTGCGCCCGGGCCCTGGGCTCCCTGGGCTGCCCAGAGGCCGGTCCGGTGTTGTTGGACCGCATCCAACAGGAGACGGACCGGGGGCTGCTCATGGCCTACGCGTCTGCGCTGGGCAACCTCCGGGTGGAGGCCGGCCTGCCCCATCTGATGGCCCTGCTGGACGAGCTGGAGAACCCTGGGGCCCGGATGGAGCTGGCCCTCTCGGTGGCCCGGATCCTGGGAAACGAGGACGACTTCATCCGCCTGTTTCGGGCCATGCGCAGCGATCCCGGCACTGCGTTCGCCCAGGCTGTGGCCGCGATCCAGGCCGCCTTGGACGATCCACCCGAGAGCCTGGCCCGGGCCGGGGCCGCCTTCGCGCACGACGACCTGGGCAACGGTGTTCAGGCCCTGGTCCAGGCCCTGGAATGGCTGGCCGTGGAGCGGTTCCCCCAGCCGGTGGCCCAGGTGTTGCAGGGCTGCCGCGAGCGCCTGGCCCTCCACGGCCCGGAGCGGCCGGAGATCCTGCTCCTGGCCCTGCACTTGCTCCAGGTCCACAGCCGGCGTCGACGTCGGCTGTGGGTGTTCCGAGGGGCTCCGACTTGACCGGGGAGGCGGTCGCGGGTACCCTTGCCCCATGATCACCCTGATGCTGGACGCGGACGCATATCTGGCCGCCCAGGCGCTGGCCGAGAGGAAGGCGGCCCTGGGGGATCCGGAGACGGCCGAGCTGAACATCACGGAGCTGGAAGGGGATGTCCAGGCCGGGACGATCCTCTACCACGCCAGCACGCTGCCCTTTCTGGCCCCCGGACGGCTGGTGGTCGTCCGGGGCTACCTGGGCCGTCTGGACAAGCGGATGGCGGCCAGCAGCGGGCCGGAGAGCCCGGCCTACCAGGAGGCGGCCCAGCTCCTGGAGGGGCTGGAACAGGTCCCCCAGGAGACCGAGCTGGTCTTCGTGGACCAGGGGCTGGACAGGCGCCGAGGGCTCTGGCGGGGCTTTCGGGTGGGCGAGCGGACGGTCCAGGGGCTGGCGGATCGGATCCAGGCAGGCCAGATCCGTGCTCCGGACCTGAGCCCACCCGATGCCAGGGCGCTGCCCGGGTGGATCGCCCGGCGAGCTCAGGAGATGGGGCTGGAGATGGACCGCCGGGCCATCCAGATGTTGGCCGACTTCGTGGGCGTGGACCTGCGCCGGCTGGAGAACGAGCTGCAGAAGCTGGCCAGCTACGCGGCCGGGCGTCGCATCGTGTCCGAGGATGTGCGCCAGATGGTGAGCGATGCCCGGGAGGCCCTGATCTGGGATCTGACCGACGCATTGGGCCGTCGGGACGGCCGGAGGGCCATGGCCGCCCTCCAGGAGCTCCGGCGAAACGATGCCCATCCCTTCTACCTCCTCACCATGATGGTCCGCCAGTACCGGATCCTGATCAAGGTCCTGGAGGCCCTGGACCCGGGCGGCGGCAACGAGTACGAGATCGCCAGGCGGATCGGCGAGCGCCCCTATCCCGTGAAGAAGGCCATACAGCAGTGCCGGGCCTACCGGATGGAGGAGCTGGAGACCATCCTGCTTCGCTTGCTGGAGGCGGACGTGGCCATGAAGTCCGGCGCAGATCCGGACACGGAGATGGACGTGCTGGTGGCCGAACTGACAGAGCCGCGAGAGGGGGCCAGGGCAGGAAGGCCTGTGGCCACGCCCCAGCGGTAGGCCCGCCCCATCCTCGGGTCAGGGAGCTGCTCTGGCCTGGGGCCCTCTGTGACCCGGCATGGGGGCGGACCGAGAGCGTCGCCCCCTTCGCCGCGGAATCCTCTCACCTTTCAGGAGATCCGAGATCCATGACACGTGCGAACTTCAGCCTCCTGGGCCCCGAGACCATTGTCCGGACAGAGCTGGCCAACGGCATGGTGGTCCTGGTCCGGGAGAACCCCAGCGCGCCGGTGGCCATGCTGGAAGGCCTGATCCCCGTGGGAAGCGTCCATGAACCGGAGGACAGGGCCGGCCTGGCCGGATACGTGGCCTCCATGCTCACCCGGGGCAGCGAAGCCTACGACTTCCACACCTTCAACGAGACGGTGGAGTCCCTGGGCGCCAGCATCACCGTGGGGGGCGACAGCCACGTGACCCACTTCAGCAGCGAGAGCCTGAGCGAGGATTTCCCCAGGATGGTGGCGATCCTGGCCGATGTGCTCCGTCGGCCCACCTTTCCCCCGGAACATGTGGAGAAGGTGCGCCACCTGCTCCAGGTCCGGCTCCAGGAACGGGAGCAGAACACCCGGGCCGTGGCCTTCCGTCGTTTCCACGAACTCCTCTTCCAGGGGCATCCCTACGGCCGTCCGGTATCCGGCTATCCCGAGACGGTCCAGGCCATCCTCCGGGACGACCTGGTGGCCTTTCACCGGACGCGCTACACGCCCCAAGGGACGGTGTTGGCCGTCTCCGGGGATGTGCGCGCGGCCCAGGTGGTGGCCCTGGTGGAGCGCCACTTCGGCGACTGGGAGGGGCCTCCGCCGGCCCCGGATCCACCTGCCCCCGAGCCGGTGGCAGCGATCCGGCGGGATCGGGTGGTCCTGCCCGGGAAGGTCCAGGCGGATATCGTGCTGGGCTGTCTGGCCATCCCCCAGAACCATCCGGACTACTTTCCGGCCCAGGTGGCGAACAACATCCTGGGCCAGTTCGGCCTCATGGGACGGCTGGGCGAGGTGGTCCGGGAGCGCCAGGGGCTGGCCTATTACAGCTACAGCGCGCTGGACGCGGACAAGGTGGGCGGGGCCTGGCTGGCCGCGGCCGGGGTCAACCCCGTGAACGTGGGGCGGGCCATCGAGAGCATCCTGGCCGAGTTCCGTCGTCTGGCCCAGGAGCCGGTCTCCCTGGAAGAGCTGGCGGACAGCAAGGCCAACCTGACCGGGAGCCTGCCCCTCCGCCTGGAGACGAACGAAGGGGTGGCCGCGCTGTTGGCGAACATGGAGCTCTACGGCCTGGGTCTGGACTACGTGGTGCGCTACCCAGAGCGGATCCAGGCGGTGACCGCGGAGGATGTGCAGCGGGTGGCGGCCACCTATCTGCGGTCGGATGCCTACGCGCTGGCCGTGGCCGGGCCGGGCGAAGGGGACGGGAGCCAGGACGGCCCGCTCTAGAGCAGGGGCCGGGAGCGGGGAGAGGCGCTTCGGCACGCTCGGCTCTGGGAACGGGCCTCTCCTGATGGGGATTCAGGGGAAGCCCAGCCCCTGTTCCTTGAGGCTCACGAAGCGGTTGCGGCCGATGACCAGATGGTCCAACACCTGGATGCCCAGGAGGGCGCCGGCCTCCACGACCTTGGCCGTGATGCGGACATCCTCTGGGCTTGGCGAGGGATCGCCGCTGGGATGGTTGTGCACCAGGATCAGGCCGGAGCTGTTGTCCCGCACCGCGGCCCGGAAGATCTCACCGATGCGGACCACGGTGGTGTTCACGTTGCCCTGGTAGAGGGTGAGGACGCGTTGGACCCGGTTCCGGGTGTCCAGCAACATCACCCGCAGCTCCTCGTGTTCCAGCCATCCCATGTCGGCCAGGACCAGGTTGGCCGCGTCCTCGGGGGTGGTGATGGTGGGGCGTTCCCTGGGCGCCTCCACCAGCAGCCGTCGCCCCAGCTCCAGGGCTGCCTTCACCTGGGTGGCCTTGGCCTGGCCCAGGCCCGGAACCTGGCACAGTTCCTCGGTGGTGGCCCGGACCAGACCGCCCAGGCCGCCGAAGGTGGTCAACAGCCGCTGGGCCAGGTGGACCACGTTCTCGCCTGGGCGACCGGTGCGCAGGACAATGGCCAGAAGCTCCGCGTTGTTCAGAGCTCGGGGGCCTGCGTGGAGCAGGCGCTCCCGTGGACGGAGGTCCGCGGGGAGTTCCTTGATGGTGAAGGTGGAGTCGGTCCCCGGGGATGGGTCCGAATGTGGCGAAGCAGGGGTGGAGGGGTTCATGGCTTCTCCTTCTCTGTTTCCAGGGCCTGGTAGCCCTGGGCTACGCGCTCCAACAGGAGACGGCCGGCATGGATGTCCTGGGGTGGTTCCGCGCCTACCCGTCGGGCGATGATCTGGGCCAGGCGCACCAGGGTTTGTCCGTTCAGGACGCCCTGGTCGAACCGTTGTAGGCTCTCCTGGAGCAGGGCGTAGTCCCGGTGGCGGAGGTTCCGGATGCCGGGAAAGGCCAGGGACGCCTTCGCGCCCGGGTCCGCGGCCAGGTGGGGCTTTCGGCTTGCGGTGAGCACCCGCTCCAGGGTCAGGGGGGCCTGGTCCTTCACCACCAGGGTGCCCGCGGCCAGATCGCCCAACCGACGGGCCTGGCTGTCCACCCACATGACCGTCAGGCCCACCAGGTAGCTGAGGGGGAGGAAATCCACCACCCGGACCAGGTTGCGGACCACGACCGACAGGAAGTCCACGGGACGGCCTCCCTGCCGGATCACCCGGATGCCGACCCAGCGCTTGCCGGGCGTCTGGCCGTTCCACAGGAGCTCGAAGAGGACGAAGTAACCCGCGTTGAGCAGGAAGTGGAGGAGGAGGACCAGGGCCAGGATGAGGCCGGCCACCCATTCCGTCTGCTCCTGCATCCACGCCGTCTGTTCCGGTGCGTTTATGGGCCCTTCCAGGGAGGAGAGCAGCCCGGCCACCAGGGAGAGGAGCAGCACGTTGAGCACCGCCAGGATGGCGGCGTCCAGGATCGCGGCCAGAGAGCGGTTTCCGATGCCCACCACCGTGTAGGCGAAGGCCACGCTCTCGGGCGTTTCCACGCGATGTCGGGTCTCCAGTTCCTTCCACGGGGAAGGGGGCTTGGGAGGCAGAGGATCCGGGGACGAGGACATGGCACGACTCCACTCGTTTGTGGCCCACCGGCAGCACCATTGGCAGCGGCTCGAGGTCCTGCTGGGACGAATGCGGGATCGGATCAGGCTGGGATCGGCGGAACTGGATGAGCTGGGTCGATTGTACCAGATGGCGAGCGCGGATCTGGCCTTGGCCCAGCGGGATTTCCCCGACGAGGAGGTCACTCTCTACCTGAACCGTCTGGTGGGCCAGGCCCATGCCGCCATCTACCAGGTGGACTCCTTCACGTGGCGTTCGCTCCTCCGTTTCTACCGGGAGACCTTTCCCCACCTCTACCGCAGGCTCCTTCCCTACACCGGTGTGGCCGCCCTGCTGTTCGTGCTCCCTGCCCTGGCCGTCTTCCTGGCCGTGTGGCAGGATCCGGAACGGATCTACGGGATCATGGGCCAGGGGATCCGGCCTCTGGTGGAGCAGGTGGAAGGGGGCCGGATGTGGACGGACATCCCCCTGACCCTGCGCTCCACGGCCTCGGTGGGGATCTTCACCAACAACATCCGGGTCATGGTGTTCACCTTTGCCGGGGGCGCCACGGGAGGCCTGTTGACCGTCTATGTGATGGCCCTCAACGGGGTGAACCTGGGGGCCCTCTTCGGCCTGCTCCAGGCCCACGCCATGAGCGGCCGTCTGGCGGAGTTCGTGGTGGCCCATGGGGTCATCGAGCTGAGCGTCATCTTCCTGGTGGGGGGCTGTGGCCTCTACATGGGCGATGCCCTGTGGCGGCCCGGGCTGCAGAGCCGTCGGGTTGCCCTGGTCCAGCGGGCGCGCACAGCCGCGCAGGTGGTCCTGGGCTGCATCCCGCTGCTGGTGGTGGCCGGCCTCGTCGAGGGCTTCGTCAGCCCCAGCGATCTGCCCGGGCCGCTGAAGGCCGGGGTGGGAGCGGTGAGCGGCCTCGTCCTCTACCGCTACTGGTTGGGCCGGTGGGTTCTGTGGGGTTCCTTGAGCGCCCTGCTTCGGCGCCTCCTCCCGCCCCCGGTGGGCCCCGGTCTGGGAAGCCGTCTCGGGGGATGAGGCCGGGCCAGGCTATATCTGCATCCGCTCCTTGAGGGCCAGGTACTCGTCGATCACGGCCACCGAGAGTCGATGGGCCGCCACGTCCAGGGTCCGGATCCCCTGTCTCCGCAGCTGTTGGAGGACCAGGGCCCTCTCCTCCAACAGCCGTTCGGCCACTGCCCGCTGGTAGACCTGGATCGGCTCCTGGGCGGGCTGGCGGGCCAGGGATTCCACCGTGGGATCCCGGAGGGTCACCAGCATGGGCAGATGGCGGCGGCGCAACAGGAGCATCTGGGCCACCAGGTGTTGGGACGTCAGGCTGGCCGTCAGATCCGTGAAGACCAGCACCAGGGCCCGACGACGTTGATGGGCGGCCAGGTGGGCCATGGCCTGGGTGTAGTCGGGCTCCACGGGCTGTCCCTGGACCCGGTAGAGGAGTTCCAACATCCGCAGGAACTGGCCCATGCCCTCCCGGGGCGGAAGCCAATGTTGGACCCGATCTGCAAAGGTGAGCAGCCCCATCCGATCGCCCTTGCGCAGGGCCACGTAGGCCCACAGGAGCACCGCGTTGATCGCGTAGTCCATCTTGGCCACCGGGCCCACCGGGCTCCGCATGAGCCGTCCCACGTCCAGCAAGGCCATCAAGGTCTGGCTGCGTTCTGTCTGGAACTCGATGGTGATGGGGCGGCGTCGACGGGCCGTGGCCTTCCAGTGGATGTGCCGGTACTCGTCGTCGGGCCGATATTCCCGCAGCCGTTCGAACTCCGAGCCATCTCCCCGCCGCCGGACCGGGCGCAGGCCGATCTCCCGCTCCCGATGGCGGCGGACCAGGAGATCGTACCTCCGCACGTCGGCCAGGTTGGGATAGACCGGCACGGACACGGCCCCGGGAAAGCGGGCCTGACGGCGCACCAGCCCCAACACGGAGCCCCAGCGCAGGTAGAGATCCCCGAAGGCATGGTCGCCCCGACGGGGCGGGTAGACCACGTAGGTCAGCCGCACCTCTTGGCCGGGAGCCACCCGGGCTGTCAACACCCGATCCTCATCCCGGATCCGAAAGGAGGCAGGGGGCGTGTCCCGCACCCAGATCGGGACGGGACGGAGGCCCTGGGCCAGGCATATCCGAAGGCGCACCGGGTTCCAGGCGGCCAAGGAGAGCCGTTTCTCGTGGTGGCGCGACAGGTCCCAGGCCTCTGGACCAGGACTCAGCCCCCAGTCGGCCACCAGAAGGGCGCTGGCCAGGGCCAGCCAGCCCAAGGCCAGGTAGACGGCTTCAGGCCACCAGGTGGCCCCGGCCAGGAATATCCCGGTTCCCCCCAGGAGGGCCGCGCCGCGCCAGGTGATCACCGTGCCTCCTGGAAACGATCCAGCGCGAAGGGGGTGAGATCCCGGCCCACCGGGCGACGGAGGGCCAGGTCGGCCACCAGATGTCCGCTGTATGGTCCCAGGGTGAGGCCGGTGGGCCCGTGGCCGGTTGCCAGGTAGACCCCCTGCCGTCCGGGGACCTGGCCCAGGATGGGCAGGAGATCCGGCGTCACCGGGCGCAGCCCTACCCGGACCTCGCGGAAGCGGAACGAGGCCAGGCCCGGCGCAACCCGCAGGGCTTCCTGGGCCACCTCCTGGAGCCCTTGCAGGGTGGGGTGGACGTCGTATCCGCTGCCGGTCTCCCGGGTCGCGCCGGCCGCGATCCGGCCGTCGGGCCACGGTACCAGGTAATGGCCCCGGAAGCCCCCCACGATGGCCCAGGAGGCCAGGGCCCCCTCCGGAGCCTCCAGGTGGAGGATCTGGCCCTTCTGGGGTTCCACAGGGATGTGGATGTCCAGGGACCGGCCGAGACGGGCAGACCAGGCACCGCCTGCGATGACCGTGGCCTCGGCCCTCAGGCGGCTTCCGTCGGCCAGCTCCACTCCCAGCACCCGGTGGCCTTCCTGGAGGAGGCCCACCACTTCCCCGGAATGGAACGTGGCGCCTCGGGCCTGGACGGCCCAGCCCAAGGCCTGGGCCAGCTTCCGGCCGTCCACCCGATGGGCCACCGGCTGCAGCAGGGCTGCCAGAGGCCGGGCCAGGGGCGGGAAGAAGGTCTGGGCCTCCTGGGGGGAGATGGGCCGGATGGCCTGGTCCAGAGGAGGGGCGCGCTCGGCTTCCCGGGTCTGGAGAAGCTGCTGGGCCTCCTGGAACGGAACCATCTCCTCCTCGTCCATGGCCACCACCAGTTTGGGGCAGCGGCTGAAGCCCGTCTCCAGGCCGGCCCGATGGACTCCGTCCTCCTCCAGTCGGGCGACCAGCTCCTGGTAGTGGGCCACGGCCTCCCGGGCAAAACGGTACCAGAGATCGCCGTAGCGGGTGGTGCTCTCGGGGGCCACGATCCCCGCGCCCGCGTCCGTGGCCTGTCCGGGCATCCTCGCGTCCACCACCAGGGTACGGGCCCCATGTTGGACGGCCCGATAGGCCACGCTCAGCCCGACCAGACCGCCGCCTACCACGATCAGGTCGTACCCTGTGGAGCTCATCGCGGCACCTCCACAGACGAGACGATGCGCCGGATGGCGTGGTCCGGATCCAGGCCATCCACCTCCGCCTCGGGTCGTAGGAGGATGCGGTGGCGCAGGGTGGGGGCTGCCAGGGCCTTGACATCGTCGGGCACCACGTAGCTTCGTCCCTCCAGGGCTGCGCGGACCTTGGCCGTCTGGAGGAGCGCGATGGCGGCCCGGGGACTTCCGCCCAGGAGCAGGTCGGGGCTACGACGGCTGGCCCGGACCAAGGCCACGATGTAGCCCAGGACCCCGGCTTCCACGGTCACCTGTTGGATGGCCTGTCGGATCGGGGCCAGGGTGTCCCGGTCCAACACCGGCTGGAGGCCGGCCTTGTCCAGATCGTGGGCGTCGAAGCCCTGGTGGTAGCGATGGAGGAGCTCCTGTTCCGTCTCCTCGTCGGGGTAGTCCACCCGGATCTTGAACAGAAAGCGATCCAACTGGGCCTCGGGCAGGGGATAGGTCCCCTCGTACTCCACCGGGTTCTGGGTGGCCAGGACCATGAAGGGATCCTCCAGGGGGTGGGAGGTGCCGTCGATGGTCACCTGGCGTTCCTCCATGGCCTCCAGGAGCGCGGATTGGGTCTTGGCCGGAGCCCGGTTGATCTCGTCGGCCAGGAGGATGTGGGTGAAGATAGGGCCTCGCCGCAGGTGGAAGCGACCGGTGTCCAGGTCGAAGACCTGGGTGCCCACCACGTCGCTGGGCATCAGGTCCGCGGTGAACTGGATCCGGGTGAAATGGGCCTGGACCAGCCGGGCCAGGGTCTTGGCCATCAGGGTCTTGGCGGTTCCGGGAACCCCTTCCAGCAACACGTGTCCGCCGGCCAGGAAGGCGATGAGGATCTGGGTGAAGGCTGTCTCCTGGCCGATGACGGCCTTGCGGGCCTGGGTCTGCAGCCGATGGTACAGGGTGTTCAGTTCGCTGAGCTCCATGGGGAGATGTCCCTGGCGGTTCCGATGGGTTTCGAGGTGAGCAGTCGGTCGATCTCGTCGGCCAGAACGAGAAGGCGTGCGTCCCCGGGGCGACGATCGAGTTCGGCCAACATCCGCTGGATCTGGGCCCATTCCTGGGGAGACCGGTGGGGATCCAGGTCCTGCAGTCGGGCCAGGAACTCCTGGTCCGGGAGGTCGCTGGAGAGTCCCCAGGGCCTTCCCAGCCCTCGTTTGAGCCGGCGGCGCAGGTGTTCGGCCACCGTCTCCACGGCCCGGGAGCGCCGGTAGAGGTGGGCCATGGCCATCACGTATTCTCCGGCCTCCCGGCGGGTCGCCTCCTGGGGGGCCGGCAGCGGCGGCCCCAGCCGTCGTCCCTGGAGGGCCAGGGCCAGAGCCAGGAGCCCGGCCCAGAGGAGGAGAGCCCAGCCCACCGGTGTTCGATAGAGCCACTCTTGGATCGATGGTGCGGTCTCCGGGGCCTGGGCCGTGGGGCCGTCCAGGTGAAAGGTGTCGAAGGCCACGGTGTTGCCGGGCGGGGTGCGGGCCAGGATGGCCAGCAGCAGCTCTGCCTGTCCCGGTTGGCTGAAGGCCTGGTTGGTGAACTCGTATCCCGAGGCCAGGAGCCATACCCGTCCCTCGGGCCACGGCACCAGGCTCACCACGGGGGAGGAGATCCCATCGCCCGGTTCCACCACCACGGGCAGGGCGGCACGGTGGTGGGCCCGGGGCACCTGGGCGCCCTCGGCCACGAGCTCTGGGGGGCCTGCGGGCAGCAGGGGAAGGACCAGCCGTTCCCGCCTGCTCAGGCGCTCCGTTCGCAGAACGGAACGGTAGCGGAACGTGTAGCGCAGCTCCGGATCGTCCGCTGCGACGAGGACCAGGGTGCCCCCCTGTCGCACCCAGCGTTCCAGGGCCTGGGCCTCGGCCACGGTGAAGGCCTGGCTGGGGGGGTAGACGAAGAGCACGTCCGCCTCCTCGGGGATCCGGAACTCGGGCCCGGCCGTGGTGGTCACGGAGTAGCCCATCTCCTGGAGCCACTGCTGGAGCAGGAGCAGCCCTCGGGCACCCCGATGGTCCAGCCGGTAGGGGCGTTGGGCCCTCTGGACGGCCCAGTACTGGATGAGGGCCAGGGCGGCCACCAGGAGCAGGATGGAGCCGATCCGGAGGAACCGCGGACCTCGGGGCCCGCTGGAGAGGCTAGCCGGCCAGGCCATGGGGCCTCTCCTGGGGCGGCACGGTCTGGATGAGGTGTTGGACCGCGGCCTGGTATCTCTGGAAAGTCTCCTCGTTGGGCTCCTGAACCCCGTACCAGACCCGGTCGAAGACCGCGATCACCGGCTCCAGGTCCTGGCGCCAGGGTGTGTTCGGAGGAACCTGTTCCAGGATCTCCCGGTTGGTCAGGCTCGGCTCGAGAGAGAGCTGGTGCGACTCGGCCAGGTGGAGCAGGGCGGCCAGGTAGAGCATCCGCACGGCCTCCCGGTAGTTGCCGGCCCGGGCCTGGTTCCAGGCCTCTTCCTGGGCCTGGCCCGGGTGGGTCGGCCGCCCCTGTTCCCGGGCCTGGCCTCCACGGGGGGGCTCGAACACCCAGAGGGCCAGCAGGTCCCGCAGCCAGAGGCCCAGCAGCCCTCCCAGCAGGAGGACGGCCGCCAGGCTCAGGGCCCAGACCACCCATGTCTCCGGTGTCTGCAGGGAGAGCTCTCCGGAGGGTTGGAGCATCTCCAGCAGGTCCCGGATCCGGTCCAGGAGCCGCTGCCCCAGGGAGCGGCGGCCCAGGCCCAGGCGTTGCCGGAGCTCCTCCAGGCTGGCCAGGGCAGCCCTGGGGTCTGCGGCCAGCGCGGCATCGAGCTCCTGTCGCAGCAGGGAGAGCCGGGCCCTGGCCTCCTCCAGGGTGACCGTCGTGTCCAGCAGGGGGATCACCCGGATCTCCTCGCCGGAGCGCAGGCGGACCCGGGTGATGGAGGCCAGCTCGGTGCGGGCTCCGTCCAGGGATCTGCGGTCCTGGATCTGTTGCCATGCCCGCTCCACGGCCTCTCGATAGCGCTCCAGGGAGACCGGGAGATGCTCCTGGGCCGTTGTGGGCCGGGGGATTCCCAGCAGGGCCATCAGGGCGAGGACGAGGATCCAGGGGCGCATGGCTGTTCGGTGCGGGCAGGTTGTGCGGTACGATAGGGCCTGGCGCCGGTCGGTTGGATCGGGGCCTACATCCGGAAGACCCCGTATCGGGTCTCGGGCACCGGCCCGTTCAGGCAGGCGGAGAGGGCCAGCCCCAGGACGTCCCGGGTCTGGGTCGGATCCAGGATGCCGTCGTCCCAGAGGCGGGCGGTGGAGTAGTAGGGGCTGCCCTCCCGCTCGTACTTCTCCAGGATGGGGCGTTTGAAGGCCTCCTGTTCCTCGGGCGTCATGGGGGGCAGGCCCTGGCGGGCCCGTTGTTCCTGTTTCACCGTGAGCAGCACGTTGGCCGCCTGTTCTCCGCCCATGACACTGATGCGGGCGTTGGGCCACATCCAGAGGAAACGGGGCTCGTAGGCCCGGCCGCACATGCCGTAGTTTCCCGCGCCGAAGGAGCCGCCGATGATGACCGTCAGCTTGGGGACTTGGGCGTTGGCCACGGCGTGGACCATCTTGGCCCCGTCCTTGGCGATGCCCCCGGCCTCGTACTCCCTGCCCACCATGAAGCCGGTGATGTTCTGCAGGAAGAGGAGGGGGATGCGCCGGGCGGTGCAGAGCTCGATGAAGTGGGTTCCTTTCAGCGCGGACTCGCTGAAGAGGATGCCGTTGTTGGCCACGATCCCCACCGGGTAGCCGTGGATGCGGGCAAAGCCACATACCAGGGTGGTGCCGTAGCGGGCCTTGAACTCCCGGAAGCGGCTGCCGTCCACCAGCCGGGCGATGACCTCCCGGACGTCGTAGACCTGTTTGAAGGTGGGCGGGAGGATGCCGTAGAGCTCCTGGGGATCGTAGAGGGGATCCTCTGGCGGTGCCAGGTCCAGGTCCACCTCCTTGCGGGTGTTCAGGGTCTCCACGATGTCCCGCAGGATCTGGAGGGCGTGCTCGTCGTCCTCTGCGAGGTGGTCGGCCACGCCGGAGATCCGGGTGTGGACGTCCGCGCCGCCCAGCTCCTCCGGGGTGACCTCCTCGCCCGTGGCCGCCTTGACCAGGGGCGGCCCGCCCAGGAAGATGGTGCCCGTCCCCTGGACGATGACCGCCTCGTCGCTCATGGCCGGCACGTACGCGCCCCCCGCGGTACAGGAGCCCATGACCGCGGCGATCTGGGGGATGCCGGCCGCGCTCATCACCGCCTGGTTGTAGAAGATGCGGCCGAAGTCGTCCACGTCGGGGAAGACCTCGTCCTGCATGGGCAGGAAGGCCCCGCCCGAGTCCACCAGGTAGATGCAGGGCAGCCGGTTCTGGAGGGCGATCTGCTGGGCCCGCAGGTGCTTTTTCACGGTCATGGGGAAGTAGGTGCCCCCCTTGACCGTGGCGTCGTTGGCCACGATGACGCACTCCCGGCCGTGGACGACGCCGATGCCGGTGACGATCCCTGCGGCAGGGGCCTGGTTGTCGTACATCTCCCAGGCGGCCAGGGGCGAGAGCTCCAGGAACGGGCTCCCTGGATCCACCAGCCGTTGGATCCGGTCTCGGACCCACAGCTTGCCCCGTTCCCGGTGGCGGCGGCGGGCCTGTTCGCCACCGCCCTGGCGGACCTGTTCCAGCCGGCGATGCAGTTCCGCGGCCAGGGCCCGGTTGTGCTCGGCGTGGGCTCGGAACTCCGGGCTGTGGGGATCGATCTGGGTGATCAGGGTGTCCATGGGATGGCGTCGGTGGCTGGTGGCGGGCCGAAGGGGAAGGGCGTCGGGCTCAGGGTGCTGGCTCGGTGGAATGGGATGCCGCGGCCTGGAGGACCGCGTCCAGGATCTTGCGGTAGCCGGTACAGCGACACAGGTTGCCGGTCAGGGCCTCCTGGGCTTCGGTGTAGGTGGGATGGGGGCGTTCCTCCAGCAGTTTGGCCACGGACATGATGAAACCCGGGGTGCAGTAGCCACACTGGACCCCACCGCTCTCCACGAAGGCCCGTTGCACCGGATGCAGGTGCGCCGGATCCCCCAGCCCTTCTACGGTGATCACCTGGCTGCCGGCCGCCCGTTCCGCGGGGACCAGGCAGGCCAGGACAGCCATGCCATCCAGGTGGACCACGCAGGCGCCGCACTCCCCCTCGGCGCAGCCCTCCTTCACCCCCACGAACCCCCTTCGGCGCAGGCTCTCCAGCAGGGTGAGGCCTCCGGGAAGGTGGACCTCCTGGCCGTTCACCACGGCCGCTACGGGCGATGTCTGCGGGCCGACAGCTCCAGGCTCTCCGACGGGCCAACGGCCTTCTGCCTTTCCCCACAGGGTGACGGGTTGTTTCGGATAGCCATCCCGTTCCCGGCCCTGGCGGAGCTGGTCCAGGGCCCGGGCGGTGAGGACCTCCACCATGGCGCGGCGGTACTCGGCCGAGCCTCGGATGTCGTCGATGGGCCGGGCCGCGCGGGCGGCCAGCCGGGCGGCCTCGGCGATGCGGCGCTCGTCCAGGGGGTGGCCTGTCAGCCAGGCCTCGGCCTCGGGAGCCCGGATCACGGTGGGGGCCACGGAGCCCAGGGCGATGCGGGCCCCGCGGATCGGGCCGTGCCGGTCTGTGTCCGCGAAGGTGAGGACCACGGCCACGTTGACCACGCTGATGGCCTGGGCCCGCCGGAGGCCCAGTTTGATGAAGGTGCCTGCCTGGTGGGCTGCCAGCGCCGGGAACGCGATCTCGGTCACCACCTCGTCCGGGGCCAGGTCCACCTGGCGGAAGCCGGTGACGAAGTCGGCCAGGGGCAATCGGCGTTCGCCCTGGCGCTGGCTCCGCACGGTGATGGTCGCGTCCAGGGCCAGGAGTGCGGGGAGGGTGTCGTTGGCCGGGCTGGCGGTGACCACGTTGCCCACCACGGTGGCCCGGTTGCGGAGGGGGGGCGAGCCCACCTCCCAGGAGGCCCGGGCCAGGGGAAAGCCCTGGGCCACCGTCGCGGCATGGACCGCGACCTGGTTGTGGGTGACCAGGGCCCCCAGACGTACTGTGTCCCCGTCCCGGCGGATCTGGGCCAGGCCGGGGACCCGGGTCAGGTCGATGAGGCCCGGAGGGCGGCCCTCTGGGGTGCGGCGGGTGCCCCGCTCCAGCTCCAGGAGCAGGTCGGTCCCACCGGCTACGATCCGGGCCTGTTCGCGGTAGTGGGCCTTCAGGGCCAGGACCTCATCCAGGGTGGTGGGTGCGTGGTAGAAAGGGTACATGGCCATAACGGATCGGTCATGTGGTGGGCGGGGGGAGAGGCCGCAATCCGAGCGGCAGGGCCTGTTTCCCCCCGATCGCGCGGCGTTGGGTGGCGAGATAGAGTGTAGCACAGGGTGGAAGAGGGGCCAAAGACGCCGGCTCCTCATGGGGCCAGGGCCTGATCGCCACAGGCTCGACGGTAGCCACAGGCCCGACAGCGGGCCGGATCCCGGTGGCTGCGGTGGACTTCGGGGGCCCTGCGGGCGGCTCGGAGGGCGGCCGCGGTGTCCAGGACCTGCTGTCGGAGGACATCGGTGAAGGGGATGTGGAGGGTTCGGTCGCGGTAGTGGAGGATGCCGTAGGGGGGACGGACTCGGTGGACGTCCTCCACCAACAGGCAGTAGGCCGCGAGCTGGAGGATGTGGCCCGGGTAGGGCTCGGGTGGGGCCAGGCCGCTCTTCACCTCCACCGGGATGTGGTACTCCCGGCCGCCTTCCCGGACCCGCACCAGGTAGTCGGGTCGGCCGATCAGGCCATGGCGTCGGCTGATCAGAGGCGCGGAGACCGGCCTCCAGGGTCCTGTGTCCGCGGCCACGACCTGGCCGCGGGGGAGCCCCGCGGCCTCCTGGAGGGCCCGTCCCCGGTACCACAGCAGGCCCCCCCACACGGCCAACAGGAGGGCCACCAGGACCATCGGTTCGCTCCACACGGGCATCTTCTTCCTTTCGGTGGGTCAGATCCTGGGATCCACGCACGGATAGAGCGCGTCACCAGGGTGGGGGCCCCTGGGCATTGCCCTCGGTTGCTCGGGGTTTTCCACACCCTTCTTCGGCCGGG
>Ga0256839_1001426_pt1 | contig 28925 bp, 23 predicted proteins | sample 354166metaG_FD_185968 | JGI IMG/M metagenome (GOLD analysis project Ga0256839, IMG submission 185968) | Hydrothermal vent microbial communities from Mid Atlantic Ridge, Atlantic Ocean - 354-166 | ecosystem: Environmental > Aquatic > Marine > Hydrothermal vents | place: Atlantic Ocean: Mid... | reverse complement strand
GCTATCCCTGGGTGAAAAGAAGCAAGCAAAGGATGCCGGCGAAACGCGGACAGGAGATTGCTCTGCGCCTGCTGGTGCTCGGGCGTGCGGGACGATGCCCCTCGCGCTGTCCCTGGCGGAACAGGTGTTGACCAGATGTTGCCCGACCGGCACCGACTCCCGGCCATTTGGCCATCGTTATTCAGGAACGGCGTCAACGAAGGCTGTCAGCGCTTGCTGGCCACCTGCGGTAGAAGCCGTGGATGTGACAAAGTAGAACCTGAATCCGTACCTTCATGACGGCGCATAGCACAAGCTCTTGATTCCACAGCGCTTCCAAAAAATGCCCGCTTAACCTATGGGTGAAGCTAAGATTTTTTGAAAACACTGTGAAACCAATATCTTGCACTCTGCATCCGCCCTGAAGATACGGATTCAGGTAGAATTAATGCAAAGTATTTTGCAGGGTGGCCCCCAACCGAACACTCAACACCAAAAACGCAAAACCGGCGCGCCCGCGCGCCAAAAACCCGCTAGAATGAACGCCCGCAAACCGCAGGCATCGCACCCATGAGTTATCAGGTTCTGGCGCGCAAATGGCGCCCGCGCAATTTCAATGAACTGGTCGGTCAGGAACACGTGCGCCAGGCGCTGACCAACGCCCTGGACAACGACCGCCTGCACCACGCCTTCCTGTTCACCGGCACCCGCGGCGTGGGCAAGACCACCATCGCCCGCATCCTCGCCAAGTCGCTGAACTGCGAGCAGGGCATCGGCTCCACCCCCTGCGGTGAATGCCCCACCTGCGTGGAGATCAACGAGGGCCGCTACGTGGACCTCATCGAGGTGGACGCCGCCTCGCGCACCAAGGTGGACGAGACCCGCGAACTGCTGGAAAACGTGCAGTACGCCCCCACCCGCGGCCGCTACAAGGTCTACCTCATCGACGAGGTACACATGTTCTCCAACAGCAGCTTCAACGCCCTGCTGAAGACGCTGGAAGAGCCACCGCCGCACGTCAAGTTCCTGCTCGCCACCACCGACCCGCAGCGACTTCCGGCCACCATCCTCTCGCGCTGCCTGCAGTTCAACCTCAAGCGCCTGACACTGGCGCTGATCCATGACCACCTGGCGAAGATCCTCGGCGAGGAAGGCATTGCCTTCGACACCCCAGCGCTGACCCTCATCGCCCGCGCCGCCGACGGCTCCATGCGCGACGCCCTCAGCCTGCTCGACCAAGCCATCGCCTACGGCGGTGGCGCCCTGCGCGAAGACGAGGTGCGCACCATGCTCGGCAGCATCGAGCAACATCACGTCATCGAGCTGCTCGAACGCCTCGCCGACAACGACGCCAGCGCCCTGCTGCAACGCACGGCCCAGCTGGCGGAACAATCCCCGGACTTCGCCGGCGTTCTGGCCGAGCTGACCTCCACCCTGCACCGCATCGCCCTCGCCCAGGCGGCGCCCGAGGCCATCGGCGACGAACAGGGCGACCGCGAGGCCATGCTGTCGCTGGCCGGCCGGCTGACGCCGGAAGACGTACAGCTCTACTACCAGATCGCCCTCATCGGCCGCCGCGACCTGTCCCTGGCCCCCACCCCGCGCGGCGGTTTCGAGATGGTGCTGCTGCGCATGCTGGCCTTCCGCCCCGACGGCAGCGAGGCCGGGGCCCCGCCACGCGGCACGGCGAAACAGGCGTCGCCCCGACCTGCCGCAACGACACCCTCCAGCCAGGCCGCCCCGGCCAAAGAGGCGCCGGCCGGCAGCGTGCGCGAAACCCCACCGGCCGCCGCGCCCGCCGGCGACGACCCGCGCCGCGCCGCCATCGACAGCGTCCTCTCCCAACTGCGCGGCAAGGGCGGCGAACCCCCTGCCCGCGCGGAACCGCCCAGCCGCCCGGCCGCGCCCCGCGAACCGCAGACAGCGGCCCGCACCGCCACGGCGCCAGCGCCCACGGGCGAGGAACCCCCGCCCCTCGTCGACGATGTGCCGCCCATGCCGGACTACCTGCACGAGGCGATCCCGGCGGCGCACGAAACCACGGCCGCCGCCGACGCCACGCCGGTCGAGACACGGGCCACCACTGAACCCGCCCCGGCAGCGGCGCCCGAAGACATCCCCGCCGCCGACGAATGGGAAACGCTGATCGGCAGCCTGGGCCTCAACGGCGTCAATCTGCAACTGGCCATGAACTGCGCATTGAAGCTGCGCCAGGGCAATCACTTCGAGCTGGCCATCGCCCCCAGCCACGCGCAACTGCTGAGCAAACCGCGCGAGGACCTGCTGCGCGAGGCCGTGAAAAGGCAGCTCGGCGACGATGCCAGCCTGAGCATCAGCGTCGAGGAATGCAGCGCCGCCAGCCCGGCGACGCGCCAGAAGCAGCGCCAGGCCGCCCGCCAGCGCCAGGCCGAGGCCAGCATCGAACAGGACCGCACCGTGCAGGCCCTGCGCGAGACCTTCGCCGCGCAGGTCAACCCCGGCTCGGTGCGGCCCGTTGACTGACACCTGAATCCGTGAGTTCAGGTGACAACTTGTCTTCCGCAGGCGCTGGCCATGCGGACAGAAAAACGTGGAGCGGCTTCAGCCGCGAATAAACCAGCCTCGTATTCGCGGCTGAAGCCGCTCCCACAATTTCCGAAACAACCATCGCAATGGTGAGGAAAAACCACCGCGGGCATGGCCCGCACCGGCAAAACCGCCGAGAGACAAGCGAACCAAATGCCTGAACCGCTGTCCCTCCCTCAGGTATAATCCCCGCCCGTTGCAAACCGAAAAAACGAGGTTAGACGTCATGATGAAAGGTGGTCTCGGCAAGCTCATGAAGCAGGCCCAGGAAATGCAGGAAAACATGAAGAAGGCCCAGGAAGAGCTGGCCAACATGGAGGTCACCGGCCAGTCCGGCGGCGGCATGGTGACGGTGGTGATGACCGGCCGTCACGACATCAAGCGCGTGTCCATCGACGACAGCCTGCTGGGCGACGACAAAGAAATGCTGGAAGACCTGATCGCCGCCGCGGTCAACGACGCCGTGCGCCAGGTGGAGGCCAACACCCAGGAAAAGATGTCCGGCATGACCGCGGGCATCAACCTCCCCGATGGCTTCAAGATGCCATTCTAGTGCACTGAATTACCTTGGAATTCAGCCCCCTCATCAGCCGCCTTGTCGAGGACCTGCGCTGCCTGCCCGGCGTCGGGCCGAAGTCGGCGCAGCGCATGGCCTTCCACCTGCTGGAACACGACCGCGAGGGCGCCGTGCGACTCGCCCGCTCCCTGCAGGAGGCGGTGGAGAAGATCGGCCGCTGCCACCACTGCCGCACCCTCAGCGAGACGGCCACCTGCCCGCTGTGCGCCAACGCCAGCCGCGACCACGGCCTGCTGTGCGTGGTGGAATCGCCGGCCGACGTGCGTGCCATCGAGCAGTCCACCGCCTACCGCGGCCTGTATTTCGTGCTCATGGGCCACCTCTCGCCGCTGGACGGCATCGGCCCGGCGGAGATCGGCCTGGACCAGTTGGAGACGCGCCTGGCCGACGGCGGCATCACCGAGGTGATCCTCGCCACCAACCCCACCGTGGAGGGCGAGGCCACCGCCCACTACATCAGCGAGATGGTGCATGCCCGCGGCATCCGCAGCACCCGCATCGCCCATGGCGTGCCCCTCGGCGGCGAGCTGGAATACGTCGATGGCGGCACCCTCTCCCACGCCTTCGCCGGCCGTCGCGAAATCTGATCCGTTGATCCGCCCCCGCTCGGTGGGCCCCTAAAGATCCCTCCCCCACTGCCGCTGAGATGGCAGACCGTAGCAACCCGTCCAAACCTTGCCGAGGGGCAGCATGTACGACAACCTGGTGGAAAATATGCACGATGAACTGGTGACGCGCTATGCGCCACTGGTGAAGCGCATTGCCTACCACCTGAAGGCCCGCCTGCCCGCCACGGTGCTGGTGGACGACCTGCTGCAGGCCGGCATGATCGGTCTGCTGGAGGCGGCGAAGAAGTACGATGCCAACCAGGGCGCCAGCTTCGAGACCTACGCCGGCATCCGCATCCGTGGTTCGATGCTGGACGAGCTGCGGCGCAACGACTGGGCGCCGAAATCGGTACACCGCAAGGTGCGCGACATCACCAACGCCATCCGCGAGATCGAAAACCGCGAGGGCCGCGACGCCCGCGACGAAGAGGTGGTCGAGGCCCTGGGCATCAGCAAGGAAGAATATTTCAAGACCCTGCAGGACGTCTCCACCCACCGGGTACTGAGCTGGGACGAGATCGGCATCGACGAAGACGCCATCGGCCAGTCCATCATGGACACCAAGCCCGGCATCCAGGACCAGCTGGAGAAACAGCATTTCCGCGAGCGCCTTTCCGAGGCCATCGCCACCCTGCCGGAACGGGAAAAGATGACCGTGGCCCTGTATTACGAATCCGAACTCAACCTGCGCGAGATCGGCGGCGTGCTCAATGTCAGCGAATCCCGCGTCAGCCAGCTGTTGAGTCAGGCGCATATTCGCCTGCGGGCTCGCATGAAGGACTGGATTGGGCAACAATAGGCGTTTGTCACAACGCCAGATCCCACCCATGCCCTGTTTCACACCCCACGCCGTGATGCGCAAGCGCCGCCTACGAAACGCCACGCGCCTGCACGAGCGCAATTTCTCCAAGCTGCTGCTGGTGATCCCGGGCATCCGCGAGATCACCGCCCCGCTCTGCCTGCAGGGCCGTGGCGACACGCGGCTGGCCGTGGAGGTGCTGGAGAAGAGCAAATACACCACCACCTTTTCCCTGCAACTGCAGCAATGCAGCAGCCACCGCTGGCTGCCCTCGCTGCACATGAAGGTCCGCACCTATCACGACGCCCACGTCGCCGAGGTACTGGCCTTCCAGGGCCATCACCGCCTGGATTCCCGTTACACCTACCCCAACCCGCGCATGTATCACCGCGACGAAAAATGGCAGCTCAATCACTTTCTCGGCGACTGGCTCGACCATTGCCTGCACGATCGCTGCATCTTCCGCGACGAGATCCAACCCGCCGACGCCTGAACGCCGGCATCCCCCCAGGGCACCTTCGATCGAGGGGCGGGGCACAACGAACACAGCCACCCCCGGGCCGCGACAAGGTGCCCCTCAAGCACATGCCGAAGTGTTCCGATAAGTCATTGTGTAGCGCCCGAGTCCGCCGCATCAGGCGGCCATCGGACATGAGGCTGAAAATATTTCGTTATTCTGTGATCATGCCGTTGATTGAGTAATATCTGAATCCACAGGTTCGGGTTTTTACCCACGGCATCGCAGACAGCCACTGTGCGTGCACGGCAGAACAATAATATTCCCTACCTGCAAACAGCGGGCAGCGAATCGATTGAGCCGGATTTGGCGGCAATAACACGAGAAGGTGGCTATGGACAGGTGGGCCAAGTACATCATTATTGCGCTGACACTGTCGTTCAGCGGCAACATCCTGGCGCTGGAGGGCGAAGATTACATCCTGGAAGAGAGATTCCACGCCGAGCTGGCCAAGGCCGAACAGGGTGACAGCAAGGCGCAATACGCCGTTGGTGAGATGTATGAAAAAGGCCGCGGCGTCGAACGGGATCCACGCCAGGCCTTCAGCTGGTACAGCAAGTCCAGTCAGAAAGGCAACATGAAGGCCGAATACAAGCTGGGCATGGCCTATCTGAATGGCACAGGCATTCGCAAGAATGACCGCAAGGCGTATGACTGGCTGCGCAAATCCAGCAACAAGGGCTATGCCCGCGCCCAGTACCATCTGGGAACATTGTATGAAAACGGCCAGGGTACGGAGCAGGATCTCGACAAGGCCCTGCAGTGGTACAAGCGGGCCCTAAGAGGCGGCTACGATCCGGCCGCCACCGGCCTGCAACGCATTACGCAGCGACAGAAGCTGCATCAGGAAAGGCTCGCCCGCCTTCGCCAGAAGGCCCTTGAGGCGGCGAAAAAACTTCAGCAAAAGGCGCCAAGAACCACACCCGCCGCCCCCCCTTCCCCGCCGCCCAGCACCAAGCAGAAGATACTGGCCGGCGGGTGGAAAAAAGGTGACAAGGCGGTCGAATATCTGCCCTCTGCCAACACCCGCTGCGAAGATCTGGGCAACCGTATAACCTGCCAGTCGAGCACACTGACACGCTATATCGGCATGGCGAATATCAGTTTTCAGACCCAGGCCACCCTGTCACACTTCAAGGACGATGGCTCGTTCCGGGTCTCATACCGCAACAATGTGCTGGAGGTCACCATCACCGACGAGGAGTTCGCCAGTTCCGGCGCAAGGATTCCCGTACAGACGGGCTGGCAGGAAACAGAGCACAAACTGACCTGCGCCTTCGAGGACGACACCCACCTTAACTGCCAGAAGAACAAGCTGCGCCGTATAAAATTGCACCGCTAGGGAAAAAGGGCGTCGAGACGGCCCCCACGGGATTCAGGCGGCAAGCTGCCTGGCAAGGAACTCCAAGCCTTCGCGGTCGTTCAGGATCTTCTCCCACAGGGAGACCACACAGTCGACATCGATACCCAGGGCTTCGACCGCCCTTGCCAGCCGTTCGGCCCGCTGCTCGTCCCCGGCCTCCTCGTCCAGGAGAATGTCCGCCACCTGCAACAGATAGACGTAGTCTGAAAAATCCCCGCTGTAGTCCACGCTATGATGGTGGGCAACGGCGCAGATCACCTCATCCGGCAATTGCCAGGCGCGCAGCAGCTGCTCACCGATCTGCGCATGGTTGATTCCCAGCACACGCTGCTCGATCTCCTCGGACGGCGTATCCGGCGACTGCTGCTGGCAATCGGCAATGGCCTCACAGGCCTCCGCAAAACGGCTCACCAGAAACAGATGGCCGATATCACGCAACAGGGCCGACAAATAGGCCAGCCCGGATTTGACCCGCTTGCGCAGGGGGCGCTGCGTGGCCAGCGCCTGGGCCATGGAGCCGGCGACAACCGCCTTCCACCAGAAGCCTTCACGCGTCAGTATGGCCTTGCTGCTGGCCGGCAGAGAGCCCATTGCCACCAGGCCCAGGGCAATCCCCATCACGCCCTCATACCCCAGTACGGTGATCACCGCTTTTTCGACGGAATCGATGCGCCCCTGGAAACCAAAAAAGGGCGCATTGGCATAGCGGATGATCTGCGCCGCCAGGGCGGGATCGCTGGCAACGATTTTGCTCAGTTCCCGTACATGGGCATCCGGGTCCTGCATCAGGCGCAACAGTTTTTGTCCCACCGCGGACATCACCGGCAGGCCATCACTGGTCTTGAGCAGGGCGGAAATCCGTTGTTTCCAGGGGGCGTGGATATCGATGACCGCCGCCGGGGCCTGGGTCTTGAAGTCACCCTGGCGCAGCAGCGCAGCCATTTCATCGGCCGGCAGCGGCCTGCTGTAATAATAACCCTGCACATAGGTGCAATTCAGTTCGCGCAGATAGGCCTCCTGGCCGGCCCCCTCCACGCCTTCCGCCACCGTTTCCAGGCCCAGGGAATGGGCCAGGTGGACGATGGAATTGGTGATCGCCGCCGATTCACTGTTGACCATCACGTCCTTGACGAAACTGCGGTCGATCTTCAGCGTGTCGATGGGAAATCGCTGGAGATAGCTGAGTGAGGAATAGCCGGTGCCAAAGTCGTCGATGGCGATGCGTACGCCGAGGGCCCGCAGGGCGGTGAGAATCCCGATGGAGGCATTGGGATTGCTCATGGTAGCGCCTTCGGTGATTTCAAGCTCCAGCCAGCGTGGCGCCAGGCCGGTCTCCCGTAGCACCGCTTGTACCATGGCGGCCAGGTCATGCTCGTCACCGAACTGCAGCGCGGAGAGATTGACCGCCACCCGCACCGGCGACAGGCCCTGCTGTTGCCAGGCCCGGTTCTGCGCGCAGGCGGTTCGCAGCACCCATTCCCCCAGCGGAATGATCATGCCGCTGGACTCGGCCAGGGCAATGAAATCCAGCGGCGGAATCATGCCCAGCTCGGGATGCTCCCAGCGCAGCAACGCCTCCAGCGCCTTTACCGCGCCGTTCTTCGGGTCCAGGATGGGCTGGTAATGGAGGGAGAATTCACCCCGCGCCATGGCGTGGCGCAGGTCGGCCTCCAGGGTGAGACGGCGGACCTCCTGCGCATGGATCTCGGCATTGAAGAAGCGCAGGCAGCCGCGCCCCTGCTGTTTGGCGGTGTACATGGCGGCATCGGCGTGCTTCATCAGCGCGCCGGCATCCACGCCATCGCTCGGGCAGATGGCAATACCGATGCTGGGCGTGCAGGCCACCCGTTTCCCCTTCAGGACCATGGGCTGTGACAGGGTCCTGAGAAACTGGCGGGCGACCTTTTCCGCATTGGCCGGGGAGCCGATGGCGGTCAGCACACAGCCGAATTCGTCGCCGCCCAGGCGGGCGAGAATGTCGCCGCCGCGCACCCCGGCCGTCAAGCGCTCACTGATCTGTTTCAACAGCTGATCGCCGGCGTCATGGCCATAGGTATCATTGACCGACTTGAAGCGGTCGAGATCGATGAACAGCACCGCGAGCTTTTCCCGCTCGCGCGCCGCCTGTTTCAGGCTGGCATTGAGGCGGTCCCGAAACAGGGTGCGATTGGGCAGACCGGTGAGCGTGTCGTGGGTGGCCAGGCGCTCCCGGTCCAGGCGGGCCTCCGCCAGCTGGCCATGCAGTTGACGGCGTTCGAGGGTGAATTCCAGCGTGCGCACCAGCCATTGGGGATTGGTCTCGGCGCGCAGCAGATAGTCCGCCGCGCCCGTTGCATACAGCCCCTTGGCCAGCGCCTCCTGTGCCGGATCGGCCAACAGGATCAGGGGCGTATCGGACAGATGCTGCTCCTGCCATTTCGCCAGGCACGGGGCTTCGCCAGCGAAATACGTCACATCGACAAGCACTACATCGAAGTGCTCCGCATCCAGCAGGGACTCTGCCGCGGGCAGATCTGCTGCATGAACCAGTCCGAAACCACCATTGCCGGCACGGCGCAGGGCATCGACGGCCCAGCGGAGATGGCTGGCATTACTCTCAATCAGCAAAATCCTGGCGGACGCTTCAGGCTTCATCGACACTCCAGATCACACAGGTTCCTGAACCCGTAGGTTCAGGAGATTTTTTCTGGAACCTGAATCCGTGGGTTCAGGTGAAAATAGCGACAGCCTGTTCATGACGGGATGACAGGCCGCCCCAGTGAAGTTCTTCGATATGTCCACTTGTCGGCAGCTGACGCGCCATTCTTTAAGGGGAATACCCCTATGAAAACAGAAATTTACGGAACCGAACGGCAGCTGAACAGGGCGCTCCGCCGCCGCCAGGAATCCACCGGGACGGCGCTGTCCCTTCGTGGTCACTCGGCGCTTTGAATCGACCACCGGGAACGCAAAAAAGCCCATCTGCAAGGCATGCAGATGGGCGATTCCGGTTTCACTTGCCGCCACGCCGGCCAGGGGCCCAGTTGGCGTGAAAGGCGCACCTGGCCTATGAGGTGCCGAGCCTGGCGCTGATCGCCGCCAGAACCGTCTCGCTGGGGCCGGCCGCATCGACATTCAACAACAGACCCTCCCTTTCATAGAAACCAATCAGTGGTGCGGTCTTTTCCGCATAGGTTTCCAAGCGGTGCGAAATGGCCTCGGCGGTCTCGTCATCGCGCTGAACAACCGAGCTGCCACACTTGTCGCAGACCCCCTCCTGCCTGGGAGGATTGCTGTTGACGTTATATATCGCCTGGCACTCCGAATTCGAGCAGGTCCGACGCGTGGTCAACCGGTCGAGGACGACCTCACGCGCCACATCGAGGTTGACCGCCATGTCCAGCTCTATGCCCAGCCTTTCCAGCAGATCCTTGAGTGCCTCGGCCTGGGGAATGGTGCGTGGAAAGCCGTCCAGCAAAAAGCCCTTTTCACAATCCGGCTCCTGCAGGCGTTGTTCCATGATACCCATGATCAGGTCGTCCGGCACCAGGTCACCGGACTTCATCAGCGACTCGATCTGTTTACCCAGCGCGGTGCCCGCTGTCACCGCACCACGCAGAATGTCACCCGTGGAAATCTGCACCGAGCCATCCACCGCGGTCAGCAGCTTTGCCATCGTGCCCTTGCCTGCGCCCGGGGCGCCCAACAGTATCAGCTTCATTCAAGTTACCTCTTTTTATGGTTAGACACATATCCGCACCCATGCCCCGAAAAGGTCGGATCCTGACTCACCAGCACATTCCTCACCGCATGGTTGGATATGGGCGGGGGATTGTGCACCCAGATGCAACCACAATCAATTTACAAGCCGAACACGCTGGTTCAGGCATAGAAAATGCGCGCGATGACACATTTTTCCTGTGGAATTTGAACACACAAGCGAAGACAGAAACCAGATCCCGAAAAAAACATCCAGTCGTAACTGTTCAGCTCACCACAGAGACACGGAGGCGCAGAGAAAGGCTCTTCAGGTTCATGCCGGGAATGGAATGAAACGCAGAGGCCGCAAAGGCACAGAGGACGCAAAGGAAATCCTTTCAGAAAACCTTTGCGCCCGTTGCGTTGGATATCGTGGGCCGGCCTCCGGTGCCAACGTCCCCTGATTCACCACAGAGACACGGCGTTCACGGAGAAATGAAATGCCAGGTCGTCGGGCAGGCCACATCGCCACCCGGGGCATTGCCTCCCACTGATGCATTCTCTGTGTTCTCTGTGCCTCTGTGGTGAATAGATACATCCAGTCATCGTTAGGTCGCGTTGTCAGCAGTTGCCCGCGCCAGTATCCGCTCACTCACGAGTACCGGTCCGATAGACCCGGTCACCCTCGTGCAACATGTGGCCGCGCGGCAGGATGATCTCTTCCTGTCCCTCCAGGCCCTGGCGGATCTCGACCATAGTGAAATCCTCGATGCCCGTGATCACGGGCTTCATGCGTACCCGGCCATCCTGCAACACGGCCAGATATACCTGGCCCTCGCGCTTCAACAAGGCCTCGAAGGGCACCTTGATGGCGTGAGGGCTCCAGGCGGTGCGAATCTCTGCGTCCACCACCTGCCCCAGGCGCAGATCGGGCGCCTCTGCGCCAAGGCTGACAAACACCCGCAGCGGGCCGGCGCTGGCCGCCTGATCCGGCGCGGCATCCAGGCGGACGACCCGTTCCTTCCACTCCCGCCCGGGGATGGCATCGCTGGTGATCAGCACGACCTGGCCTGCCAGGATATGCTTGCCATCGTCGGCATCCACCTGTATTTCGATTTCATGCTGTGTCTCGTCGGCAAGCACAAACAGGGCGTCGGCAGGCGTCACCCACTGACCCACCTCGGCATGACGGCGCAGTATGGTGCCGGAGAAGGGGGCGGTGATGCTCTGCCGTTTCAGCGCCTGGGAGGTGTCGCGCGCCTCCCGCATCACCACACTGGCGCGTGCGCGCGCGGCGCGCAACCTCACCTCGGCGTCCTTGACGAACTGTTCCGCCACGGCGCCTTTCTCATGCGCACGGCGCAGACTTTCCCAGGTCTGCTCCGCGCGCATGATGTCCTCACGCGCACCGGCCAGCTCCGCTTGTGCCTCTTCCAGCTGTGCGATCAACGCCTGCTCATCCAGGCGCGCCAGCAATTGCCCGATCCGTACCTTGTCTCCCGTCTGCACCGGCACCGTCACCAGCCGGCCGGGGTGCGCGGCGCGAATCGTCACCTGCCGTCGGCTGACGACCTGGCCCGACACCACGATGGATTGGTATATCTCACCGGTTTCGGCGAAGGTGGTCTGCACCGCCAGCCCCTGATCGAAATAAAATCGCCAGCCCGCGAAGGCAACGAAACCCAACACCGCCAGCACCATCAGTAGCGGCAAGGTGGCCCCAGAAAACAGCCGCCGCAACCGGCTGAAAAAGGGCAGCGACGCGCCCTCGAAGACATGCTGCCCGGTCTCCCGTGGGCCACCTTCCCGGTGCCACTGGCGGCCCGGAGACGCCTCGTAATCGTCGTTATTCCCTACCTCGTCGGATTCCTCAACCCTGCTGGGAGATTTGCGATTCGGCATATCTTGCCGGTCTTGCTGTTCCGCACCCTGCTCTGCCGCGACTGGCCGGGGCGCCTCGACCCCAGACGCGGGCGCCGCGCTGGCATGGGATGCCGGCGAGGGCTGCGCATGACCGGCCACGGCCCGCTCTATCATGCTCAGTGGCTCGTTTTCCCCGGGTCCCGTCGATGGCGTTTTGGCCACTGGCGCAGCCGCTTCGCTCGAAGGACGCATCGCCTCCGCCCCCGCAGCCCGCGCTTCCGCCGGGGCAGGCGCCACCTGCAACACCGGGATCACCTTTTCGTCTTTGCCGGCGGGAGGTGGGGGCGGCTGGATCGCCGTCACCAGTGGTACCGTCTCAGGCTCACGGCGCGCGGCCGGTGGCTCGGCCTGCACGGATTCATGCCCCTCAAACAACAGGCGACGGATGTGACTGTGCAGGGCCTCGGCATCGACCGGCTTGGTCATCACCTGATTGGCGCCGGCATCGTAGGCCTTGACCAGCACCTCGGCATCGGTGGAGCCCGTAATGACAATAATGGGCAATTGGCTGAGCCTGGGCTGCCCGCTCTGGCGCAGGGTTCGGATCAGATCATCACCGTCCATCCCCGAGGAAGACACCTTGAGATCGGTGAGCAACAGATCGTAGTCACCCTGGATCAGGGCGACGATGGCGGGTTCGGCGGATTGAAAATAATCGACCTGGTAGCCGCCGGGCTCCAGCATGCGGCGCATGACGAAGGCGGCGGTGCGGCTGTCATCGACATAACACAGACGCGCCGGGGGCCTTTCTGCCGCTGGCGGGTGAGCGGAGGACTTCTCACTCATGGCCCAGATTGCTCATGGAAAACGCTCATGGATTACAAACTCTGAAAACGATTTTGCAGGCGCACGCCGGCGTTTTCTCGTGACTGTCTGCTGAACCGCCATCCATGGCTTGCGACCTCTGCGGGACGGGGAAACAGAAGGATTCTCCATCGACGCCTGTTGGCCCATGCAGTGATCCGCCATCCTCCGGCACGCCGCAGGACGCGCCCCGCCCTTGCCATCACTATAAGATCAGCCACCCACCAAGTAAACTCGGCACCGCTTGCGGCAACCCAAGGTTTGATGCAACATGGCCGCACAACAAAATCAATAAGATCGGCGAAGGCCTGCAAGGGCCGCTCGCGGACATCAACCTGAATCCGTAGGTTCAGGATCAAATCTTTGATTGAGAGGAGTGGTTATGATCGACTTGCTGACTTACATGGTGGGTACCGTCGCGGCGATAGGCTTTGCCCTGCTGGTGTATCTCGTTTTCCAGATCTACAACTCGGACACCTATACCCGCGAAGACTGAGCGAAAATCGGCGCCTCAGGCCAGCGGCCTGCAGGCGCCGACGCCGCGCCCGCCCAGGCGAATATCCCCGCTAGCCCTTCGGCCCCGCCGGCAGCCAGACGTGCACGGCCGCCCCACCCAACTCGCTTTCACCGATTTCCAGCGTGCCGCCATACAGTTGCACGATATCCCGCACGATGGACAGGCCAATGCCATGCCCGGCGATATCCGAGTCGGCCCGGCGCCCACGCTGCATGACATAGCGCACCATTTCTGAGGGAATGCCCGGGCCATCGTCCTCGACGTGGATGAACAGATCCATTTCACCGTTGCGCGGTCCGGCCTTGGAACGGGCCTGCACATGCACCCGCCCCCGGCACCACTTGAAGGCATTGTCCGTGAGGTTGCCAACGATCTCCATCAGGTCGCCCTCATCACCGGCAAATTCCAGATCGGGTTGCAGGTCGGTCTTCGTTTCCACCCCTTTGTCGGCATACACCTTGTGCAGGCCGGCCAGCACCTTCTCCACCACGCCCTGCACCGCAATGGGCGCGGACAGCACGGTCCAGCCCGAGGTCGCGGCGCGCCGCAGCTGATAGCCCGTGAGCTGGTTCATGCGCTCCACCTGCTCCAGCACGACAGCCGGCAACTCGTCCTTGCCGTCACGATTTTCTGCGGCGCTCTGCAGGATCGCCAGCGGGGTCTTGAGGCTGTGAGCCAGGTCGCCCAGGGTGCGGCGGTAGCGCTCCAGGTGCTCCCGCTGATGGGAAAGCAGGCCATTGATGTTGCTGGTCAGGGTTTGCAGTTCGAGGGGATAGCGCCCCTTCAGGCGCGTCTGCGAACCTTCCTCGATGGCCCGCAGCTCATCGGCGGCGTGCTTCAGCGGCGACAGCCCCCAGCGCAGGATGCCCCACTGCACCGCCAGCAGCAGCAACGCCACGCCGCCCAGGGTTCCCCACAGGCTGCCGCGAAAGGCCGCAATCCGGGCATCGAATTCGGTCATGTCCTGGGCGACGCTGAAGGTGTAGTCCTGGCCGGGCTCGGGGGAGTCGCTCCACACCACGCCGTAACTGAGCATGTAGAGCCGGTGGCCATCGGGCAGGGTGATCTGCCGGCTGTCCTTGGCCAGGCGGGGAAGGTTCTTGGTAAAGGGTATCGACATCCCCTGCATGGACTCCGAGCGCCACACCCATTTCCCATCGTTACTGGACACTTCCCCGTAGAGGCCGGACTCCGGGTCATGGAAACGCGTGTCCGGCAGCTCCTTGTCCATGATGAGGCGCCCGTCCTCGCCCATCTCGGCGGCGGAAATCAGCGCATAGGCATGGCCGAACATGCGCTCCTCCATGTCCTGCTCGATACTGTCGTGATAGATCCTCTCGAGGGTGATCTCGGCGAGGCCGAAGAAACTGAACAGCACCGCGCTGGCCGCAATCAGCACGCGGGTATTCAGGGACAGAGGCATCAGGCGTTACGGCCCTCGGAGGTCGGCGTGAGGGCAAAGCGGTAGCCACGACCACGCAGGGTTTCGATGACGTTCAGACGGCCCTCGGGATCGAGCTTGCGGCGCAGACGGCCAATGAAGACCTCGATCACGTTGCTGTCGCGGTCGAAGTCCTGGTCGTAGATGTGTTCGGTAAGCTCGGACTTGGACACGACCTGACCAGCACGCAGCACCAGATACTCCAGCACCCGGTATTCATAGGCGGTCAGCTCGATGGATTTTTCGTCGACGATCACCTGCTGGGTGCCGATATCGATATGCATGGCGCCAAAGATCAGCTCGGACTGGGTCCAGCCGGCGGAGCGGCGCATCAGCGCCTTGAGGCGCGCCAGCAGTTCCTCCATATGGAACGGCTTGACCAGGTAGTCGTCGCCACCGGCTTCGAGGCCCTCGACCTTGTCCTGCCAGCGATCGCGGGCAGTGAGGATCAGAATCGGAAAGGCCTTTCCTTCACTGCGCAACTGGCGGATCAGATCGATGCCGGACAGCTTGGGCAGGCCCAGATCCACCACGCCCACATCGATGGGATATTCTCGCCCGAGGTATTGTCCCTCCTCACCATCGGCCGCCAAATCCACAACGAAGCCTTCTTGCCGCAAACGGGCGGCAAGTTCTTCGCGCAACCGCAGTTCGTCTTCAACAACCAAGACACGCATAGCACCATATCTCTTGAGGAGTTGCCGGATGGGCCGGGATGTAAATCGTTAAATCTGAAAGGTGACGCATTATAATTAGATTAGCGCCATTGCATTGAAATGCAAAGAGGAAATGTCATTCGGGCGGGGTTCCGCCCGGGTGACAGGGGACGTGCGTTCAAACCAGTATCGACCCGGCACGGATAGCTGTCGTTTTCAGCCGGGCCGATAAAATCTGGGACTGACGCCCGGCAGGCCAGGGCGCCATTTCCTTGTCCCGCGAAAACGAGTGGTCTAGAGGGTCATGATGAAATCGACGAGCTTCTCGATATCGGCATCGGAAACACGTGGCGAATAAGGAGGCATGGGAGCGGAACCCCAGACACCCTTGCCACCCTTCTTGATCTTGACGGCCAGCTTGGCCTGGGCATCGGGATCGTCCTTGTACCTTTCAGCGACCTGTTTCCAGGACGGGCCAACGACCTTCTTGTCGACGCCGTGACAAGCCATGCAGCCACTCTTCTTGGCCAAGGCCAGATCGGCAACTGCGGAACCTGAGACGACCATGGATGCCAATCCCACCGCGATCAAAACCCTTTTCATTATTCACCCTCCACAGAGACATTTTCCACGATACGCGACGGTACTCCGCGAAAACTGAACGCACACTGAATACGACCAAATCGCTCAGGTATAACCCTTGAAGCGCTGTGCATTCTTGCGCAGCCGGGCCTGGGTCGCGGCCCAGGGCGTCTGCCAGTCCAGGTTTGGGCGCATCAATCCGCGGCACAACCGCAGCAGGCCGTCGACGTCATCGACGTGGACGAACTCCGGCGCCGGCCCCTGCGTCCTGGGGCAGTCCATGCCGCCGTCGAAGCACTGATTGTGATAGTTGCCCAGCGGCAGGGTCAGGCCGATGGTGGGTATCCCCCAGGCGGTGGCGGCGGTCGCCTCGCAGGCGCCGCCATCCATGATGCGCCGCTGGTGCCTGCCCGGCAGCAGGCGCTCCGCCAGGTCCGCAAGCAGGCGCAGGCCGCCCGGGTCGAAGGTGGTGCGCCGGTCGCCCAGGCGCACCACCGGACCCTTGCCGATGCGCGCGCCGGGCAGGGTCCGCGAGGCCTCCAGGCTGACGCACACCAGCGGTCGGCGGCGCTTCTCCAGCCAGCCCAGATCGAAGTGTCGCACCGCGCCGACGAAGCCCACCTCCTCGGCCCGGGTCAGCAGACCCAGAAAGGGCGGTGGGCCGGCCTTGCCACGCTTGAACAGATCGATGGCGGTGGAGACGATGGCAAACACCCCGGCCAGGTCATCGACGGCGCGGGCATAGATGCGCTTGCCGCTGCGCCAGTACGGCGCGCGAAACTGCAGACCGCCAAACAGCCGTCGTGGCGGTGGGCGCGACGCCAGCCCCTGACTCAGATGCAGCTCGGCGGTATCCATCGCCCAGCCCTGCTTGAGCAGCTTGATCTTCCTCAGGCGCCCTTCTCCCAGCACGGCCTCGCCATCGGACAACCAGACCCGGGCACCGGCCACGTGTCTGACGGGCGACCCGCCCAGCCATTTCACGGCGAGGCGCTTTTCATCGAGCCAGCGCACGCCGTGAAAGCCCGGGTGATCCATGTGGGCGATGAACAGGCGCACGGGCTGGGCGGATTTCTCACGCAGCAGGCGGCCGTAGGCGGCGCGTGAATCGACGCCGACGAGCAGATTGCCCACCGGGTCTTCGAAACAGGGCACGCCGGCGCGCTGCAGGTGCGCCGTGACACAGCGCAGCACATGCGCCTCGTAAAAGGGGGCGGTGGGCTGGGAGAGGATGTCCTTGAGAAGTTGCTGGCGAACGTCGGTCAGCATGCGGAAATCGGCTATGCCGTGGGCCCGGCGTCGCGCCGGTCGGCGAAGCAGGTGACGTCGCCCATCTGCAGTTCGCCGTCGTGAACGGCACCTTCGGCGATGGCGATGACGCGGCTGGCGAGGGTGCCGCGGATGCGCGCGGTGGAGACGATCTCCATCTTCTCGCGCGCCATCAGGCGGCCCTCCACCTGCCCGGCGACAAGCACATGGTTCGCCACGACCTCACCGATCCACTGCCCGCCCTCGGCGATCACCAGGGTGCCGTCGATGTCGCAATCGCCCTCGACGCGCCCATGGACGATGCAGTGGCCCGCGCCGCCGATGGTGCCGCGAAAATGCGCCTCGGGGCCGATGCTGGTGGCGAAACCCTCGACCCGGTCGAGGATTCTGCGCCCCTTTGACGTGCCCAGATTGATGCCTGGCTCCCTGCTCACGCTGGCGCTACGTGTAGCGCTGGAAGACGAGAGTGGCGTTGGTACCGCCAAAGCCGAAGCTGTTGGACATCACCGTTTTCAGGCCGGCATTGTCGATGCGCTCGCGGGCGATGGGGAAATCCGCCGCCGCGGGATCGATCTCCTCGATGTTGGCCGAGGCGGCGACGAAATCGTTCTCCATCATCAGGATGGAATAGATGGCCTCGTTGACCCCGGCGGCGCCGAGGGCATGGCCGGTCAGCGACTTGGTGGAGTTGATGTGCGGCACGTCGTCGCCGAACACCTCGCGCACCGCCCCCAGCTCCTTGGTGTCGCCCACCGGGGTGCTGGTGCCGTGGGCGTTGATGTAGTCGACGCGGCCCTCGACCGTGGACAGGGCCTGCTGCATGCAGCGCACCGCGCCCTCGCCGGAGGGCTGCACCATGTCGTGGCCGTCGCAGGTGGCGCCGTAGCCCACCAGTTCGCAGTAGATCTTCGCGCCGCGCGCCAGGGCGTGCTCCAGCTCCTCCAGCACCACCAGGCCGCCGCCGCCGGCGATGACGAAGCCGTCGCGGTTGGCGTCGAAGGCCCGCGAGGCCTTTTGCGGGGTGTCGTTGTACTTGGAGGACATGGCGCCCATGGCGTCGAACAGCACCGACTGGCTCCAGTGCAGCTCCTCGCCACCGCCGGCGAAGACGATGTCCTGCTTGCCCATCTGGATCAGCTCGGCGCCGTTGCCGATGCAGTGCGCACTGGTGGAACAGGCGGAACTGATGGAATAGCTCACGCCCTTGATCTTGAAGGCGGTACCCAGGCAGGCGGAGGTGGTGCTGCCCATGGTGCGCGGCACCATGAAGGGACCGACCTTGCGCACGCCCTTGGCGCGCAACAGATCGGCGGCCAGCACCACGTTCTCGTTGGAGGCGCCGCCGGAGCCCACCACCAGGCCGCTGCGCGGGTTGGAAATCTGCTCTTCGCCGAGACCGGACTCTTCGAGGGCCTGCTGCATGGCGAGATAATTGAACGCCGCGGCATCGCCCATGAAGCGGCGCAGCTTGCGGTCGATGAGTTCGTCCACGTTCAGCCGCACCGGGCCATGCACCTGGCTGCGGAAACCCAGATCGGCATACTCCTGGCTGAATTCGATGCCGGAACGCCCCTCTCGCAGCGAGTCCAGCACTTCCTGCTTATTATTTCCGATGCTGGATACGATGCCCAGACCGGTGATTACAACGCGTCTCACAATGCTTTCCTCGCTTCCTCAGAAATTTTCAGTGGAGGTAAACAGGCCGACCCGCAGATCCTTCGCAGAATAGATTTCCCGACCATCGACTTCCATCACCGCATCGGCAATGCCCATCACCAGCTTGCGCATGATGACGCGCTTCATGTCGATACGGTAGGTCACCCGCTTGTTGGCCGGCGTCACCTGCCCGGTGAACTTGACCTCACCCGCGCCCAGCGCACGGCCACGGCCGGGGCCACCGCTCCAGCCGAGGAAGAATCCCACCAGCTGCCACATGGCATCCACGCCCAGGCAACCCGGCATCACCGGATCGTTGTGAAAGTGACATTCGAAGAACCACAGATCCGGCGTGATATCCAGCTCGGCGATGATCTCGCCCTTGCCGTAGGCGCCGCCGGTGTCGGCGATGCGGGTGATACGGTCGCACATCAGCATGGGCGGCAGCGGCAGCTGGGCATTGCCTTCGCCAAACAGCTCGCCCCGACCGCAGCTGAGCAATTCCTCGCGGGAATAACTGCCTTGTCTGGGTGGAATTTCAGTTTCGATTGACGACATACGAGCGATCCCCATGCGTGCCTGTGGCTTTTGAATTGGAATGTGTTAAAGAGTCAGTGATGATCAGTGATAAAAAGTAGCGCCACGCGGCAATGTGTCGCCCGGCTGCGATTGCCGGCGTAGATTACCATACCCCATCAGGGTTTTGGGAGCCGCGGGGTCAAGGGCGGCCGGCAGGACGGCTTTGCGGATCGGCCGGGTCCGTGCCGGCATCCACCTCCTCGCCATCCCAGAAGCCATCGCCATCGGAGTCGACCTGGGTCGGATCGGTGAAATAGCGCTCGATCTCCAGGCGGTCGCCGAGACCATCGAAGTCGCCGTCGCTGCGCTGCGGATCGCTGCCGTAGAGGGTGCGCTCATCGCGGTTGGAAATGCCGTCGCCATCCAGGTCCGGCGAACGGGGGCGATCCTCCGCGTCCAGCGGATCGCTGCCGTGGCGCACTTCCACGCCGTCGAGGAAGCCGTCGTTGTCGGAATCCGGCAGCCGCGGGTGGGTAAAAAACTCGTTGATCTCCCGCCCATCGTCCAGGCCGTCCGTATCCGTGTCCGGCAGCTGCGGGTCGGTGTTGTATTCGCGCACTTCCTCGATATCCGACAGCCCATCGACATCGGAATCCCGCTCCTCGTCGACGGCCTGCACCGCCGGACTGGTACACAGCAACCAGGCGGTGACGATGCATGCGACGCGGGGCGAAGAGGGGCTCACGATGACTTGCGCCGCACTTCGATCACATTGGGCAGCTGTTCGACCTTGGCCAGCACCCCGCTGAGCTGGGTGACATCGTGCACATCCAGTGACAGGGTCATGTCGGCAATGTGGGTGCGCCGGTCGGTGCGGGTGTTCACGCCCATCACGTTGAGCCGTTCGTTGCTGAGGATCTCGGTAATGTCACGCAGCAGGCCCTGGCGGTCGTAGGCATGCACCAGGATCTCCACCGGGTAGGTGTTCTGCACATTCCGTGACCAGTCCACCTCCAGCAGGCGCTCGTGCTCGGCCTGCTGCAGGCGCAGCAGATTGGGGCAGTCACGGCGATGAATGGTGACGCCACGGCCACGGGTGATGTAGCCGACGATGGCATCGAAGGGCACCGGCTTGCAGCAGCCCGCCATGTGGGTCATCAGATCGCCCACGCCCATCACGTGCACGTCGCCACCACCGGCGACCTCGGTCTGGCGCGCCAGCGGCGGCGGTATTTCCGTGGCCGGCGGCAGGACCTGTTCGTTGACCGCGCCGGCGATCTGCGCGCTGGTGATATCGCCACAGCCGAGGGCGGCGAGAAAATCGTCCAGGCTTTCATATTTGAAGCGCTTCGCCAGCCGTTCCAGGTTCAGATCCGTCACCGACAGGCGGTGCAGCTCCCGGTCCAGCAGCGTCCGGCCGTCGCTCACGTTGCGGTCGAAATCCTGCAACCGGAACCAGCTGCGCACCTTGGCGCGCGCGCGCGAGCTTTTCAGATAACCCAGGTGCGGGTTGAGCCAGTCGCGGCTGGGCGATGGCTCGCGGGCGGTCAGCACCTCTACCTGCTCGCCGTTCTGCAGCTCGTAACCGATGGGCACGATGCGGCCGTTGACCTTGGCGCCGCGGTAGCGGTGCCCGACGTCGGTGTGTATGTGATAGGCGAAGTCCAGCGGCGTCGCCCCGCGCGGCAGGTCCACCACCTTGCCCTTCGGCGTCAGCACGTAGACGCGGTCCTGAAATACCTCGGACTTGAAACGGTCGATGAAATCGCCGGCGTCACGCTCCTCGTCCTTCCATTCGAGGATCTGCCGCAGCCAGGCGATCTTCTCGCCGTACTGCGTATCCTGCTGGCCACCTTCCTTGTAGCCCCAGTGGGCGGCGACGCCGTATTCGGAATGCTGGTGCATCTCGTAGGTGCGGATCTGGATCTCCAGGGTCTTGCCCTCGGGCCCCACCACGGCGGTGTGCAGGGACTGGTACATGTTCTCCTTGGGCGAGGCGATGTAGTCGTCGAATTCGCTGCGGATGGGCTGCCAGCGGCTATGCACCAGGCCCAGTACGGCATAGCAGTCGGCCACCGTGTCGACCAGCACCCGGGCCGCGCGAACGTCGAACAATTCCTTGAAATCCACGGACTTGCCGGACATTTTTCGCCAGATACTGTAGATATGCTTGGGACGCCCGGCGACCTCGCCATGGATGCCGGCGCGGGCCAGCTCGGTGCGAAGCTGCTCCAGCACCAGGTTGATGTAGCGCTCGCGGTCGACGCGCCGCTCGTCCAGCAGCTTCGCCACCCGCATATAGGTCTCCGGCTGCAGGAAACGAAAGCTGAGGTCTTCCAGCTCCCACTTCAGCTGCCAGATGCCGAGGCGGTTGGCCAGCGGGGCGAAGATATCCATGGTCTCCTGCGCCACGCGGCGGCGCTCCGCTTCGGGGCGGTGCTTGAGTTCGCGCATGATCTGCACCCGCTCGGCCAGCTTCACGAACACCACCCGCACGTCCTCGGCCATGCCCAGCAGCAGCTTGCGCAGCCCCTCGAGGTGGTGCGCGTTGCCGTTTTGCGTCTGCTGGTGGAAATCGTCGACGATGCGCATCTTGCGCACCCCCTCGACCAGCTCGGCCACCGCCTCGCTGAAGGCCGCGCGCACATCCTCCGCGGACAACCCCTCTTCCTCCAGACTGCAGATGAAGCCCGCCACCAGGGTATCGACATCCATCTGCAGGCTGGTGAGGATATCCACCACCGCGCGTGCGCGGCCCACCACCGCCTCGGCCGCGCCCTGCTGGCGCGCCAGGCCCAGCGCCCGCCCCAGGGGCGCGGCGTCGATGGCCGGATTGTTTGCCGCCAGCTGATCCAGCCAGCACTGATCGTGGGTGCAGAAATCACCGTTGGCGGGGGTTTGCGTGGTCACCATGTGGTGTTCAGGCTCCGGCGCACAGACGGGCGTGCTGCAGCGCGATCACGGTCTTGGCATCGACGATTTCGCCACTGCAGACCTTCGCCAGCGCTTCGCTCAGCGACAACCAGTGGATTTCGATATATTCGCCGTGCTCATGGGCGGTGGGCGCCGGTGAGAGATCACGGGCCAGGAACAGATGAATCCGCTCGTCGCAGATGCCAGGCGATGGCAACAGGCTGGCCAGCGGCTGCCAGCATGCGGCCCGCACACCGGCCTCCTCGGCCAGCTCCCGCTGCGCGCAACACTGCGCGGCCTCGCCCGTTTCCAGCCGGCCGGCGGGGATCTCCCACAGCCAGCCATCGGCCGCGTACCGATACTGACGAATCAGGCACACCCGGCCCTCCCCATCCAGCGCCAGTGCCCCGGCGCCACCGGGGTGACGAACGATCTCCAGCGTTTCCCGCTTCCCGTCGGGAAACACCACATGTTCCTCATTCAGCGTAAGGGCCCGTCCCTGATAGATAAGCTTGCGGTCTGCGCCCATGTGGGAGGCTCGGCCTACCAGGCCGTCGGCAGGCGCTCGTTGATGGTAATGATCTTGTTCTTGCTGGTGATGTACCCGCCGGCGGTGAGATCCCGCAGGATACGGCTGACCATTTCGCGCGAGGCCCCCACCATGCTGGCGATATCGCGCTGGGTCAGGCGCTGGGTCACCACCAGTTTGCCGTCTTTCTCCTCGGCCAGATCCAGCAGGGTATGGGCGACGCGTCCGTAGACATCCATCAAGGCCAGGCTGCGCACGTTCTCGGTGAGCTCGCGCAGGCGGCGCGCCAGGCCACGGATCACCGTCAAGGCAATCCTGGGATTGTTTTCCAGACACTCGTCGAAAGCGGACTTGGACACCACCGCCAGGCGGGTTTCCTCCAGGGTGATCACCGATGCCGAGCGCGGCGCATCGTCCAGCATCGCCAGCTCACCGAAGTATTCCCCCTCGCCCTGGATGTTGAGCGTGACCTCTTTGCCTTCCTCATCATTGAGGTACACCTTCACCTTGCCCGAGAGAACGATGTACAACGAATCCGAATAATCCCCCTCGCAGATGATCAGCGTATTCCTTGGATACTGACGCGTCACCGCCAGATCCGAAATCGCCTGTAATTCCTCGTCAGGCAATCCCTCAAACAACGAAATATTCTTTATATTCATTGCACCAATTCCCATGTCGAGATTCCTTATTCGACGGCGAACAAGACAGCATTCTTGATTAACGTGAAAATATCACAAAATAAAGCGTGAATATTACCTGGTGACGCCGTCCCACAGCGCCTATGCTTTTAATCGTCTAGGGACGGCAGAGGGAGAGACACGGACGTCTACCCTTATCCTTGGAGCAGACCACCCCCTGAAAGTTTCGCGGAATCCTTGCACAGTCAGCCATGAACAGCAACACGCCAGCGCAGACACATCCCCGGCAGGAAACCACCGCGATGCCCGGTGAAAAAAAGGAACCCCCCGCGGCATGGCGGGAGTTCGCCGCCGGCATGGAGTTCCTCCGCCGTTACGGCATCCACAACACCGCCAACGCCAGCGCCATCAGCAGGGACAACCTGCGCCTGCTGCACCGCGCGCTGCTGCAGGATAGCGAATACCGGCATCTGATCACAAGCGCTCGCCGGCAAGCGCCGCGACTGACGCGACCCCACTGGTTGCCATTGACCACATCCCGGCAGCTGCACGCCCACCTCATCAGCATGCCGGCCAACAGCAGCATCCGGCTCACCACCCAGCCCGGTTATCTCGGCATGTTCCTGGTTCTCTCCGGCTCAGCCGAAACCATCAACCGAACAGGAACCGTCTCCCGCCTCCGCCGCAGCTGGTGGCCGCACGGCTGGCTTTCCAGCAAACGGCCGCCGACCAGCACACATTGCCTCAAGGCCAATGACGTTGTCTGCGTCAATCATGACACAGCCAATGCCGGCCTGCTGGTGACAGGCAAAAAGGCCTGCATCGTGCTCGCCGTCTTCACCGCCCAGCGCGCCCTGCAGCCAACCGCGGCCGTGGTCTGCGGCAAACCGCCGGTGCAACAGACTCCCCTCCCCAGCGCCATCTGATCGCCCTTCGTCCCAACGGCAAGGGGCGGGCCAGCACGAACAACACCCCGTGATCGCTTTTTTGCTATGCTCCCCCGCAGAACGCCCCGGGAGTTATCCGCATGCCAAATGGACGCTCCGTCCTGAAAAAAACCGTGCCCCTGCTATTGATCCTGAGCCTCGCCATCGGCGGCGCCATCGCGCTGGTTGCCACCAAGCCACAGGTACCGCCACCGGAGGGTGAAGAAAAGGTGTGGGTGGTCGCCACGCAGACCGCGGATCCCGCACGCCACTTCCCCGTCGTCACCCTGTATGGCCGCATCGAGTCGGCGCGCGCCAGCCGCCTGACCTCCTCCCTGAGCACGGAGGTGGTCGACATCCTCTGCGAGGAAGGCGAGCGGGTCAGCAAGGGCCAGCCGCTGGTGCGCCTGGATGAACGCGATGCGCAGCTGCGCCTCAAGCAGCGCAGCGCGGAGCTGGCGGAAATCCGCGCCCTGATCGCCAGTGAGCAACACCGCTTCGACAGCGACCAGCGTATCCTCGAAAGCGAGCGCAGGCTGCTGGCCCTCGCCCAACAGGAAGTAGAGCGCGCCCAGCGCCTCAAGGCGGGCAGGCTCGCCGCCCAGGCGCGCATCGACGAGGCCCAGCAGGTGAAATTGCGCCAGGACATCGCCGTGGCGCAGCGCCAGCTCGCGGTGCAGGATCACGAGGCCCGCCTGGCGCGCCTGCAGGCGCAGCTGAAAAAGGCCGAATCCCTGCTCGCGGTGGCCCAGCTCGATGTCGAGCGCAGCCTGCTGCGCGCGCCCTTCGATGGCCGCATCACCCGGGTGGCCGCCTCACCCGGCAACCGCACGCGGCCCGGCGACGTACTGGTGGAACTCTACGCCCTGGACGCCCTGCAGGTCCGCGCCCAGGTGCCCAACGCCAAGCTGGCCAGCGTCGAAACGGCGCTGAATGGCGGCCACGCCCTGGTCGCGCGGGCCCGCACCGGTACGCAGCAGCGGCTGGAGCTGCGGCTCACCCATCTCGCCGGCGACATCAAGCCCGGCCGCGGCGGGCGCGATGGCCTGTTCGAACTGAAGAGCCCCGACACCGAGCTGGCCATCGGCGACATCGTCTCGCTGCAATTGCAGCTGCCGCCGGTGGAGCACAGCCTCGCCCTGCCGCGCGAGGCCCTGTACGGCAATGACCGCCTCTACACCATCCACGACGGCCGCTTGAAGGGCCACCGCGTCGAGCGCCTCGGCGAGACCCTCGACAACAGCAGCGCCCCTCCCCTCGACAATGCCCGGGCCGCCACGACGGCCAACTGGCTGCTGGTGCGCAGCGACAGCATCGCACCGGGGGACCCCATCGTCATCACCCAGCTGCCCAATGCCGTCGAGGGGCTGAAGGTGCGCGCGCGGGGCGCATCGACGCCGTGAGCGCCATCCGCGAGCAGACCCGATGAGCCATCGCCCGCACGGATTGATCCGGCTGTTTGCGCGCCATCGCGTGGCCGCCAACCTGCTCATGGCGCTGCTGGTGCTCGCCGGCAGCTGGGCCCTGGCCAAGCTCAACACCCAGTTCTTCCCCAGCTTCGAGCTGGACATCGTCACCGTGCGCGTCACCTGGAGCGGCGCCAGCGCCGAGGACGTGGAGCGCGGCATCACGGCGCCGCTGGAACAGGCGCTGCGCAGCCTCGACAATCTGCACAGCATCACCTCCACCTCGGCCATGGGCATCGCCGCGCTCAGCCTGGAATTCGACGACGGCACCGACATGAGCGTGGCGCTGGAAAAGGTCAATGGCGTCATCGCCCTGGTGCGCAACCTGCCGGAGGACGCGGACAGGCCGGAGGTGAGCCGCATCATCCGCTACGAGTCCGTGGCGCGGTTGCTGCTCAGCGGCGCCCACGATCGCCAGGAGCTGCGCCCCCTGGCCGAGCAGATGCGCGATGAGCTGCTGGCGCGCGGCATCTCCAAGGTCGACATCAACGGCCTGCCGAAGGAGGAAATCGCCATTCAGGTGCCCCCCGAGCGCCTGCTGGAGCTGGACATGACGCTGGAACAGATCGCCAGCCAGATCCAGAAACAGAGCCGCGACCTGCCCGCCGGCTCCGTCGGCCGCGACGACATCGCCCGCCAGCTGCGCGCCCTCGAACAGCGCCGCGACATCACCGGCCTGGAGCAGCTGCCCCTGATCAGCGATGCCGACGGCCGCCTCATCACCCTGGAGGACATCGCCAGCCTCGAGCGCCGCCCCATCCAGGGCCAGACCACCCTGAGCGTCGATGGCGAACCGGCGGTGGAGCTGCGCCTGTTCCGCGCCGAATCCGCCGACTCACTCGGCTCCGCCCGCATCCTCGAGGACTGGCTGGCCGACACCCGCCCCACCCTGCCGCCCAACATCCAATTGCGGGTCTACGACGAGATGTGGCAGCTGATCAGCGAGCGCATCAACCTGCTGCTGGTCAACGGCGGTGGTGGCCTGCTGCTGGTGGTGGGCATCCTGCTGCTGTTCCTCAACCGCCGCGTCGCCTTCTGGGTCACCGTCGGCATCCCGGTGTCGTTCATGGCCGCCCTGGCGGTGCTGTATCTGGGCGGCGGCAGCATCAACATGATCAGCCTGTTCGGCCTCATCATGGCGCTGGGCATCATCGTCGACGACGCCATCGTGGTGGGCGAGGACGCCCTCACCCACTTCGAAAAGGGCGAGCCCCCCACCCAGGCCGTGGAAGGCGGCGCCTACCGCATGCTGGCGCCGGTGATGTCCTCCTCGCTCACCACCGTGGCCGCCTTCATCCCCCTGATGCTGGTCGGTGGGGTCATCGGCAACATGATGTTCGAGATCCCGCTGGTGGTGATCTGCGTCATCATCGCCTCGCTGATCGAATGCTTCCTGATCCTGCCGGGACACCTGCGTGTCTCCTTTGAACGGCATGGCAAACAGGTACGGCGGCCGCCCGGCAACTTCCGCCGCCGTTTCGATGCCGCCTTCGACCGCTTCCGCAACGGCGCCTTCCGCCGCCTGGTCGGCTGGGCCGTGGCGCACCGCGGCATCACCCTCACCGGCGCCATCGGCACCCTGATCCTGGCCTTCGGCCTGATTGCCGGCGGGCGCCTCGGCTTCACCTTCTTCCCCAATGTGGAAGGCCGCCTGATCTTCGCCTCCGTGACCTTTTCCGCCGGCAGCCCGGCGCACCGGGTCGAGGACTTCCTCGTCCACCTGCAGGACACCCTGCACGAAACCGAGCGGGCCCTGGGCGGCGATCTGGTGGTCATCTCCGTGGCCAGCGAGGGCAGCGCGCAATCGGCCAGCGGCGGTCCGCCCCGCACCGGCCAACAGAACGGATCATTGCTGGTGGAAATGGTGTCGTCGGAAAAACGCGACATCAGCAACCGGGAATTCATTGCCGAGTGGGAAAAGCGCCTGACCATCCCCGCCGGGGTGGAGGTCTTCACCCTCGCCGAGCGCCGCGCAGGCCACCCCGGCCGTGACATCGACATCAACCTCACCGGCCCCGACGCCATGAACCTGAAGCTGGCCGCGCAGGCCATCATCGACGCCCTGAAGACGATGCCCGGGGTGCTGGCGCTGGAGGACGACCTGCCCTGGGGGCAGGAACAGCTGATCTATCACCTGACGCCCACCGGCGAGGCCCTGGGGCTGGACGTGGAAAGCGTCGGCCGGCAGCTGCGCACCGCCTTCGACGGTTCGCTGGTGCAGCTCTACCTGGATGGACAGGATGAAGTGGAGGTCCGCATCAGTCTGCCGGACGCGGTGCGCAACCACCTCTCCGGGCTGGAAAACCTGCAGTTGATGCTGCCCGATGGCGGCAGCGTGCCGCTGGGCAACGTGGTCGAATTCAGCCACCGGCGCGGCTTCGACGTGCTACGCCACAGCGAGGGCCGGCTGGCGGTGTCGGTGCGCGCCGACGTGGATCACAGCAAGAACAACGCCAACCTGATCCGCGAAAACCTGCGCCAGAACGTGCTGCCCGAAATCGAGTCCCGCTACAACGTGCAGGTGGATTTCCAGGGCCGCGCCCGCGACCAGGACGCCACCATGAGCGACCTCAAGCGCGGCGCCCTGTACGCCTTCATCCTCATGTACATCATCCTCGCCTGGGTATTCGCCTCCTACAGCAAGCCGCTGGTGGTGATGGCCATCATCCCCTTCGGCCTGGTGGGCGCCATCGTCGGCCATTGGGTGATGGATCTGGAGCTGACGGTACTGTCGTTGTTCGGCTTTTTTGGCCTCTCCGGCATCGTCATCAACGACTCGATCATCCTGGTGACCTTCTACCAGCAGCTGCTGGCCAAGGGCATGGCGGTCAACGAGGCCATCGTCGAGGCCGCCTGTCAGCGCCTGCGCGCGGTGCTGCTGACCTCGCTCACCACCATCGCCGGACTGACCCCGCTGCTGTTCGAGACCTCCCTGCAGGCGCAGTTCCTGATCCCCATGGCGGCCACCATCAGCTTCGGCCTGGGCTTTGCCACCGT
>Ga0256839_1001425_pt1 | contig 28939 bp, 25 predicted proteins | sample 354166metaG_FD_185968 | JGI IMG/M metagenome (GOLD analysis project Ga0256839, IMG submission 185968) | Hydrothermal vent microbial communities from Mid Atlantic Ridge, Atlantic Ocean - 354-166 | ecosystem: Environmental > Aquatic > Marine > Hydrothermal vents | place: Atlantic Ocean: Mid... | reverse complement strand
AAGCATTAAATGCAGCGTTACATGGGTACATATAAAATTGCATATTTTTCAGTTTTATGAGTGATTTTAAAAGGTTAGTGGAAAATTCAGGTCAAAATTAGGGGGAACTTCGGCTTAATAAGATCAAGGGGTTGGTTCCTCATCCCGCCCGTTTTTTCGCCTGTGACTGTCGAACCCGGGATAAACAGTTTACGGGACAAACTGAAAATTAAAGCAGCAGAGGTGCGTCTGAAATCCGTGATTTCAGACGAATTCAACCTTGCAAAATATTGTTTCAGGTTTTCATCCGCACAATCGATATAAACAGCCGGAAAACCGGTGTCGGAAATAGATGAACAGCTTGAAAATAACGGCTGAAAATGGCTATGATGACGGGCTAAACAGCTCGTTATAAAACCTCGCTTGTTTTAAGACTAATGGATACCAGACAGGGCCATTCATGTCAATGGTAAAACAGACCTTTCATGTACCACACTCAAATGGGAGACCTTGTCCGAACAGGGTATCTCGACCATACACCAGTCGCCAGCAGTCTCTGATTGCACTGCCGGTTTTTTCCAGCGCAGAACCGGGACGGTACATCCGCCCACCAATACATACCGGAACCACGAGGACCCGTCTGTAGAGCCCTCGGGGGGCCGCCCGGCTGGAAGCCCTCCGGGCGGTCTGCCCGCCTGCCGGGGAAGCCTTATCCGCGATACATTCAGGGAATACTCAGATATCCAGGCGCATCTTTTCCGCCAGACCGAGCGCGAACGGGTGACCGGGCTCTATCTGGAGCAATGCCTTTATCCTCCCGGCCGCCGCCTCTTTTTTGCCTTCGCCGAAGAGTCCCGCTGCCTCTACATACAATGCATCGACTTTGCTTTTCTTATATGCGTTGAAGTTCTCCCTGAGCGCGAATGTATCCGCGGATGACTCCTCTTCTTTCATCATCATCACGAGCGGTATTCCGCCGCCCATGTCATCAAGCGGCGTGAGCATCCATTCGTCCTGGAATTTCATGAATTCGCCCATGGTTTCCTGCATGTCCTCATGCTCCCTGCCGGCCGTTTTCCGCTCAAAATCCGAAAACATCCTCTTCATAAGATCGATCTGCAGGGGGGCCCTCGGGATGTCCACGGGCCTGAGCCCGTCAAGGGACTCGTGGTATGACTCGTTCCACCTCTTTGTCTCGATATCGAGCTTCCTCTGCAGGTCGGCAAGTTCGGCCCTTCCCCGCATCGTTTCGTGAAATTCAGCATACTCCCCTGTCTTCCTGCCGAAGAACTCCACATGGTTCTGATCCTGCCCGATCATGACGGTTTCCCCCTCGTCAAGCAGCCTCAGCCCCGTCTTTATTTCTTCATACCACGGTGAATCCTGCAGCTTTTCGGCCGCGGCATTCAGCACGTCCCGCGGAATACCCTTTTCTCCCCCTTCATGCAGCAGGCGGATAAAGACAGGCACCGCCCTCCTGTCGCCGAGCGCGATAAGCCAGTCTGCTACGTCTCCGTAAAAATCGGTTGCAGTCTCTTCGTCGTCCCCGGCGAGGGGGCTGTCGTACCAGAACTCCATATCATCCAGCTCCCTCCTGAGGTAGCTGAAGACCCTGCGCTCGGGGATGGACATCAGGAATTCGTATATAATCCACCTGTCGAAAAAATCCGCCTCCCTGTTGTCAAGCGTGTTGAAAATATGCACGGACAGAAGCGGAAACATTTCAACAAGATATGTCCCCATCTCCGTGCCTTCACCTTCGCCGCCGGCGGGCCCGAACTCAAGGAGAACGTCAAACAGCAGTTTTGCCGTCCTGTGGCATTTTATGCCGGCGGCGGCCTTCAGCAGGTTGCAGAGGTGTTCATGCTCAATGTCGCCGCGAAATATCGCGTATCCTATTTCCCCTATCGCCCTTTCCCCGTAATTCCTTATCCTGCCGATAATATCCGCGGAAGGCTCTGTCATCACCTTTTCCACGAGTTCACGCAGTTCCCCGGCGTCCTTTCTGTCCGCCTCCGTACGGAGGCGTTTATGTACCTTCCCGATAACATCCCTGTGGTAAAGCTCGAAGACCACGCCTATGAAGCCCGGATGTATGGAGTTGTCCTCAAGCGCCAGCCGGGCGGTCATTATCATGTTTTTGTCCCTCCCGGCGGCCTTCCCGTATACCGAGCCGAGGATGCTGAATATTTCATATCTGTCCTTCAGGGTGATGTGCCTTGCCATTCCCCTTGTGATGGCGGATAAAAAGCCCTCGCCGTAAAAAAACTCGGCGGGGTCATTCCCGCCGCCCTTATACATCAGTTCCATAATGTCTTCGATCAGCGGGTCATATAGGTCGATGCCGAAGTCGTATCCCCCGCGGAAATACCCGGCAAGTTTCCCTGTCTTTCCCAGTTTCTCGTAGAATTTCTTCTTCATTCTTTCATCAATCATGATTGTCCTTTCCGAGGCACTTGCAAAAGTCCCCTCTCTGTCACCCTGAATTTTTTCCGGGGTCTCTTAACTTTTTGCCATGTTTTCAGGCTGTTGCAAGAGATTCTTCTTTTATTGTAACTGTTCAGCATATCCTCGGCAGCAGCTCTTCGTCGAGCATCTCCAGAAGCCGCTCGCCGCCTATGGAGGTTTTCAGTCTTACGCCCCTGAACCTGCCCGTGATGTTTCCTATGACGGCTGCATTTGCCCCGAGGGGGTGTCTCTTCAGCATGCCGAGGATCCCGGCCGCGCTTTCGGCCGCCGCAACAACAACCGCCCTGCCTTCACTGGCAAGATAAAGAGGGTCATACCCGAGCATATCAGAGATGAAACGCACATCCTCTCTTACAGGAATCCTCTTTTCAGACACCTCCACACCGAGGCCGGTGGCCCGGGAAAGCTCGGCCAGCACCGTGGCAAGACCCCCGCGCGTCGGGTCCCTCATCCACTTGAGACCCTCTGCGTGGAACAGCGGTACCAGCAGGTCCTTCAGCGATGCGCAGTCGCTCTCGACCCGGGAATCTATCCCGAAGTCATGCCTTGCAAGGGCTATCGCCGTGCCGTGGTCTCCGGCCGTGCCCGTGACGATCACTGCATCACCCGCCGACACGTTGCTCAACGACATGGGCCTGATAAGCTCCCCCATGCCGGTGGTGTTGATGTATACGCCGTCACACCGGTCTTTCTCAACCACCTTGGTGTCGCCTGTTACGACCCTGACCCCTGATTCAGCGGATGCCCGGGCGATGCTCTTCAGAATATCTTCAAGCCGGTCCACCGGGAAGCCTTCCTCCAGGATAACGCCCAGGGAGAGATACGCGGGCACCGCACCGCTTACGAGGAGGTCATTTACCGTCCCGTATACGGAGAGTTTCCCTATGTCCCCACCCGGAAAGAAGAGTGGACGGACCACATAGGAGTCCGTTGTAACGGCCGTCTTCCGGGTCTGAAGCTCGACGGTCGCAGCGTCTTCGAGGGGTTTGAGCTCGTCGCTGCGCAGGTGTTTCAGGAAAATTTCCTCTATCAGCTCCCGCGTGAGCCTGCCCCCGCTGCCGTGTCCGATGGCTATCTTCTTCATGGCGCCCCGGTATTGCCCGGTTTTCCCCTTAACAACCCGATCCATTCCTCCAGTCCCTGCCCCGTGGTTGCGGATGTCGCGAGTATTTTCAGGGAGGGATTTAAAGACAGGGCATCCTTTCTTATCTTGTCCATATCAAAATCAAAGTATTGCGCGAGGTCGATCTTTGACACGACAAGCGCATGTGATGTCCTCACAGCCGCGGGATATTTCAGCGGCTTGTCATGGCCTTCGGGCACAGAAATCAGGACCGCCCTCATGTGCTCGCCGAGGTCGAAAAGCGACGGGCACACGAGGTTGCCCACGTTCTCTATAAAGAGGATGTCGATCGCCCCGCCGTCCGTCCGGCGCTCGAGCATGTGGAGTCCATCGTGTATAAGCGCGGCATCGAGGTGGCATGCGCCGCCGGTTGTAAGCTGTACCGCTGGGACCCCCTTTGCACGTATCCGCTGTGCATCCAGGTCGGTCTCTATATCGCCTTCAAGCACCCCGATGTTCAAATCATCCCCCACGGCCACGATGGTCTTCTCAAGCAGCGAGGTCTTGCCCGAACCCGGAGAGCCGATAAGGTTAACCGCAAATATGCCCTTCTCATCAAAATGCCTCCTGTTGCGTGCAGCAGCCTCCTCATTGGCCTCAAGCAGCCTCCGGTTTATCTCTATGGTCCTGGTTTCCCCGACAACGCTGCATCCGCATGCATCACACATTTAAGCCCTCCCTTGTTCCCCCTTCACCCGGGAGACGGGATAACGGGGTTAACCTTACAGCGGCATAAAAACATCGCCCGTGGGCTGTGGAGTCCGGCGGAAAAGCTTTATCTGCGATACCTTCAGGAAATATTCCGCACGGCATATTGCCGTCTTCGGGAATTTCCCTCTCCGTTAAGTCCTGCAACAGGGACATATTTCCGATATCTCATCGCTTTATAAAGGTTTTACGCCGGACTCCGCAGCCGGCTTATGCAACATTAAGGTTAAATCTCAAGCTCCACGTTTTCTATATGCTGCTCCTCGCCTGATACCACTTTCAAATCACGTGATCCGCACGCCTTACAGGATACGGCGATGCGGCCGCCTGCATCAAAACACCTGCCGCACTCCGCGCACCTGTATCGCAGGGGGATTTCCCTGATCAGGAGTTCAGCTGAAGACAGCATGGGGTGCTCAAGCTTGACGGCGTCAAAGGCGAACCTCAGGGAACCGATCTCTATTCCGGACAGTTGCCCTATCTTCAGTCTTACGCTGAGGACACTCCTTGCATTATTCCGCCTGGCTATCCTCATAAGCTCGTCAATTATTCCCAGAGCAACGGAGACTTCATGCACCGCTGCCTTCCCCGTCCGCTGCTCCCATGGCTTCATTCAGCGACCGCCTGATTTCGTCCGCGAGTCCTTCCTCCACCTTTTCGATGGCAAACCCCACATGGACTATCACATGGTCGCCGACGGCGATTTCCTCTTCAGGCAGGAGGTGGAGGCCGACTTCCCTCCTGACGCCACTGGCTTCCGCTGTTGCCGCTGGATAGTTTATCTCCACAATACGCATGGGCACGCCGAGACACATGCCTGACCCTCCGCCGCCGGCCGGTTTTTTTCAGTATCTATACGACATATATTAAAATGTTTTCTCAAAAAAATCTTTTTCCATCCCTTGCATTAAAGAAAAACCGGTGTATAATCGATAATAACGGATAATGATGATATTCTCAGCCGGAAGATAATCCGGGGATAAATGATATTCAGGGTATTTGAAAAAGAGGAGTTAAAGCAATTATTTGACATACTGTCGGACCACAACAGGGTTGTGGCCCCTGTGGAGGCCGGCAGGGACGGAAGCGGCAGGCCTGTTTACGCGTTTTCGGATGTCCGCGAGTTCAATGACATCAGGCTGAACCATACTGTTACGAAACTGCCTGCAAAGCGTTATTTCCTTCCCTTCAAAGAAGACCTCGCCACCTTCACGATAGAGAACGACAACTGGCACAAGAGCATCGCCTACAACATCGAGCAACCTTTCATACTGTTCGGCCTTCATCCCTGTGACATAAACGCGCTGAACAAGCTCGACAAGGTCCTCCTGCACAGCGTATATCCCATGCCGTACTACGCGGCAAAGAGAAAGAACATGTTCATAATCGGCTTTGACTGCATCCCGCAGCCGTACTGTTTCTGCCGCTCCATGGGGGCGGACACCGCGCTGCACGGCTTCGACATGTTCATCACGGACCTCGGCGCGAGATATTTCGTGGAGATACTCACGGACACCGCGTACAATTTCCTGCGGCATATCAGGACCGAAGAACCGGGGGAGGACGATCACATCCTCTATATGAAGGTGGTGGCGGAGAGGAATGAAAAGTTCACCGCACACGTGGACACCACCGATCTTGCAAAGATCCTGGACATGGAATTCCAGTCGGATGTCTGGAAATACTGGGGGGACAGGTGCCTTGCATGCGGAACCTGCGCAAACGTATGCCCCACGTGCTACTGCTACGGCGTGGAGGAGACGGTGGACATCGACCTTAAAGGAGCGCGCAAGACCAAGATGCTTTACTCATGCAACGTGATGGACTTCGCCGAAGTCGCCGGCGGGCACAATTTCAGGCCCGAGAGGCACACGCGGCTGAAGTACCGCTACTACCACAAACACAGGGGGTTTGTCGAGGCGTTCGAGGAATCGCTCTGCGTGGGATGCGGGCGCTGCGGTGAGTCATGCCTTGCGGACATAACCGTCCCCGAGGTGATAGCCAGTGTCCGGGGCAGCGGGAGGAATGAATGAACCCTGAGCTCAGGTTCACGGATGTCGTCGCACAGGCCAGGCCGCAGAAGCGGAAGGACGATATCAGGAACTTTGAATACTCCTACAGGGCGGAGATAACCAGCATATATCCCCTGACCGACAAGGAGACCCTCTACCGCATCCAGATAGTCGACCCTGATGAACGGAGGCGCTTTTCTTTTGTCCCGGGACAGTTCATCATGCTTGAAATGCCGGGAATAGACGAGGCTCCGTTTTCGATATCTTCCTCCGCGAGCATACGCGGGGAGGTGGAGTTGTGCATAAGAAGCGTGGGCAATCTCACGAACTTCCTGCCGAGGGTCAGGCGCGGCACCCATGTGGGAATCAGGGGGCCCTTCGGGACGGGTTTCCCGATGCAGCAGATGCACGGGCAGAACGTGCTCCTCATTGCGGGGGGGCTCGGCCTTGTGCCCCTGCGCTCGCCGATCGCCTATGTGCTGGAGAACCGCAGCCACTTCAGGGACGTGAACATTGTCTACGGCACAAAGTCGCCGGCGCAGCTCCTCTTCACATACCAGTACGAAATGTGGCGCAAGGACGACATTGACATGGATATCATCGTTGAGAAGGCGGACCAGTCATGGAAGGGTCCCGTGGGCCTTATAACCGACCCCCTGAAGGACATACTGTCGGGCAGGGACACGGAGTTTTATTATAATACGTACGCGATAGTCTGCGGCCCTCCGGTGATGTTCAAGTTTGTCTGCAACATGCTGAATGAGTTCCATATCCCCATGCAGAAGATGTTCGTCTCCCTCGAGAGGCGCATGCACTGCGGAATGGGAAAGTGCTGCCGGTGCAACGTGGGCTCCACATATACGTGTCTTACCGGTCCGGTGTTCGACTACTGGACGGTCATGAATCTCAAGGAGGCGATTTAACCGTATGGCTGAAAGCAGGACAAGGACATATCTCGGGGTTCCGCTGTACCGTCCGAGGGTTGCGTTCTTCGAGTTTTCATCGTGTGAGGGATGCCAGTTGCAGATACTGAACAATGAATCCACGCTGCTTGACTTCCTGTCCCTTGTCGAGGTGGTGAACTTCCGCGAGGCGATGACCGAGCGGTCCGAAGACTATGAGATCGCCTTTGTGGAGGGAAGCATTACGACGGAGGAAGAGATAAAACGGCTGAAGAAGATAAGGAAAAACGCAAAGACGCTTGCAGCCATGGGCTCCTGCGCCTGCTTCGGCGGGGTCAACCAGTTGAAGAACCGCTTCAGGAATCCCGCGAGCGCAAAGAGGGAGGTATACGGCAGCCACCCCGTGGACAGCGGGCCTGTCAGGGCCGTGGAGGATGTCGTCGGGGTTGACCTCAGGATATACGGATGCCCCATAAGCAAGGACGAGGTGGAAAAGATCGTGCTCCATATCGCCATCGGGAAATCCATAGTCGTTCCGAAGTATCCCGTGTGCATGGAGTGCAAGAGGAATGAAAACATATGCCTTTTTGAATTCGGAGAACCGTGCCTCGGCCCGGTCACGAGGGCCGGATGCGATTCGTGGTGTCCCAGCAACCGGGCTGGATGCTGGGGTTGCCGCGGCCCTGCCGAGGATGTGAATCTCCGGCAGATGAGGAAGATAATGGAGGAAAACGGTTTTTCCGAAGAGACGATCATCGACCGGCTGGAGTGTTTCGGCGGGTTTCTCTCCCTGATGAAACCGGAAAGGGGAAGGCACGGATGAAAAAGACCTGCACGGTGAACATCAGGCCCCTTACACGGGTCGAGGGCCACGGCAATATCCGCATAAAGATCAGAAACGGGAAACTGCAGGAGGCGGAGTGGAGCGTTGTCGAGACACCGCGCTTTTTCGAGGCCATCCTGAAAGGCAAGAAGTGGGACAATGCGCCGTGGATAACCGGCAGGATATGCGGTATATGCTCCATAGGCCATACCCTTGCAAGCATCCGCGCCGTGGAAAATGCATTCGGCATCGTGCCCGATGAACAGACGCGGAAACTGCGCCTTCTCCTGAAACACATGGAAACCCTGCAGAGCCATACGCTGCACCTGTGTTTCCTTGTGCTGCCCGATTTCATGAACACGGGCAGTGTATTCCCCCTGATAAAATCCCACGGGGACGTCGTGCTCAGGGCCGCAAAGATAAAGAAACTTGCAAATGATGTGTGCGACTGCGTCGGGGGCCGCCGCCTGCATCCCACAAGGACGGTGGTGGGCGGATTCACCATGCTGCCCGAGAAGAGGCAGCTCCATGAATTCAGCGAGCGACTCAAGGAAATAACAGAAGACCTCATGCTCCTGTCCGGTCTTATCAGGGAATTCAGCCTGCCCGATTTCGAGAGGGAGACCGAATTTGTGTCCCTGAAGGGTGAAAACGATTATCCGTTCATAGGCGGGGACCTGGTGTCGAGCGACGGCGTGCACATGAAGGAACACGATTACAAAAAGATGACGAACGAGTATATGGTGAAACAGTCCACATCCAAGTGGTGCCGGCTTTCCCGCGGGTCTTTTGCGGTGGGCGCGCTGGCCAGGCTGAACAACAACTTCGACTTCCTGCATCCCGCTGCAAGGGAGGTCGCCGAAAGCTTTGACCTTAAACCCGTAACCCATAATCCGTTCATGAACAATATCGCCCAGTTGGTGGAGTGCGTCCATGTGGTCAAGGAGTCGGTCTCGCTGATCGACGAGCTCCTTGATTCGGAATTCGGCGAGCCCCGGCAGGAGGTAAGGCCCAGGAAGGGTGTCGGCGTTGCGGCGGTGGAGGTGCCGCGCGGGATTTTATACCACTGTTACCGGTTCGACGACAAGGGAAACATCACCAAGTGCGACTGCGTGATCCCTACGGGCCAGAACCACGCCAATATCCAGCATGACCTCGAGGCGCTCGCAAGGGAGTATGCCTCAAAGGGCAAGGACGACAGGGAGCTCGAGCTGCTTGCGGCAATGCTTGTAAGGGCGTATGACCCCTGTATCTCCTGTTCCGTGCATTGAAAAAGCCCCGGGCCGGCCTGCCGTTCCCCGGAATGACGCTGCTTGACAAATCCTGTTTCCACAAATTATATTTCCTTGTCAGCGGAAATTCCGTCAAAAGGAGAATCAATGTCAAGTCAACACAAGATCCCCGCGTCATGCTGGAGGGCGATGATCGAAAGCGCCTTTTATGCAAATTCCGTCAGAAAAACCGATATGAAGGAACTCTACAGCCTTGCGGTGAAACAGCCTGAAGTCGTTACCACATCGGAGCCTTTTTTTGCGCCTGAACGTTTCGGGCTTCCCGCGGATGCCAGAATACTGGTGTCAAACGACGGGGGCATTGTGGGCAGGACTGCAAGGGCGAGGCTCCTGGTGAGAGAGCTGAAAGAGGACAGGGACAGGTTCCAGGGCCTCCTGGGAGAAGCGGTTTACGACCTCAACCGCCGCGAGGCGCTGTGGCTTGAGGGTGTTGTAGGCATTCATCCGGATTTCATGATCAGGGCCCACCTGTTGAGCCCTGCAACAGATGCAAAAAACATGCTGGACTGGGGCATTAATTTCAGCCCCTGGATGAAGCCGTGGTCGGAGCTTTATGAGAAATCCCGCCCTATTGATGAGCCGGATATCATGGTGATCGCCGATCCCGATTGGAGGCATCCCGATTTTCCCAACGGTCTTGTCATCATCGACGAGGCCCGGAACTGTATCGCGATCCTGGGCCTGCGATATTTCGGCGAAAGAAAGAAAGGGACGCTGACGCTCGCATGGACCATCGGTGTAAGGCAGAACATGGTCGCCTGCCACGGAGGCATCAAGAAGATCGGCGACAAGCCGCCGGTCGCGGTGTTCGGCCTTTCGGGCTCGGGAAAGTCCACGATCACCAACAGCCACGACCATGAAGGGATGCTGGGAGAGGATGAAAAGGTCACGGTGATCCATGACGACGCATTCCTGATCGACCTGGAGAACAACTTCACCGTGGCGATCGAGCCGAGCCTGTTCGACAAGACGGATGCCGTGAAGTTCGACGACCCTGATATCAAGTACTTCTATTCGGTGCAGAACCTCGGGGTCACCACACTGCCCGACGGGAGGAGAAAACTCGTGGCCTCCGACATCCGCAACCACAACGGGAGGTGCCTTAAGGCAAGGGACATGTTTAATCATGCGGACTCCTGTGAAAGGCCGGGAGCGGTCATATGGCTGCAGAAGGACCCCAGCCTGCCGCCCATATGCAAGGCCGACCGGACGGCCCTTGCCGTGGCAATGGGGGCCTCGCTGAGCACGATGCGGGCGAAGGGAGTTGAAAACGTCAGTGCAAAGGAACTGTCTAAGCTCGTGATAGAACCGTTCGCCAACCCGTTCAGGGTGCATCCGCTCAGAGTCGACTGCCACCAGTTCAAGAAGCTTTTCAAATTAGGCACATGCTGCTATATAATGAATACGCACGCGTTCGGCCTGCCCGGCAAACAGGTGGACATCCCCAAGGAATTGTCGCTGGCCATCGTGACGGAGCTTGTGAGGAGGAACATAAAGTGGAAGCCGTGGAGGGAATTCCCGGGACTGTTTATACCCCGGAACGGCAACGAGCTGTTCGGGAAAAACTTCGACAGAAGGTACAAGCCGAAAAAGGACAGGGAATACCTGGATTTCCTGCGCGACAGGATGCAGGACAGGATCACGTACCTTTCAAACAAGAGGGACATCGAGCACGATATGGAAAGCGCGTTCATCGATCCGCTCGTTGCGGCAAGGACGGTCATAGACAGTATCCTGAATCCCGTTTAGAAACGGACGTTATTCGGTTCAGATTGACTGCATCCCCGTAAAAATACATGGACACATCCATACTCAGAGAAATAGTCATATCAGCGTTTCCCATTCTGATAGCAGTTACGTTTCATGAGGTCTCGCACGGCCTTGTTGCGAACAGGCTCGGGGACCCGACTGCAAAGCTCATGGGCAGGCTCACCCTGAATCCCATTGCGCACATCGACCTTGTGGGGACCATAATCATGCCTGTCCTGCTGCTCGTATTCACCAACGGACAGTTCGTCTTCGGCTATGCCAAGCCCGTGCCGATCAACCCCGCCAATTTCAGGGACCCCAAGAGAGACATGGCCATCTCAGCGGCTGCAGGGCCGCTTACAAATATCGGCCTTGCAATCCTCAGCATGCTGATCCTGAAGTTTTTCGTTCTGCCGCTTGCAGCCCTGTTGCAGGGAAGCGCGGCCAAGGCCGTTGCCACGCCCCTTGCGCTGATGCTCCTGCAGAGTATAAAATGGAATGTCGTCCTTGCCGTATTCAACATGATCCCTGTTCCGCCCCTGGACGGCGGCAGGGTGCTTGTGGGGCTCCTGCCTCACAGGCAGGCTGTATCATACAGCAGGATCGAGAGGTACGGCCTTTTAATAGTCATCCTGCTTATCGTCACGGATATCGCCGATATTTTCATATATCCGGTTATGTCATGGCTTTATTCCCTGATAACATGGATGCTTTGAAGGAGATTTCATGATATGTCAATGAAGAGAGTTCTCAGCGGCATCCAGCCGAGCGGCAGATTGCATATCGGCAATCTTGTAGGCGCGCTGCAGAACTGGGTGAAGCTGCAGGATCAATATGAGTGTTACTATTTCATCGCGGACTGGCACGCCCTGACCTCACAGTATGCGGATACATCCCGTCTGAAGGAATATGTCAGGGACGTACTGGTCAACTGCCTCGCCGCAGGGCTTGACCCCGGGAAGTCGACCGTCTTCGCACAATCCCGCGTCCCCGAACATGCCGAGCTTCACGTGCTGCTGTCAATGATAACACCCCTGCCGTGGCTTGAACGCGTGCCCACATACAAGGAGAAGCAGTCCGAAGTCAAGGGCAGGGACCTGAACACCTACGGGTTCCTTGGTTATCCCCTGCTTCAGTCCGCTGATATACTGGTCTACAAGGCGGACTATGTGCCGGTCGGCGTGGATCAGATGCCCCATCTTGAGATCACGAGGGAGATCGGCAGGAGGTTCAATCATTTCTACGGGAACGTGTTTCCCGAACCCGAGGCCCTGCTGACGGATTTCCCGAAGGTCGTGGGCACGGACGGCAGGAAGATGAGCAAGACATATGACAACTGCATTTTTCTCTCCGATTCTCCGGAGGAGGTTGAACGCAAGATAAGGACGATGACGACGGACCCGCAGAGAATAAAACGCACCGACAGGGGCGACCCCGCCCTGTCCCCGGTGTTCCATCTCCACAGGGTGTTCTCCGCAAAGGAAGAGCAGGACGAGGTGGCCGAGGGGTGCCGCACCGCGGCCATAGGCTGCATAGACTGCAAGAAGATACTGATAAGGAATCTCTTCAGACTCCTTGAGCCCATATGGGAAAAACGCGACACACTTCTTCAGAAGCCCGCCATGCTTGAGGATATAGTCGAGTCGGGTTCCGCAAAGGCAAGGGAGACGGCCTCGCAGACCATGCACGAGGCAAGAGAGGCAATCGGACTCGGCCTCCCCTGCTGAGGCAAATGAGACGCATCAGGCTGGACCTCCAGTATGACGGCACTTGCTACTCCGGCTGGCAGGTGCAGGTAAAAGAGACCACTATCCAGGGACTGCTGGAGGATGCCGTATTCACCGTTACAGGCAGGCGTGAAAGGGTCACGGGCGCGTCAAGGACCGATGCAGGGGTTCATGCGCTGCAGCAGGTGGCTGTGTTCATCACCTCATCCGCATTGGAGCCCGCCATTCTCATGCGCGCGCTGAACGCCAACCTCCCGCGTGACGTGAGGGTGACCGCAGCGGAGGAATGCCCTGCGGAATTTCATCCGCGCTACCATGCCGCAAACAAGACATATTCGTATCTCGTCTCACCGGCCGGCGCATTTCCCGTGTTCCTGAAGAGATATTCCTGGCAGGTTCATTACAGCCTCGACTGTGACGCAATGAGGGAGGCGGCGGCTCACCTGACCGGGAAAAAGGATTTCTCGAGTTTCCGCGCCTCGGGCTGCAATTCAAGAAGCCCGGTGAGGGAGATATTTCAGATCTCCGTGTCGGAAAGCGACAGCATTGATTTTGCAGGCATAACACTTGATGCCCCGCTGATAAAGATAAGCATAAAGGCGAATGCCTTCCTCCGGCACATGGCAAGGATTATCGCCGGCACTCTCGTGGACGCAGGCAGGGGCAGGATCCCGCCCGGCAGGGTGAAAGATATCATCGAAGCGAGGGACAGGAGGGCGGCGGGACGGACGGCGCCGGCCTGCGGCCTGTTCCTGGAGAAGATCCGGTACTGATTCAGCCCACCTCGTTGAACTCCCTCTCCCTCAGCGGCACGCCCAGTTCCGCCGCCACGGCCCTGCACCTGTCAATATCCACTTCCGGTATCTTCACCACCGTGATCCTGACATCAGGGATAAACTTCTTCGCCTCTTTTATGAATTCTATGACACCCCTGTAAGCGCCCTTGAATGAAGGCCTGCATATCTTTTCATATTTCTCCTCGTCCTCGGCGTCAAGGCTGACCGAGATGCTGTCCACCAGCCCGTGAAGCTCGGGGAGTATATTCCTGCCGTGGATCAGGTTGCCCTGGCCGTTGGTGTTTATCCTCACCTTTCCGCCATGCTGCTTGATCCACCTGGATACCTTTTTGACCACGTCCAGCCTCAGGAAAGGTTCGCCTATGCCGCAGAAGACAACCTCGCTGTAGTCCTTCGGGTCCCTTATGGCCTTGATTACCTGCAGGGCCGCCGGGTCTTTCTCAAGGCGCAGGTTGTGCCCCTTGACGTAATTCGTGCGGAATTTTATGCAGAAACCGCACCTGTTCGTGCACCTGTTCGTGATGTTCAGGTACAGGGAGTCCCTGATCTTGTAAACGATCTCCCCCTCTTCGGCGATTTCCTCTATCTTGAAAAGCTTCATTGCATTGAGCATGGTGATCCTTGCCAGGTCGGCCGCGGTTATGCCCCGGATGCCTGCTATGACCTCGGCGGTGTGTTTCAGAAAAGCGGGCTCATTTCTTCCGCCCCTCACCGGTTCGGGGCTGAGGTAGGGGGCGTCCGTCTCGATAAGCAGGAACTCGTCCGGGATGAATGCCGCGATCTCCCTCATACCGTGCGCATTCCTGAACGTAACAGGCCCTGCAAGCGAGATGTAGAAACCGAGTTCCATCGCCTTTTTGGCCATGTCCGCATCTCCGGAAAAACAGTGAAGGACCCCCGTGGTATCGCCTGATTCCTCCCTGAGCACCCGCAGTGTATCGTTCTTTGCCTCCCTGCTGTGAACTATAACCGGAAGGCCAGCGTCCTTTGCCAGCGCCATCTGCCGCCTGAAGGCCTCTATCTGGACGCCCTTAGGGGAGTGCAGGTAGTGGTAATCCAGGCCGATTTCACCCACGGCTACGACCTTGGGCTCCCTGATCCACTCTTTCAGTTCCCTGTACAGGGAGTAATCCAGGTCTCTTGCATTGTGCGGGTGAATTCCGGCGGCGGAATATACGGAGGGGTGTTCCCGGAACATCCTGAGGCCCCTGATGTTTCCCTCCCTGTCGGAGCCTACGTTTATTATATATCTTATGCCCGCATCCCCTGCCCGTTTTATTACCTCGTCCCTGTCACCGTCGAATGCCTTCATATCGAGGTGGCAGTGTGTATCAATCAGCATAAATCCGTCCTCTGCCGAAATGAATGCCGGTTAAATTCAAAAAGGGGGAAATACATCGCGTTACTGATTATGTTAGTGAAATATTAGAAATTTGTCAAAACCCGCGCCATGGCCGCGACCTTGTAATTTTCGGTGGAATATGGTAATTTTTCAAATTATCACAGAGAGGGGGTCGCCACATGAAAGAAGCGGAAATAATCAGCATACTGAGAGACGAGAGCGAAGAGTTCAGGAAACTCGAGGCGGAGCACAGGAAGCTGGATCAATCTCTGGATGGAATCAACAGAAAGAAGTACCTGACGACCGAGGAGGAAATCGAAAAAAAGAAGATACAGAAGCAGAAACTCCAGTACAAGGACCGTATGGCGCAACTTGTAAGGGAGTACAGCAAGAACAATAATTGAAACTTTCCGGAATTATTCACCGTTATGCGGATGAAGGCGGGAGGGGGGGCTGCCGCGGAATCTTTTACCTTAAATGTTGCATAAGCCGGCAGAAGAGTGCGCCGGAAACCCTTTGTAAATAAAGCGATTGGATATCGGAAATATGTCTCTGTTGCAGGATTCAATGGAGAGTGAAATTGCAAAAGACGGCAATATGCCGTGCGGGATATGTTCTGGATGTATCGCGGATAAAGCTTTTCCGCCGGACTCCCCTCCCCGCGGGCGGTGTTTTTATGCAACTGTAAGGTTTAAATGAAAAGCGACTCAATAAAAAAAGGCCTGGAGCGGGTGCCGAACAGGGCGCTGTTGTACGCAACGGGAATCCCGCGTACTGAAATGGGCAAGCCGTTTATCGGCGTGGCCACAAGCTTTACCGACCTTGTCCCCGGGCACACCGGCATGCGGGACCTTGAAAGATTTATTGAAAAGGGAATTCATACAGGCGGCGGCTATCCCTTTTTTTTCGGCATCCCCGGCATATGCGACGGCATCGCCATGGGACACAGGGGGATGCACTACAGCCTGGCCTCGAGGGAACTCATAGCGGACATGATAGAGACTATCGCGGAGGCGCATTGCCTTGACGGCCTCGTGCTGCTGACCAACTGCGACAAAATCACCCCCGGGATGCTCATGGCGGCCGCGAGGGTGAATGTGCCGTCCATAGTCGTCACCGCAGGCCCCATGCTCTCAGGCCGCCTGCGCGGCAAAAGGCTGTCGCTCGTCAACGACACTTTCGAGGCCCCCGGCAAATACCGGAAAGGGCTCCTGAACGACGCCGATATCGCGGAGCTTGAAATGTGCGCCTGTCCCGGACCCGGTTCATGCCAGGGCATGTACACGGCCAACACAATGGCCTGTGTCACCGAATCCCTGGGCATGAGTCTCCCCGGATGCGCAACCTCCCTTGCCGTGTCGTCAAAAAAGCGGAGAATCGCATTTCACAGCGGCACGAAGGTCGTGGAGCTTGTGAAGAAAAATATCACCCCCAGGAGGATCATGAGCCGCAGGGCGTTTGAGAATGCAATAAGGGTGGACATGGCCCTCGGCGGCTCGACAAACACTGTACTGCATATTCCCGCAATCGCGCATGAGGCGGATATTCCGATATCATTGGAGCTGTTTGATGAAATCAGCGGCGACACCCCGCACATTTCAAACATGCTTCCGGGAGGCCCGCATTACCTCGAGGATCTCGAACACGCCGGCGGCATACCGGCTGTACTGAAAAGGCTGCAACCGCACCTGAACAACATAATGACCGTATCAGGCAGGAAGATACATGATATTGCGGAAGAGGCCGGGATAACCGACCCGGATGTCATAAGGCCCGTGAGCAGGGCGTACCATAAAGAGGGCGGCATTGCCGTGCTGCGCGGAAGCCTCGCGCCCGACGGAGCTGTCGTCAAGCAGACCGCCGTGAGCAGAAAAATGCTGAAGTTCAGGGGGAGGGCAAGGGTGTTCAACTCCGAAGAGGAGGCAATGAGTGTCATACTCGGAGGCGGGATCAGGGCAGGCGATGTTGTCGTCATAAGATACGAAGGACCGAAGGGCGGGCCGGGCATGAGGGAGATGCTGAATGCAACCGCCACCATTGCGGGCATGGGATTGAGCGAGTCCGTGGCCCTGATAACCGACGGCCGGTTTTCGGGAGGCACGAGGGGCCCGTGCATCGGGCATATATCCCCCGAGGCGATGGAGGGCGGGCCTGTAGGCATTGTCAGGGACGGCGACGCCATACGCATCGACATCCCCGGGAGAAAGCTCGACCTGCTCATCAGCAGTGAAGAGATGAAGAAGAGACTCGGGACGCACAGGTTGCCGGAACCGAAGATCAAGAAAGGCTGGCTTGCCAGGTATGCATCAATGGTCACATCTGCAAGCACCGGCGCCGTCATGAAAAGCGTTTGAAAATAGGATTCAAAATTCAAAACCCAGGATTTGGTGATCGAAATGAAAATGAGCGGAGCTGAAATATTAATCGAATGTCTTAAAAGGGAAGGAGTAAAGCATATTTTCGGCTATCCCGGCGGGGTGGTGCTTAATATCTTTGATGTCCTGTATGATGAAAAGGATATAGAACTCATCCTTACAAGGCATGAGCAGGGCGCCGTCCATGCAGCGGACGGCTATGCAAGGGCAAGCGGCAGGACAGGTGTCTGTATTGTCACATCCGGCCCGGGCGCAACAAACACCGTAACCGGCATTGCAACCGCCTCGATGGATTCCATTCCACTTGTCGTGTTCTCCGGGCAGGTGCCCACCATGCTGATAGGCAACGACGCCTTCCAGGAGGCCGACATAGTCGGAATAACGAGGCCGTGCACAAAGCACAATTACCTTGTAAAGGACATAAACGACCTTGCCCGTACCGTAAGGGAGGCGTTCCATATCGCCTCCACGGGAAGACCCGGCCCCGTGCTTATCGATCTGCCCAAGGACGTGACCGCGGGGACGGCTGAATTCAAATGGCCCGAACAGGTATCGATCAGGGGCTACAACCCCACCTATCACGGCAACAAATGGATGATCCGGCAGGCCGCCCAGATGATAGCAAAGTCCAAAAAGCCCGTTATCATGGCAGGGGGCGGGGTTGTTCTGTCGGGTGCGGCGAAAGAAGTGAAAGAGCTGGCAGAAGCCGCCACGATTCCGGTCACCACGACCCTCATGGGACTTGGAGGTTTCCCCGGCTCCCACAGGCTCTCGATGGGCATGTTGGGCATGCACGGCACATACTATGCCAACAGGGCCGTTCAGGACGCCGACCTCCTGATCGGCATCGGCGTGAGGTTCGACGACCGCGTGACGGGCAGGACAAGCGCGTTCGCGCCCGGCGCAAAGATCATCCACATCGACATCGACCCGACATCCATAAGAAAAAACGTTAGGGTCGACCTGCCCGTGGTAGGGGACGTCAGGAATGTCCTGCGGGACATACTTAAGGTCATCAGGGAGCAGAAGGGCCAGTGGGAGGCCGTGAGAAAGTCATGGCTGAAACAGATAGACGCCTGGAAAAAGGAAAAGCCGCTTTCCTACACGTTTGACAAGAAGATCATAAAGCCCGAGTTTGTCGTGGAGAAGATATACGAGATATCACGGGGCAGGGCCATAATATGTACTGAAGTGGGGCAGAATCAGATGTGGGCCGCCCAGTTTTACAAGTACGACGAGCCCAGGCAATGGCTTTCTTCGGGCGGCCTCGGCACAATGGGATACGGTTTCCCGGCCGCTATCGGCGCGCAGATCGCGTGTCCCGGCAAGCTGGTGGTGGACATAGCCGGCGACGGAAGCATACAGATGAACATACAGGAGCTGGCGACGGCAGTTGTAAACAGGCTTCCCGTCAAGGTGGCCATACTCAACAACGGCTATCTGGGGATGGTCAGGCAGTGGCAGGAGCTGTTCTTCAGGGAGCGCTACTCGCATACCCGGCTTGACACAGTGCCTGACTTCGTAAAGGTGGCGGAGGCCTACGGCGCGGTGGGATTGCGGGCAGTAAAACCCCCGGAAGTCGAGCCTGTAATCAGGGAGGCCTTCAGCATCAAGGACCGGCCGGTATTCATGGATTTCATCGTGGACTGGAGGGAAAAGGTCTTCCCCATGGTTCCGGCGGGGGCGGCGATTGACGAGATGATCTTTGACGAGGAAGAAAAGAAGCCGGCAAAAAAGCTCAAGGCAGTGAAGTAATGCGGCGGGTTCGCAAGGACGATTATTCAACGAACAATGTAACTGAGGGAGAATTATGAGGCATACAATATCAGTGCTTGTGGAAAACAAATTCGGGGTGCTTTCCAGGGTTTCGGGTCTTTTCAGCGGAAGGGGTTTCAATATCGAAAGCCTCTCCGTGGGGGAAACCATTGACAGGTCCGTCTCCCTCATGACCATTGTCACAACCGGGGACGACCAGATAGTGGAACAGATCACCAAACAGCTCAACAAGCTCATCGACGTCATCAAGGTCGTGGACTTCATGGATGTTGATCACGTGGAAAGGGAAATGGTGCTTATCAAGGTCGCTCCGAGAAAAAACGACAAGTCGGAGTTTTTAAAGCTTGCGGAAATATTCAGGGGGAGGATCGTGGACTCCGGGCCCGCCACCTTCACGGTGGAGATAACCGGGGACGAGAAAAAGATAGCGGCCTTCATAGAGCTTGTCAGGCCGTACGGGATTAAAGAGTTTGTGCGCACCGGAAAAGTCGCGATAGCGCGTGAGGGAGTTAAAAGAACGTAAGGCGTTGCCGGGATCCGCGGACGTACAGGGCAAACCTTGATGGTGCATAAGCCGGCAGGGGAGCCGGGAGGTTTTACGCCGGACTCCCGTGCCCGCGGGCGCAACTGTAAGGTGAACGGACACGGATTACGCACATAAAAAACGAAACAACGGGAGGATTAAATGAAAATATATTACGATAAGGACATCAGGCGCAACCTTCTGAAAGGGAAAAAGGTCTGCATCATGGGCTACGGCAGCCAGGGGCACGCCCATGCCAACAACCTGAAGGACAGCGGCGCTGATGTCATCATAGGCGTCAGGAAGGGCGGAAGCTTCAGCAAGGCGAAAAAGGCGGGTTTTGATGTCATGACCACCGCCGGGGCCGCAAAGGAAGCCGATGTCATAATGATTCTCCTGCCTGATGAAAACCAGGGGGACATTTACAGGAGCGACATCGCCCCGAACATGAAAAAAGGCGTGTATCTCGGGTTCGCACACGGATTCAACATTCATTTCAACCAGATCGTCCCTCCGCCTGACGTGAATGTGTTCATGGTGGCCCCGAAAGGGCCGGGACATCTCGTGCGCTCCGAGTATGCCAGGGGAAGCGGCGTGCCGTGTCTCATAGCGATTCACCAGGACCCTTCGAATGATACAACCGGGGTTGCGCTTTCTTATGCCTCCGCAATAGGAGGCGGAAAGGCCGGGATCATTGAAACCACCTTCAGGGAGGAGACCGAGACGGACCTGTTCGGAGAGCAGGTCGTCCTGTGCGGAGGGCTGACTTCCCTTATAACCGCGGGGTACGAGACCCTCGTGGAGGCGGGATATGCGCCTGAAATGGCCTATTTCGAGTGCCTCCATGAAGTCAAGCTCATCGTCGACCTCCTCTATGAAGGCGGCATATCCAACATGCGCTACTCGATCAGCAATACAGCGCAGTACGGCGACCTTACGAGGGGACCGAGGATCGTGAACGAAGAGACCCGGAAGGAGATGAAAAGGATCCTTGAGGAGATCCAGTCCGGCGAGTTTGCAAGAGAATGGATGCTGGAATGCAGGGCGAACAAACCGGTCTTCAACGCCCTTACAAAAAAGGGTGAGAACCATTCCATTGAGAAAGTGGGAGCCAGGCTCAGGGCCATGATGCCGTGGCTGAAACAGGGCAAACTGGTGGACAAATCAAAGGCATGACAGAAGACAGGCATGTTCCGGTTTGCTAAGGAAGGTTATCCCTTCATCCTCTTCTTCTTCCTTCCGGCTGTTGCATCGGCTCTTCTGGGATGGATGTGGGCGGCGGGGGCCGGACTGGTGCTCACGGGCTTCATGCTCTACTTCTTCAGGGACCCCGAGAGAAATACCCCCCCGGATAAAAATGCCTTTATCTCCCCTGCAGACGGAAAGGTCATCCTCATAACGGAAGCGGAGGAAGAGGAGGTGCTGAAAAGCAGGGCGCTGAAGATAAGCATCTTCATGTCGCCGCTGAATGTTCATGTGAACCGATCCCCCTGCGACGGGACCGTCAGGAGCGTCAGACACTATCCCGGAAGGTTCTTCTCTGCGTTCAAAGACGACGCCTCTATCCTGAATGAACACATCACGATGCTCCTCGAGTGCGAACGGCACGGCCGCATAGCAGTGAAACAGATAGCCGGAGCGGTTGCAAGGCGCGCAGTGTGCAGGGTGAAGCCCGGGGACCGCCTTGCCCGGGGGCAGAGATACGGCATGATAAAGTTCAGCTCGAGGCTTGATGTGTTCCTGCCGCTGGATACCGAGATCCGGGTGAAACCGGATGACCGGGTCTTTGCGGGAGAAACGGTTTTGGGAGTAAGAGGTGCGAGCAGGGAGTAGTTGTCAGGAGGGGGCGGAGCAGAGGAGTCCGCCGCCGGTATTTTATGCAACTGTAAGGTGAAAACATGCGAAAGGGAATATACATACTGCCGAACACTCTGACGCTCTGCGGCATGTTCTGCGGCTTTTTTGCAATCCTTGTTTCTTTCAAGGGCCATTACATATACGCTGCATGGGCCATACTGATTGCAAACATCTTCGACGGGCTTGACGGCTGGGTCGCGAGACTGACCAACAGCACGACAAAATTCGGCATCGAGCTCGATTCCCTGTCCGACCTTGTAGCATTCGGGGTAGCGCCTGCGGTTCTGATATACAGCTGGGCGTTGCAGCCGTTCGGGCGGCTCGGATGGGGGGCCGCGTTTCTCTTCGTCATCTGCGGAGCCCTGAGGCTGGCAAGGTATAACGTGCAGATGGGGACGGCGGAAAGCAAGGCGTTCACGGGCCTGCCCATCCCCGGCGCGGGCACGGTGGTGGCTTCCCTCGTCCTGTTCTATAACGAGATATGGGGCGTGATCGAAGGCCGGAACTATCCCGTACTTTTTATTCCGTTCCTGCTGGCGGTGCTCATGGTCAGCACCCTGCGGTTTCACGGGCTGAAGGAGCTCGATTTCAAGAAGAGGAGGCCCTTCTGGCTGCTCGTGGTGATCGGCTCGGCATTCGTGCTCATATTCATGTATCCCGAGATAGTGATATTCGTATTTGCAATTACATACGTGTTTTGGGGTATTATTGAAGGTACGTATATACTCCAAAAAAAGAGAAGAGCAAAGAAGAAGGCGCAGTGAGAATAATAAGAATATTCGACACGACGCTCAGGGACGGCGAACAGTCTCCCGGCGCATCCATGAACGTGGGGGAAAAGCTCCAGTTGGCCGCACAGCTTGCGCGTCTCGGGGTGGACATTATCGAGGCCGGTTTCGCCATAGCCTCACCCGGCGATTTCGATGCAATCAGGGCAATAGGCGCGGAAGTGGAGGGTCCTGTCATATGCAGTCTTGCAAGGGCCAAGGAGGAGGACATCAAGCGCGCGTGGGAAGCGGTCAGGGACGCCCCCAGAAATAGGATACACACATTCCACTCCACATCGGACATACACCTGAAGTACCAGTTCCGCATCGACCGTGACGAGGCGCTCAGGAGGTCCGTACAGATGACTCAGCTTGCAAAGAGTCTTGTCGATGATGTCGAGTTCTCGCCCATGGATGCAACGCGCACCGACATAGGGTATCTTTGCGAGGTCATTGAAGCCGTGATAGATGCCGGCGCATCAACCGTAAACATACCGGACACAGTGGGCTACAGCATCCCGCATGAATTCGGCGACATGATAAAGGCCATCCGCGGGAGGGTGAAAAACATCGACAGGGCCGTAATCTCCGTGCACTGCCACAACGACCTCGGCCTGGCGTCATCCAACTCCCTTTCAGCGGTTCTGAACGGGGCGGGCCAGATCGAGTGCACCGTAAACGGCATCGGCGAGCGTGCGGGCAACTGCTCCATGGAGGAAGTCGTCATGGCGCTGAGGACAAGGCGCGATATATTTGATGCCGATACGAACATAAACACAAAAGAGATAATCCGAAGCAGCAGGCTTGTCACAAAGATCACAGGCATGTCCGTTCAGCCCAACAAGGCAATAGTCGGGGCCAACGCCTTTGCGCATGAGTCCGGCATCCACCAGGACGGGCTGTTGAAGGAAAAGTCCACATACGAGATCATAAGGCCCGAGACAATCGGTCTTCACAGAACGAAATTCGTCCTCGGCAAACATTCGGGCAGGCACGCGTTCAGGACAAGGCTCCGGGAACTGGGCTATGAACTCAGCGATGATGAGATCAACAGCGCATTCGAGCGGTTCAAGAGGCTTGCCGACCAGAAGAAAGACATCTATGATGAAGACATAGAAGCCGTGGTGTCCGAAGAGCTGAGCAGGATCCCCGAGACATACAGCCTTCTTGACATGCACATATCATCCGGGTTCCATGAGAAACCGGCCGCAGTGGTGAAACTGAAGGCCGGCGGGGAGACGGTGGAAAAGACGGAGCACGGCGACGGGCCGGTTGACGCCGTATTCAGGGCCATCACCTCCATAACCGGCACGCGGAGCAGGCTGCTGAAATACGAAGTCAAGGCCATAACCGGAGGCACGGACGCCCTCGGCGAAGTTGTCTGTTCCATAGAGGAGGACGGGAGATCGGTAAGCGGCAACGGTGCCGACACCGACATCATAATAGCATCCGCCAAGGCATACATTAATGCGCTGAACAAGCTTGCCGCAAGGAAGAGGCAGTAAGAAGGGGGGGCAGCCTCCGCTGGCCTGCCTTCTCCCGCCGGCTTGTGCAACATTAAGGTTAATATTACACCAGCGCCACTTTCTCCCGCAGGATGATGTCCACAATCTCAGGATCGAACTGGGTGCCGGCGTTGCCCTGTAATTCGTTCAGGACCCTGTCCGGCGACAGGGCGTTCCTGTAGGGCCTGGCGCTCATCATCGCATCAACGGCATCGGCGATATTGACTATCCTTGCAGCCAGCGGGATGTCCTTGCCCCTGAGTCCCCCGGGATAGCCCATGCCGTCGTATCTCTCATGGTGATGCAGAATAACAGGGATCGCCTCTTCAAGAAACGGTACCGACTGCACGATCCTGACCCCTATGGATGGGTGTTTCTTTATTTCTTCATTTTCATCAAATGTCAGGCGGCCGTTTTTCCGGAGAATGTTCTCCTCAATCCCCACCTTGCCGATATCGTGAATCGAGGCCGCATGTTTTATCTCCTTGATTATCTTGCGGGGAACATTCATTGCCTCTGCCAGCGAAGCGGATAATTCGGCGACGCGGTTGGAGTGGTCGTACGTGTAGTGATCCTTGGCGTCTATCGTTAAGATCAGGGCCTTCACTGTGCCTTCATAGCATGTCATTATATTGTTCCTTGCCTTGTGTACCTGCTCTTCAAGGTATGACGCCCTGTTCAGGAGTTTATCACGCTCCATTTTAAGACCTGTGTTGGCGCGCCTTTTATCGAGTCCCCTCTGGACGACCAGCAACACGTCATCCTTGTCGAAGGGCTTTATTAAATAATCGAACGCCCCGAAACGTATGGCATCCCGGGCCGTCTCAAGGCTTGCATATGCCGTCAGCAGAATCACTTCGGTATCGCAGTATTTTTTCTTTATCTCTCTCAACGCCGTTATTCCGTCCATCTCCGGCATTTTTATGTCTATCACCACAAGGTCGACGGGCTCGCGGCCCATTATGTCGAGACCCTCGCGCGCTCCCCCGGCTGACAGGACATCATACCTGTCCTTTAAAATCATCCTGATGGATTCCCTCGGCGCCAGATCATCGTCAATTACGAGAATTTTCTCCCGCTCGTTCACTGATACCCCCTTAACCGTCCAGTGGCATAAAAATTACAGCCGGCAGGCTCCGCCTGCCCTCATTGTTGAATGTTTAAGGCTAATTGAAGCCGTATTTTATTTTCTTATCCACCACGGGCAGCCTTATAATGAAGCTGCTGGCGCCGTCCTCACTCTTTGTATCGAGATTGCCGCGGTGCCCTTCGATGATTTTATGGCTTATAGGAATATTCAGCTCGGCTCCGAGATTGTTGATATCGGCAAGCTCTCTGGAAAAAGTTTTCTTCCCTTTGTCCATGGACCGGCCCCCCCTGTATTTTATTGATATCACAGCGGAAAGAGCCTCGTCCATGATTGTGCCGGCGCTCATTGTTATGCGTGTGCCCTCCGGTGTGCGGTCGACGATATTCAGCACGAGATAGTAAATCGCCTTTATAAGCTGTTTTTTGTCCGCATGGATATAAAATGGCCTGTTGAACATCTTCATTGAAAACCTGTGGGTTCGCGGTATGTTCCCGGAGATGAATTCCGCTGCTTCACACAGGAGGTCATTTACCCCCTCTTCCCTGAAATCATAGTCCTGCGTGCTCGAAAAGGTTATAAGCTTGTCTATCAGATTGTCGAGCCTGCTGATGGAGCGGCTTACGGATCCGGTGAAAAACTCCTTCAGTTCATCATCCCTGAATTTTTCATTAAGCAGTTGTGTATATGTCTGTATTGATGTCAGGGGGTTCCTGATCTCGTGCGCTATCCTTGCAACAAGGTTATTGACCGTCCTGAGATTTTCCTCTTTCCTGCCCCGCTCCTCGAGTTCTTTGGCATCGGAAAGGTCGGAAAATATAATGCCGGCTCCCGCGGGTCTCCGGTGTTCATCAACCACCCTGAAGCTGTTTATGCCGAGGGGACGTTTTGAAGGGTTTATCACGGCCTCATGCCGCCTGAAAGTCGTGCCGTTTATCATTGTCTTACACAGTATCTCCCCGAGCGGAGAGGGAAGCTCTCGTGAATCACAACCCACAATATCCGAAGGTCTGAGATTGAGTATTTCAGCTGCCCGCTGATTGAAAACGGTTACCCTCTGATCCCTATCGACCGCGATCATGCCGCTGCTCATGCTGGAGAGGATATTGTTTGCAAACTCCTTCTGGCACCTTACCCGGTGATACAGATCTATGTCCTTTACGGCAGCCGCGAGATAGTTGCACAGCACATAGATAATCTCCTGTTCGTCGGCGTAGAAAGGCTCGCCCGTGAGCTTCCTGCCAATATTGAAGATGCCCGTGAGCTTGCCCCCGTGAATCATGGGAAAAGAGACAACGCACTGCAGCATGTCCATTTCCCTGCTGAGTTCCGCCGAAGCCGCATCGGAAGGCGCCGGCCTGTGGACTATACGCCCTGTCTTTCCAAGCAGTGCCGCAAGGGCGCTGTCTCGGGGAAGCACAAGGTTTTCCGCGAGATACGGGTCAAGGCCGTGGTGTCTCCTGAGCCGGAAACCTTCTTCATCCCTGAGCATAACCGACATCCTGCCCGCACGCGCAATCTCCATCACGGAATCCATGAAGCAGTCAAACAACCTTCGCATGTCAAAGCTTACGCTGAGCATTCTCGCAAAACCGCTGATTATTTTTATCCCTGCGCGTTTCCCTTCAGCGGACGTGCGGCTGTGAGCCTGTCCTCCCTCCCCACCGGTATTGTGCATGGACGCGACACGGGGCATCCATTTTCCCCCACCCGAGCGTTTTAATAATCCCGATTCACGGTTAAGCCTCTGTCTCTCAAGCGCCCGTTCGACCACGCCGGGGAGTTCCTGCGCCGCAGAGTCCGCGGCAACGCAGTCAAAAACGCTGGGGTGGATATCTCCGGCTGCGAACCGGGCTGAAGGGCCGCGTTCAGTGATTATCACCACCATGTCGCCGGTTGTCATGTTCAACAGTCTCTCCACGCAGGAGAGCCTCTCAGGGACGGTATCAATAATGAGCAGGCTGAGGGGAATATTGCGGTACAATTCCTCAAGCTCTTCAACGGTTTTAAGGGTATATACCGTGTACCTGCCGAGAGCCTTACTTATATTCCGAATTACCGCTTCGTCCCTGTTGCTGAGCAATGCCAGAAATTCCATATGTCGGACAAGCTCCCGTCTTCAGACTGAATTTTTGCGGCAGACCCTTCCGCCGGTCTCTGCAACGTCAAGGCTTCCCGTTGCTGCCTGCAGGCAACGAGACAGTAAATGTCGACCCTTTTGAGAGGGCGCTCTTCACCTCTATCCTGCCTCCGTGATCTTCCACGATCTTTTTGCTTATGGCAAGGCCGAGGCCCATACCCATTTCTTTTGTCGTCACGAACGGATCGAATATCCTGTCGATATTCTCCCCGGGAATGCCCCTGCCGGTGTCTGTAACAGCTATATCGACGCGGTTTTTGCCGGAACGCAGCTCGACCCTCAGTATCCCCTGTCCACCCATTGCCTGGCACCCGTTGTTTATGATATTGATGAACACGTGTCTCAACTTTTCCGCGTCACCCTTCAGACTGATTCCGCAGGCGGAATATTTTTTCTCAACCAGTATGCGCTTGTTTTCAAACTCAAGCCTGCGTTTCACGTAGTCGATACTTTCATCCAGCAGCCCGGCAATATCGAAATGATCGACGGCGGGGGATGCCCTGTCAGCGGAGAAGTTCAGCAGGTCTTCGATGAGTCCGTCAATCCTCTCTATTTCTCCAAGGACGATCCTTGAGAACCTATCCCTGAATTCGGCATCGTTATATTTTTCAGGGATCAGCTGTGCGAAGGTTTTCAGCGAGGTTAGAGGGTTCCTGATTTCATGGGCGAAAGTAGCCGACATCATTCCTATTGACGCCAGCTTTTCCGTATGGAGCCTGTCCCTGTAAAGACGGGCGTTTTTCAGGGCGATAGCGGTTTGATGGGAGATTGTATTCAGCAGGTTTATATCCTCATCGGTAAAGACACGGCCGGAGAGTTTCCCTCCAAGGACCAGGAGGAGCGCCGGACTCCTGTCCGCAAACACGGGTATCATCGCCTCGCTGTTCAGGGAATCCATCCTCGCCCTGATGCGCCGGAGGGCATCAGGGCCGAGGTCGGGCCTGATTGTCGACAGCCTGTCTTTAATGATAATATCGTCGGATGTCCTGAAAAACCGAAGCAGGTCCGACCGCCGGCTTATTCCGACCTTTTCTCCGGCAAGCGGCTCCGTCACCGGCCTTCCCTGTGCATCGCTCCTGAAATTTTTATAAACAACCTCATATTCTCCTCCTGATACGGCCGACAGGAGATAGATGTTTTTCAGATTCAGCGTTGAAAAGATCATATCCCCGATAAAGGCGTATATCTCCCTGAAATCGAACATTGAGGCAAGGCCGCGGCTGACATGACGTATTGTTGCATAGTAATCGTAAGAGTTTTCAGAATGTTCATTGAAGAGCCTGCAAGCGAAACTCCTGATTTTTTTCTTAATGGGAGAAAAAAGCATTCCTATAACGTCCCAGATCCAAAATCGGGTTCATACTCTGTTTATCCGAAGCTCTTCCAAACTTAACAATAAGGCGCTCAGTTGACATTTATATTACCGGCGGAATACTGTTCAACATTGCCTTCCCGTTTCTGTCAGGAAGATATACTGACGCGGAGAAATCATTCCTGGCGGCATTGAATGGTATGAATTTGCAGATGACAGCCGGCTGGTCGGAAGCAATTTGCAGGTGGAGAGGGGAACCGGTCCTACTCGATTTATAATCCGTAAAAAAACCTCGTTTAGCAACCGGAAAGTTTTTTTCATTTAATAAGTTTATTAGCAACTTAAATACTATAAAAAAACATATAAATGGAAAAACCCTCTGTGTAAAAATTTTTACAGCCGTCATAATTATTAACGAAACAGGCAAAAAAAATCAAGTGTTTTTTGCATCTTAGGCATTTTCCCCATAAAAAACCATGGAGTTGAAAATAGGTAATGTCAAGATTTCTGTGTAAATTCTTTTAAGGGTGTCATTCTCCATTTATCGTTTAAGTGATTTAGTACAGCATAAACAATCCTCTCAATACTCTGAGAGTTGTTAAAACAACTCATAGGTCTCGTTCTTCTTCTGACTTCTCTGAATGCCCTCTCTATTACATTAGTCGTTCTCACTT